>Ga0335075_10015632_pt1 | contig 11367 bp, 8 predicted proteins | sample Lox_Sample_24_FD_206723 | JGI IMG/M metagenome (GOLD analysis project Ga0335075, IMG submission 206723) | Soil microbial communities from Loxahatchee National Wildlife Refuge, Florida, United States - Lox_Sample_2.4 | ecosystem: Environmental > Terrestrial > Soil > Wetlands | place: USA: Florida...
AGACTGTGCCACTAGCATGCAAAGCCCTTGAGCATAATAAGCTTCTGTGGTGGGAATACGGTAACGAACCAGATCTATACTCAACCTCAGCGCAAGGCCCTGTTCGACCGCCTACATGGAACGAGCCCACGTATGTCGCCCAATGGCTCAATGGTACTCGTACTATCAAGCAACAGCTAGCGAAAGCATGCCCTGAGTTATTGGCCGATGATAAATATGGCTATATCGCTCCTTCATTCGGTGGGACCAACAACACCCTGCATCTGATCCCCACATTCGACGATGGTCTCGACGTAGACAAAGATATCAAGCTCATATCTTCTCATAAGTAAAAACTTCCTAATTCTGCCAACCGCGGCAACAGCACTAACATGTAATCAGCTACATCGGAGGCGCAACTCAACCTGGCGTCACATTACAAGGAACTCTTATGAACCATAGTTCAACCGTGAACTCAGTCTCGCCTCACCTCACCGAAATGGCCGCTCTAGCAAATTACTCCATCCACTACATCCTTGGCGAGACTAATTCGCTCTACAACGAAGGCGCCCCAGGACTCTCCAACTCCTTCGGCGCCGCTCTTTGGGGTGTGGACTTCAATCTCTGGTGTGCGTCCCAAGGCATCCGGCGTACCCACATGCACCAAGGGACCAACTACCGCTATCAGTCCTGGCAGCCCATCGAGACGAATCTCACAACGATGGGCACCAAAGCCCCATACTACGGCAACATCGCCGTAGCCGCCATAATGGGCAACCTCGTGCAAAACAACGTCAGCATCGCGAACCTACCCTTACAGAACACCTACGAAGCCGCCTACGCCACCTACGTGAACTACAAACTCGCCCGCGTGGCCATAATCAACATGCGCGAGTACAACTACACCATCAATGGCACCTCCTCGATCCCCAACCCAGTGCCGCGGCCCTCACTATCGTACTCCTTCGCTGTACCAGCAGATTGCAATGACCGTGTGGGAGTCCAGCGCCTATGGGCTAATGGCAGCGATGCCATCACGGGCATCACGTGGGATGGGTACTCGTACAACTACGAGCTCAACCAGGGGAAGCCTGTGCGCTTGACGAATGTGACGACGGGTGAGATTGTGCAGGTTGAAAACGGGGTTGTGGATGTTACGGTGCCGGATTCTAGCGTTGCTGTTTTGAACTTTGATTGGGATGGTTGAGCAGCTAGAAGGTTGGAGGGTTGTGGTTTAGAAATAGATCTCATTGTTGCGGGCTTGGATATTAACTCAAAACGACTAATTGCCGGTGTAAAAAGTGGTTTTGAGGGAGTACTGAGTAGACAAGATGAGAGAGCAACCGTTATTGACAAGTTAGAAATCATATACTAGAGGAACAAAGACTCTCTACCGGCTAATCGTTCGCAAAAGAACATATCATTGAGAAGCGCACGAGCCGCATGTGAAGAACGGCACCCATAAATCACATGACACAACAGGTTAAGATAATTTTGCAATAGTTTTGGTAGTCTATCTAGTCGAGATCGTCATTGAGCGACGGATCCAGCCAAACTACACGCGGTCATATTTTCACCAGCCGAAACCAGATCAGAAAACCATGTCTAACATAACCTGCGCTACCATGCAATGACACGCATGGCTACTGCCGGAAGGAAATTCTGAGGAATCATGATTGTGTGACTGATCGCATAACCCCGTCTATAAGTACATTCCGCGTCAGAAAGCAGGAAAGAACAGAAATGGCCGAAAGTTGCGCAGAGAAAGCCACTTCCAAACTTTTCCGAACCGAAGAGCAAAGTGACAAATGAGAATAGCGTGACATGAAAGTATGTTGGGAAAAGATCATTAGGTGCTGATCCGGATGACGAATGATTCGCGATGGATTCAGCGGGTATTATAGCATTAGAGAGTGGGCAATCAAGCCTTCTCCTCTGTCTTTTCGTCCTCCTTTGTCTCCTTTGCAGTCTCGCCGCTTTCAGCCTCAGCCTCACCTCCCTTGTTCTTAACATACTCATCGTAGACATTGAGAGCCTCGTCGACTTTGGCACGCAGAGCAGTATCATCCTCAATGCTATTAAATGTCAGCGTCAGACTCATAAGTTACTAGAGACTATATACTCACAGATTAACAAGCTCAGAATTATCCATCTCCAAAAGCATGCCCGTGATCTTGCCTGCCAAGTCTGCCTGCATAACCTGGATTTTGGGAAACAAGGCCTCTCCAAGAAGTTGCTTCTGCTGAGGTGGAGGAACGCCGGCAAGCTGTGCTTGCAGAAGGGAAGCACCACCAATGACATCTTGAGGACCAGTACCAGGAATACCTGGCATACTGGGCTGGCCCATTTGAGTGGGCATACCTCGGGCAGATTGGGGAGGGAATCCAGCCATTTGACCAGGACGGCCAGCCATCCTTTGAGCGCCACTAGCTCCAGGTTGTTGTCTATAGGGCTGAGGTGGTATTCCAGGACCTCCAATACCTTGGAGACCGGCCATATTGGGTGGCATACCAGGCATTCCTTGCATAGGCATACGAGGGGCTTGTGCACCACGACCAGCTCCAGCCAGAGCAGCAGCTTGAGCTTGCTGCATTGCAGCCATGAATTGAGGGTTATTGGTCTGAGCGTATCCCACCCCTGGAGGAAACTGAGCAGGAAGGCCATAAACATTAGGAGGCATCTGTTGAGGGCCAGGGCCACCGCGACCACCTTGCTGGGGAGGGAAGCCCGGATATTGACCAGGACGGGCTCCCTGAGCACCAGGTAGACCCATAGCTGGCTGTGGAGGGAATGGCATACCACGCCCAGCAGCTCCGGGAGGCATGAAGCCAGGCTGCTGGCCTGGGCCGTAAAACATTGGTGCCTGCATGAACTGCTGTGGCATTCCGGCAGCGGCAGCAGCTTGTTGCATTCGGATTTGGTTTCTGGCCTGAATGCTAGCTTCCAACTGGCTTTTGCGAACATCCTTGCGCTGAGCAAGTGCGACATAAAGTGGCTTTCCATTAACCATCTTCTGGTTCATCTCGGTAACAGCCTTGGTTGCTTCATCAGGATTGTTGAAGCAAACAAAGCCAAATCCCTTGCTCTTGCCAAGAGAACGCTTCTCGGTCTTAGAAGTCCCCTTGTTGTCACTATCTTCTTCCTCTGATTCCTTTTCCTCGCCCTCCTTCTTGTTTTCCTTGTCTTTCTCATCCTTCTTTTCCCGCTCCTCGGCCTCCGCTGTTTCAGCGGCAGTGTCTCGCATGACCTTGGCAGAAGTGATAGCGCCATACGGAGCAAATAACTCACGAAGCTTATCATCATCGACCTCATCGTCAAGGTTCTTTACGTAAAGGTTGACTCCCTGGTATTTAGAGGCCTTTTCAACTCGAGCGGCTTCATAGGACTTTCGAAGCTCCTCCTCGCGCTCATGCTTCTTCTGGGCCCGGCCAACATAGAGATCCTGACCTTTGAATTCCTTACCATTCAGCTCTTCAACTGCAGTTGCAGCATGTTCATGGTTGACAAAGTTCACGAAACCGAATCCGCGGCTCTTTCCAGCTTCATCACGCGCTAGGGATGCGGAGGTGACATCACCATACTTCTCGAAGAGTTCACGAAACTCCTCATCAGTAACTTCAGTAGGAATATTCTTGACATAGATGTTTGTAAAGTTGGCTTTCATCTCCTCGAATTTGCTCTGACGATCCTTCTTGGGAATGTGATGGCCGACAAATACCTTCTTCTCGTTCAACAGCATTCCATTGACATGTTTGATAGCCTGGCTGGCAGCCTCATCTGTCTCATAGTGGACGAAACCATAGCCTTTGGAGTTGCCAGCCTCATCCTGGGCAACCTTACAGCTGAGAATGTTGCCAAAAGCTGCGAATGTATCGTGCAAAGCCTTGTTGTCAATGGCGACATCCAGGTTCTTGATGAAAACATTGCCCTGGCCAGTCTTGCGTAGAGCAGGATCACGCTGGGACCACATGATTCGGCATGGGCGACCCTTGATCAGAGTGTAGTTGAGCTCTTCCAATGCCTTCTCACCATCAACCGTAGTGTTATAATTCACGTATGCGTACCCGAGAGATCTACGGGTCACGGCATCACGGCAAACACGGATAGAGGCAACAGATCCGATCTGGGAGAAAAGCTCAAAGAGCATGGCCTCAGTGACAGATGGGTCGAGCTCACCGACATACAGTGAGGCAGAAGCTTGGGGATGCGGAGCAGCAGAGCTAGGAGTAGGACCCGCAGTATCAGGATCCTCTGAGAAGTTGCTCGAGACATTTGTGTTGATGGCTGGAGCGCCGTTTGTGTCACCTCCATTAAGGGACGTATTATTGAGCTCAGAGGTGAGCTGGTCGACAGCGGAGGTTGCAGTTGCGGCCGACATCTTGTAATAGTAGTATCTAATAACGACAAGAACGTTAGTTGAGATCTCCGACGCGCTATGCTATGAGAGGGACAATGAGCGATAATCACACGACTAAATATCGTGACTTCAAAGGGAAGGACGCGTACAAACTAAATCCGAGTTTGTCTCAGGAATTTGTAGGATGGTGAAGAATCGCAGGATTTATGCTTGAAACAAGTTCAGCTGGCAAACCTGAAAGATGAAGATCTAGTGGCGCAAAGAGGTAGAGATCGAATGGTAGGTGAGGTTGAGAGTAGCGGTCGAGATCGTGGATCGGCGACTGGAGGATTTTATGAATTTTTAAGTTTTTTTTGGTACTCTTTTATGGGATTTTCTATGAAAGAAACAGGGCAGAGAAGAACGAAAGGAGCACGAAAAGTTCGCACTGAATCCGCTGTCGATGTCGAGGCTGTGAGTGGTGTTGTAGGTGAAAGGAAAGGGTGCGCACAAGATCGCTCTTTCATCTTGGGATAAAACCCAAAAATTCTGAACTAGGCCTAGCGCGGGTGCGGCCGCATCGTCATTACTAAGATAAGGCAAAGAGGCGATTGTCAAGGCTGAAGCCGAATATTTCAATGTGCTAGAAGCAGATCGAAACCCTCAACTTTCTTCACATTCACAACGGGGCTACTTTGATAGTAGTAAAAAAATCTATGTTGCTGGTAAACACGACCTTCAATACTATACGATATGCCGGTAAGAGTATAATAGGCCGCCAGCTCCGAGCTTATCCATAATGTTCCAAAGCTTCTCAGGCAGTTCACGCCGCCCACGACAAGTGAACCTCTCAGGTCAACAGCCCGACCATTTTGCAGCATGGGGAGGCTCCCCTGCAGCTTCGGGAATACAAAGAACTGTAGCAGTGGCACAAGCAGAACGGCAGCACAGACAACAAGAACGGGAACGCATTAACGCCTCAAGACGTATACAGCGGACATGGCGGGGTCACAAATCTCGGAAAGAGCTCGCCAATGCACGGAGACAAACCTGGGATGATATGGAGAAAAATGGTGCACGGCAGGATTCACAGATATCGTCAGATCTGGTTGAGGAGTCACGGTTGTTACTCTCATTTTTCAACTCTCAAAATTCGGACGATCTTAGCAGGTTAAGCAGGCTTGGCGACCGTCTTCTCAAAGCAAGCCAAGAAGGGTGCCTGTCAGAGAAAGGCCTCCGACCGCAGCTTCTACGGCTGGCGCAGACGATACTAGCCTCGCTGACACGGTAAGTCTCTCCTCATTTTGCCTCAAGATTGACATGTTACACAAATTTTATATGTTGACTGGCCATGAGACAATCAAGTATTAAATAAACTAAGCTGATACGTTTTAATTGTAGGCAACCAACAAGCGTTAACGAGAACTTACTATTGTTGCTTAAGTTGGTTGTTGAATCAGACCCAAATATCCACCCCCAAATTGCCTCGAGCTACTATGAGTGTCTCAGCTCTCTAATTATTCGCACTACCCTGGCGAAAGAGCACAGAAGCCTACTTTTGAGTATGATAGTTGCGCCTTTAGCGGGGCATCTTAATGAAAACGGCGGTAAGTGCATACAGCTTATTCTCTTGTGCTTCTTAGGAGATCGTGTATTTCGTGATGCTTTCGATCAACTATTCTAACAGCTTCTAGATGAGAACTTCCTAGGCGCTTATGAGTCCTTTGCGCTGCTCATTCTTACAATAGCGGACTTGAGTGAAAAACTTGGTGGCTTGGAGGAATTAGCTGCGAGTGTTAACATCGAATTACTCTCAGAAGCTCTGGTCCGTGCCTCTAAAACTACTGCTCTGCTAGCAGTACAACCCCAGCCCCGTCTGTGGTTGCTCGCCTATCTCATCAGACTCAACCGGCTCCGACATGGTACCAGCCAGGAACCTATCTACATGAGAGCTTTATCAGTTTTGATATCTAGTTCTGCCAGTGAGATAGTAGAGCGAATTGATGCTGATGAGCCAGAATCTCTACCTCACTCAGCCGATGATGAGGATGATACACATATAAATGCGCAGCCATTGCCACATTTTGTAAAAGAAGAGCTCGTAACTCTTGTTAATAAGCAAAGTATCACCGGTTTACTAGAGAAGTTCAATGCGTAAGTGCTTCCACGTTTTCCGGACTTCGTTCAGGCAAGGCAGTTACTGATTATCTACTTAGTGACTATATTTCGGCTTCCACAGCTCAAGCGGAAGATGATGCAAGCTTACTTGCCAGCTACGCCTTAATGCTTCTGAGAATATTTCCCCGGCTGGGAGAAGAGATAAGAATGTGGCTATACCACGGCTCTATTACTCTGAAAGGATCAAGTACCGGTATCCCAGCGGTTAAGCTTTTCTGGCGAGTTATGAGCACTACTGGCACGTTTTCTGCTATATCAAATGACTCAAAGTCGGCGTTAAGTATCCTCCGTACCCAGCCCCGCCCACAAAGCTCAACGTCAATATCCCAAGAAGAGATCACAAGGGAACGAGATTGGCGTGCAATTCTGCTCTTCCTTGAGATATACGCCTTCGTTCTCAGGTTTACTGATGACGAAGAATTCTTGAGTGGTGGTTCAGCTTGTCTTACTGAACAAAACCGGCCAACTTCTCGTTCGCGGGAGAGTGCACTCCCGCTTCAAGATGTTAAGCTTCTTACAGTTTTTCTCAAAAACCTGTCATTTACCATGTATTTTAATGCAGCGGATATTCTCGACGATGGTCAAGTCTCTAACGAAGGCGGCCTTGGAAGTTATTTTGGTACAAGTTCTTCTAAGAATTTCGAGGAACCTGCTCAATCACAAAATACAGAGGACCATGGCAGAAAATATGGTGAAGATAGGGGATTTCTCGGCATTCCCGGCATGACTTTTAATTATGTCAGAAGCATTGTCACAAGAGTAATGCGAATGTTATACGAGCGAGACTCGCGGCGGAGGTTTTTGCCCAAAGATCATTGGCTCATGACATCACGCTTTGATATGGAAGGGTTCATACCTGCCGTCGTAATGGAAGAAGAAAGACGGCACGAAGCCACAGAAGAGGAAGAAGAGGTAGATGAAGATAACGATCGTGCAATTCCCCTCATTTTGGGCCGCCGTGATATTGTGGGCATGCAAAGATCTCGACGGCAGCAACAATTAGAAAGCCTTAGGAAGAAGCAACAGAAAGTCGCACGTAAGAAAATGCTGGCGTCGATCGCGCCACGGTTGGAGATTCTGCAAAATATGCCATACGCCATTCCTTTTGCAACCCGCGTACAAATTTTCCGGCAATTCGTCTATCAAGATCAGGTCAGGCGGCGGGATGGTCATGTTGACCCTGACCACTGGCGAATGTCGATAATACATGGAGAACATCTGACATTTTCCCACAGGCGGGGTGATATCTTAAGTAAACATCATGCCAGAATTAGACGGGACCACATCTTTGAGGATGCTTACAAAGAATTCTACGAGCTCGGGGAGGCGCTCAAAGAACCTATTCAGATTACCTTCGTTGATAAGTTTGACACTGCTGAAGCTGGTATTGATGGTGGTGGTGTAACCAAAGAGTTTCTGACAAGTGTTACGAATGAGGCTTTTCATTCTTCAAGTGGTTCAAACGAGGCTTTTCATTCTTCAAGTGGTTCAAATGAGGCTTTTCATCCTCCAAATGGTTTAAACCTCTTTGTAGCGAACGATCAAAATCTTCTCTATCCCAACCCTGCAGCAATGGACCAGAAAAAGGAGCTCCTCCGCAGCAGTGGAAAAAGGGAATCATCATCTGAGTGGAAGGAGAGTCTGGCAGAACTTCTAAGGCACTATGAATTTCTCGGCCGTATCGTCGGCAAATGTCTCTACGAAGGCATCCTCATCGACATTGCCTTCGCTAGATTTTTCCTTCTGAAATGGGCTTCCACGAATAGCGGCGGGCCATCATCTCAGGACTCTGGGTACCTTCCAAATATTAATGACTTACGAGATGTCGACGAAAGCCTATATCAAGGCCTTTTACAGCTTAAAAATTATCCTGGCGACGTCAGCGATTTCTCATTTGACTTCACGATCAATGACACCATTTCTATGCCAGGAGAGCCAACTCGGACGATTACTCGAACTCTTTTACCCAATGGCTCTAACATCCCTGTGACTAATGAGAATCGTGTCTTGTACGTGTCAGGCGTGGCTCGTCATCGACTGCACCGTCAGCCATATCACCAGACTCAAGCCTTCCTGCGAGGCCTCTGGGAGATCATCAACCCTTCCTGGCTATCCATGTTTAATCAAGCCGAACTCCAGACATTAATCGGTGGTGATTCATCAGAAATTGATGTCGATGACTTACGGCGGAACACTATATATAGTGGCGTATACGAGATCGGTGACGATGGGCTTGAACACCCCACAATTCAAATCTTCTGGGAGGTGATGAAAAATCTCGATGATATCGATCGCCGTAAGGTTTTGAAGTATGTCACCTCCACGCCACGAGGGCCGCTATTGGGCTTCAGCCAATTAAATCCGAGATTCAGCATCAGGGATGCTGGCAGCGATCAGCAGCGATTGCCCAGTACAAGTACCTGTATTAATCTTCTCAAACTACCGAGATACCAAAGTTCTGCTACCTTGAAGGAAAAGTTGCTATATGCAGTGAACTCGGGGGCTGGCTTTGACCTCAGTTGAGTGGTTCATAGTGGAATAAGATTAGGAGATGATGCAACGGGTCTATGGTCTCTCAGGATTGACGCCGATAATGGTTGGGCCAAACAGAACTCAATTTACCATATGAGCACTAGATAAAATGTTGCTGGTGTGATATTAGACCTCCTTCCAGCACCAATTGCTGAAGCGTTTAGTCCCTGTGCATAGAGTATTTATATGCTTGATTCTGCAACCTCCCGGCAAGACACCTTTTTCCTGATATCGCAGTAAAGGGATTTTCACGCACAAGATGCAAGTCAGGAGAATAACAGGAACCATGATTGTCATGGAATACTTCAGGAATATGTTCTCTTCCTACAATAGCCAAGCCATAAAATCCAAAAAAGAATCCGTAACGCCACATGCTGCCTCCGACTCCGTATCGTACATCTTAGTCTCTATGACACCCAATGCATTCGAGCATTATCCCAAATCTCGAAATCCTTCCTCAATCCTCTCCATTCTCGCTCTTCCACCGCGCTAGGTATGCTTCTCCACTAAAGGCGCCCTTGGGGTCGTTTTCGAATCGTCCTTTTACTGGTTTCATCTTCCGGGTCACGAAAGGTGTAAGCTATTAAAGCATCAGAAACTAGCTCAAATTTATGATTATACGCCAAAGTATCGTCCTTTTTAGTGTATGCCTTACATTAAAAGTTTTGAGGTTTGGTGGCGCGACATATGTCCGGACCTTTGCCCATTCGATCACATACCCTCCGTGCTTTGTATGTCGACCAGTTGAGCCAGTTCCTGTTCCCTTGTAGAATCCTTTATTCGCCTGTTTCGTCGTCAAAGCTAGTCGCCGAAGACGCCGGAAGAGGACCTCTGTGGGCCGCATGTTGTAGATTTGTTTGTGAAGCTTAAAGGCTTCAACATTGAATTCGCTCGAATAGAAAGCAAAATTGCGCTAGCGGCCGCTAGCGGCTACTCCACCAAAAAGTTCAGACATTTCGTGAATATTGAGACCGACTTTCTAGACTACGAATTTACACAGTGTACGCCTTGTACAGACCGATCATGCCGGGTAGGCAGTCACACGGTGGAATTCCGTCTAAACAATCCAAAATCCGAGTCAATAACAAGAAAAGGTCCATCAATGCTTTCGCCATCGCTGTACAGCAGAACCCCGAAAATATTAAGATACGACAGCACCGTTTGGGTGTTATCGAAGGAGATGATAGACCAACGAAGCGAGTAAGAACAGAAGAAAACCCAGACGATGAGGAGGATGCTTCAAGTTCAAAACAGCAGAGGAAGAAGCTGGGGAAAGGTCGATTTGATGAGCTAGACATCGATGAGGGAAGCGACAGCGAAGGCAATGAGTGGCGTATGGGCCATGTCGATAGCGACGATGACAGCGATTTGGATAGCGATGAAGCCTTTGGAGATAGTGACGAAGAGAGGTTCGAGGGTTTTGCATTCTCAGGTATTTCTGCACAGAGCAAGATGAAAAAGAATATGAAAGGTGCGGGGTCTCAAGATATAGCTCTGTTAGAAAAGGATAACGGCTCTGGAACGGGATCAGGGTCTGAAGATGATAGTTTTGGCGATGAAGCGATCGATCTAGCAGCCATAATAGATGCTACGGAGGAAGATAACGAAGATGATACCAAGATATTAGGTCGTGGGAGCAAGGAAGACGAGAAGTCAGAAGAGGAGGGTTCAGATGATGAGACGGAAGATAGTGATGACAATTTATATATTTCGTCTATGGAAGAGAATGACGAAGACGATCCCGAAAAGATTACAGCTCTCCAAAGTCTCATTGCCAGCCTTCCGCAGGCCGACAGATCTAAAGCGATTCTACGACAGCACAGTGATGGTGCCAGCGAGTACAATACACCGTCCAACTTTGGTATTACCTCAAAGGCAAAACTGACACTTGAAGACCTTGGGTTACCTTCAATAAGAGATCCCTTCGTTAAAAAGTCCTTGAGACTCTTAGCATCGGAATCAAAAGGTGATTCGAAGGGTAACGGTATCCCTGGAAAGCTTGAAGTCCCTCTAGCGAAGCGTCAGCAGGATAGGCTCGATCGTAGTGGCGCGTACGAAAAAACCAAGGAGACTCTTGACAGATGGACGGATACGGTCAAGCACAATCGCCGGGCGGAGCACCTAATTTTTCCCCTTCCTGACGCTGATGTTGCATCAGCAAATGCCAATGTGCGACTACAGCCTACAACTAATTCCAAGCCGTTTAATGAATTGGAGGCTACGATTCAGACAATTCTAGAAGAGAGCGGGTTGGCGGCCGCTAATGGCAAAGACGATGAGGATAAATTGATGGAATTTGAGGAGCTAGAGGCGAATAAAATGTCATTCGAGGAAGTGAAAGC
>Ga0335075_10015634_pt1 | contig 11366 bp, 6 predicted proteins | sample Lox_Sample_24_FD_206723 | JGI IMG/M metagenome (GOLD analysis project Ga0335075, IMG submission 206723) | Soil microbial communities from Loxahatchee National Wildlife Refuge, Florida, United States - Lox_Sample_2.4 | ecosystem: Environmental > Terrestrial > Soil > Wetlands | place: USA: Florida...
CACCACGTGCGGGTCATTGTGGCCCTCGGGGGGCTCCAGCTGAAAAAACACGGTGAACGTCGTGGACACCATGCTGTTGCCCTGCTCGAGCTCGACGCGAACACGGTTGCCCGTGCGGTCGATGATGCGCGTGCTGCGCGTGCTGGGCAGCACCTCGGATAGGGTGTGCAGCTGGTTGAGCACGTCGAACACCTGACGCGGCTCGGCTCGTACCAGCGCGTACGACACGCCCCCCACGTAGCGCTGCCCCTGGCGGTCGAACTCCATCAGCTCCTCGACCCGTCCGCCGGAGAGCAGCGTCTGATTTTGTTCGGGCGTCAGCCCACCGGGCTCGAGCGGCGGCTTCTCGTCCACTTCGACCCAGGGCGGGTCTTCCGGCGTCACCGCCGGTGGGAGCGCGCAGCCGAGCGAAAGCGCCACGCCGAGGATCCGAGCGACACCGTTGCGACCAGAACAGTGGAGCGCTGCCATTGCCTTGTTTTACGGATCGAGGACGAAGACGTTCAGAAACCAGTTGCCCGAAGCACCCGCGTAGCCGTCGATCTGCACGAAATATTCGCCGGCCGGCAAGTCTAGATCGAGAAAACTTCTGTCGCCCGCGCTGAACACGGCGCAGGCGCGCTCGAGCTCTTCGCCCGGACAGCTCGGACCGCGGCGCACGTCGAGCAGCGTGTCGAATCCGCTGCCCCGCATGTCAAATAAGACGCGCCGCGGCGCCGTGAGCACCAGCCTGAGCAGCTGATCGGGCGCGCCGCTCGGCGTCGCGAAATCGCAGCTCGCGCTCAGGTCCTGCGACGCGTTGCTGGTGTTGCCTTGATAGAGCCCGCCGCGTTCGTCGATCGTAACCGCGTCGTCACATCCCTCGGCGCCGGGCACCAGCGTCGGCGCCGATGCCGGGCGCACCGCGGCGAGCACGGTGGCGGGCAGCCCCACGAGCGACTCCGTCACGACGCGGTATTGACCGGCGGGCAATCCGCGGCGCGACACGCGCGACAGCTCTTCCGTCGTGCGCGTACAGCCGAGCGAGTCGCCCTCGTTGCACGCGGGCAGCGCCAGAGACACCGCGCCGACGTCACCGGGCGAAAAGCGCGCCACCAGCAGCACGTCGGACGGGACAGCCACGTCCAGACGTCGCGCCGTGTCGATCGCGCCCGTGCTGCAGCCGACGGCGATGTCGTCCTCGTGGTTGTCGAAGTCGAGCACCTCGGTCTGGTTCGCCGTCAGCGCAGGCGCCGACGCACAACTGTCGGAGGGCGGCGCCGGGGTGGGCGCGCTCACGTCGAGGCTCAAGCGGGCGCGGGTGGGCCCCGACGCCGACAGCGCCACCACGTATGTCCCCGCCGAGAGTGCGCGCAGCTGCGTCGTCGCCAGTGCGCGCTGCGTGCAACGCAGCTCGGCATCGAGCCCGGCGCAGGCGTCGCTGCGTACCGAGAGTCTCGGCTCGCCGAAGCCATCCAGCGACTCCGCCGACAGCCGGACGTCGGACGTCTCGGCGAGCGAGAACTCGAAGTAGCGGTCGGCGCGATCGGCCGGGCACGCACTCTCGAGCTGCGCGAGTGACGTCGCGAGATCGACCTCCACCGGAGTCGACGGCTCGAGCTCGGCGCGTGTGTCGCAAGCGACATTGGTCGGGTCGGAGCTCGGGGCCTGCTCCGCCACCTCGAGCTGGATGGGAGCGTTGGACTCGGCGTACAGGTAGATGGGGTGCACGCCGGCTGTCGGTGAGTGCAACAGCAGGCGCGCCACGCCTCCGCCGGTCGACAGCGGCGCACCAGGAAAGCACTGGTCGGCAGCGGGCAACTCGCCGCAGCCGCTCGGCTGCGCCAGCGTCAGGCCGCCCGAGGTGGTGCGAGCCACGAGCTCGAGATCGCGAGGCTCTCCCTCCGGCACGTCGAGCAGCAGCACCAACTCGCGGACGCCGGGTGCATCTGTGCTGCAGCCAGGCCCGTAGTCGAGCACGGCGCCGGCGGGCGACAGCTCGTAGCTGCCAGAGGCCGAGATGGCGAGACCGTCGGCGCAGGTGTCGAACTCGGGCAGCTGACAGTCGCCCTCGTCCACCTCTCCATCGCAGTCGTCGTCGCGCTGGTTGGCGCACAGCTCGGGTGCCGTACTGGAGACCGACGGATCGAGATCGTTACAGTCGCCGCCGGGCTGGCAGTTGCCATCGACGTCACCGTCGCCGTCGACGTCGCGCGGCTCGCGAACGCAGCTGTGGGTCGTTTCGTCGCAACGGTCGACGGTGCACGGGGTCGAATCGGAGCAGCTCGTCGGCGGCCCCGCAGTGCAACCGACGCGCGGATCGCAACGCTCGACGCCGTTGCAGTAGAGGGCGTCGGCGCAGCGCTCGTCGTCCGCCACGAAGCGACACAGGCCGAGCTCGGGATCACAACGGCCGAAGGTGCAGTCGATGCCGTCGTCACACTGCGCGTCGTCGACGCACGGCCCGCCGAGCACCTCGTCGGGGAGCGGCCTCGGCCCCTCGGTGACGCCGGCGTCCGGCGTTCCAGGGGCGCCCGCCGTGCCGGCGTCGGGGGTTGGCTCGCCGTCGTCGACGAAGGGGCTGGGAACGAACCGATCACCACAGCCGAGGGCACCGCCGCTGAAGACAACGAGCGGCACACTCAGTCGCCACCACTGCATCGTCCCTGACTGTACTCGAAGAGGCCGGGCATGGACGGGGACTCGTGCATCGAATCGACCCTTTTGCGACGCCGTCGAGAAACCATGCGCCGCCACCGATTGCAGGCCGGCCAACCCTCCCCCGAGCCGCGTTCAGCGTGGAACAGACGCGATCGCGGCGTCGACTCGAGGCGCGGGGCTCGGACGCACGTCGAGCCCGATCATGTCGCGCAAGACGCGTTGCATGCGATCGATCGATCGCGTATCCGGCAGGTACTCGTCGAGCAGGTCGTCGACGTCGCTGCGCGACTCGGTCCAGCGTGCCCTCGGAACACGCAGAGGCATGTCGAGCGGGCTCGGGGGCGATGCCTCCACGATCAGCGGCGCCGCGAGCGGCGAGCCGACGGCCGGCACCTCCGCGAGCGGAAGCTCGGGCTGCGCCGCCTCTTGCAGCAGCAGCTCGTCCTGCGCAGGCTCGGGCTGCGCCGCCTCTTGCAGCGGCAGCTCGTCCTGCGCCGCCACCGGGAGCGGCAGCTCCTCCTGCGGCAGCTCCTCCTGCGGCAGCTCCTCCTGCGGCAGTTCCTCCTGCGGCAGCTCCTCCTGCGCCGCCACCGGGAGCGGCAGCTCCTCCTGCGGCAGCTCCTGCTGCGCCGGCTCGTGACGTCGAGGTAGCGGGAGCTCGGGCTCGGTCGACACGGCCAGCGGCTCCTCGACGAGCTCCGGCGTCGGCGAGCTCTCCGCCTCGATCTCCACGTCGATGTCGAGCTCGGCGGGCTCGCTCGGCGCGGTGTCGGCGGCGAGGGGCGTGGGCTCGGGCGCTTCGGGCGTGGGCTCGCGGGCAGCGAGGGCCTGAGCGGCGAGCTCTCCGAGCCCGATCGGGGCTTCCGGCACCGCCGCCCGCTCGGCCATCGGCGGCACGGAGACGTGGCCCCTCGCACGCCGCGCCTCGCGATACAGCCGCGCGAGCGCGCGCCGAGCGGCAGCGTGGTTGATGGGGATCAGCGCGGCCGAGAGCTCGGCAACGAGCGCGCGCAGGTCATCGCTCGAAGCCCGCTCCGCGACCGCGACGATCGCGGGCGGCGGTGACGCGCAGAGCGCGATCAGCGCGCCGAGCAAGCGACGCAGTGTCGTCTCGACGTCCGCCTCGCTCGCGGCAGCATCGCGGCGTATGCGCACGTTGCCGGTCTCGTCCAACACCACCGTCTCGGCGCTCACCACCGAGCGCTCGGCACCGAGCTGCTGCGCGGCGAGCAGGATCATGTAGCCCGCGACCTCGGAGGTGAGGGTCGCCCGACGCTCTCGAGCCGCCTCGAGAACCCGACCGAGGGAGATGTCCATGGCTGATCGCACGACGCTGCCGCAACCGACACCGTCTCCGGGCAAGACGGAACGATCTCTGCGCAGCATTAGCGGTGGCAGGACGCACCTCCACGGACCAGCGCCCGTCGGCATCAGATGAGTTCTTGCTGGGCGCGCTGCTGGTATAGTGACCCGATAATGAAAGCCTGCTCGAAATGTGGGGCAGAGAACCCAGCCTCGGCGAAGTTCTGCGTCAGGTGCGAAATGCCGCTGCCCAATAGCGGTGCTGGCGAAACGCTGCCGGGAGGCCCCAGCGGCGCGCGTACGGGTGCCGCGGCCGGCGGCAACGCCTTGCGGCAAGAAACGCTGTTCGGCATCTCTCCCGAGCAGTTGTCGGGAAAAGCCGCGCCGCAGCCGGCTCCCGCCGCGAGCAAGCCCGCGACGCCTCCAGCCGCGAGCAAGCCCGCGACGCCTCCCGCCGTCGCGCAGACCTTCTTCGGCGTGGCTCCGCCCGGCATCTATCCAGAACGCCGCAAGGCCGACGCGCCGCCGGCGGCCAACGACGCCGCCCGCATCGGAGGCGCCCCCCCGACGGCGGCTGCCGGCAGGCTGCCTCCCGTGGGCAGTGCCGCCGCGGCGGGCGGTGCGGCCCCCGCAGCCAACCCCGCTCCCGCCGGCACCCCGTTGCCCGCCGACGCCGCCCTACAGAATCGTACGCTGCTCGGGGTGGTGCCCGACGACATCGCGAAAGCGGTGGCGGCCGCGCGCGAACGGGCTGCGGCGCCCGTGGCGCCTCGTGCCGACGGCACGGCGGCGGTCGCGCCGCGCCAGCCTTCTCCCCCCGGCTTCGAAGCGGTGCGCGTCGGTGGCGGCACGATCGTGGGCGGTGGCGCGTCGACGCCGCCGCGTGCGGCCCCGGCCCACACCGCCTTCGACGCAGCGGCGGCTCCGCTCGCAGGACGTGCCGCGCCCGCGCACACGGCGTTCGAAGCAGCGGCACCCCCGCCGGCACCCCGGGCGACGCCCGCCCACACCGCCTTCGAAGGCCCAGCGCCAACGCCCGCCGGCACCGTCCGCAGTCCCTCGGGTGCGCCACGCGCGCCGATCCCGCCCAACGCCGAATCGTTGGATGTCGAGCCCGACGCCGAGCTCGATCCGCCACGTCCCGGCGTGCCTGCGGGTCCGATCCACGCCAAGACGCATCTCGGGGTCGCCATTCCAGGCATCGCCCCGCTGCACGCGGGCGTCGGCCAGCAACCACCTCCAGCGGCCCCCCGCCGCCCCGGGCCCTTGGAAGAGACGCAGCTCCAGCCCGACTCGCTCAGCGCGGCTCCGCTATCGGCTCGGGCGCAGCTGCCGCGTGGGGCCTTCGTGCTGCTCGGCTCGGGCCTGGTCTTGCTGATCGCGGCCGCCGCCTTCGCGCTGCTCTGGAAGTCGTCCAAGCCGCTGAGCGTGGCGATCAGCGCCGACGCCTCCGGCAAGGATCGGCTCGATGTGGTGTGCCAGGAGTGTCCCGACGGCACGCTCGTCAGCCTGGACGCGGCGCGTGCCGAGATCAGCGGCCGAAAGGCGTACCTGACGCTGCCCGAGCCGTTGCCGCTCGGCGCCAACAAAGTCCGCTTCGGCCTGCAGAAGCCCGGCTCGACCGAGCCCGAAGCGGTGCCCATCACGCTGCCGCCCGTCGAGTATCGGATCCGTCCGGATACGAGCACGCTCGTCGGCGATCAGCCGCGGCTGACGCTGAAGGTCGCCGCCATCCCGGGCAGCACGGTCGAGATCGCGCGCCAACCGATCGCCCTGGATGGCTCCGGCAACGGCGAGATCGCGGTAGACCTCGCCGGCGAGCTGATCGGGCCGGCGAGCGAGGTCACCACCTTCGAGCAATCCATCGGCTATCGCATCACGCCCCCGAGCGGCAAGACGTATGAGGGCGAGCTCGCCTTCAAGATCGGCGTGACACCGCTGTTGCTCGAGGCGCCCGGCATCGACACCGTCACCGATCTCGAGCGCTTCATGCTCGCGGGCAGGACGACCAAGGGCGCAGAGCTGGGGGTGGCGGGAACCACCATCCCCGTCGACGCCAGCGGGCGGTTCGCGCAGCTCATGAGCATCGACTCGGTGGGCGAGACGCGCGTGACGGTGCGCGCGACCGAGCCGGGGCTCGCGCCGCGCTTCGTCTCGTTCCGCCTGCAGCGCGTCCAGAGCCTGGAGAACGAGGCGGCGCAGCGGCGCCCGAAGGCGCTCCCGCTGGCGGATGTCCGGCGCCGCATCGCCGACCACATCGGCAGCAGCGTGATCGTGTCGGGGCGTGTAGAGGAGGCGCGGGTGGACGGCCACCGCACGTTGCTCCTGCTCTCGCCGGACGCCGGCTGCGAGGGCCGCTCGTGCCTGGTGCGGCTCGTGTACGGCGGGCTGCGCAAGCTCGCGCGCGGCGAGGCGATCACGGCCATCGGACGCCTCCAGGGCGCGGTGGCGGCGCCGTCCGGCAGCGCTGGTGAGGTGCCGGAGATCGACGTATCGCTTCTCTTGTGAGCGCTTTCAGCGAGCTGCCCATGTCGAGCCACCGAGCCGCGCCGAGCCGCCTGCCGCTCTGCCGAGCGCGCTGGGTGCTCGCGCTGCTCGCGTGCGGGGCGCCGACGGCAGCAGCGGCCGATCTGGCGACTGCGCAGCCGCACGAGCTCGTCGTCGGGCCCTCGCGCGGCTTCGCGACGGCACCCGCCGTCGATCCTGCTCGTTCCCGCCACGCGACGGCGCTGCCGCCGCTCGATGCGGCGCGCGTGGCCTGGCACCGGCAAGTTCCGGGGGGCATCGCCTGCAACGTGCTCGTGGATGCCGAGGGCCGAACCTTCATCGTGGGGATCGGTCGCATCACTCAGCTCGGCGCCGACGGGGCCCTGCAGTACAGCCGAGCCGAAGCGTTCTCGGGAGCCCTCGCCGCGGCGCTGCTGGCCGACGGCACTCGCGCCGTGCTCACTCGCGACGGGCGCGTGCTCGGCTGGGAGCCCAGCGGCGCAGCGGCGTTCGACGTTTCGCTCGAGGTGGCGGCCAGCGCCAGCGCCAGCACCCTGTTGCCGCTGCCGGATGGCGGCGTGCTCGCGAGCACGGGGCAGTGGCTGTTCGACATCGACGCCACGCGCGCGGTGCGTGCCTACGCGGCCCTGCCCGCCACTGCGCAGCACACCGTCCTGGCTGGCTCGCGCGCCATCGTGATCGACGAGCAGGGCCGCGTGTTCGAGTGGGATCGACGCGAGCCGCTGCGCGCGATCGGAGCCTTCGGTAGTGCGATCGGAGCGAGCGCGATCGACGCCGGCGAGCTCGTCGCGCTCGGTGCGCGCCGCAGCTTACAGAGCATGGCGCTCGGAGATGGCAGCGTGCACGAGCTCGTGCGGCTCGATGTCCCGGGCGCTGCGCCGGTGCTCGGCTGGCTCGGGCAGCGACGCTGGGTGCTGATGAAATCCGATGGCAGCTGGTCCGTCGCCGAGCCCGGTGTCGCTCCGCAGGCGTTCGGTGGGCGCGCGGAGCCCGGGGCGCTCAGCGATCTCGATCTGCTCGTGGACGACTCCGGGGCCGTCGCTTGGTGGGCATCGGAGGCTGCGCTTCACGTCGAGACCGCGCCGGGCGTGGGTCACGAGCTCTCCGAGGTTCGCTGCACCGTTCCGACCAGCCTCGCACCCGCAGGACGAGGACGCCTGCTCGCCGCGTGCGGCTCGGGGCTGGTCTGGCTCGTTGGCCCAGACCCGGCTCGCGACGTCGATCGCTGAACGGCCTCGGTCGCTGGCCGAGCTCGAACGAGTGCCGACGCGAATCGTCGGGCTCTTGCCCATTGGCATCAGCAACGAGAAAGACTTATATTCGACGAGTCTTTAGACACTGGAATCGTTCCATGATCGCCATTACCCCACTCGCCGCCGAAAAAGTCCGTGAAATCTCCGAGGCCGAGGGGCTCGCCGACCAGGGCCTGCGCCTGCGTGTCGTGGGCGGCGGCTGCGCCGGTTTCCAGTACGACCTGTATTTCGAAGAGTCGCCCACCGAGTTCGACGAGCGCTTCGAGTCCAACGGCGTGCGCCTCTACGTGGATCCGCTGAGCTACCAGTACCTCGACGGCACAGAGATCGATTACGTCGAGGGTGCGCACGGGTCAGGCTTCAAGTTCGGCAATCCGAACGTGTCTGGCACGTGCGGTTGCGGTTCGTCGTTCCAGGTCTGAGCTGAGCCGCCCGTCGGTGGTGGCTATCCCGTGACGGGATGGGTCCGTTCATTGATCGCGAGGGCCGCGCGCGACGCGCGCGCGATGAGGCGTGCGGGGCGAGATGCTCCAGCCTCGTTCGCTCGATGAATGCAGGATCGAGCCGAGAACGAGGCACTTTGCACCGCTAGCGGTCGCGTCGATGCGACCCGAGCGAAACATCGCGCCATCAAACTTTCGCGCAGCGATTCCGCGCAACCGTCGGGAATGTCGTTGCGTACTGCAGTGTAGGCAGACGAAGCGGCGTTCAGCGCAATCGTGCTGCCCAGTGTTGGTGGCGGCGGCCATCGGCTCGATACGACAAGCCAATCGCATTGGTCGACCGGTTTGTCCATGGAAGGTTGGTCATCATGACAGCGGCATCAAAAGGGTCCCTCACGGCTTACGGCGGGCAACTGGCGGATTTTGCACCGCTCTCTCGCGATCGAGAGCGGGAGCTCGCCCTGCGTTGGAAGAACGAGGGCGATTCTGCCGCTGCCGATGAGCTGGTGAAGGCACATCTACGCTACGTCGTCGCGACGGCGATCAAGTTCCGTCGCTACGGCATCCCGCTCGATGAGCTGATCGCCGAAGGCAGCTTCGGGGTCGTGCACGCGCTCGGCAAGTTCGACCCGGAACGCGGCACTCGCTTCGTCACGTACGCCGCCTATTGGATCCGCGCGTACATCCTGAACTACGTGCTCCGCTCCTGGAGCATGGTCGGCTCGGGTGCGGGTGCGTTGCGTTCCAAGAACTTCTTCCGTCTTCGGCGCGAGCGCGCACGGGTGTCGAACCTGTTCACGGACGAAACCGAAGCACAGGAAGAGCTCGCGAAGCGGCTCGAAGTGCCCGTGACCCGGCTCAGGGCGATGCTGGAGCGGCTGGACACGCGGGATGTGTCGCTCGACGGGCAGATGTTCGACGGATCGAGCGCGCGCTTGATCGATACGCTCGTCGCGCAAGACGACGATCAAGAGACGTCGCTCGGCGACGGCGAGTCGCGCGATCATCGCGCCGAAGCGGTGCGGCTCGCGGTGGTGAAGCTCGACGAGCGCGAGCGCTTCATCGTCGAGCGCCGCATGATGGCCGATCGCGACGACGAGCTCTCCCTCGCCGAGATCGGTCGGCGCCTGGGCGTGTCGCGCGAGCGTGCGCGCCAGCTCGAGGTGCGTGCCAAGGGCAAGCTGCGGGCTCTGCTCGGCGGCTCGCTCCCGGGCAACGACTCCGAGTCGCCCAAATCGGAAACGTCCGTCACCAAGCGCTGCGCCTGAGGCCAGCGTTCCGGCTGTGGCGCTCACGCGGCGCTGCACCACAAATCTGCCGCCCGCCTCCTGCCCCGACGTTTTCGAACGTCGGGGCAGTCGCGTATTGGCCCGGGTTCGCTCGCGTGCTACGAGGCTAGCCGTCTACGTCGTCGAGGCGATCGCTCGGCCTTTTTGGCACGGGAGGAAAGTCCGGGCTCCATAGAGCAGAACGCCGGGTAACGCCCGGTGGGGGAAACCCCGAGGAAAGTGCCACAGAAAACAGACCGCCTGCGCCGCGCGAGCGGCGTCGGTAAGGGTGAAACGGTGGGGTAAGAGCCCACCGCGCTGGCGGTAACGTCAGCGGCACGGCAAACCCCGTTCGGAGCAAGGCCATGTATAGGAACGCTCGAGGGCTGCTCGCCCGAGTTCCAGGGTAGGCCGCTCGAGGCGCACGGTAACGTGCGTCCCAGATGAATGATTGCCAGTGTCTTCGGACACCGACAGAACCCGGCTTATCGAGGGCGTCTAGACGCGCCGGCGGCAACTGCCGCCGGCGTTTTATTTTGCGCTCGAGCTCACTGGCCCATGAACATGAAAGGCACGTTCGTGATCGTCTGGGTGCCCGAGCGCGGAAACTGCCAGCCCTTCACGGCGTTCTCCACGCAGCGGGACAGGCTCGGATAACCGCGGGGCGCGCCCGCGACGGACACGCCCTGCACGCGTCCGCCGGCCTCGACCGTGATGGTCGCCGTGAGCTTTGCAGACGTCGGAACGCCGGGCGGACGCGCGTCGAGCGCACGCAACCAGCAGTTCTGGCGAACGGCGGGGCTGTAGCGACGCACGGTGCGTTGGATCGCCGTCGCGTCGAGGCCCGACCCCGTCGCCCCGTCGTCGCGAGCCGTCGCCGGTGCTGGCGCGTGCGGGCTGCCGAGGCCCGCGAGCAATGAGCCCGTCGCTGCGGGCTTCGGCGTCGCGCGCGGCTCGACGGCATCGGAGGAAGCGGCGGAGAGCGCGGCCCGCGCTGTGGTCAGCCCCTCCCCCGGCTCGAGGTCACCGGGGCGCAGCGCCGCGGTGATCGCCTCCGGGCGCGGCTCGCGCGCGCTCGCGGCCGAGGCCTGGCTGCCCTCGGCGCCGAGCTCGACGTCATCGTAAGGCTTCTTTGCTGCCGCGCCGGGCTCGCTCGAGCCCGTACGCTCCGACGATGCCTTGTCGGATGACGAAGAACGCATCAGGTGCGTGACGATGGCGCCGAGCACGAACGCGAACACGATCGCCGCCGCGATCAGATACCACTTGGAACGTGCCGGAGGACGCAAGCCGTCCTCGTCGTCGGGCTCGGGGATGGCGCTGATGATCGAGACCGGCGCCTTGGGCTCCGACATCGACGGCGGCATCGAAGCGACGGGCGGCACCGACCCGAAAGACGCTTGCGGCGGCGGCCCCGAAACGGGCGGTGGCGGCGTCGGCACCGCCGACGACGTGACACCGAACGGGTTCGGCGCACCGAGCCCGGGTGCCGCATTCATGTTCGGCAACCCGGGCGCAGCCGGTATCGGCAGCGACGCCACCGACGGCGGCGCGCCACCGCTGGGCATGACCGAGACGCGCCCCTTCACCGTGGTAGGCTGCTCGTCTTCGTCGTCTTCGTCATCGAGATCGCCCCACGCAGACGGACGTTCGCCGGCGTCGGCGCGCGGCACATCGAAGCCCGTCGCCACATGCGTGAGCCCGGTGTGCCCATTGGCACCGTTCGAACGCGACGCCGCCGGCGCTGGCGCCATGCTCGCCGGCTCGGGACGCGCCGGCGCGGCACCGTCGTCGATCACGCGCGCGAGGCCAGGAAACTTGCCGAGCGGGCGCCATTCCGGCTGCCCGTCGCGCCACACCAGCGAGCGACGATCGATGTGACCCGCCACGGCCAGCTCGCGTAGATCGCCGAGCGGGATCGGCCCGAGCGGGACGCCATTGACGCCCACGAA
>Ga0335075_10015636_pt1 | contig 11363 bp, 7 predicted proteins | sample Lox_Sample_24_FD_206723 | JGI IMG/M metagenome (GOLD analysis project Ga0335075, IMG submission 206723) | Soil microbial communities from Loxahatchee National Wildlife Refuge, Florida, United States - Lox_Sample_2.4 | ecosystem: Environmental > Terrestrial > Soil > Wetlands | place: USA: Florida...
CACGCGTCCGTGAGCGCGGCGGTCAGAGGGCCGGGCTGGTCTCTCCGTGTTCTGGGCCGCGGTCTCGCTCGACCGGGTCGAGCCCCGAGGTGAGGACGCAGCTGGCAGCAATCCGCCTGTCCTCGTCGATGAGGTGCATGACGGCGTTGATGAGGGCCAGGTGGGAGAACGCCTGGGGGAAGTTTCCCAGGTGCCGTCCGGTGTGCGGGTCGATCTCCTCGGCGTACAGCAGCAGCGGGCTGGCCAGGGACAGCAGCTTCTCGCACAGGGCGCGAGCCCTCGTCACCTCGCCGATATCGGTCAGCGCGGAGACCAGCCAGAACGAGCAGATTGTGAACGTGCCCTCCTCGCCCTCGAAGCCGTCGTCGGTTTCCTCGACGCGGTAGCGCAGCACCAGTTCGTCTTCGGTCAGCTCGTCGGCGATGGCCAGCACCGTGGCTCGTACCCGCTCATCGCCGGGCGGCAGGAAACCCACCAGCGGGATGAGCAGGGCCGAGGCGTCCAGGGCGGTGTCGTCGTACCGCTGGCAGAACACGCCGCGCTTGTCGACGCCGTGCGCGCAGACGTCGGCGTGGATCTCATCGGCGGCGCGCCGCCAGGTGGCGGCCAGGCTCTGGTCGCCGCGGAGCTGGGCTAGCTTGGCGCCGCGGTCGGCGGCGACCCAGCACATGATCTTGGAGGCGGTGAAGTGCCGGGCGGGGCCGCGGACTTCCCACAGGCCCTGGTCTGGTTCGCGCCAGTGCCTGAGCGCCGATTCGACCTGGTGCCTGATCATCGGCCAGCGCCGCTCGTCGAGCCGGTCCCGTGAACGGGTGTGCAGGTAGAGGGAGTCGAGCAGGACGCCCCATGCGTCATGCTGGCGCTGGTCCCATGCCCCGTTGCCGATGCGCACCGGACGGGCTCCCTCATAGCCGGACAGGTGATCAAGCTCGGATTCATCTAGCTGGCGCTCGCCGCCAATGCCGTACATGATCTGCAAGTCGGTGTCCTGCTCGGCGATGTCGGCGAGGAAGTAGAAGAAGTCGTCGGCGTCCCTGTCAAGGCCGAGTGTATACAGGCCCCACAGCATGAACGTTGAGTCCCGAAGCCAGCTGTACCGGTAGTCGTAGTTGCGCTCCCCGCCGGGCGTCTCGGGCAGTGAGGTGGTGGCGGCGGCGAGCAGCGCGCCGGTCGGGGCGTAGATGAGCCCCTTCAGTGTCAGCGCAGAGCGCTGCAGATGCTTGCGCCAGGGATGGTCGGGGAAGCGTCCGCGGCCAAGCCAATCGTGCCAGAAGTCGGCCGTCACGCTCAGCCGCTTGCTGGCCTCGCCAAAGTCTGCGGGCGGGTTCGCATCGCCCCAGGACAGAGCGCAGAATGCCTGCTCGCCAGCCCGGAGCCGGCGCCGCGCCATCGCCCGGCCGCCCTCGAAACCCAGCTTCAGGTCAGTCGTCAGCCGCAACTGCACCTGGTCACCTGCAAGGGCCTCGGCCTGGCTGTAACCCGTCCCGGTGTGCTGCCAGGTGCCGCGCTGACGGCCGTAGTCGAACGCCGGCTCACACTCAAGCAGGATGTCGACCGAGCCGTTCACGCAGCGGACCGTGCGCAGCAGGACGCGTTCGGCACGGTAGTCGGAGGGCACCCGCTCATGCCCTGGCGACCTTGGCGAGTCGGCTGGCCAGGGTCCCATCAGCAGGGTGTCGCGGACCACCGCCCAGCCGCCCGGCAGGCCCCAGGTCGTCTCCAGCACCATCGTCCCTGGCAGGTACCGCCGGCCGGAGGGAACCGTCATGTCCGCCGGGCCAAGGCGGAACGACCCGGCGTCGCGATCGAGCATCGCCCCGAACACGCTGGGACCGTCCATGCGGGGCAGGCACATCCACTCCACGTTCCCGCTCGGCGCAACGAGAGCGCATACCTCGCAGTCGGATACGAAGCCATAGTCGGAAATCGCCGGGAACGGGCTCCCGCCTGGCGTCGGATGCGATTCCTGACCGGGAACGTGGACCACAGTTTCTCCGTCCTTTTCATGCTCGCGCCTGGACCGTGGCAGGCACCCCCATGGCTGCCCGCACTGGCCCCTACCCGCACATGGGCCGGCAATATCCAGGTGCGGGGGCTCGCCCGCCGGTGATTCGGCGCTCCGGGCAGGGAACATGTCCAGATAGCGCGCCCGCCACGCGATCTTGGTGACAGACCTGGTCACGGGGCTGGCCTGGCGACGGGGCTGGCCTGGCGACGGGGCAGGGCTGGAGTTATCTGGCTACCAGGGGAAACGGGATGAAAGCATTCGTGATGAGGGAAATCGGCCAGGTCGGGTTCATGGACAAGCCGATGCCCAAGCCGGGCCCCGGCGACGCGATCGTGCGCACGACGAGAGCCCTGATCTGCACCTCGGACTCGCACACGGTCGGCGGCGGGATCGGCCAGCGGCACAACCTCACTCTCGGCCACGAGGCTGTCGGTGTGGTCCACGAGGTCGGCAGCGAGGTCGACGTGTTCCACCCTGGCGACCGGGTCGTGGTGGGAGCGATCACCCCGGACTGGGGCCATCCGGCTGCGCAAGCCGGATACGCGTCGCAGTCCGGCGCTCCGCTCGGCAGAGCGGCTGCTGAAGATCCTGGAGTCAGGGCGCGTCGACCCGACGCTCATGACCACACACCAGTTCGCGTTTGAGCAGATGGACCGGGCATTCGAGGTCTCCGACAAAAAGCTCGACGACGTTATCAAGCCGCTCATCACCTTCTCCTAGGGGCCTAACGCGGAGGCAGCCACCATGATCAACCGCCTTGCCATCTTCGGAGCTACCGGCGACCTGACCGCACGGTACCTGCTCCCCGCGATCGCGGCCCTGCATGCCAGGGGCGAGACCGGTAACGGATTGCAGCTCATCGGAGCCGGGCGCGACGACTGGTCCAGCTCTCAGTTCCGCGACTGGGCAGCTGCCCAGCTCGCCCGGCACGCCGGGGACGTGGCCGCCACCACCAGGGACGCGGTCGCTTCGGCGGCCACCTATCGGCAGGCGGATGTCAGAGATCCGGGCAGCGTCGCCAGCGTCATCGCGGGCGAGCCGGTTGCCTGCTACCTCGCTCTCCCGCCCGCGGTGTTCCCCGCCGCGGTGTCGGCGCTGCATAACGCGGGCCTGCCGACGGGAAGCCGGATCGTGCTGGAGAAGCCGTTCGGCGAGGACCTTGCCAGCGCCATCGGGCTGAACCGGCTGCTCGCCGATACCCTCGCCGAGGAGGCCGTGTTCCGGGTCGACCATTTCCTGGCCATGACTACCGTGCAGAACCTGGTCGGCACCCGGCTGGCCAACCGGGTGTTCGAGCCGCTCTGGAACAGCGCCCACATCGCGGAGATCGACATCGTCTGGGACGAGTCGCTCGCGCTGGAAGGCCGGGCCGGTTACTACGACGGTGTCGGCGCCCTGAAGGACATGCTGCAAAACCACCTGCTGCAACTGCTGTGCCTGGTAGCGATGGAACCCCCGATCAGCCTCAGCGAGCGGGACCTGCGCGACCGCAAGGTCGACGTCCTACGCTCAATGAGGCCGCTCTCCGGCGATGACGTTGCGCGCGCGACGCGCCGCGGCCAGTACACCGCCGGCCGGATCGGTGAGCGCGACGTTCCCGCCTACGCGGCCGAGGACGGAGTCGACCCCGCGCACCGCACCGAGACTTTCGCCGAGATCGAGCTGGCGCTGGATAACTGGCGCTGGCCCGGCACCGCGTTCAGGCTCCGAACCGGCAAAGCGCTCCGATCCGATCGCAAGGAAGTCGCGGTCCGCTTCCGCCACGTGCCCCACCTGCCGTTCGCGCACCGCGGCGGGGAAGTGCCCAACGTGCTGAGGTTCGGACTCGACCCGGAGAACGTGAGCCTCGAGCTAACCGGCATCGGCCCGCGACCTCAGGCCCTCTCGCCCATGTCACTGTCAACCCAGCTCGAACCGCCGGAGCTGCCCGCCTACGGCCAGCTGCTGCACTCGGTGCTGAGCGGCGACAGCGCGCTAGCGATCCGCGGCGACGAGGCCGAAGAGTCCTGGCGAGTCGTCAGCCCGGTGCTCGAAGCCTGGGCGAAAGACGCCGTGCCGCTCGAGGATTATCGGGCCGGCTCGGACGGGCCAGCGCGATGACACAGTCCCGCGCACAGCTGCGCAGCCAGCGGCTGCGCCTGATCAACCACCAGGGCGACGCCCTGCGCCTGGGCATGAACTGGACCGAGGAGGATCTCGGCAAGCCCCAGGTTCTGGTGGATAGCGCGTACGGCCAGGGCCACCCGGGGACGTTCCATTTCAGGGAACTGATCGAAGAGGTCAGCAACGGCGTCTTCGAGGCGGGCGGCAAGCCCGGCGTCTTTGCCGTCAGCGATATCTGCGACGGGGTAGTGCAGGCGACCAGCGGGATGAGCTACTCGCTGATCTCGCGCGACATCATGGCCGCCATGGTCGAGATCCATGCGCTCGGCCACCCGCATGACGGCATGGTGCTGATCTCCGGCAACGACAAGTCGGTGCCCGCGCACCTGCTCGCGATCGCCCGCTGCGACATACCGGCGATTCACCTGCCCGGCGGCACGCAGCTGAATGCGCCCGACTACGTCACCTCGAACAAGATGTGGGCTATGGGGGCGGAGGTGGAGCGCGGCGACCTGCCAAGGCAGGACCTCGATGTCGCGCAACGCGGAGCCTGCCCGACGTGCGGGGCCTGCCAGTTCATGGGCAGCGCCAGCACCGGCCAGGTGCTCGCCGAGGCGCTCGGTCTGGCGCTGCCGGGCTCCGCGCTGACCCCGGCCCCGCTGACCAAGCTGCTCCGGTACGCCCGCGCCACCGGCAAGCAACTGCTGCCGCTGATCGACGCCGGCCTCAACCCGCGCAAGATCCTCACCCGCGACGCGTTCGAGAACGCGATCATCCTGCACGCGGCGACGGGAGGGTCGACCAACGCGCTGCTGCACCTGCCGGTCATCGCCCGCGAAGCCGGCGTGAACATCGGCATCGACGACTTCGACCGCATCCACCGACGGGTGCCGGTGCTGGCCAACGTGAAGACGACGGGCCGGTACCCGGTCGAGTACTTCTGGTACGCCGGCGGCGTGCCGGCGGTCATGCTGGAACTGCGCGAGATGCTGCACCTGGATGTGCTGACCGTCACCGGCAGGACGCTCGGCGCGAACCTGGAGGAGATCGAGGCCAGTCCGTTCTACATGGCCGAGCGCCTGGGCTACCTCAAGAACCTCAAGGTGACGAAGGAGGAGGTCATCCGGCCCCGCGCCGACCCGTTCGGCACCGACGGCGGAGTGGCGGTCCTGTACGGCAACCTGGCCCCGGGCGGCGCCATGATCAAAACGTTCTCCGTGCCGAAGGAAATGCACGTGCACACCGGCCGGGCCCGGGTGTTCGACTTCGAGGAAGAGACGGTCCACGCCCTGGTCCAGCGGCAGGTCACGGCCGGAGACGTGCTCGTCATCCGGTACGAGGGACCGCGCGCCAACGGCATGCCCGAGATGTACTACGCGGCAGCCATCCTGTCCGCAGACCCGGTACTGAACACGACCACGGCCATCGTGACCGACGGCCGCTACTCCGGAGCCATGCGCGGGCCGTGCATCGGCCACGTGGCACCGGAAGCCATCGATGGCGGCCCTATCGCGCTGGTGGAGGATGGCGACCTGATCTCCATCGATGTGCCCCGGCGGCGGCTGGACATCATCGGCGTCGTGGGCGAGACGCGCGAACCTGAAGAGATCGAGGAAGTGCTCGCCGAGCGCCGCCGGATCTGGCGGCAACCACGACCGCGGCACGAGACCGGCATCCTCTCGCTGTACTCACGGGTGGCACGCGCTGCAGCGGAAGGCGCATCCATCACCTAGCCCGCACGCACCACCTCGATCAGCTTGGCGAGGAGCCACGACATGGCAGACAACACAGCCAGCCAGACGGTCGTCATCGCGGACTACGACTACGGTGACGTCGACATCGAGCGCGCGATCGTCGAAGAGGCGGGACTGCGCCTGGTGGCCGCGCACTGCAAGACGCAGGACGACGTCATCGGCGCGGCGCGGGACTCCGACGCGATCATCGCCCAGTACGCCACCGTCGGCGCCAGGGCGATCGGCAAGCTGACCCGATGCCAGGTCATCGCGCGCTACGGCACCGGCGTCGACATCGTCGACGTCGATGCCGCGACCCGCCACGGCATCCTCGTCACGAACGTGCCCAACGACTGGTGCAAGAACGAGGTCGCCGACCACGCGATGGCGCTACTGCTGGCCACCGCGCGCAAAATCTGCATCTACGACCAGGCGACCCGCGCCGGAGCCTGGCAATGGCAGTCAGGCCAGCCCATCCACCGCCTCGCCGGGCGGTACCTGGGCCTACTGTCCTTCGGCTCAATAGCACAGGCCATCGCGGCCCGTGCCATTGCTTTTGGCATGCGGATCATTGTCCACGATCCCTACCTGCCGACGGCCGACATCGAGTCACACGGGGCTACCGCCGTCTCGTTTGGCCAGCTGCTCGCACACTCCGACTTCCTGGTAATCCAGGCGCCGCTCACCAAGCAGACCCACCACCTAATCGGGGCAGAGGAGCTACGCCGGATGAAGCCGAGCGCCATCCTGGTTAACACCGCCCGCGGGCCGATCGTCAACGACCACGCCTTGTATCAGGGGCTAAAAAGGCGCTGGATCGCCGGAGCTGGCCTGGACGACATCGAGGAAGAACCTGCCAAGCAACGCGACTGGCAGCCAGTCAACCCGCTGTTCAGCTTGCCCAACGTTGTCATCACGCCGCACTCCGCTTACTACTCAGAAGAGTCGATCAGCACGGTCCGCGACTTCGCCGCGCACGAAGTGGTCCGCGTGCTGACCGGGGGAGTGCCGCTGTCGCCGGTGAACGCCGACCGGCTGGCGGCCCTTGGACGCCGCGAGCGCAATGGCCGCTGAGGCGCCCGCGGGCCGCTACGGAACCTGCCTCAGGCCGCAGCCTCCGACGTAAGGATCGCCCGTCTCGGTGATCCCGGCGCTGAATGTCTCGGTCCTTGCTACCAGGCCGTCGACATGCAACCGCGGTCCGGCTCCGCCGATTCTCACGCCCGGCGGGCGAACTGCGACGGTGCCCGCCGGCACGTCCACCTCCAGGCCGAGCAGCCCTTCGACCAGCGCCCCCGCGGCGGCAGCGGACCACGCCTGCGGCCTGCATGCCGCCGGGTACGGTGTCGGCCACTGGCCAGCGTCCCCTGAGTACAACTCCGGCAACCGCCAGCCGAATCCGGCGGCCGCCGAAAGCAGGCCGTCCGCCAGCGAGGCCGCCGTCTTCGGATGGCCAGCCCGGAACAGGCCCCTGACAACAATCGCGGTGTCGTGGCTCCAGACCGAGCCGCAGTGATAGCTCAGCGGGTTGTAGCCGCCGTCTCGTGCGGACATCGTCCGAAGCCCGAACCCCGAGTTCATGTCGTCTTCGCCCAGGCGGTCGGCGACCAGTGCCTCCTCGTCCGGCGTCAGCAGCCCGGTACCAAGCAGGTGGCCGATGTTGCTGGTGAGGGAGTCCACGGGTCGCTTTTCACCGTCGAGGGCAAGGGCCGGGTATCCGTTGACCCAGAACGATTCGCGGAACGCCGCGGCGAGCCGCGCCGCCCACTCGCGCCATCGCTCCCCGCCGGGCACGCCGAAGTAGTCCAGTAGGTCGGCACCGTGCACCGCGGCTTCGTGCGCGTAACCCTGAACCTCACACAGCGTTATCGGCGGATCCGCGATGCTGCCATCGGCAAACCGGATCGCGTCGCCGGAATCCTTCCAGCCGTGGTTCGACAGCCCGTGGCCGCCGCTGGCGTCGACGTACTCAAGCAGTCCGTCGCCGTCGGAGTCGCCGTGGCAGCGCAGGAACTCCAGCGCCGCTCGCAGGTTCGGGAGCAGGGCAGCAACCTGGTCGTCGGGCATGCCCCGCCGCCAGGCGTCGTGCAGCAGGCAGACCCACAGCGGGGTGGCGTCGATGGCCTCGTAGCTTATGTAACCGCCGCGGCGCAGCTCGTGGGGGATCTTGGCAGAAGCCTCAGCGGTAACGGGGTTGTCCCTGGTGCCCTGCAACGCTGCCAGAGTCCGCAGCGTGCCTGCCGCCAGCTGCCAGCCGAATGGCAGCAGCAGGCGGGCGGCCCACAGGCTGTCCCGGCCGAACAGGGTGAAGTACCACGGTGCGCCGCCGGCGAGGAAGATGTCGCCTGGCGCGCCTGGCGTCGTCATCTTCAGCGCGTCCGCGTCCGCCAGCGACTGCGCCAGCAGAGCGGGCAGCCGAGTATCGTCGGCTATTGCTGAGACCCGCCACGGCGGCGATGAAGCCGGGGCGACGGCGGCACTCGCGTCGCTGACCGAGAGGCGCCAGCCAACCTCGTGTACGCCGCGACCCTCGAGCCGAACCGGCCAGCTCAGCACGGCCGCGGTCCCGGCCTCAGATAGTGACGCGCTCGCGTCGACCGCGCTGAGGGTGACGCGCACCGACTCGCTTTCCCAGCTCAGTGTCGCGCCAGTGCCTGCGAGTGGCTGGACAGGGACCGGTGCGGTGGGACTAGCCGACTTGATCTGCGGCAAGTCAGCGAGGTCAGCGGCGACCGAGAGGGACAGCATTGTCTGTACCGGCGAGTCCGAGAACGAGATCAGCCGGATACGCTCACTGACCGCGCCGGCTGTCACGATGCGCTCGCGGTCGACAAGGACCGTGGGGTCGACAGTCCAGCCATGACCGAGCGCCCTCGCCACGCTGGTGAACCTGGCCGTTCGCGCCCCTGTGATCCCGCCGCTGACAGGGCTGGGCTCGACGCCGCCGACAGTGAGAACCGCCGCGGATAGCACCCGGACGTCCGCGTGCAGCACCCCCTGGGCGCCTAGCGCCCGGATCTGCCCACTTGACTCGCTCAGGACCGCCGTGGGCGCGCTCAGCGCGGTGACGAGTTCGTGCAGCCACGGCTGATCGAGTGCAGACATCAACCCCCCGGCCAGAGCTTGACAAACCATCATGACAAGTGCATGTTATCACTTTGAACGATCAAATCTGTTCATTCAGATTTGTTCTTCAAGATCTACAAGGCGACCTTTTGGTTGGGAATCGCAGTATGGACGATCTGGGGTGAACCAGGAGCAAGACGCTCAGTTCGAACTCGCGATCGTAGTTGATCGATCAAACCGTGTCGTTGATGAAGGTGGGAAGGGTTGGAGAACACCGGCCCCGGTCCATCCGGGCAAGCAGAGCCGATAGATGAGCAGCCGGACGCGGCGCCCGAAGAAGGACGCCGCCCCACCATCGACAGTGTGGCTAGCGCGGCTGCCGTCTCGCGGCAGACCGTCTCCAACGTCATCAACGCGCCGCACCGAGTTGGCGAGCAGACGCGGCGGCGCGTGGAGAGGGCGATCGCCGAGGCGGGCTACCGGCCACTAAAGACGGCGCAGGCGCTGCGGACCCGCCGCTCTAACCTCATCGCCGTCGGAATCCCCAACGCCGGTGCCACCAGGAACCTGCTGATCGAGGGCTTCCTGCATGTCCTCACCGAGGAGGCCCAGCGGCGTGGATACCGGATCCTGCTGGTCACAGGGACGGACGACGAGTCCGAGATAAGGGCATACAACGAGCTTCTCACCGACTACGACATCGACGCTCTGGTGTTCACGGCCACGCACCGCGGGGACCAGCGCATCCCGTGGCTGCTCAGCAAGGGCACCCGGTTCGTCACCTTCGGCCGCCCGTGGGGGACCAAGGCCGCCCACCCATGGGTGGACGTCGACGGTGCCGGCGGAGTCAGGGAGGCCACCGAGCACCTGATCGAGCTTGGCCACCAGCGGATCGCGTTCATCGGCTGGCCTGGCGGCTCCGGCGTCGGCGAGGACCGCATCTCGGGCTGGGAGCAGGCGTGCCGGACGGCCGGGCTGCCACTCCGGGACTTGTCACGCCGCACCCAGGACGGGCTCGAGCAAGGGCGGCAGGCCTGTGCCAGCCTCCTTGACTCGCCGAAACCACCCACCGCCATCGTGTGCGTCAGCGACACCCTTGCCGTCGGCGCGTGGGTTGAAGTGACCGCGCGCGGCCGCCGGCCCGGCCGCGATGTCGCCATCATCGGATTCGACGATTCGCCGACCGCCTCGATGATCGGACTTAGCAGCGTCGCACAACCACTCTCCGCCGCCGCCGCGGTGTGCGTCAACTGCGTGCAATCTCTCAACCGCACCACGGGCACGAGCACGACCGCGCCGCTCCAGGTTCTGCTCGCGCCCAAGCTCATCGTCCGGGAGTCGGGATGAACCCCACACCCGGCACCTTATACGCGCGGCACCCCGACGGCCGTCGCGTAGCTATCCCGCTACACCCCCTGAGAGAAGACCTGCCCCATACCACCAGCGACGGAGGTATCAGCATGTTCATCAACAAGTCGGTGGAACACCGGCGCCCTGGCCGCCTTGCGCGCCGACTCGCGATCCCCGCGGCCGCGATCGCTGTAGTCGCCGTCGTGGCTGCCTGTGGTTCGTCGCCGAGCTCGTCGAACTCGGCCTCGAGCGCGCTCACGCCCAACAAGAAGCCGATCACCCTGCTGTTCGGGTCAAGCGGACCCGCGGAGACCGCTGCCGACAAGGCAGCGGGCAAGGCTTTCACCAAGACGACCGGCATCCCTGTCAACGTCGTTCCGGCCGCGAACCTCACCCAGGAGCTCGCCCAGGACTTCGCGGGCAACCGGCCGCCCAACCTGTTCTACCTGGATCCCACGTCGATGGCGCAGTACGCGCCCAAGGGAGTGCTGTACCCCTACGCTTCGAGCCTGCCGAATGTCGGTGATTTCTACCCATCGCTGAAGTCGGCCTTCACCTTCGATGGGAAGCTCTACTGCGCGCCCAAGGACAGCTCAACCCTCTCGCTGTACATCAACAACGCTGACTGGAAGGCGGCGGGGCTGACCTCGGCTGACTACCCGAAGAACTGGAACCAGCTAGAGGCGGATGCTAGGAAGCTCACCATGGACGGACGGGTCGGGCTCGTCACAGACCCGTCGGAGTCACGGCTCGACGCGTTCTTGTACCAGGCGGGCGGCAGCGTCCTCAATGCCTCGGGGACCAAGGTAGTTCTCGACAGCGCGGCGAACGTTAAGGCACTGACCTTTGTGCAGAGCATGCTGAAGGCCGGCATCATGGCCTTCCCATCGCAGCTCAGCGAGTCGGACGAGATACCGGCACTCGGCGACAACAAGACAGCGATGATCATCAGCGGCCCGTGGATGGAAGGGGAGATGTCGCTCGACTATCCGAAGGTCACCTACACGGTGCTCCCGCTGCCTGCCGGTCCGACCGGGACACACGGCACGCTCGTGTTCACGAATTGCTGGGGCGTGCCGAAGATCAACCACAACCTCGGCGGA
>Ga0335075_10015637_pt1 | contig 11362 bp, 10 predicted proteins | sample Lox_Sample_24_FD_206723 | JGI IMG/M metagenome (GOLD analysis project Ga0335075, IMG submission 206723) | Soil microbial communities from Loxahatchee National Wildlife Refuge, Florida, United States - Lox_Sample_2.4 | ecosystem: Environmental > Terrestrial > Soil > Wetlands | place: USA...
TATGGTGGGACCGCTGGCACTGCGCGTAGCCTTCCGCATCTTTGTTGTCGTCGTCGGATTTCTGATGCTTGCCGGTGCCATCAATACGTCGATCATCGGCTCGACGGGCGTACTGATGCGGGTCGCGGAAGACGGCGTTCTGCACGACTGGTTCCGCAAGCCGCAGAAGAAGTTTGGCACCCCAACCCGCATCATCAACCTGGTAACGATCCTGCAGTTGGCTACCATCGTCTTGAGCCGCGGCAACATTATTGTCATTGGCGAAGCGTACGCCTTTGGAGTGATCTGGAGCTTCACCTTCAATGGACTTGCCATGCTGGTGCTGCGTTATCGATACAAGGGCGAGCGCGGCTGGAAGGTTCCGATCAATCTCCGAATCGGCAACGTCGAACTCCCCATCGGACTTTTCTCCGTATTTCTGGTTCTATTCAGCACCGCGGTTGTCAATCTACTTACCAAAGAAGTGGCAACCATCAGCGGACTGGTTTTCGCGGCAACCTTCTATGTCCTATTTACTCTTTCTGAGAAAGACAACATCCGGCGACACGCATTGGCCGCCCGAGAAATGAAGGAACACTTTCAGCTGGAGAACGACGACACGGTCAGCCGAGAGGCGCTCCGTATTCGTCCCGGCTGTATCGTCGTCACCATGCGGGACATTCGGTCGACAGGCGCGCTGCGCTGGGCGCTGTCTCGAAGTTCAGAAGAAAGCCAGGACGTCGTACTGCTGACGGCGCGCTTGATGGGAGCTGGCGGCCCGGAGTACATCGACGCTTCTCAACTCGCATTTACAGAGCATGAGCAGATGATTTTCACGCAGGCTGTCTCGGTTGCGGAAAGCTTCGGGCGCCATATTTCTCTTCTGGTCGTTCCCGCAGGCGATCCGTTTTCTGCCCTGGTGCAAACTGCAAACTCATTGGAGGCTGCCACCGTTGTTGCCGGCCTTTCCTCGCGAATGACCGCCGAGGAACAAGCATTCTATTCTGGCCGCGCCTGGGAAGCGCTTCCCGAACCAAAGCGGCAATTCACGTTCTACGTAGTCATGCCGGATGGCTCCGCCAAGTCCTTCCACATCGGCCCTCACGCGCCCGCATTGCGGCCGCAGGATGTCGAGTTAGTCCATCAACTATGGCTTAGATTTCGCGGCGATGCATCCATGAAGGAATTGCACCACAGCGACATTGTCACTTATGCATTGGATAGGCTGGCGACGCAATACCAGGCGAATCATCAGGATGTTCTGGAAGGCCTGAAGCACTCGATTGAAGATACGGGTCAATCGCTTGCCAGCCATTTTGCGATGGAAAATCAGCTTCACAAACCAATGCTCCCTGCAGCTCCTCCAGACGTAGAAGCACAGAATACTGAGGATCAACCGCAGTCGACGAGCCAGAAGTAGGAACTAAGTTAATCCCGCAGAAAATCCTATTCTCCGCACAAATTCCATATCCCCACTTGCTCATCAGCCTATATCCTCTGTAATCTTGTAAGTAAATTCTTTCCACGAATGACTTAGAGATTTCGCGGGAGTTTGTGCAGCACGATTTATTAGGTGAATATTGGGGGTACTATGGATTTTCAGCGACTTATACACGAAATTGATTCAGAAATTTCGCGCCTGCAGCAAGCTCGTGCGTTACTCATCGGCGAACCTGCAAAACGCGGCCCCGGCCGCCCAAAGGCGGTAGCCGTCCATAGGGCGGCAGCGAGCAAACCGGCAAAACGTAAGCGTCGCCTTTCTCCGGAAGGAAGGAAACGAATTGCGGACGCCATGCGGAAGCGTTGGGCTGAACGCAAGAAGCAACAAGGTTCCAAGTAAGTCTTCTTGGATAACAACAAAGGCGGCCCGATCGGCCGCCTTTGTTCTGCTTCTTTATCCATGCCGGCCGCGCGAAACGTTTTATTTCAGGCTTTCCCCTGGACGCAACGCAATCACTTCAATGTCTTTGCCGCGCAAATGACTACGTAATTCCTCCGGCGTTCCAGTCAGAACCGGGAATGTTCCGTAATGCATGGGAATTACTTTTTTCGCTCCCACATACTGCACCGCAAGCGCCGCCGCCCGCGGCCCCATCGTAAAGTGGTCCCCAATCGGCAAGCAGGCAATCTCCGGCGCATACAATTCGTGTAAAAGCTTCATATCGCTAAATAGAGCCGTATCTCCGGAGTGATAGAGAGTAGGTTCGCCTTCGACCTGCAAGACGAATCCAGCCGCAACCCCCGCGTAAACCGTGGCGCCTTTGTCGTCAATGCTGGAAGAATGTTTTGCTTCCACAAGTGAGATCGTTGCATCCTGGAACCGCAACGAACCGCCCAGGTTCATTCCTACAGTTTTTTTGACGCCTTTCGATGCCAACCAGCCAGTAAGTTCATAAACCCCGACAAAGGTAGGATGATACCGTTGATCTACCGACAGAGCATCTCCCATGTGATCGCCATGGCCGTGGCTGCACAACACGAGATCGATTTTTTCCGGAGCTTTCCAGCCTTTGGGAAACGCCGGGTTCGACTCCATCCACGGATCAATCAGGATTGAAGTGCCTTTGGCGGTTTGAAGATGGAATGTGGCATGACCCAACCATTGCAATGTCATCCCGTGAAAATGGGGCATGGATTTTTTCTCCTCGATGTTTTGATTTTCCTGCAAACTTCTCTTTAATCAGATGCAGCTCCTAGAATGCGGGAGCAACGAGAAACTCACGCGCGAAAGGAAACATATCGTCCTGTGACTCAGACTGCAAGCACCCATTATCCGCCGGGCCCCAGCTATCGCGACCGCCTGCGCAATCCAGGACTTCTGCGACTCAGCACGCATGAGTTTCTGGAACGGAATGCAAAGACGTTCGGCGACCTGGTTCACTATAAAGCCTTTGGACGGCATGTCTTCCAATTCAATCATCCGGACATGGTGCATGAAGTGCTGGTGCGTGATGCAGCCATGCAGCACCGCGGCATTGTGATGCAGCGAGCAAAATTTGTGCTCGGCGACGGGCTACTCACCAGTGAAGAACCTCTCCATATGCGTCAGCGCAGGCTGGTGCAGCCGGGGTTTCATCGCCAGAGAATTGCAGCATACGGAGAGACAATGTTGCAATTCGCCGACGAGATGACGGCGCGGTGGCAGAATGGGTCATCGCTTGATATTCATCGCTCGATGCTGGAACTTACGTTGCGAATTACAGGAAAATGTCTGTTCGACAGCGATGTGGAATCAGAAGTGAAAACCATTTCCGATTCAGTCACAGCGTTTATGGGATTTCTTCCGCTGGCATTTTTGCCGTACCCACACCTTTTACTCAAGATTCCCTTTGGCTTTATAGGTCGCATCCAGAAATCTCAGAAGAAACTGGATAGTTTGATTTATACGATGATCGCCGACCGTAGACGCTCTGGAATCGACCACGGTGATCTGCTATCCATGTTGCTCGCCAGCCAGGACCTGGAAGGCTCGACCGGTAGCATGAACGCCCAACAGGTTCGGGACGAATGCCTCACGCTATTACTCGCGGGACATGAAACAACGGCAAATGGCTTGAGCTTCGTTTTCTTCTTAATGGCTCAGCATCCCGACGTGCAGGAAAAGGTATTCGCCGAAGCTTCGTCCGTTTTCGGAACCGCTTCCGCTGATACGCGTCCGATGGCAGCCTCTATCTACGAGCGACTGCCGTACTGCCAGCGGGTGGTGTCAGAAGCACTGCGCATGTATCCGCCCGTGTGGGTCACGGCGCGCACTGCGGCAATCTCGTACGCTTATCGCGGCATGGAGATTCCTGCTGGTTCCCTGCTGCTGGTTCCGCAAATTGCAATTCACCGCGATGCTCGCTGGTTTTCGGATCCGATGCACTTCAATCCCGACCGCTTTCTTCCGGAAGCGATCGCCGCTCGCCCTCGACAGGCATACTTCCCCTTCGGCGCCGGTTCCCGCATCTGTATTGGCGAAAACTTTGCGTGGATGGAGGCGGTTCTGGTTCTGGCCAGCGTCATCCGCAATTGGCATCTAGGATTCAACGGCCCTGCTCCAACGGAACTTCCCTTGAGCGCGCAGATTTCTCTTCGACCTCGCGATCCAGTCATGATCTCAGCCGCGAAACGTTAGCGAAACACCGCGAGTGGCAAGGATACGGTCGCTCACTTGGATTTGAATCGGGTTGGTGCGAATGGTTCGAGAGGAACATCCGGAGTCTCGCCGAGCATTGCTTGCGCCATTACACGGGCAGTCACCGGGGCCAGCAAAATTCCGTCCCGATAGTGACCGGTCGCATGCCAGCAGTTCGACCGTTGTGCACGCCCCAGGATCGGCAGCCCGTCTGGAGTGCCCGGCCGCAATCCCGTCCAGGCATCGATTGGCGAAGGGATACTCGCCTCCGGCAGCAGCCGCAGCGCAGCCTCCATCAACCCGCTTACTTGAGGCTCGTGCACGACCTCATCAAACCCCACGTGTTCAAGCGTGGCGCCCACGGTGACCCGGCCATCGCCGCGCGGCACCAGGTACACGCCCAGTGTCCGGACCACGCAACGCAGGCGATCCGGCTCGCACCTCACATTCGCCATGTGTCCTTTCACTGGTTCCACCGGCACGCCTCCCCACGGTGCGCCACCAGCCCAGGCTCCGCAGCAATTCACAAACATCTTGGCCAAAATATTTTCTTGCCGGGTTTCTACCAGGACTTCGCCGTCCGCGCTCCTAAAGTCCAAAACCTCTGTCGCTTCCAGTAGTCTTCCGCCCGCAACTCGCAAAGCTGCGGGTAAAGCTGCGCGCAAATCGTTAGGATCGACGCTGCCTTCGTCCAGCCACACAAAGCGGTGACCGGTTGGATTGAGCCCAGGCGCGAGCTGTGCAATTTCCGTGGCCGTCGCAGACTCGTTCAACTTGTTTCCTGACCTCGCCTCCTGCAACGTGCGACAAGTCCGCAATGGCACGGGCAAGCCCGAGAGCGATTGGACGCGGTCCAGGTAGGAGGGATAGAGTTCCCAACTGCGAACACACAATGGCATCAGTTCGGCAGGATTTTGCGGATCATTCACTGCCAACATACCACCGGCCGCCCAGGAGGCGGAACACATCGCCTGTCCACGTTCCATCACTGTGACTGAAAGTCCGCGTTTTCGCAATTCCAACGCCAGCGACAGGCCAATGATTCCCGCGCCTGCAATGGCAACATCCACAACACCTGTGCCGTTCATTGCTTCATTCCGGTTTCTTCCGCTAGGTAGCCAGCAGGTCTTGGAGAGTCCGATCCATTTTCAGCGGGAGACAATCACTTCACGCGTGTTGTCTTTTGCCAGCAGAAACCGGCAGGCGCCCATTTCCTGAAAGAGGGCCTCGATCTGGCGATTTTGATAGTTCCGCAGTACCGGATGGCTGGGTCCCTGCTGGGTCTCGACGGTGTCGCCATCCATCACGTGGTAGCGGCAAAATGTCGTCTCCGGCCCTGTCGTTCGAGAATGGAAAAATGCCAGCGCCTGACCATGTTCGCGCATCACAACGTTCAGTCTCCGCAAAATCGCATCCGCCAACGGGGCAGGAATGTAGTCGAGTGCGTCCCACAAAAGAACAATGTCAAACTCGCGATTGCCGAAATCCATGTGCCGCGCCAGAAAGCCTTCAACGTCATACGCGGGTGTCCCATCGTCTTCCGCAGGCAATAACCAATCCGGTTTGACAGCTTCTTCGACCAGGTCAGCCATGTAGACGCTGTGACCGAGGTTCGTCAAAAAATTGATATTGTTGGGAGAAGTCGGGCCGATATCCAGCACGCACAGACCCGGCTCCGCCTTGAGACGAGTTAAAATTTTCATCCAGGCGCTCGAATGCCGTGGAACCCGCGGGCCGGCCGACCCGTGGCCATGGCCGCGTTGCTCTTTTTGTCCCGCGGCACGTTGAAACAATGGGCTCATCTTGACCTCATCTCCACTTGCCATCCGCCATCAGAATCGATTTGCAATCTTGACCGCTGACATTTCGGATTCCAACCTTGAGTCCCTTGAGTCTTACGGCTATGGGCTCGTCACGACTCATTCTCTCCAATGTATATCGTAAACTGTCAGAAGCTGAGGTGACATTGCTCTTGAGGATTGCCGACAGCAGTGGAACCGCGACTCCTTCCGTTGCCGGGCTACGATCAAAACCTCGTGAGTTATTCATGCTGCGACCTCATTTCTCTGGACCGCCATTGGCCCGGCGCCCTTGGCTCTCTCTCGTATGGGCACTCCTTTTCGCTTTGGCCTTTGGTTCCGCGTGGGCCACGGGTCAGACCGAACCTCCGGCGGAGACGACAAACTCCTCCGCGTGGAACCTGGCAAAATCCGATCCGCACGCGCTGGTACAGGCTGCGATCGATAATGAGCTGAAGAATTCCTACAGTCATCGCCCCCCCATGCGATATCTGCTGAGAAAAAAGACTAGAAATACCGACACAACCAAGGAAATTATCGAAACCAGCCAAGGCGGAGTGGCTCGCCTGGTCGCCATCCACAATAGGCCTCTCAGTACCGAGCAAACGGAAGCGGAGCTAAACCGGCTGCGAGAACTCGCGTCCGATCCAGCGGCACAACAACACCGCCATCATAATGAAGAGCGCGACGCAGATCGTATTACCGGCGTGATGCGCCTGCTACCGGACGCATTTATCAACCACTTTGAAGGGCCCGTGCAGGGACCAAATGGGCTGGCAATACGAATGACGTTTACCCCGAATCCGCACTTTTCTCCTCCCACATTAGAATCTCGAATCCTGACCGGCATTCACGGGGAAATATGGATTGACCCGACAGATCTGCGCGTGGTTCGAGTTGAAGGTCATCTTTTCAAAGAGGTGGATTACGGTTGGGGAATTCTAGGCACACTTTATCCGGGAGGGACCATCCGCATTGAGCAGGTAAAAACGCCGGAGTGCGGCTGGCAGCTATCTCATCTGATTTTGAACATGACGGGAAAAGAATTGATGTTTAAGTCGCTGCACGTGTTTGTCGACGAAAACGCAAGCGACTACCACCCAGTTCCCGCCGGATGGAAGTATACGGATGCGATTGAATGGCTGCTGCATATGCCGGAACCTCTAACGCCGCAAGCCAATCAACCATGATTCGGCGGCAGCGAAACGACCACGTGACCGCCGCGGCATAGCAACATCAGGCCCGCGCTTTGACTACTCCTGCGGGTTCGCCGTGTGCTTTATTGCGCGCATGCAGGCGTTCGCTGCGAACCGTCAATTTCTCAACACGGTCGCGCTTCACTTCAAATCCTCGCCCGGCGATTTGAGGAACCATGATTTCTCCTTTGCGCGACACCTCTACCTCAGGCTCAATAATGTCTTCTTCCCAATAGCGCGCCGAGGCGGAAACATCTCCGGGCAAAATAAAATTTTGCAACGAAGAAAGCGCAATGTTATGCGAGCGGCCGATCCCGGTTTCCAGCATGCCACCGCACCATGCGGGAATGCCCCGCTCCGCTGTCACATTGTGAACGCGGATCGCCTCGCTGAATCCACCGACACGTCCTAGTTTGATGTTGATGATGCGGCAGGATTCCATTTCAATGGCAGCCAATGCATCCCGTCGATTGCGGATCGATTCATCCAAACAAATCGATGTCTCCAATTGACGCTGCAGCAGGGAATGGAAGTAAAAATCGTTGTGCCAGAGCGGTTGCTCAATCATCAGCATGTTAAACATGTCGAATGACCGCAAAAGATCCTGATCCTTCAACCGATAGGAACCGTTCGCATCGCAGCTAAGCACAATATCCGGCCAGCGGTTGCGCACCGCTTCGAACATCAGCACATCGTGACCGGGCTTGCATTTCAGCTTGATGCGCTGATACCCCGCAGCCAATTCCTTTTCGATGATATCCATCAATTTTTCGATCGAAGATTGAATACCGAGCGACACTCCGCACGGAATTTTTCTCCGCACTCCACCAAGCAACTCCCATAGTGGAATTCCCAGCTGCTGGCTCTCGGCGTCCCAGACCGCGTTTTCCAACGCAGCCTTCGCCATTCGATTGCCGCGCACATGGCTCATCGCCTTTGGGCACGATCCAGCCGAATCAATTTCCCCATGCAACAACGCCGGAATCAATTCGTTGGTCAGCATCAACCAGGCGGTATCCGTACATTCGCCGCTGAAACTGGGATGCTCTCCCGCCGTGCACTCTCCCCAACCGGTGACTCCTTCGGACTGCACTTCCACCAGGAGAATCCGCCGCTCGGTGGTACGTCCAAAACTGGTTTCAAACGGCTGCAGTAGCGGCATCCGTATTTCGCGCAAAACTACGCTTTCAATCTTCACAAAAAAGCTCCTCCGACACCCTCAATCGCGATCGCAACAATCTCACAGTACGCTTTGATCCCTGGCTACGTTACTTCTCGACGATCTCGTCATTTTCATTCCAGTCGCCAAGTTGGTAGCAAGCCGACTCACCAGACAGATTTTGAAACCGCAACACGGTGAGCCCCGCAGAAAAAGCCGTGATGAATTCACGCCTGAGTTTCATTAATGATTCTAACGCCATCTCGGAGAGTGGGTGGAGTGTACCACCACCCGCGCCGGTGCGAGAATATGTAATAGTGATAGTTTCATTTATGGAATATTTCGGAAGCTCTTCTCCTGCAACTAGGCCGCGCACGCGCGCAGTACGTAACCACCATTCCGCGTGAAGTCGGTCCGTGGGAAGATTACCATGCAATGGCGATGTGGAAGCACCATAAAAATCGGGCGTATATCGTCGAACGATCGCGCCCAGCTTTTCAATGTTGAAAAATGCGTTTTTTACTTCTAGCGGATCGAAAGTCCATTCGATCAGTTCGATTCCACGCGCCAGCGCGTCTTCTCGTTGTGCAAGCTTTAGCATTTTCCCCACCCCGCGGTTTCGATATTCCGGCGCCACCGCCAGCATGTGCGAATGGAAGTAGGGCCGTCCATCGCGCAAGCCTGGAATCGCCAGAGCATAGCCGATCAGTTGCTCTGACGCCCAGGCGCCCAGCACCTGGCCCCCAACGGCGTTGGCAACCGCAAACATTCTGCGCGGAATAATGTCCAGATCGCGAAACTGCCAGACTGCCTGCTGCAATTGGACACACGCTTCCATGTCTGGAATGGAAACGATCTTGCGGACTTCAATCTTTTCCACCGCTTTACTCACTGGCAGATCCTTTTCGTTCCTCTGTTTTTGCACGATTCCAAAACGTCTCCAATTCTTCCGCACCGAGTTCAGCCATCGATGGCGCCGTCGACGCAGAGGATTCCATCGATGCGAATCTTCGCCGAAATTTTGCATTCGATGCGCGCAACGCAAACTCCGATTGCACACCTAACTTCCGCGCCAGGTTGACGACAGTAAATAACACGTCGCCTAACTCTTCCTCTTGCGCCTTCTTTTCGCCAGAAGCGATTGCCTGTCGCAATTCGTCCAGCTCTTCCTGTAGCTTGTCGAACACAGGTGCTGCCTCGGGCCAGTCGAAGCCAATCGAGGCCGCCTTGCTTCCAAGCTTGCTGGCCTCCATGAGCGCCGGCAGCGATCGAGGTACATTGTCCAGCAGAGACTTCGCGTGTTCGTTTTTCGCACCTGCACGCTCAGACTTCTTGATCTCTTCCCAATTTTGAAGAACTTGCGCCGAGGTTTCGACTCCCTCTCGATTCGCGAACACATGTGGATGACGACGAATCAATTTTTCGCTCAAGTTGTCGGTCACGTCCTGCAACGTAAACAGTTTTTCTTCCTGCGCCATTTCCGCGTAAAACAACACCTGCAGCAACAGATCTCCCAGCTCGTCCTTCAGGCCGGCCCAATCCTTGCGTTCAATAGCGTCGAGAACTTCGTAGGTTTCCTCCAGCGTGTAGCGGCGGATGGAATCGAAAGTCTGCTCGCGATCCCACGGACAGCCACCGGGAGCACGCAGCTGCGCCATGATCGTCACCGCGCGCACAAATGATGTTTCCAGCGAAGTTGATTGCGAACGCATCTCCGGCATCGGCGAAGCATCCAGGTTGGAGGATGAATTTTGCGTTGAAGCCATGTTCCTCATCTTAGACTGGTCGCGCGCATGATAGTAGATTGCCGCTACCCTGCGTATACTGCGGCTGCGTGTTAGTTTTCGCTTCCATTCCCGTTTGGGCGTTGATCACGGCGGCCGTTGTCCTTGGCCTGACGTTCGGCAGCTTCTTGAATGTCTGCATCGTTCGCCTGCCGGCGCATCAATCGATTGTGGCACCTGCGTCGCACTGCCTGCACTGTGACGCGCCGATTCGTGCAAGTGACAACATCCCGGTCCTCAGTTGGCTTTGGCTGCGCGGTCGCTGCCGCAACTGCAAGGCAAAAATCTCGCCGCAATATCCGCTTGTGGAGCTGGGCACGGCGGCGCTATTTGTGGCATGCGTTCTGCACACGGGCGCAACCTGGCAAACGCTGCTCGACGCAGCGGCCTGTTTTCTGTTGCTCGGCCTTGCGGTCATGGATTGGCAAACCATGTTGTTGCCCGACGCGTTTACGCTGCCTGGAATTGCCGCCGCGTTTCTACTTCGAGTGTTCGCCCCCGGAAATCAATTTCGCTCGCGCGTCGCGATGCATGTGCTGGGAGACGCGGCAATCTCCGCCGCTCTACTGTTGATGGTGTGGACGCTGTACCGGCTCGTACGGCGTCGCCAAGGGCTCGGCTTAGGCGATGTGAAACTCCTGGCCATGATCGCTGCATTTTTTGGTCTTGCGCTCACATTGTTTACGTTTTTTTTTGGTGTGTTGGCGGCCGCGCTGTTCGCCGTTGCTCTGCTGATATTGCGCAGAGCTCGCGGCTCCGATCGCATTCCATTCGGAAGCTTTCTCGCCGCCGCCGGCATCGCTGCAATTTTCATCGGCCGGCCCGCCATCGCATGGTACTTGTCAAGCTTCCGTTAGCTTAACGGTTGTGCATGCATTTTTCCGGATGAGCCAGCATCTTCTCGGCTTTCCTCGCATACTTTCCTTGCGGATTTGTCGTTGCGTAGCTCTTGAAGTGCGCCATTGCAGCGCTGGTTTGATTTTCCTTGCAAAGTGCATCTGCAAGCCCGTACAGCGCGGTATCGTTCGTAGGGTCAAACTGCAGCGCATCCTGATATCGCAAATATCCGCCGCGATAATTTCCATTCTTCATGTACAGATCGGCAGTATTTAGATCATCGTCAACTCGTCCATCCGGCGTCTGATCGCGTGTAAAGGAATCCAACTTGGGATGCGTGCCGAGATTGCCCTCTCCAAGTTCGGGCTGCGGTAAATGTGCATCGCTCGAACTGTACCCACCTTTAGAAGCAGCGGCTGAACCAGGCTGCGGAATTCCAGATCCCTGAGAATTTCCCGTTCCCGCTTCGCCTCCCTGAGTCTGGTTCGCCT
>Ga0335075_10015638_pt1 | contig 11361 bp, 11 predicted proteins | sample Lox_Sample_24_FD_206723 | JGI IMG/M metagenome (GOLD analysis project Ga0335075, IMG submission 206723) | Soil microbial communities from Loxahatchee National Wildlife Refuge, Florida, United States - Lox_Sample_2.4 | ecosystem: Environmental > Terrestrial > Soil > Wetlands | place: USA...
TATACGGAGCCCAAGACGGGAATGGTCCTGATCGAAAAGGGCAAGTACGTGACCGTCTACAAGAAGCAGGACGATGGAAGCTGGAAGGCTGTCGAGGACATCGACAACGCCGACGCCCCCGCCACACAGGCCCCGACTGAGACTTCTGCGACAAAGAGCTAACCCTTCGGACGATCGAATCCTGATCTCCGCTGGCGCGTTCTTCCGTAGTATTCTGGAAGAGCGCGCCCGTAGCTCAGCTGGATAGAGCGAATGCCTCCGGAGCATTAGGTCGGGAGTTCGAATCTCTCCGGGCGCACCATCCTTAACTTTCGCCGAACCCCCACTCCTTAAGTCTGTTACATCAGGCAAAGCATCGCCCTCGGGTTAGTTTGTTGCCGGGAGTTTGAAAGCCGTCCGTGTCGGACGGTCCCAGCACACCCCTTAGCTAGCTTTTCTCAACGGTTCGCTCGGAACCTCAATCATTGTCGCCTTTGGCGTCACAACTACGGCAGCTCTGCTTGCCCTGGCAAGAGCAGCGATTGAGAAGGCACCAACAAGCGCTCCAACGAACGCGGGAAGAATATATATATTCTGGATCTGGAACCACCAATGACCCAACACCGGGCCGCCGAGCCAACCCCCGATCCAGCCCGCGATCCAAGCTGCCACAAGGCCATCAGGCCCCTCGAGCATCCGGTAACGCACGACATACATTACGACCGCTGCTATAGCACCCAAGATCAGTAGCGTGAGGAAAGAACCAAAGCTCATTCCGATCATACTTCTACCCCCTTATCAGCCCGCACAGCGCCCACTTCTTAAGGGTTTTTAAACGGGTTTTAGTAAATGGGATGCCCGAGAAGAGGACTTCGTGGTCCTGCATATCGTTCATCCAGGTGACTAACAACCATCTTGTTTTCACGCCATGCATTCTTCTGCCAGAATTCTCTCGGAGGGAAACCACCAATGCTCCAACTTGTGCCGCAGGCTGGCTTTCCTGGAACTTCGATGTCATGGAGAACGATCGGCGGGTCGCTGAGATCAAAACATCGTCATTGGGGGAGAACGGGACGTTGTCGATTAATGGTCAAAGCTGCCGCGCGTACCGCGAAGGTGTTCTCAGCGGCGATTTCTTTCTTGAATACGAAGGCCAGACGATCGCTCGCGCGCAGAAGCCGAGCGCATTCCTGAACGCCTTCAACATTGAGTATTCGGACCGAGGGTACAGTTTGAAAAAGGAGTCCTTAATCGGGCGGTCCTTCGTTTTGATCGAGGGTGATCTTGAGGTGGGATCTATCCGCCCCCAAGGATTGTCAGCCGCAAGGCAAATGTTTCTCTGCCCGCAGATATTCCGCTACCGGTCCGGGCTTTTGTCATCTGGCTTACGATTCTCATGTGGAAGCGCGAGGCAAATTCTCACGCCACTGCCGCATCGGTCTGAGGCTTCCGGTTTTGACAGATCCAGCCTCTCCGCGCTCTCATGGATTCGTTCCACTCTTATCGCAAGGAGCCCCTCTGATGTTCCGCAGATCATCCTGTTTCCGAAGTTCCCTGCTTGCCGCCGCCCTTGTACTCGTCTCATTCGGCTACGCGCATTCACAGTGCCAGCCCCATAACCCCAATCCGCCCAGCCCGGCCGAAGAGGCGAGCGTTACACTCAACGGAAAGCCGTTGACGATCTACTACTGCGCGCCATCGATGCGTGGCCGCAAGATATTCGGTGCGCTGGTGCCGTATGACAAAGTGTGGCGCACCGGAGCCAACTCGGCGACGACTCTAAAGACGGAGTCCGGTCTCCGCATTCGCGATCTGATCGTTCCGCCGGGAACCTACACCATTTACACGCTACCGGACGAGCATGGCTGGAAGCTGATCGTCAACAAGCAGACCGGCCAATGGGGAACGGTCTATAAGGAAGACCAGGATCTGGGGCGCGTTGACATGCTGGAGGGAACGATTCCAAGCGCACCCGTCGAGAAGTTTCTCATCAACTTTGAGCACACCCAGGGGAACAAGACCGAACTGCACCTGCACTGGGACACAACCGACGTCTACGTGCCGATTACCGCAGTGGACTAGCAAGGGCTCACGAGGCTGCGTCGCGCTCGCGGCGCAGCTCTTCCATCACAGACTGGATCAGCTCTTTGGCGCCGTTGATCTCGTCGAGCACGGTCTCAAGGTCGAGCGCGGGTTTGGACGGGTTACGCTGCGAGATGCAGTAGACGCCGTGCTGTCCGATGAGAATAAGGGCATCAGTCAACATGTCCATCGACACGGCCAGGCGGCCGCGGACCGGACCCATCATGAATTCATACTTCTCGAGCTCGTCGCGGCGTTCGTGAAGTGAGGACAAGTCGCCTACCACTCCTTCGCCGCGGTATCCACCTCTACACCGTCGTCCGCGGGCGGCCCGTGCCACCGCAGTACCGGCTTGCGGGCGGCTGTTGTCTCGTCGAGCCTTGAGATCCGCGTGGAATGGGGCGCAGTGATTACCAATTCAGGATTCTCCTCTACCTCGCGCGCGATCTGCCGCATTGCATCAACGAATAGATCAAGCTCTTCGCGCGACTCGCTTTCGGTAGGTTCGATCATTAGCGCCCCGGGGACGATCAGCGGGAAGGAGGTCGTGTAGGGGTGGAATCCGTAATCGATCAGTCGCTTGGCGATGTCGCCGGTTTTCACGCCGTTTTTGGTCTGCCGCTTGTCGCTGAAGACGACCTCGTGCATCGACGGGGTGTTGTAAGGAAGCTCGTAAATGTCCTCAAGCTTCTTGCGGATGTAATTCGCGTTGAGTACGGCATCTTCAGTTGTCTGGCGCAGGCCGTCGGGACCATTGGCCAGCGTATAAGCCAGCGCACGGACGAACATCCCGAAGTTGCCGTAGAGCATGCGGACGCGTCCAACGGATTGCGGGCGATCGTAGCTCCAGTGCAGAAGGCCGTCGGCGCCATGCGCGACAACCGGCGCCGGCAGGAACGGTTCGAGAATCTTCTTGCTGGCGACCGGGCCCGATCCTGGACCGCCACCGCCGTGCGGAGTCGAAAAAGTCTTGTGCAGGTTCAGGTGCATCACATCCACACCGAAGTCGCCGGGGCGCGTTTTGCCGACGAGCGCGTTCATGTTAGCGCCGTCCATGTAAAGGAGCGCGCCCTTGTCGTGCAGCACGTCGGCAATCCTGTGGATCTCGTTTTCGAATACGCCGATTGTGGACGGGTTGGTCAGCATCAGCGCAGCGGTGTCTTCGTTGACCATCCGGGCCAGAGCCGAGACATCCACGCCGCCCATCGAATTCGACTTGAGATTCACCACCTGGTAACCGCAGGTGGCCGCAGTCGCGGGATTCGTCCCGTGCGCCGAATCGGGGATGATCACCGTCTTGCGAGGATTTCCCTTCGACTGGTGGTATGCGCGCGCGAGCAGGATGCCGGTGAACTCCCCGTGCGCTCCAGCTGCGGGCTGCAACGTGATCGCGTCCATGCCGGTGATCTCGATCAGGCAATCCTGTAGCAGCTTCACGATCTCGAGCGCGCCCTGCGACAGCGACTCAGGCTGATAAGGATGGGCTTCGGCGATGCCTTCGAGGCGCGAGACAAATTCGTTGACGCGCGGGTTGTACTTCATCGTGCAGCTGCCCAGCGGATACATGCCGAGGTCGATGGCGTAGTTCCACGTCGAAAGGCGGGTGAAATGGCGGATGATCTCGATCTCGCTCAGTTCGGGCAACTCCGCGTTGCGCGAACGGTGAGCTTTGCCCAGCAGGGCTGCAGGGTCGACCTCGGGCACGTCGAGGGGGGCGAGCTTGTAGCCCCTTTTACCGGGCGAGGATTTCTCGAAGCTCAACCCTTCGTTCTGCGTCAGGTGCGCTGTTACCTTGCGCGTCGTGCCGGTGAATCCATTCTTTGCTGCCATGAGATCTCTTCCTCTGCTTCTATCGCACTTCGGCGGCGACCGGCGTCTCGGCCAATACACCGGCGGCCGCATCAATCTGGTCTTTTGTCGTCAGCTCGGTGGCGCACCACAGCGTTGCATTGCCCAGCTCCGGATACCACTTGCGCAGGTCCAGTCCGCCGATGATTTTCTTCTCCAGAAGGCGCGCGTTCAGCTGCTCGGGATCCTCATCGGTCTGCAATACGAACTCGTGGAAGCGCCGCGTCTGTGGGAAGAGCAGCTTGCCCTGTGCGCCCAGCGTGTCTGCCGCATACTTTGCCTTGGCGAGATTCTGCAGAGCGAGTTCGCGCATTCCCTGCTTGCCGTAGACGGTCAGGAAGATTGTCGTCATCAGCGCGACTAAAGCCTGATTGGTGCAGATATTCGACGTCGCCTTCTCGCGCCGGATGTGCTGCTCGCGCGTCGAGAGCGTGAGGACGAAGCCGCGCCGCCCTGCCGTGTCCTTCGTCTCGCCAACGAGCCGGCCGGGCATCTGGCGCAGATACTTTTCTTTTGCTGCCAGCACGCCGCAGTAAGGGCCACCGTAACTGAGCGCCACGCCGAACGATTGCGCTTCCATCGAAACGATATCGGCTTCCACCGGAGGGCGAACGATGCCCAACGAAACTGCTTCTGCAATCGAGACGATGAGCAACGCGCCTTTCCTGTGCGCGATCTCTGCGATGGCGGGGATGTCTTCGATGACGCCGAAGAAGTTCGGCGATTGCACCAGCACGCAGGCGGTCTCTTCGGTAACTGACTGCTCCAGTGCGGCCAGATCGATCCGCCCATCCTGCCCGTACGCGACTTCGCTCGCGTCGTGCCCCTGATGCTGCGCGTAGGTGTGCATCACCTCGCGATATTCCGGATGCACGGAGCGCGCCACCAGCACGTTGTCACGGCCCGTGACGCGAACGGCCATCATTACTGCTTCGGCTGCGCCGGTTGAGCCGTCGTACATCGAGGCATTCGCGATGTCCATGCCGGTCAACTCACAGATCATCGTCTGGAATTCGAAGATCGCCTGCAGCGTGCCCTGCGTGATCTCCGCCTGATAGGGCGTATACGAGGTGAGAAATTCGCCGCGCTGGACGAGAGAATCAATCACCACCGGGCGATAGTGCCGGTACGCGCCCGCGCCGAGGAAGCTCGCGTATCCATTGGCGTTCTTCGCCGCGGCGGCCTTGAAGTAATCAATGATTTCCGACTCGCCCATCTGACGCGGGACCTTCAGGTCGCGGGTCAGGCGGTACTCTTCGGGAATCGCGGTGAAGAGGCCGTCGATCGATGAAAAGCCGATCTCCTTGAGCATCGCCGCCCGTTCGGCGTCGGATTTTGGCAGATAGCGCATGACTGTCCCTACTTACCGGTCTCTTCGGCGATAAACTTCTCGTAGTCGGCGGCGGGAAGCAGGGTTCCAACTTCGCCCGGATCGCTCAACTCCACTTTGATGATCCAGGAGCCGTGGGCGTCGCTATTGATCTTTTCCGGCGATGACGCCAGCTCTGCATTCACTTCTGTAACCGTCCCGGTTACAGGTGAATAGAGATCGGAGACGGCCTTCACCGATTCCACGCTGCCGAAGACCGCGCCTTTCTCCACCTTGGTGCCCACCTTGGGGGCATCGACGAAGACGATATCTCCGAGCGAGTTCTGCGCGTAGTCGGTGATTCCGACCGTTCCGACGTTGCCGGCGATCTCGACCCACTCGTGCTCGCGCGTGTATTTGTACTTTTCCGGATAAGACATTCGTTCGTTCTCTCCTGTGTCTAAGTTCGTTATGCGGTTTTTTTCGGCCGACGGTAAAACGGCGTGGGAACAATGCGCGCCTTGACCGGATTTCCGCGCACTTCAACGGCGACCTCGCCATCGATCGCGGCCAGTTCTGTTGGGACATATGCCAATGCGATGTTCTTCTTGAGGAACGGCGCGGGCGATCCGCTGGTCACGACGCCAATCTTCTTGCCGTCCAGATTCAGGACCGGGTAGCCGTCCCGGGCAATGCCCCGCTCGATGACTTCGAGGCCAACCAGCTTTCTCTGCGGACCGCTGGCGGTTTGGATCTTCTTCAGCGCCTCGGATCCGATGAACGGTCCCTTTTCGAGCTTCAGGAAGCGGTCGAGGTGAGCTTCGAATACGTTGATCGTCTCTGAAATTTCGTGATCGTAGAGAGACATCGCCGATTCCAGCCGCAACGTGTTCCGGGCGCCGAGCGCGCAGGGCAGAATGCCGAATTCCTTGCCGGCTTCCAGAACTTCATTCCATACACGCTCGCTGGTGGCTACATCGGACGGGACGTAAATCTCAAAGCCGTCTTCGCCGGTGTATCCGGTGCGCGCGATCAGCGTATTCGCGAGGCCGCAGACGGTTCCCCACTTGAACCAGTAGCCCTTGATCGCGCTCAGATCGACTTTGGTCAGCTTCGCCAGCGTCTCAGCGGCCTTCGGTCCCTGAATGGCCAGCTGGGTGTAGTAGTCGCTGTAATCGTTGGCGTGGCAATCAAAGGGCCGTACGTTGGATTTGACCCAGTTGAAGTCCTTTTCCCGGGTGCCCGCATTGATCACGATGAGGTAGTCGTTCGGGCTCAGTTTGTGGACGATGACGTCGTCGACAAAGGTGCCTTGCGGATAGAGCATAGCCGAGTAGTGGGCCTGCCCTTCCTGCAGCTTCGAAGCATCGTTCATCGTGATGTGCTGGACGGCGTCGAGCGATCCCTGGCCGCGAAGCTGAATGTCGCCCATGTGGCTGACATCGAAGACGCCCACGCCGGTGCGCACCGCCATGTGCTCGGCAATCAGGCCGGAGTATTCGACCGGCATATCCCAGCCGCCGAAATCCACCATCTTTGCGCCCATGCGGCGATGCATGGCGTTGAGGGCGGTCTTGCGAAGCACAACGGGAGCGGGGGTGGCCACGGTGCGAATCCTTCCGGCGGGAAAGTGTGGAACTTTTTACGTTAGCACGCCAGCGGGTCCCGGTGTGAATGGAGCCGTCAGTCCGCGATGACGTCTTTCAGCTGCTCCTCCAGCGCTTTCTTCAGTTTCGGCCTGGCCAAGGTGGAAATCAGCGTATCGGCGGCACCGCGCAGCGCGATTCTTTCCACTTCCGGCACAGTCAGGCTCCTGATCAATGGAGTCGAAACCGCGTGCAATCGAGCCACGATCCAGTTCAGAATGTCGTCGAGGCGGTCGGAATTAATCGTCGCCCGCTGTGGTTCCGGGACTTCTGATGCCGCCGTGCCACACAGCGGAATGATGGGCAGCGTACCCAGATTGTCCGGATCGAAGTTCTTCATCGCGGCCCTTCGTTCTTCCGCGTCCAGCTTGCTCAATCCTGCTTGAATGATCGGGTTGGAAACCGCCAAACGGAAGTGATCTTTCAGGAGCTTCTGGGAGTTGCGGCGACCTAGTTGATAGTCGTGCGCGCGAAAGCCGCGTTCGAAGAATCCGCCGAATGCGCCGAGCAGGCCGCACTGCAGGGCTTTCTTGTTCGGCAGCCCTACATCCGACGGAGCAAGTACAAAGCGGCTGTAGGACTCGCCGCTCATTACGGCCGCCAGCGATTCGCCGAGGAAGCGCGACTGGGAAACCAAAACCGTGAAGAGGTTGGGCAGCATGCCAAAGACGCTGCTGTTCTTGTCGAAGTCATAGTCGGGATGGAAGAACTCGTCGGCGGGAAAGGGGGCGACGGTGAGTACAGCGCAATTTGCCTTGTCCGACTCGGGTGGATTCGTTAGTTCCGCAGTCTGGGAGTTCACCGTAGCCTTTGGATTGTGAATCGCCAGAAAGTCGTGCGCCAGTTGGAAAGGATCGTTGTCGGTAACCCCTCCGTCGACATTGAGCGTGGTGAAGGTCTCCTCCGGCTTCAGCGGCCAGTGGGGTGGCACCTCGGGGGGATCCACGTCGGACACCGGCTCCCACGGAGAGAACATGTAGTCCTTCGCAAGGCGATCGATCCGGCGCGGCGCGAGAAACAGGGGGAAGGCCCCGGTCGCCTTGGCAGCCTGCTTAAGCAGCGGCCAGGAACCCGAATTCACACCCATGGGCAGTGGCCTGGCAAAGGGAGACAGCGGAGGCGTACCCGATCCCAGGACCATCTCAAACTGCAACTTGTCACCGTAGTAGGCAGTGTCCTCTTCGGCTGATCCTTCGGCGTCTCCGTTCAGTGAATATGGCGTGCCGCGCACGTTAGTCAGTGTGAGGAAGAGGGTCAGCGACTCGGAGATGTAGGGACGCGTGGCTGCCGGGCCAGGCGAGAGTGCGTAATCGGCGATGTCGTCGATGATGGTCGAATCGAGCAGAGAGATCACCGGCGCACCGTTTGCGAGATCCTTCTGCTGCAGCAGAGGCTCGATATCGATCCTGTTGACCCAGCTCTCGTAGAAGCGGTTGTTTGTGCCGACGACCGTCGGGTCCTCCGGGTTGCGAATATGTTCAAAGCTACCCTGCAGCATGACCGAGGCTATTGCCGCACACATGCCGCCGGCGGAGGCTCCGGAGAAGACGTCGATGGAGATATCGTGCATGGGGACAACGGGGTTTGCCACGGCCTTGGCGGCATACCACTCCTCGAGCGCTTCGGTCAGAAAGTCGAGGACACCGGCTGTGTAGGCTCCGGCGGAGACGGCTCCCGCCATGTTGATGCCGAGGTGAAAGGTTCCATCGTCGTTCCATTTTTGGGGATTCCAGCCGGCCATAGTACGTCCTCGTCGTGCAGAAGCAGATGAATGGGACTGCGCGCTGCCTGGAGGGAATGGCAACGCAGGCGCAGATTGATTTCGCCGCCAAAGTATAGAGTCAGATTGCCGCGCGGGAAAGGACTATTTGTCTGTGCGATCTGCAGCTTCGCCAGCCAATAAAATGCGCGCTGCACCGGGCAGCGCGCGTCTGGGGTTATTACCTGGGATGATTGCAGGCTGTTAGCGGCGGACCTCGTCACGTCCCAGTCGATAGACAAGGCCGACGGAGATGCCGAACTGGCCCTTGATGCCGGCGCCTCCGTAGTCGTTCAAGATGGCCTCTGGCGCGACCCGAAAGGCCAGCCTGGACGAACGATTCAAATCAATCGAGCCACCCAGCGCACTGGCGAAGGCAACCTGATTGCTGAAGAAGCCGATCGCCGAGGGTGGAACCTTGTTGCCGTTCTGGTCGTACAGGGCGGATTCAAAACCGCCATAGCCGCCGCCGAAAAGGGCATGGATGGTGGTCGATATGTGCTCGTTACTGGGGCCGCGGTATTCCGGACCGGCCATAAACAAGTACTCGCTCACAAACGGGCCGCGAATCCCATAGGGATTGGGCTGGGCGCCGCTGGTTCCGAAGTAGCCTCGGACACTGGCCGCCGCCGCCCAGCGGGTTGTGAACCACCGTGCCCCCTCAACGTTGAAGCCACCGAGATTTGCTCCCTGAACGAGTTGCGGGCCGGCATTAAAATGCGAGTAGGCGACCCCGCCGTATACTTCCCAGCGATTGTCGTACCGTACGCCCGAAAGGGGCGCACTCGGCGCCACTTGCGGCTGCTTGTACTGCGCCTGGGCTGGATTTTGAAAGCACGGCAGCAAAGCAACCGCCGCCAAAATGCACAGAAACTTCCCCACATCCTTCGACAAACACAACCTCCACAAGCGCGGTTCTAAAGCATTTCCAGAATTACTGTGCCCTTAGCGGTTCCTTCCGGGTCGCCGCTTGCTCCATCCCACGGACGAAGACCTGTGCTCAGCATGCCCCGCAATCTTTCACGATACATGGCCGCGTCGCCTTCTGTCCCGTTGGTGATGAATCCATCTGCTCGCGAGCCACGTATCCATAGCAGCAAAAGACATTGACGCAGGCAAAATGCGCCGCTCCATCGCCCTGTGCGACAATGACAACAGCGATCCAAGAGCGATCAAGGATATTCGCCTCCGGCGGGTTGCAGACCCTGCCGGATTCCGGGAGACGACATCATGCTCGATAACCTCTTTACACCCACGCATCTCATCATCATTCTGGTCATCGCCCTGCTGATCTTCGGTCCGCGCAAGCTTCCCGAGCTCGGGAAGGGGCTTGGCGAAGGGCTTAAGGGCTTCAAGGATGGCATCAAGGGAGCCACCAACGAGCCGGCCAAGCAGGAGAACGCTGCGGCCAAGACGGAAGCCACTCCCCAGACCAAGTAGGCGGGTGTTCCGGCGCCTGCCGGATTTTAAACGCTGGAACTCAGACGCAGGCCACCACACAGGTCCGCTGAGTTCCCGCAGCCGATTCTTCCTAAAAAGAAATCTAAGAAATAGCGGCGGGCGGTCAGACCGATATAACCGGCTGACCGCCCTCGGCGATCACGGCGCTACGTCGGCCAGTGAGGGATAGTAGCCCTCCTTGGCGGTGACATCCAGGCCCGGAATTCCTTCCACATGCACATCGATCGTGTGGTGCTTGCCGCTGATCGCAGGGCTGTGGCTGTAGTAGCCCAGTGTGTACTGCGTCCGCACAGACTCGGTGATCTTGGAGAAGCTGTTCTGAATGCCGTTCTCCGAGAGTTCGGCATCAAGCGCGCCGCCGGTCTGGACGGTGTACTTGGGCAGTACGTTGTCGGTCGGCAGCAGCGGCAGGTGGATCTTATCCAGATAACCGATGCCCCAGGTCGCCGAGTCCCCTACCAAGGTTCCGTAAACGGAGATGTTGTTGGTCAGTAGGTAGCGGACAACTTCCTTGAGGGACGCTTTGCTGCCGGACTCCTTCCCATCGCTGATGACGTATAGAATTCGCCGCCGGCCCCGGGGCTGCTTGGCCAGCGCCTTCGCCGCATACAGAATGGCGTCGTTGAGCGGATGCGTGTCCTTGGGCGCGGTCAAGAACCCTACCCCGCCTCCACGCTGCGCAGCGACATTCGGATCCGGCACCTGACCATTGATGATCATGCCCGTCGCCAGGGGTCCGGACGTAATCGGCATGCCCATGTCGCGGCCTTCTTTCTTCGCCATTGCCAGCACCGCAGGCAGCCTCGGTCCCTGGGAAGCGGTGAAGTCGGTCATCATTTCCGGGCTCGTGTTGTAGGTGAAGACTGCAACGGTATCTGCGGGAGCGAATGCGCCCTGCAATGCCGTGAGGCTCTGGTTCACCTTCTTCATCACGTCGGAAGGAACACTCTGGTCGATGACGAAGGCCACCGACAACGGGTATGGATCGACGGTGAAGAAGGCGATTCTCTGACGTTGGCCGTCCTCATAAATACGGAACTGTCGCCAGGTGAGACCGGGAACCAGGTTGCCCTTCTTGTCGCGTACGGTGACCGGCACATCGATGAAGTTGACGTTCTGGACGATGGTGAAACCCTTTTCGCCCGGGCCTTTCTGATCGGGAGGCGGCTGCTGAAAGTTGTCCGGCTGGGTCTGAGGAGCGGGTTGCTGCGCAGCCGGCGGCTGCGCGGGAGGCTGGCTCTGCGGGTTGCCCTCCTTCGAATCTGCTGTGGTTCCAC
>Ga0335075_10015639_pt1 | contig 11360 bp, 17 predicted proteins | sample Lox_Sample_24_FD_206723 | JGI IMG/M metagenome (GOLD analysis project Ga0335075, IMG submission 206723) | Soil microbial communities from Loxahatchee National Wildlife Refuge, Florida, United States - Lox_Sample_2.4 | ecosystem: Environmental > Terrestrial > Soil > Wetlands | place: USA...
TCCAAATTAAGGCGGGCCATTCTGATGATGTGTTCGCTTGTTGTGTCTGAATTTCTTACTTTCAGTCCTTCAACCATTTCTCTCATTTCTGCTTCGGTGATTTGAGTTTTCATTTTCTTTTCGTAATCCGGACCCTGCTCTCTATATTCTTTGCGTTATTCTTTCATGCCGGCCTCCAAACGATCAAGCCCCCTGAGTATTGGACGTTAAGAACTCGGCGCGCCCGCTGATTTTGCATTTACCGGCTGATGGCTCTGACTTGCCGCTAATGCCTCTTTCGTTTTTTGAGCACCGGCCGAGTCAATGGGAGCACTTCAGGCATATCCCAGCCCATTTTTCCTTCGACAATTTCGCGCAACGCAATGTCCGCCACCCCCAAATTTCCGGTGTTGGAGATCAAAGGGCGGCTTATCCCCCCGCCTCCGTAATTTAGTTGACGGACGCGGCGGGCAATTAAATTGACGAGAGTGTTGGGATTACCAACTGTCACAAGCGCCTTGTTTAGAAGTTCAGAGTTCACAAGAATTTCGGGTAAAACCAGTCCTGATGACAAGTCGGAAGACCGCTGCATTGAATCATTTGGCAAGAATAGGCGGCGCGCCGGGTATTTGCTATGGGGTGTTCACCCCATGTGCAGATCAAAGCTGGACGGTGAAAAAATCATCTCTTTGCGCTGGCTTGATTATTCTCCCGACTGCCGATGGCCTCCAGCCTGGCAGCGCGGATAGCCAGCCAGCGGTTGAGAAACTGTTTTCCTTTCAGCGGACTCTTTGACCAATTGTTTTCGCCAGTTAAATATTCCAAGGTTTCTTCATTTTCAATAAGGATGTGCATAGAATCGAAATAAGGGTCACTGCCTGTTGGCGGCAAGAATACTTAGGACAATCGCGCCTCCACAAAACAATCCCACGACGATTGACCAGAGCAACACAGTCATTTTGCGTCGTTGCGCCCACGGCGGCTGATGCCGGAAAAAGAGACTTCCCAGCAGGCCAAGGAGTGAATTGTCTGGTTTAATACCTACCCAACATGACGCCATTCCCGGAAATAGCCACAACTAAATCAATTTATTTTCATTTCACTTCCAGCGATTGCGGTTGCCCCCAATTTCGCGTATAATTCCTGCAAGTCGCGAAATTCATTGTGAATGATCCCTGTGCAAGCGGCGAGTGCCTAAACCGGCGCATGGACGGGTGGCGAAGTTAATTGAACGCTGTGGCGAATAAAGATTACATCGAGCGCATAACGCGGGTGATTTTCCAGTTGTACAAATCCGATGCTCATCACGTCGAATCTGTGCCGGTGGAGGAAGTTATTGATGGCCGGGTGGTTTGGAGTGGCGTCGTAGAGGTTTTCACGCTCACGAGCCATCCCAAGGCAAAGCAGTGCTTTGCATGGTCGCATAGTGATGGCAAAGGCGATACCGATGAACGTTTTGTGACTGTCCTGGGAATTCCGCCGGTTATATCGCCAGAAACAGCGGTTAAAATAGCAATCTTGTCTGAGGTCAGGGACGGAAAATGAAAATGGAAAATTTCAAATTATTGCATGAATTATTTTAGAACCGTGCAAGTGGATATGCCGCTCTTCCTTTTCGATGATACCAATGTGGTGAACGCAGGCTCGACAGACAAGCTTCAAAGAAGTCAGCTTCGCCCCTGTGCCCTGCGAAGATTTCTCAAATGACGGTAGCCGACCAGCTTTCGCCGTTGTTCATCCCAAAGACGGAAGGTGAATGATTTAAAACTGGAGAATAAAGTAATGGGTTTCACCTGCTGAAAGAGCGGATTCGCATTGTGACACTTTTCCAGATTATAATTTGGAATGCGCGGGCTTAGATGATGAATGTGATGGAACCCGATATTGCCGGAAAACCATTGCAGCACCCGCGGCAGTTTATAAAAGGAACTCCCTTGCAATGCCGCCGCCGCGTAGTCCCATTCGTCGCGGCGCTCCCAATACACGCCCTCGAACTGGTGCTGCACATAGAACAACCACACCCCGGCTGAACCCGCCACCATCACTATCGTCAATTCGACCAGCAAATACGCTTTAAGCCCAAATATTGCCGTCATTGCGGCGCCCACTCCCAAAATCGCAAGATTCATCCAATAAACCGAATGGCGTTCCCGGCGGTTCGCCCTGGCAACGGGAAGTCGATTCCGGATCACAAACAGGTAAAAGGGCGCAATGACAAAAAGTATGATTGGATTGCGCGCCAGCCGGTACGCAAACCGTTTCCAGCGGGACGACTCAAGGTATTCCTGGACGGTCATCGTCCATACGTCGCCGGTTCCGCGCCGGTCCAAATCCCCGGACGTCGCGTGATGCAGAGAATGTTCCCAGCGCCAATGATAATAGGGAGTCAAAGTCAGCATTCCGCAAATGAACCCCCAAAAATCATTGGCTGCGCGGGATTTGAAAAATGAGCCGTGCCCACAATCGTGAAAAATGATGAAGACGCGCACCAGAAAGGCGCCCGCCAGAACCGCCAGGGGAGCGGTGAGCCACCACGAAACGGCCAGGGCGTGATACATCACATACCACAAAAATGCAAGGGGACCGAGCGTGTTCGCAATCTGCCACAGCGCTCTTGGCGCGGAAGGTTTCTGATATTTAGCCACAATCCGCTTCCAATCTGCTGTGTCCGGCCGGAGTTCGTCCCGGGGTAATTCTTGATCATTATTCATATTTACTTCAATCGCCATGTGAAAGGTCAGTTTGTGACCCGCAGATAATTTCTCGCTTCCGAACGATACGGGCCAATACCTTGTTTGCATTGCGTCGATAGCTTGCGGCTATAAAGTTATAGCGGGGCACGCTAAGACAGCCGGAGAAATCAGGAGGAAGACGCAAAGTCTCCCGACAATTGGAGGCGGAAAATAACGGGAATGGCGCAACAAACCGCGCCGGGCGTATTCAATGCAAGGCGGCTGCCTGTTTTTTTATAATTTCGATGTATTGGCCAAGAGCCCTGGATCGGTTCTCGCGATGCCACGCGATCCAGTAGTCGGCTTTCGCCGCCGCTGCCAGAGGACGAAACCGCACGCCGTGATGGGGCAGATTTTTGATCTGCTCGCGCGCAAGCGTTACGCCCAAACCTTCGGCGACAAAGGTCATGATGCCGGATTCCAATTCCACATCCTGCAAAATCCTCGGCGTAAAGCCCGCCTGCTGGCATAGGCCGGTCAACCAGTCCCGCGAGCCCGGATGGGTCTGTTCGGACATTGCGACAAAGAACAATGCCTTGAGATCTCTAGCCAGAATTTTGCTCTTTTTCGCCAATGAATGACCTGCCGGCAACACGACAACGACGTTGTGACGGGCTACACACTCCCAATTAAGGACAGCCATGTTCTTGTTGGCGGATAACGGGCGCAGACCGACAAAGCCCAAATCAATCTTCCTTGTTTCCAGCGCGCGAAGCTGCTCGGCCGGCGACATGTCGAACAGGTTTACGGCGACTTCGGGACAGGTTTGATAAAACGTCCCCAACGTGGCCGGCAGAAGATCGAAATTGAATTTGAACGAATATCCCAGGTTTAGCTGGACGGATTCGCCACGGCTAAAACGCTGAACGGCCTTTACGCTTTCCAGGCTCAACGCCAAAAGCCGCCTGGCATCAAGTAGAAAACTCTTCCCTTCTTCCGTCAATGAAACCTGACTTTTGGTCCGGTCCAACAGACGGACCCCAAGTTCCTCTTCCAAATTGTGAATTTGGCGCGTGAGCGAAGGCTGGGCCAAATGCAGTTTTTCCGCCGCCCGAGTGAAATTCAGTTCCTCAGCCACGGCAACGAAATACCGCAGATGACGCAGTTCCATGCCAAAAAATTAGACTTTTATCGCCTCAGTTACAACCAGGAAACAGACGCCCACGAGTCGGACTCATAGCATAAAGGCATTGAAAGCCAAGAAACAAAGTATTGGTTCATTCCCGCTTGCCATCAGAAGCTGACTGTCAATGAACCTCATTATTCGGAAGGCTTCGGTCCGCTGGAAAGGCGGGGCCAAAGGCGGTTCCCGCGCGGTGACGACCGAGAGCGGCGTGCTCAAACAGGCCAGATTCTCATTGGACACCGCGCTCCAGAACAACAGTTCCAATACCGATCCAGCCGAACTGTTGGCCGCCGCTCACGCGGGCAGCTTTTCCATGGCGTTGTCGAACGAGTTGGGATTGAAAGCGTTTGCGCCAGGTGAGATTGTCACTTCGGCAACAGTGACCCTGGAATATTTCACAGCCGGCTGGACCATCATAAATATTCATCTGAGCGTGGTCGCCCGGCTGCCTGGACTGACACAAGGCAAATTTGTTGATGCCACAGTCCGCGCTAAAACCAACTGTTTGGTATCCCGGTCATTGTGCACGAACATCTCAATGTACGCCAAACTGGAAAAGTGAACGCAGTAAAGAGATCCGGCACTCATGCGCCCTTTATTTTTGATTTCGCATTCCCCGCTTCCGCTCTATTTCAAGGCGGGAAGACTTCAAGGTCTGGATGGCCGCTTGCAGGTTTTCCATCTTTTGCTGCATCTTTTCCAGGATCGCACGATTATCCTCCGTTGCCTTTATCAGGGTAGTAAGGTCTCGATTGGCGCCAGGGTTAGGCATAAAAGGTTAAGTCAATCCCAGTTCCCTTTTGCACAGGAGAATCGCGTCTGCCGATTTGAGATGTCCCAAACGCTTTGCTTCCTCGAAACAGACCAGCGCATCCTCATAGCGGCTATCTTCGAGAAGGTCACGCCCACGGCTGAACCAATTTTTTGAACTGGCCGCCCTGTGCTGACCGTTGTCATCATTTGTAAACATTTACCCTTCTTCCAATTGCAAAACGGGGTCAACGCAGGCGCCAGGTAATACGCGCCTTGTCAATATCATACGGAGACATCTCCATTTTCACACGGTCGCCCGCCGTGAGGCGAACAAATTTTTTGCGCATTTTTCCCGAAACCACGGCAAGCACCAGGTGCTTGTTATCGAGTTCAACGCGAAACATGGTCCCGGGGAGAACCATCTTCACAGTTCCCTCTATTTCGATAGGTTGTTCTTTCAAAGATAAAAATAGCGGAAGTCCGGGCCGGCCGCGGACTCCGCCAATAAGTTAAAGGCTGCCGGTTAGTAACGGCTGCGTCCGCCGCCATTGCTATATTCGCGCCGGCCGCCGGCCGGACGCTCCTCGCGCGGCCTGGCGATATTGACAGTGATTCCGCGCCCATCCAATTCTGTGCCATTCAAGGCAGCGATGGCTTTCTGCGCCTCTTCACCCGTGCTCATGGTGACAAAAGCGAATCCCCGGGGACGGTTGGTAATGCGATCCATTACCAGGTCAGCCTCGGTGACGGTGCCATGGGCCGCAAATGCATCCTGCAGGTCATTTTCGGTGGTGTTGAAAGAGAGATTTCCAACAAATAGTTTGTTATTCATGTGATGTTTGTATTGTCCTTGATTAATCTTTACTTTCAATAGACTGTTCCCGATGGTCGGGTTTCAAATCATCACTGAACAATGTTCACTTGAAGATTTACCATGCCTCAAAAAGACAAGCGATCTTAAGACAAGTCAACCCTGACACGTTTCCATGAAATAGCAACAACATTCGAAGAATTTTTTCCCTGCATGAATCTTTCAGTAATATGACTCGTTTTTAAGCGAAAATCGGCATGTCTCGTTGTTCCTTGCGGACGTAAAATTACCAGATCGTAATAAAAATTGCATTTTTGATCATTGGAGTCTAGGGTAGTTCATTAATATTACGACGACACACTCAATGGAGTGGACAGGGGATTGTGAGCGGTGGGCACACGCCGGCGATCAATTTGAAGTTCACAAGGTTGAAGTCAAACATTTCGGGTTTTGCCATCAATTTTGTGTTTTGCACAATTATCATTATAGATTTCAAACCCACGCCTTGGGCCTGGTTGCCATTTTTACACCGCCTAAAAGCCTCACGATTGAAGTCTAGATCCTGAGTATTTCCGCTCGAAAATCGTAACGCCCCGAACTGCCAACACCGTCAAAAACACTTGCGGCAGAGGCGTACGGAAAGACGATCTTGAAAAACCATCAGAAAGTTTGGATGCCCTTCGGAATTCCATCCGCCTGTTGCAGGGTACTTGGTTTTGTGCCGATGTCGTCTCGAGAAAGAAATCGCCAATGCGCGATGATTGGTGGTAACATCGGCAAGGTTTGTCCGGCGGCTCGCCCGGGAATTCGGCGGTTTATGAAACGCGAACTTTTGAATTTTTCACGACGCTATCAGTCCGCGTTGCGGAGGTACCTGAAACCAGGCCGGCGTGCGGGTTTGAAATCAGCACAGGGATTGGGGAGCTGCGCTTTGAGCGCCGGACTGCAAACGTTGGATTTGGCCAGGCTCCACGAACAAACCCTGGTCTTGCATATATTGCCCGGTTACCCGGCGGGCAAGCGTGATGTGCTCATCAAACAGGCAGGAGTTTTCTTTGCGGCGGCAATTACCCCCATTGAAAAGACGCCCGGCGCCGCATCGGAGGCCACCGCCTGCCTGAAAAAATTCATCGAGACGTTGAGCCGTCGCACCGTGGAACTCGCGGCCTTAAACCTGGAATTAAGCCTGGAGATAGCCCATCGCAAACAGGAACAGGAAGTCAGTAAAAAAAGCGAGCAGCTTTACTCGGAGTTGCTGGAAAGGTCGAGCCGCCAGCAGGAACAGTTGCGGGAACTGTCCCGCCAACTCCTCTCGGCGCAGGAGGATGAACGCAAAAAAATCAGCCGGGAGCTGCATGATGTCATTGCCCAAACGCTGACCGGCATCAACGTCCAGTTGGCCGCACTGAAAAAGGAGGCTCTCTTCGATGCCCGCGGACTTGATCGCAATATTGCCCGCACGCAACGCCTCGTGGAAAAATCCGTGAACATCGTGCATGAGTTCGCCCGCGAATTGCGTCCGGCAGTGCTGGATGATCTGGGACTAATTCCCGCGCTGCATTCGTTTGTAAAACTTTTTTCCAAACGGACGCGCATTCACGTTGGTTTGGAGGTCTTTGCGAAAGTCGAGCAATTGGACATCGCCAGACGCACGGTGCTGTTTCGCGTCGCGCAGGAGGCGCTTACCAATGTGTCCCGCCATGCGCATGCCAGCCGGGTGGAAGTGAGCATCCAGAAAGTGGCCGGCCTCATTTGCATGACTATAAAAGATGACGGCAAATCGTTTCCCGTGGAGCGCGTAATGCGCTACAGGGGGAGAAAACATTTGGGGTTGCTTGGCATGAGGGAACGCCTGGACATGATCGATGGCTGTTTTGATGTCGAATCCACGCCGGGCAAAGGCACCACCATCACGGCCCTGATTTCACCCGGCCATGGCCGCCGGCCAGCCAAATCCTGATTTCTATGAAGCGAATTACGGTTCTACTCGCGGAAGACCACACGATCGTGCGCGAAGGATTTCGCAAGATGCTCGAACTCGAAGACGATCTGGAAGCCGTGGGAGAGGCGAAAGAAGGGCGCCAGGCGGTTGCCCTGGTCAAAAAAATTCGTCCGAACGTTGTTTTGATGGACATCGCAATGCCCCTGCTCAATGGCCTGGAGGCCACACGGCAGATTCTCAAAGCAATCCCCGGCGTCAGAATACTCATTCTCTCGGCACATAGTGATGACGCCTACATCAAAAATGCGACCGAGGCCGGGGCCATGGGATTTCTACTCAAGCAAACCTCGTCCCACGAGGTATGCCGGGCAATCCGGGAAATACATCAAGGAAAAACATTCTTTAGTTCCTCAATTTCCGCGCGTCTCAATTGTCTCCGACCGCAACCGTCCGGACGCGCGGGGCTGCTCAAAAAGAAAGCTGCCAGTCTGACTTCACGCGAAATGGAAGTGCTGCAGCTTATTGCCGAAGGCAGTGCCAATAAACAAATCGCCTCGGAACTGGGCATCGGCATCAAGACCGTTGAAAAACATCGCGAGCATCTCATGCAAAAGCTCGACATCCACGACACCGCTGGCCTCACCCGCTACGCCATTGGCGCGGGCATCATCGAGAGCAGCGTGCAGTTGACCATCCTTTAAAGGTTCAGGTCGTCAGGGTAAGTAGGATATCAGCATACCACGCGCAGTTCAGCCCCAGCATTTCATCCTGCTTCAGGTCGCGGCCGCCCATGTCCATGCGGGCTGAATGCACTCCTAGTAGTTTCCAGGACAGTTGTCCGTTGGAATCGCAACGCATCACCACAGGGGCGCCGCTGGTGCCGCGATGCGTTCGCGCATCGGTGAGAAAATAGCCGAACCCCTGAAAACGCAGACCGAAGGACGAAGCGATTACCGCCTGCCGCACCACTGGCAGGTGGTGCAACTCATCGTGGAATCCCAGGGGGAAACCGACGATCAACAGCGAAGACCCCACTTCGACCTCTTCGAGCGAGCGTTGCAGGTGGGCAGGCGTGAAGCACTGCAACGCCACCGTCCTGGGCAGCGCCGCGCGTTCCAGCTCGATCACTGCCACGTCGATCTCACCGCCGGAATCTTTGCCATGACGCCAAATACTCTTACCCTCATAATACAACAGAACCGATAGACCGACCGAACGAGTGAGGTTCTTGATGTCGGTATGGAGTTCGATTTCGATGCGGTCGGGAAAGTGGTTGCCGGGTTCGTCGAGTAAAACATGCCGGCTCGTCACAAGGAACAGCCGGCCCCCGCGCTCGAAGAAGAAACCGCTCGCGCCAGTTAGCGGACATTTGCCGTCAAAGGTCGAAACCCGGGTGGTCGTCAGCAGCAGCGGTTCAATCATGGACGTTGTTGCCAATTAATATTCAAGGTGTCGCCGGAGTGTCTCATCAAATTTATCAATTTGTCAGCATGAGACGCATCAAAAGGATCGTTCCCGTTGACAGGCAAACAATTATCCGTCTGCCCAATGCATCAACTTAGTCTCCTGAGTCAAATGCCAGTGCCGTACCGGGGCCACTAAAATGTGGAAACATCTTTGGTTTGTCTGGTTGCCTTCATGAGCTTTATGCGCAGGCATAAAAACTGTAATAGTATCGGACCGTGTCTCAAATAAGTCGATGGGGTGAATACCCCATAGCGGAGTCATTATGGAGGGGGCTATGTTCTCTTTGTGAAACAAATTAAATTTCCCAAAAATCAGGAACCGGGCGGCACGGCGCCGCCGGCTGCGACGGCGGATTTGAACCAAAACGAGGCCAGTTCAAAGCCGTCGCCGGACGAAGTGGCCAAAAGGGCCTACTCAAGATATGTCGACCAGGGCTCGTTGCACGGGCACGACAAGCAACATTGGCTGGAGGCCGAGGCGCAATTAGTCGCGGAACGCGCTCTCGCCAGGGTTTATGTTTTTTCGTAACTGGACTGAATAAAAGTTTTCACGCTTTCCGCATCGTGCGCTTTGTGGAAAGTTGAAACCAAAGTCACTTGCATGAAAAATTTGAAGCTCCTCGGTCTGACCATCATCCAACTGCTCAAACAAGTCTGGTTCCTTCCCAGATCAATCGCAGATGTTATCAGGCAAAAACGTCAATGGATGATTCAAAACAGATTTGAGGCCGAACGGCTCGATCGGATACGCAACCCGGAAAAATATCTGGGAAGGTGATTGGACACTATTATCACCCCCGAATTATATATTGAAAACATCGCCCCAACCACGACAGAAAACGAGTTGAAGGATCTATTTTCCGTTTACGGCAATGTCGCAGAAGTGAATATTGTGATTGATCGCACTCCTCAAAAGCCACAGGGTTTAGGCTTCGTAACAATGGTAACACCTGAAGGCGCCCGGGCCGCCATTCAGGCTCTTCATGGAAAGCTGATGGGAGAGCACAAACTCACAGTGAGTGAGGCATGGCCAGGAGAAGACCATCAACGATGCGGAGATGTTCCAGGTGGCGATTCCTGAGAAAAACGTTCTCCCAACTTCCCCTTGCTTTCTGTCTGCGTTTGTTTTCCGCTAATGTCCACCTGCGGCACTTCGCACGTCAGCCAATAATCGTACAAAACTTTAAGTTGCCTGCGCAGTTTGTCCATATTCTGGGGTTTCACGTGATATGAACTGGCCCCCAGCATGTAGGATTTCTTGATGTCGTCCAAGTCGCCGGAGGCTGACAAAACGACGGCTGGAATAATTTTCCAGGCGGGATTCTTTTTTATAAATTCCAATACGCCAAAACCATCCATCCGAGGCATCTTCAAATCCATCAAAATAAACGTGGGATATGCGAATTTTTGACGGTCGGAGTACTCGCCCTCACCACACAAATAGGCGATCGCTTCAACACCGTCGCCCACAACATGAATGGGACAATCTGCTCCCGCCTCGCGAAGCGCTTCTTTAATGAAAAACTGGTCGTTCGGGTCGTCCTCCACCACTAAAATTGTTGCTGACTGAAGTTTCATGATCAGCCTCCGCTTCTTTCGTCCATACTGCCATTTTCATCTTCACCATTTTCCAAAACGAATGCCGGGACAAAATGGGAAATCACCCCAAGTGCAATCGCTCAACTTCCCATTTCATAATACACGCAACCAGAAATATATTCCACTCTGGTTGTTAGGTATTCGTAAACTGAACGCGCCGGAAAAATTATTCGAAAAATTCGACCGGCCAGAGTGGCAATAGACAAAGAGGGCTTTCCACTGTTCGGCGTAAGTGCGGGAGTCAGGGCAGGGCGCAGGGCGCTGGAAACATCGCCGACACGTCCGCGTGCCGTGATAAATTCGGGGGTTTACATCATTTTTTTTCAATCCTTTCTCGCGCAGGACCAATCTCGGCTTTTTCGACATAAATCCAACCTGCAATTGAACACAATAAAATAAATGCGCAGACTAGCACAACTCCAACAAACGAAGCGTAGACTTTTGGAGAACCAATCGTAACCGTATACAAAACAATTATGAGCGAGACGACCGTCGAAGAAGACACGCCAATAAGCAGGGTCAATAGTGCCCGAAGAAAGCTCCCCCGCCTTAGCACTGCCAAGTCCTGCTCGGTCACTTCGTAGATGTGCAATGCTGAAATAGGATGCCGAGTAACAGCTATCGTGCCTTGTTGGCCGGTCGCGCCTTGAAGGTGTCCTTCTGTTTCAACTGGCTGCTTCTCTTCAACGGGGTTTCTACTTTCAGCCATAAGCGCCCCCAAGCAGAATTTGAATGTCCACGCGATTCAAGTTTCCGGCTCGAAAATGAAAAATCTGAAATCCAATGGCTCTTCCATCAGCTAAATTGCCAATTTTGGCAGGTTGTAACGTATCCGTGTTACTAACCCCGGCTAGGCAGGGCTGCGGAAGTTCTGTCAGAGTGAGGGTATGGAAAATTCGACCAGTAATCGTCCCCATCACACGCCGGAGCAACGCGCGCAAATTCTCAGCGA
>Ga0335075_10015640_pt1 | contig 11360 bp, 11 predicted proteins | sample Lox_Sample_24_FD_206723 | JGI IMG/M metagenome (GOLD analysis project Ga0335075, IMG submission 206723) | Soil microbial communities from Loxahatchee National Wildlife Refuge, Florida, United States - Lox_Sample_2.4 | ecosystem: Environmental > Terrestrial > Soil > Wetlands | place: USA...
CCTGCACGGCGACGCTCCGGCGCCGGCGAGCTGACCTGGCCAGTACACGTGACGGCCCCGCGGCCCTGAAAGGCCGCGGGGCCGTCACGTGCGGTCACATGCCGAGCAGCTTGGCCTTGGCCGCGCTGAACTCCTCGTCTGTCAGCATGCCCTGGTTGCGCAGGGCCATGAGCTGGTTGAGCTGGTCCGAGAGGGATGCGGCCTGCGGCGCCGTGCTAGCCCCAGCCGGAGTGCTAGCCCCAGTCGGAGCGGGACTCACCGGCTGCTGCTCCAGCTGGCTGAGGCGCGCGTCCTGCTCCGCATCGGCCTGCTCCTGTGCCGCCCGCCGGTCCGCGGTTCTCTTGCCCATCGCGTAAGCGCCGCCGGCTACCGCCGCGGCGCGCAGCAGCGGCCGCCGTCTTCTGATCATGTCAGTCTCCTCATTGGGTCAGAGAACGCTTTCCCGCTCCGCGGGCAGGGACAGGCCGAGCGCCACCATGATCTCGGGGGCGGCCGAGATGATCTTGGGCCCGCCTACCTGCGGCGCCACTGCCCTGAGCACGCCGAGGATGTCCGCGGGGGTAGCCCCGGCGTCCAGCGCGTTGGCGATCTGCCACAGATACGAGGCCGGCGGCGAGTCGAGCGCTATCAGCGCGGCGACCTTGACGAGGCCGAAGGTGACGGGGTCCAGGCCGCTGCTGTGCTGTTCCGCCTCGCGGATGTCGACGGCCTCCTTCAGGATGTCGACATCGCCCACCGCGAGGCCGAGCAGCGCGTCGCGCGTCGCCTCGTCCACGTTGGCCTTGGGCACACTCATGGCGAATTCCTCTCCCTCGGTCCGGCGGAGAACCGGACAGCTCCCCTACCGACGCTGCAGGACATGCCGCTGACCAGCCCCCCTCGCGGCGGGTGAAAAGGGGCCGCGCTGCCGCGCCCTGCGGCCACGGCCAGGTAGCCGCCAGGTGCCAGGCGGACTGGTCACCCCGCCGGGGTGACCTGCCGCGGCCGCCGGCGGGTAACTTGAGGGAATGTCCGGCCTGCCGTTGGCGGGTTCCGGCGCGGCCGCGCGGGGCACGCGCTCGCAGCGCTGGCTGGCTCGCCTGAGTTTCGCGCTGGCGTTTCTCGCCATCGCGGTCCTGGTCGCCATCGCGGGCTGGAAGAGCGTGGCGATGGTCGCGGTCGGCCTGGCCGCCGCCGCGGTCAGCCTCGCCGCCGCGTTCGTCGTGCTTTCCCGCCGTGGCTTCCTCCGCTGGCTCGCGCTGGCGGTCTTCGTCCTGACGCCGGTCGCGGTGCTGGTGGTGTACGCGTTCGCCGCCCTGCTCTGGGTGGCCGCGGTGGCGGCGGCGTGCTGGTATCTGGCTGGCGTGACGGCGCGGGCGGCGCTGGCTGTAGGCAGGCAGGACTGGCGGATGCCCGAGACCCCGGCAGTGCCGGCGGCACGGCATCCGTTCCTGATCATGAATCCGAGGTCCGGCGGCGGGAAGGTGGGGAAGTTCGACCTGCAGCGGAAAGCGGAGGCTCTCGGGGCGGAGGTGTTCGTGATGAGCGGCCCGGAGCAGGTCGACGTGGCCGAGGTCGCGCGGCAGGCGGTCGCGGCCGGCGCGGACCTGCTCGGCGTCGCGGGGGGCGATGGCACGCAGGCGCTCGTGGCCGGCGTCGCCGCCGAGCACGACATCCCCTTCGTGGTGATCACCGCGGGGACCCGTAACCACTTCGCCCTCGACCTGGGCCTGGACCGCGCGGATCCGGCGGCGTGCCTCGGCGCGCTGGCCGATGGCGTCGACCTGCGGGTCGACCTGGGCGTGATCGGCGGTCAGACGTTCGTCAACAACGCGTCGTTCGGCGCCTACGCGGAGGTGGTGGAGACGCCCGGCTACCGCGGCGACAAGCTGGGCACGACCCTGGACACGCTGCCCGACCTGCTGCAGGGCCACCGCGGGCCCCGGCTGTCGGCGGTCGCGGATGGTGTGACGATTGACGCGCCGCAGGCGCTCCTGGTGTCCTGCAACCCGTACGGCACGGGAGACATCGCGGGCCTGGGCCGTCGCGCGCGGCTGGACCGCGGTGTGCTCGGGGTGGTGGCGGTCACGGTCGCGAGCGCAGGGCAGGCGGCCGGGCTGCTCCGCGGCAGGCACACCGCCGGCCTGCGCGCGGTGACCGCGCAGCGCGTCGTCGTCACCGCCAGCTCGCCGCGGATCCCTGTCGGCATCGACGGCGAGGCGGTCTCGCTGCCGGCGCCCGTGCATTGCGCGATCCGCCCCGGCGCGCTGCGCGTGCGGGTGCCGCGGGACCGGCCGGGCGTGCCCGCTCCCAGGCCCGCGATCAGCTGGTCCGGGTTGTGGCGCCTGGCGTGGCCGTGGCGGCGGCTACGATCGGCCAGCGTCCCCGCGGACGATCCGCTCGCCGCCGCGAGCCGCGCGGACAAGACCGGGCTGGAACCCGATGCCAGCCGCTTACGAACAGCTCACCGAGCTCAGCGGCGTGCTCGCGCGCGTCAGGGAGCTGTCGGTGCAGACGATGATTTTCGACATAGAGCCCCTGGTCGCGTGGTGGGACAGTAGCCAGGAGTCACTCGACAAGGGCATAGCGGCGATCGTCGCCGGGCTCGGCCAGGTTCCGGAGGTGCGCGCGGTGGTCTTCGCGACCAATTCCGCGCGCCGGCCCTCGTGGATCCCCTCGGTGTCCGGCGTTCAGGTGCTGTATTTCGCCTCAGCGGGCAAGCCGCTGCGGACGGCGCCGTACCGTGACCTGCCGCGGCCTGGCGCGGTGATCGGGGACCAGGTGCCCACCGATGGGCTGCTCGCGTATCGTCTCGGATACACGTTCCTGCACTGGAACCCCCGGCTGACCGGCGTTCCGCTGGGGCCGAGGCTCATGCACCTGCTCGGCCGGCTGGCCCAGCCGGTGTTCTTCAGGAAGACACAGACACCCGCGGCCTAACCGCCGCCGGGGTACCTCGTCTGCTGGGCATGGCAGAGCAGGACGTGCCTCCCGTAGGCGGCGACGCCGGCGGCGATCAGGTACGGCCCGCGAATCCGCCGCAGCTCAGGGGAGACCTCGGTGTAGTCCAGGTCGGGATCGTCTCCGCAGTCACAGCAGACCAGCTCGTACGCGTCGGTGTAGCCGCCCTCGGCCTGTCCCTGGACCATGCGGGCCGGCCTGCGCCGCAAGACCAGCGTCCAGTGACCGATCTCCGCAGGAATCTGTCGCATCGGCACACCCTTCCGCCGCCGCGCCGACGGCACATCACCCCGGACGGGGGAGGCGTCCAGGTCAATGCAGGTGTAGCAGCACCAGGTCCTTGAGCAGGATCATCACGATCCCTAGCGCGGCCGCGATGGAGGTCGCGTAGAAGAGTCTACGGCCGTGCAGCTGCGCCGCCCGGCCAGCCCACCAGCCGTGGAGCGTCAGCTGGACGATGGCCAGCGCCAGGGCGACGTTGGTCGCGGTGAGAGCCGAGGCGCCAGCCAGGCGCGCGATGACGAGCGCGACCAGCGGCACGTACGAGGCGGTGACCATCGGCCAGGTCCTGGCCAGCATGCCGCGGATGCTGGCCCACGTCGGCAGGCTGCCGCCCGCGGCCTGCTCACCGAGCACCTCGGCGTACTCCTCGGCAACCCAGTAGACGAGCAAGGTGACGACGACGGCGACCACGAGCGCGGCCGTGCTCAGCTTGGTCCCGCTCGCGGCGATGATCGCCGCGGTGATGATGGCGCCGTAGATGCCAGCGGCACGGTGCTGTCCTGACATGTTCGCCCACGGCAGGGAACGGCCTCCGCCGCTAGCCACGATGCTTACCATGATCGCCCCTTCTGGTTGGCAGCACCGTGCACGTTAATAACGGGCCCGCCGGGCTGTGCTCACCCGGGCCGGACTACTGCGTTACCGCCGGAGCGCCGGAGCGACCGTTGGCTCCCTTTCACCCTGCGGCCGGCATTTCACCCCCTGCGGGGTGATGCCGTCCCCGGCCGCGCGCGATGCGATCGGTGGTGTGCTGTGGACGGACTCGGTCAGGTACTGGCGAGTCCCCGGTGACATGGAGGAAAAATGACATCGGCAACTGTCAGGGGAGCCAGGGGCACGCGCCGTGCCGACGACCGGGGCCTCGGCCTGGTCGTTTTCGCGGCGGTCATGCTGCTGGTCGTCGGCATCTTCAACGCGATCGACGGCATCGCCGCGATCGCCCAGTCGCACGTGTTCGTGGCGAACGCGCACTACGTGTTCGGTGACCTGCGGGCCTGGGGCTGGGTGGCGCTGATCCTCGGCGTCCTTCAGGTTCTCGCGGGCCTTGGCGTGCTGGCGGGCAATCAGGTAGCCCGCTGGTTCGGCGTGGTCGTGATCGCGCTCAACGCCATCACCCAGATGTTCTTCATCCCGGCCTACCCGTTCTGGTCCCTGCTGATCATCGCCGGCGACGTGTTCGCGCTGTACGGGCTTTGCGCCTACGGCAGCCGGACCGTGACCGCCGACTAGCGTCAGCGCACACCACGCCTATGACAGAGGCGCGCGCCAGGGCGATGATCCTGCCGCTGGCACTGGCTCAGTTCATTGCCAGCTACGCCGCCACCAACATGAACGTGGCGATCAGCGCCATCGCCAAGGACCTGGGCACCACCGTGGCCGGGATCCAGACCGCGATTACGCTGTTCACGCTCACGATGGCGGCGCTGATGATCCCCGGCAGCAAGCTGACCGACATCTGGGGCCGCAAGCGGTGCTTCGTGGGCGGGCTCCTCGTCTACGGAGTCGGCGGGCTGCTGGCCCTGCTGGCGCAGGGCCTCCCGCTGCTGATCACGGGATACTCGCTACTCGAGGGCGTGGGCTCGGCGCTGATGATCCCGCCCATCTACATCCTGATCACCGTGGCCTTCCCCGACGTGAAGTCGCGGGCCAAGTATTTCGGGGTGGTCAGCGGCGCCGGCGGCCTGGGAGCGGCCGCCGGCCCGCTGATCGGCGGGCTGGTCACCAGCGCCATCAGCTGGCGGGCATCGTTCGGCCTGCAGGTGCTGGTGGTGGCCTGGATCATCCTGCTCGCCCGCAAGCTCACCGAGCCGGCCCTCGCGAAGGCCCGGCCGCGGTTCGACCTGACCGGGGCGGTGCTGTCCGCCGCGGGCCTCTTCTTCCTGGTGCTCGGGCTGCTTCAGTCGAGGACTTACGGCTTCCTCGTGTCGCGGACGGACTTCACGGTCGGCGGCACGGTGGTGATCCCGAAGGGGTCGGTATCGCCCGTGTGGCTGTTCGTGGCCATCGGCGCGGTGTTCCTCGCCTGGTTCTTCCTGCACGTCCGCGGGGCTGAGCGCAAGGGCAAGGACGTGCTGCTGCCGCTGCGGCTGTTCCGCAACAAGACGTCGAATCTGGGCCTGGGCACCCAGACGATCCAGTGGATGGTCTTGCAGGGGTCCTTCTTCGCGGTCTCGGTCTACCTTCAGGAGGTCGACCACTACGACGCGGTGCAGACTGGCCTGATGCTGACCCCGGCGACCATCGGCATCCTGGGCGCCTCGGCGGGCGCCGACAGGTTCGCCAGGCGCCATCCGCAACGCTGGCTGATCATCGCGGGCTTCCTGGTCACGGCCGCCGGCATGATCCTGCTGCTGACGCTCGTCCGGGCGGGCTCTGGGGTCGGCACGTGGATACCGGGGCTGCTGCTGTTCGGCGCCGGGGTGGGGGTCATGCTGACCTCGTCGGTCAACGTGGTGCAGTCCAGCTTCCCCGACCGGGATCAAGGAGAGATCTCTGGCTTGTCCCGCAGCGTCTCCAACCTGGGATCGTCCCTGGGCACCGCGCTGGTGGGCTCCGCTCTTGTAGCGGTCAAGCTGCCCGCGGGCAAGCCATTCGCGGTGGCCCTCAGCATCATGCTGGGCTTCGCCCTGGCTGGGCTGGTCATCGCCGTGCTGATTCCGCGGGCCCCCGCCGGGACCGCGGAGGAAGAGACGCCGGGGCCGGCGCTCGGCAACGTGCCCGCCGCGACGTGACCCGCCGCGACGTAACTACCGCGACGAGCTGATCACCGCACCGCGAACAGATGGCACTGCCACGGCGCCAGGGCCACGAACAGGCCGGGCGCGGCCAGCTCGTCGCCCTGGCGGATGAACTCCCCGCCGGTGAGCAGGTCCTCCAGCCGCCAGTCCCGCCCGGGCAGGTCCGGCCAGCCCAGCGGGATCCGGCCCGCGGCGTGCTCACCGGACAGGTTGACCACCACCAGGTGCCGCTCACCGGCCTCGTCGGTCGCGTCAGCCCCGTCAGGCTCGCCCGACCAGGACCAGGACCAGGTCAGCAGGTTCTCGTTGGACTGATTGTCTGGCCAGCCGCTGGCCTCGAGCAGCCGCCACGTCCCGGTCCGTACCCCGTGCCGGGAAACGGCAGCGAGCAACCGGCGGTACCAGGCGGCGAGATCGGTGGCGGGCGGCTCGCCGGGCCGCCGGTCAAGGAAGACGGGCGGCCGGACGCGGCGCCCCTCGAACTGCCCCTCGTGCCACAGCGTCGCGCCGGGCAGCGTGGCGATGGTGACCGCGGCGGCGCGCTCGGCCTCGAGATCGAGCCGTGACGCGATGCGCGGCTCGTCGTGGTTCTCCAGGAATCGCAGCAGCCGGGACTGGTACCCGGGATCGGCTTGCAGGTGGGCGCGGACGGCGGACGGGTCCCGCTCGATGATCCTGTCGTAGAGCCGCTTGTCGTAGCAGAAATCGAAGCCCTGCTGCTGCAGCTCCCACTCCATGTCCCAGTAGGCCTCGGCGGCCAGCACGACTTCCGGGTGCTGCGTGCGCAACTCCCCGATCACGGCAGGCCAGAACTCCTCGACGGGCGCCGGCCCGGCCCGGGTGCCCCAGGTCTTGGCGAAGATGTCGTTGATCATCAGCATGGCCATGTCGCACCGGATGCCGTCGCACTGGCTGGCGATGTCCGCCAGCGTCGCCGCGGTCGCCGCGCGTAGCGCCGGGGAGAACGCGTTGAGCTGCACCACGTCAGGCCATGGCGGGAAGTACGGGTCGCGGCCGTGCGCCAGCACCTGGCCCCCGGCCTCCATCCAGCCCGCAGGATCCGCACGGAGGTCGTCCGCCGACCCGCGGACGAACAGCTCAGGATCGCTCATCACCCACGGGTGATCGGGAGCGACGTGGTTCGGCACGTAGTCGAGCATCAGCCGCAGGCCGCGGCCGGCCAGGGCGGCCCGCGCCGCCGCCAGCCCGTCGCGGCCGCCGAACCTGCCGTCCGCGACGTAGCCGCGCACGCAGTACGGCGAGCCGACGACATCCTCGGGCCGCAGATCAGGCAGCGCCTCGCGGAACGACGCCTGCAGCTCGGCGTTCGCGTTGGCCAGGGCCAGCCCGGCCGGGCTGCGCTCCCAGACGCCCATCAGCCAGACCGCGTCGATGCCGTCCGGGGTGACCGCGTCCCAGTCGGATTCGGCCACGTCGGCCAGCGTCACCCGCCGCCCCGCCGCCCGGGACAGCTCACCGAGCCAGACGGCGGTGTTGACCTCGTAGATCACCGGCCGGGCCGGCCACCAGGTCATGCCGGCTCTCGCACGGCGGACGGGCGCCGCCGGGGCGCGGGAACGGCGGCGCCGCGGCCGCGGGCCAGCAGCCGGCCCGGGTCCATGTCGCGGAACAGCAACGGCAGCACCCCGGCCAGGCCGGTCCAGCCGGTCTGGTGGCTGGCGCCGATCCCGGCCCCGTTGTCGCCGTGGAAGTACTCGTAGAACAGCAGCAGGTCGCGCCAGTGCGGGTCGTTCTGCAGCACGGGCTGCCCGCCGTGCACGGGCCTGCGGCCGTCGGCATCGGGCAGGAACGTCCGCGTCAGCCGCCCGCTGAGCTCGCGTGCGACCTCGTACAGGTTCATGTTCCGCCCGGACCCCGTCGGGCACTCGACCGTGAAGCCGTCGCCGAAGTAGACGTACAGGTTCAGCAGGGCCCTGATAAGCATCACGTTGATCGGGAACCACACCGGCCCCCGCCAGTTCGAATTGCCCCCGAACATGCCCGTGTCGGACTCGGCCGGGAGGTAGCCGACCCGGTACTCCTGCCCGGCGAGCTTGAGGACGTAGGGGTGGCCGGCGTGCCACCGCGACACCGAGCGGATGCCATGTGGTCCGAGGAATTCCTCTTCGTCGAGCATCCGGCTCAGGATCCGGCGCAGCCGGGGCTCGTCGAACAGGGCGAACAGGACCGGTCCTGTGCCGGACACCTGCTGCCCGTGACCCCACAGGGCCTGCGTCAGGGCGGGATGCTTGGCCAGGAACCCGGACGCGTCCTCGACCAGCCCGGGGAACTCCGCCCGCACGCCCGCGTCGACGACCGTCGCGGCCGCCAGCGGCATCAGCCCGACGAGGGACCGCACCTTGAGCGGGGTAGAGCCCCCGTCGGGGCTGCGCAGCACGTCGTAGAAGAAGCCGTCCTCCTCGTCCCACAGGCTGATCCCGTCGGGGCCCACGTGATTGGTCGCCGCCGCGATCCAGGCGAAGTTGCGCAGCAGCGCTGCCGCCACGTCCAAGTAGGGCGGATGCTCGCGGCCGAGTTCGATGGCCATCTGCATCATGTTCTGGCAGTAGAGCGCCATCCAGGCGGTGCCGTCCGCCTGGTCGATCCGGCCGCCGCCGGGAAGGGGCGCGCTCCGGTCGAACACGCCGATGTTGTCCAGGCCGAGGAACCCGCCCTGGAAGATGTTCCTGTCGTCCGCGTCCTTGCGGTTCAGCCACCAGCCGAAGTTCCGCATCAGGGACTGGAAGACGGTCTCGAGGAACACGCGGTCACCGGTGCCCGTCATGAGCTTCTCGAGCTCGTAGACGAAGAACGTGGCCCACGCGTGCACCGGCGGGTTGACGTCGCTGAAGTTCCACTCGTAAGCCGGGAGCTGGCCGTTCGGGTGCAGGTAGTCACGGCCGAGCAGCAGGCCGAGCTGCTTCTTGGCCAGCGTCGTGTCCACGGGGGCGAGCGCCACCGCGTGGAACGCCAGGTCCCACGCGGCGAACCAGGGGTACTCCCATTTGTCCGGCATCGAGATGACGTCCTCGGCGATGAGGTGCCGCCATTCGTGGTTGCGCAGCCAGGCCCCGGCCTCGAGCGGATCGGCGCCGTGCTCGGCGAGCCAGCGCTCCACGTCGAGCCCGTAGTACTGCTGCGACCAGAGCATCCCGGACAGCGCCTGCCTGGTGACCAGGCGCTCGCCGTCTCCGACGCCGGACAGCAGGGCGTCCCAGAACTCGTCGGCCTCGCCCCGCCGCGCGCTCAGCACCGCGCCGAAGTCGGTGAACGGGCTGTCCTGGCCCGGCCGCGGGTATTCCGTGCCGGTCAGCCGGAGTCGCACCGTCGCGCTGTCCGCGGCCGGCACCGTCAGCGTGTAGTGCATGGCCGCCTTGGTGCCGGTGCCGCCGGGGTTCACCGCCGAGCCGTCGCCGCCGACGACGGCGCGGTCGATGCCGTCCTTCACGTAGGGCTCGTCGTTCGGCGACCCGAAGACGCGCTCGTTGTTCGTCTCGTTCCCTGTCATCAGGACCGGCACCTGCTGGTCCGCGTACAGCCACAGCGTCCCCAGGTCGCCGTGGTCGGCGCGGATGGCGCTGGCGCCGCCCTCAGGGCCGGGGACGTCGTGCAGCGAGGGCCGCTCCGCGCCGCCGGCCCACGACCACGTATGCCGGAACCACAGCGTGGGCAGCACGTGCAGCGTGGCGTCCTCGGGTCCCCGGTTGTGCACGGTGACCTGCATGAGCACATCCTCTGGCGCGGCCTTCGCGTACTCGACCACCACGTCGAAGTACCGGTTCTCGTCGAAGATGCCCGTGTCGAGCAGCTCGTACTCGGGGTCCGTCATGCCGCGCGCCCGGTTGACGGCGACCAGGTCCGCGTACGGGAACTCCGCCTGCGGGTACTTGTAGAGCATCTTCAGGTAGGAGGAGGTCGGCGTCGCGTCGAGGTAGAAATAGCACTCCTTGACGTCTTCGCCGTGGTTGCCCTCGGCGTTGGTCAGCCCGAACAGACGTTCCTTGAGGATCGGGTCCCGCCCGTTCCAGAGCGCCAGGGCCAGGCACAGCCGCTGCTTGTCGTCGCTGAGCCCGGCCAGCCCGTCCTCGCCCCAGCGGTAGGCCCGGGACCTGGCCTGATCGTGGGTGAACGCCGACCAGCTGTCGGGGCCGTCGGTGGTGTCCTCGCGCACCGTGCCCCACTGCCGTTCGCTCAGGTAGGGACCCCAGCGCCGCCAGGGCACCTCGCGCGCGCTGGCCTCGTCCAGGCGCTGCCGCTCCGCGCTGGGCTGTCCAGCACCGGGCTGTCCGGCGCTGGGCTGTTTCGCTTTGGGCCGTTCAGCTTTGGCCATGGTGTCCTGCCTCCCCGTCGGGACGTCACGGTCTTCCACCGGTGGTCTACCGGCCGCGGCGACCCGCGTCATCACCCCGTCGGGGGGACGCCGCGCCCGGTCGCATGAGGTCCGATGATGCGACGTGACAGCAACCAGGGAGAGGCAGAACGGACCCGCGCCGCTGCGCCGCGGCGCCGCAGGACCGCGATACGGGCTGCTCCTGCTGGTGCTGATCGCCACCTACCTGCTGTCCGCCTTCACCGACGCCCTGTGGGTGAACGTCGTCCAGCTGCTGGCGTTCGTGGCCACGCTGCTGCTCGCGCTGCGCAACGCGCTGATCTCGCAGCGGATCGCCAGGGCCGCCCTCGTCGTGATCCTGGCCGGCACGGCCGTCGCGGCGGCGCTGGTGCAGACCCATCCGTCGCCCTCGGTGCTGGGCGCGGCCCAGCTCTGGACGGCGCTGATCCTGCTGATCACGGTGATCGTGATCGTCCGCCGCATCCTGGCCGACCCGGCCGTCACGCTGCAGAGCATCTATGCCGCGCTCGCCGCGTACATGATCATCGGGCTGATGTTCGCGGCCTGCTACGCCGCGATGAACCGCCTCGGCAGCGGTCCGTTCTTCGCGAACGGGTCGCCGGGGAACACCAGGACCTTCCAGTACTTCAGCTTCACCACGCTGACGACGCTCGGCTACGGCGACTTCACGGCGGCCAGCAACGCGGGCCGCGCCGTCGCCGTGATGGAGGCGATGGCCGGCCAGATCTTCCTCGCCACGCTCGTCGCCCGCCTGGTGTCCGCCTTCCGCCTGTCACCCCCGCGCGAGTAACACAGCGAGCGGCACAGCGAGCGGCACCCCGAGTCAGCGCCGCGAGTCGCGCCTGGTGCCGCCGGTGCCGGCGGCGCTGCCTGCCCCTTTTCCTGCATCTTTCCATCGTTCCCGCCGCCGCCCGGGGCGCTTCCCCCGTGACGAGGGAGGCAGGACGCCGCGAACGGGGCGAGGATCGCGGCATGCTCGCCGGCCACGGCTATCGGGAGGTGGCCCCATGACCGATACCACCAGCACCGACAGCAACGTGCCCGGCCCC
>Ga0335075_10015642_pt1 | contig 11359 bp, 13 predicted proteins | sample Lox_Sample_24_FD_206723 | JGI IMG/M metagenome (GOLD analysis project Ga0335075, IMG submission 206723) | Soil microbial communities from Loxahatchee National Wildlife Refuge, Florida, United States - Lox_Sample_2.4 | ecosystem: Environmental > Terrestrial > Soil > Wetlands | place: USA...
GCTGTCGAGCAGGGCGAAGGGGGCCATCCAGGTAAAGTGGCCCTCCGCCTCCGCGCGGGGGATGGCGGTCACCGGGAGGCTCAGGTGCCGGCCGATGACGGCGGCGATGTCGCGGAACGGCACGGCCTCGTCGGCGACCCCGTGCAGCCGCGTTCCCGCGGGTGCTTCCTCCAGCGCCAGCCGGAACAGGCGCGCGGCATCCAGCCGGTGCACGGCGGACCACCGGTTGGACCCGTCACCGGGGTATGCCGAGACCCCCTTGTCGCGGGCGATGGCGATGATGGCCGGGATGAAGCCGTGATCGCCCTCGCCGTGCACTGTCAGCGGGAACCGCACCACCGACGCGCGCACTCCGCGCTCGGCGAACGACAGCGCCGCCGCCTCGGCGGGCGCCAGGGCGTTGAACGACCCGGCATCAGGCACATCGTCTTCCGTGACGACGCGCCCCGGCGCGATAAGGGCGGTCCCGGAGGTTACGGCCAGCGGCCGGCCGGAGCCGGCCAGCGCCTCGCCCAGCGCCTCGATCGCATGCACGTTCGCCTGGATGGCGTCGGCGATGTTCGTCGTGGTCTCGGAGATGTTGTTGAAGGCTGTATGGATGACGCCGTCGGCAGCGGCCGCGCCGGCCCGCAGGCTGGCGAGATCCTCCATGGAGCCCCGCTGCACCGTAGCCCCGGCCGTTGCCACCACGGCGGCGGCCGACTCCGACCGGGCAAGGCCGCTGACCTGGTGCCCGGCCTGGATGAGCTCGCGGACGACGGCGGAACCGATGAATCCGCTCGCCCCGGTTACGAACACGCGCATGATTGCCTACTCCTTTGCCAGATGCCGTGGAGGGAGCCTGGCCTGATGCGCACTGCGGCGCGGGGCCGAGGCTCCCGGCGTGCTGCTGTGCTCCAGCCTCGGGGCCGCCTGGGTGAGCGGCAATCACCTCATCCGCGTGATCCGATGGTCCGCGGAGGCCCTGTCCGCTGGCGACATCGAGGAAATCTTGTGTGTCTGCGCGGATCACCATGACCGCAGCTACGACAAGAGCCTGGACGGACGCCGCCGTGATTTTCACCTCATCTTGAGGACGGGCTATCACCCCGGCTGCTTGCCACGGTGAACCTGGCCTGACACCGCGGGTCGCGGTTGTCAGCTGAGCTGGCGGCGGAGGGCGTCGAGATCGCCAAGAACCCAGGCACTGGTCAGCCACCGCTCATCTGCGGTGAAAAACGCTGCCCCCGCGTACTCGAACCGCCGCTGCGTTGCAGGCAGCCCCAGGAGTGGCCCGGTATGGGTGCCGGTGAAGCGAAGCCGCGCCGCCGCCCGCCCACCGTCACACACCAGCTCCATGATCTCGTTGTGAAAATCGGCAGAGCCACCGCGCACCAGGTCCCGGTACCGCCGCCATCCCTGCCGTTGCGATGTCTCCTGCCCCAGCGACCCGCGGAAGGTAAAGCCCGGGCTGAGCGTGTCCTCGACCGCCGAGTCGTCCCACCGGTTCCACAGGTCGCCGTAGAACCTCTCGATCAGCACGCCGATTGAGATCGCCACCCGCACATCGTGGCCCTTGCTGAGTGAGTCGTCCAGCGAAGGCGCCACCGAACGCGCGTTCATGCCGCGATGAAGTACGTCGTCTGCGAGCGCTGCGGAGGACCATGCCACTGAAGCGCCCCGCAGGCCCGGTTGACGCACACTAAGAGTCAGGCAGCTCGCGCTTGAGGCGGGCAAGCTCCTCGTCCACGTCAAAGCCGGAGGGGGTAGCGGTCGGCGGGAGCCCGGTGGGCTGCTGCCGGGGCGCCTCGACGGAAGGACGGGCGCGGTGCTCCTCAGGCCGCTGCAGGCGCTGCTGACGGCGCTCCTCGTGGCGCTCGCGGGCGCGCTTGTACTGGTCCCATCCCTTGAACACGGCGAAGAGCGCAGCGGCGATCAGTAGGCCAACGCCAATCAGGTACAGAATGTGCACCAGCGAGGAGATCACGATGAAGACGATCACGACAGCGACAGCGATCGCGAGTACCTTGAGCCAGCGCATTGGCGACCGCCTCCTCTCACCAGGCCCGACCCGGACGATGCATTCCCTCCGAACTTACCTCCTCCAGGCACGGGCCGATCCTGCGGTGAGAGACGCGGCGGGCCCGGAGGCCCTTGTGGGCATGTGCTGGGTCGCATGGCTACTCGAACTATCCAACGCTGGCGGGCCCGGGATACCGAGTTCCCGAGAGTGATTGGTACGGGCACTTGCCGGGGCAAGGACGACGACCCGTCTTTGCTGGCGCGTCGCTACCGGTCGTACGGTCGTCACGGCGAACTCAGCCGCTACCAAGCTAGCTGCGATCATTGGCCGAGTCATTCTCATTTGCCGCGATCAGGTAGGTACGGACTCGCTGATCTCCACGAGGTGGCCGTCGGGATCTCGAAGGAAGCAGCGGATCTCGCCACCCCAATCATGCGGCGGGGTGAGGAAGGCCGCGCCCCGGGCTGTCAACGCTGCATAGGCTGCGCGACAGTCAGCAACCCGCAGCGTCATGGCGTGACTGACCAGATCGGGGTCAGCCGGCGGCCCGAAGGTGACCCCGGGCTTGTCCGCGGTCGGGCCTCCGCCGCTCACCAGCAAGAGCCAGGTCCCCGCGAACTTGAGCACGACGCTCGTGCCGCCGTACTCCCGGTACGGCTCCGCGCCCAGGACATTCACCCAGAAATCACGAGAGGCCGCCGGGTCAGCGACCACGAGAATGTGCGTGACCGCGACATCGGCGCCGAGTGGCCCGGACTGCTGGCCCATCCCGCCCTCCCATCCTGCTTCCTGACCCCGGCGCTGGTACGCCACCGGATCGCCTGTGCCATCATCGCGGTTCGGCGACCTCGGGCATCCCCCGCATAGAGGATTAGGACACGCAAGCCCCTCGGGCCGTTCCTTATGCTGAGCATGCTGAAGAACGGGGACTCGGAAAGGCACTGGCGCTGGCCGAGCCGGCTGATTGAGCGGCGGCAGGTCAATTAAGTCGTCCCAGTCCCTTCTCCAGCCGCGATTGGCGGGTAATGCGAGGTCGTGTCATTCTGTAGTGCAGGCCGTCGATAAGCGCGGGTGGTAGGTATGAGGTCCAGAGAATCTGGTGGGTCTCCGGAGAAACGTGAGGCGTTACCGCCCGAGGCTGGTTTTAGACGGCAGGCCGCCGGAATCAGTCCGCGCGTTGCTAAAGCGCTCGCGCGCGCTCGCGCGGAGAACCAGGACCCCACCGGGGCGCTTGGCGGGCTGACCACGCGATTGCCAGGACAGCGGACGTTTGAGGTGGAGCCGGCTGGTGACGGGCCGGTCACGTGGGTGACGCCGGCGCTGGAGCCGGCGACGCTCGAAGTAGCGGCGCCCGCTCACGGCCAGGTGCGGGTCCCGGTGCTGGCCCGGTTTTTCCCGGCTCACACGGTCCACGCCCGCCGCTCCACCGCAGTGGTCGCAGCGAGCCACTGCCGGCTCAAGTCAACCGATCACTATCACGTTCACCGGGTGACGGTGGGATTCGATGAGCTGCTCGGCGAGGGCCGGGGCGCGCTGCGGAACCTGTTCCAGGACCGCAGCGACGCCGGGATCGCGCGGTTCCAGCAAGCGATGAAGCGGATCGCTGACAGGCCCAGGCAGGGCGGCACCCGGGCCAGTGTCCCGGTCCGGGAGGACGCGCACACGCTGATCACCTCCTCGAAGGCCGTGCAGTTGGGCGACAGGTCCCGGATGAACGTGAACACGCATTACGTCGTGGAGGAGTCGAGGCTGCCTGTCGCCGATCTGCTGGCCCGCGACAAGGATCTTGTCCGGTCGTTCCTCGCTGCCGTGGACGGCCCCGAACGCGGACCCGAAACCCGGAAGTTCCTGAGCGCGGCCCTCGGACGCGCTGGCCGCGCCGACGATCTCTCCGTGCTCAGCCACGGCTCCGGCCTGTCGGCCCCGGATACCTCGATCTCCTGGATCTTCGGCGTCGACCGTGTCGCCTGGGCGTCGGCGGTCATGGTGGGAAGCGACAACGACCTGCTCACGTCGATGCGAGTCGAGCGCGGCCGCCTTAGCCCGGGCAGAATCCGTAACGAACTGGGGCGAGTCAGGCAGTACGCACCTAAAGCTCCCGATCCGGCAAGCAGGGCGCCAGGACCGACCAGGCGCAACGACCCCGGCCTGGCCCCTCCCGGAGCAGCGCCGCCGTCGCCATTCGGGTTCTCGATCAGGGGACCTCGACCCTCCCAACGTGGTGGCCGTGGTGGCCGTGCGGGCCCTGGTGGCCGTGCGGGCCGTGGCGGCCTTTGGTGACAGAGGTGGTTCAGGTGCGCGCATGGTTGATCGTGCTGCTCGGCGCCGTGGCGCTCGTGGGGTGCGGCGTTTTCCTCGCTTTCCAGAACCTGGGAAACGCTGCTCTCTACGCGACAGTGGCCAGCTTCTTCCTGGCCCTGCTGACCGCAGCCGCGTCGCTGCTTGTCCTGTCTCGGTCGAAGCGGAACGAAGAAGCTGCTCACAGCGCCACGGAAAGTAAATCCTCGGGGCGCTTCCTGGTCCGCAAGCGGACGATCAACCTTCTGCGTGGAAATGAGAACGTTCAGACAGGCGATGGATCCATCATGGTCGTAAACCAGGCCGGGCTGCAGCATTCCAGCCCGGAACGAGATCGCGGACCAGCACGCGGCGTGCGCTGGGGCCGCTCGTCTCGCCGTCAGGCATAGCCGGCGAGCCTGCCGCACCCGGGTCCCCGGCCGCACCCGGGTGCGGGAACCGCGATCAATGTTGGTGCGTTGTGACCGCACTTCTGCTGTCTGGCTCGGGCAGGAAGATGGTGTAGAGCATGCGGCGGCGGCGTCCTTTGCCGGGTGCGTTGGCCAGCAGGGGCTGGACGATGGCGGCGAAGTCGCGGAGGAACCCGGCGAGTTCGGCGTCGGTCAGGTACAAGCCGGCCACGGTGTAGCCGGCGCCGTCGTGGGTCAGGTCCGGTGTGCCTGCGGCGAGGTAACGGTCGAAGTCGGCGAGCAGCCCGGCGACGTAGGCCATGAAGGCCCTGGAGTGATCCTCGGGGGTCATCGCGGCCGCTTCGCCCGGGTGCAGGCGTGCCGCGGCCAGCCGGAGCGCGTAGGTGCGCTCGACGGTGCCCCTGATCCTGCGCTCGGCAACGACGTGGAGCAGCCCGGCCCTGGTCAGAAGGGCGACGTGCCGGTACAGGCTCCCGGAGGGAACATCGTCGAGTTCGGCGGCGAGATCACTGGTGGTCAGCGCCCGGTCGCCGAGGAACGCCTTGATGATGCGCAGCCGCACCGGGTGCAGCAGCAGGTCAGCACTTGCCATACCGGGAAGCCTAGCCCTCGTTAGCAATTCTGTTATTATTCGCAAAAATGGGACCGTTAGTTCGGGGTCGTGGAGGACCGAGATGAACGGGTTGCTGGCGGCAACTGGTGCTGGTGGCCGGGGCATCGCCGCCCTGCCCCACGTTCGGCGGCATCAAGCGCCACCACCTGGAATGAGGCACACATGAGAACCCCGAGAGCGCTAGCCGGGCAGGCCCGGTGAGCGGGCCACTCATCGCCGTCATCGTCGTCGTCGCCCTCGGCGTCGCGGCCGCCATCGCCTGGGACACCGTCTGCCTGCGTGATCTCATCCGCGCTGATCCGGCGAGGGTCCGTTACCTGCCGAAGTGGGGATGGGCGGCCGTCTGCCTGATCTCGTGCCCGTGGGGCGGCCTGCTCTACATGATCGTCGGCAGGGGCCCGGCCGGCCGCCCGCCACGGCCAGGATGATCCCGCACGTTCAGGCGTTCAACGGGCTGGCCGGCCGCGCAGCCCGGCCAAGCGCTCCTTCGGGCAGCAGCGCGTGGACGCCCCACGTCTGGTTGACGACCTGGGTGACCCGCAGGCTCACGGCCACGCTGGCCAGAGCGAGCGCGGTCGGCCTGTCCACCTCGAGCAGCAGGGTCAGCCAGGTGACCATGGCGTCCAGCGCGGTGGCCATCGCCTCGTTGAGGTCCGGGCTGAAGCCGAAGGCGATCTTCCCGGCCGGCGCGACGGCATGGATGGAGGGCAGCGGCGGATCGGTCACCAGGCTGATCTCGAGTTCCGACGTCATGCCGCACTCGATCGCGGTCCCGCTGACCTCGCCGTCTCCCTGCGTGGCGTGGCCATCGCCAACGCACAGCATCGCCCCGGGCACGGTGACCGGCAGGTAGAGCGTCGATCCCGCGACGAGTTCGCGGCAGTCGATGTTGCCGCCGCCGGACGCGCGCGGTGGTTCGGTCGAATACTCGCCCGGCTCGGCGGGCGGCATCCCGATCACCCCCAGGAACGGGGCGAGCGAGGTGGTCAGTCCGCCCCAGGCGCCAGTCAGCTCGTCCGGGTTGAGGTCCCATACCAGGAACGCTGCCGGGCCGCCGGTCACGCCGAGCCGTTCGTTGAGGCCGGTGGAGTGCGCCCCGGCTTCGGTGAAGCCCCACGCCGCCGGGCGCGCCGACCGCACGTGTACCGCCAGCGTCATGCCCGGCTCCGCGCCGCGGACCGCGATCGGCCCGGCCAGGCAGTGGCCGCGACGAGGATTGAACATCTTCGGGGCGTCGGGCCCGCGCCGGTCCGGCCGGGCCAGATGCCCGCGCGCGTCCAGCGTCCTGACGACCAGGGTGTCGCCGGGGTCCACCGTCAGCACCGCCGGGGTAGCAGGAGAGAAGAACTGGGTCACGGTCTCCGGCGTCGGCTCGAGGTGGTGCACGGCCATCGGCTACGGCTCCTTCTGCGGTGACTGCGCGCGCAGCCAGCGGCGGAAATCCTCGGCCAGGATGGCCGGGTCCTCAAGGAAATAGTCGGCCGGGAGCTGCGCGGTGGTGGTCCGGACCCGGACGAGTACCGGGCCTTCGGTCGTCAGCGACCAGGCTGTGGCGGCCGCCAGCTCATCGGCGGTCCGCACCTCCCGGGCGCCCCGCCAGCTGCACGCGGTCGCGACCGTGACGAGGTCGATGTCGGCGGACGCCGTGGGCTGGCCGCCGGTTGCCAGGTAGACCCCGTTGTCGAGGATGTACACCACCAGGTTGGCCGGCTTGAGGTGACCGACCGTGCTGAGGACGGACAGGCCCATCAGCAGCGAGCCGTCGCCCTCGATCGCGATCACCTTGCCCGGGGCGGCACGGTGTTCCAGCCCGAGCGGTTCCAGCCCGGGCGGCTCCAGCCCGAGCGCGATCCCGAGCGCCACGGAGACGGTCTGCCCCATCGCGTCCAGGCTGATGAAGTGGTTTCCCTTCCGGCCGGCCACGGCGAGCATCTCGCGGGCGATCCCGCCGAGGCCGAGCACCACCGGCGAATCGGGCGCTGCCGCGTCGATGAGGCGCAGCACGTCCGCGCGGTCCAGATCTGCCATCGTCAGGACCCCATCAGGTTCACCAGCACGAACACCGGCCGGTGCGTCGCGCGCGAGAACGCCCACGCCCGCTCGATCTCAGCCGCCCAACGGCCCACCGGGGTCCGCGCATCCAGCTGAAACCAGCGGACGCCCGCCGCGTCCAGCAGGGCCTCGGCTCGCTCGCTGATCGTGTGGATCATGGAGTTGTACTCGCCGAGGCCCCCGCGGCGGCTGACCACGGCCAGCAGCGGCAGGTGATAGGCCTGGCTCAGGGTGAGCAGGGCCGTGAGCAGATTCCCGATCCCGTTGTCCTGGAAGATCAGGACCGGGCGGGCACCCGCCAGTTCAAGGCCCGCCGCGATCGAGACGCCCTCTTCCTCCCGCGGCATCGCGAACACCCGGCGGCCTGGCCTGGCGCCGGGGCCGTCGATGAAGTGGGACAGGACGATCTTCAGCGTGCTGCTGGCCAGGTGCAGGACATGATCGGGATCGATCGCCTCGATCCCGGCGATGATCGCCGCGCTCCGCCGCTGGAGCACCTGCTGATCGGTCTCGCCAGCCTCCTCAGCGGTCGCGCCGGCACCGGTCACAACTGCACGCCGCGAGTCAGCGCGCCGTCCACGACCAGGTTGGTCCCGCTGGTGAAGCTCGACACCGGGCTGGCCAGGAACGCTACCGCTGCCGCCATCTCTTCCGGCGTGCCCATCCGCCCGGTCGGGATCAGCGCCAGCACCTCGTCAAAGAACTCCTTGCGGTTCTTCTGCGCGTTGCCCCAGCTGCCCCCCTCGAACAGGGTGTTCCCGGGGGACACGGTGTTGGCCCGGATGCCGCGCGGCGCGAGCCTGCGGGCCAGCCCCTGGGTGTAGTGAACGAGCGCCGCCTTGATCGACCCGTACGGTCCCTCGAAGAAGTCGATCTCGCGGCCGGAGACGCTGGAGATCGTGACGATGGCGGCGGCGTCGCTCTTCTCAAGGAACGGCAACGCCGCCTCGACCATGCGCACCGTGCCCATCAGGTCGATGTTAAAGCACTTGGCCCAGTTCTCCTCGGTGTCGGCGGTCGACATCGCGCTGACGTTCGCGACCAGGATGTCGATGCCGCCCAGGGCAGCAGCGGAACTGGTAACCCAGGCGGCCAGCGCCGCCCCGTCACTCACGTCGGCCGCCGAGCCGACCACCGTGGCCCCGCCGGCCCCCAGTTCGGCCTGAGTCGCGGCCACGGCGTCGGCGTTCCTGGCGCAGAACGCGACCTGGGCTCCCTCGTCGAGCAGTGTCTCGACGATGGCGCGCCCGATGCCTCTCGTTCCGCCGGTGACCAGTGCGCGCAAGCCAGCGAGGTGCAGGTCCATTACTGTCGAATTCCCCTTTCGTTCGTGGCAAGTAATTCGGCGGGCTGCCCGGCCCGCGGCGGAAACCGAACATCCCGCGGGCGTAACGTTCTGGATAAATCGGTTATTTTACGAAGTACCAGTTCTCCGGGAGGATGTCGAGCGTCGGCATCTGCGGGGTGACGCCCCGCAGATTGCCGGCGACTTCGGTTAGCTGGTAGTCGGCGAGCGGCTGCCACATCTGCGGCAGCAGAGGGGCCAGGTAGTTCTGCCACTGGTACATGTAGGACAGGTTGCTGCTGGTCAGCGTCTTCTCGATCATCGCGTTGTCCTGCTTGTCGCAAAAACCGCTGGAGTTCGGGATCGCGCCGCAGATGAACAGGTCCTCACCGGTGGGAAGGTAGTCGGGGAAGAACGTCCACGCGCCGCCGTAGTTAGCCATGTCCCAGTCGCACGGAAGCTTCGCGGATACGCAGTTGCCCCCGGCGACCTCGGTTACCTCGGTGGGCACCTTGGGTTCCAGGTTCAGCTTGATACCGAGTGCGGCGGCATTGGACTGCAGATCCTGCATCTCCGATGCGACCCAGGCGGTCCCGGTCGCGTAGATGAAGCTGAAATCCAGGCCCTTGCCCTTGGGGATGCCCGGACCGCACAGGCTTGGGTCGGCGCAGGTGCTCACCCCGTTGGGGACGATGTTCCAGCCGTGACTGGTCAGCAACGCCTTGGCTTTGGCCGGGCTGTAGGGGTACGGATCCCCTTGCTTGCCCTGCGGGGAGAGGAATTCGGACGGCGGGGTGTTACCGACCGGCCCGACGGTCGGCGTGCCATAGCCGCGCAGAGGGCCCGCGATCACCGCCTGCTGGTTCAGCAGGTAGGCCATGGCCTGACGGAAGTACAGCTGCTTCATGATGGGCCCGTTGCCGGTCGTGCTCTGCATGTTCATCGTGTAGTAAGCGATACCCCACAGCGGCCAGGGCGACATCGTGTACCCCTTGGAGGCGATCGGGTTGCCGCCTACCGCCGCGTTGGCCAGCTTCGGCGGAACGTCCTCCTGCGGCACGTAGCCGACGTCGATCTTGGTGCTGCTGCTCGGCGACTCCATCACGTCATATTCCGTGGCAGCGGTGATGAAAGGCACTTCCTTGAACTCGGCCAGACGCGGCTTCACCGGGCCCGAGTAGGACTTGTTCGGCACGAATGCGAGGTGCCCGTCGGCGCTGAACGAGCTCAGCTTCCACGGGCCGTCGACGATGCTCCACAGCGGCGAGGTGACGTAGGTGCTGAAGTCCTTGGCCTGGTCGTTCAGGTAGGCATACACGCTGGCGCAGTCGCTGGCCGTTGTGCTGCAGCTGCTCGGCCCGGAGGCGGTCCGGTCCCAGGCCGTGGGCATCGGGGTGACCTGGCTCAGTTCGTTGTACAGAAACCAGGTCGGTGAGTACGCCTGGTCCATCGTCATTTGCAGCTCGGTAGAGCTGATCGCCTTCATGCCATGGACGACCGTGCCAGGGAACCCGGTGTACAGGCCGTAGTCCGCGGGAATCGCCAGCTCCATGTTCAGCCAGAACATCACGTTCTCGGCGGTCACCGGCGTCCCGTTGGACCACATGTAGTGCTTCAGCCGGATCGTCACCGTGTCGCCGCTGAAAGTGGGCGGATAGGCCAGGCTCAGCGAATTGTTAAGGGTCGGCTCGCTGCCCGTCCCGAACCAGTAGAGCGGGCGGTACAAAAGAAACTGAAGGTCCTGCATATTGGCGATGGACTGATTGTTGGCGCTGATGTAAGGGAAAATATAGTTAGCCGCGGTTGACGGAGCCAGCGCGAAAGTCGCTGTCCCGCCCTCGACCGGCGTGTTGCCGGACGATGACTGCGCACTGGACGTACACGCCGCCGCCGTGAGCGCGAGCGCCGCGACGCCGGTCACCAGCATCCCGTAACGCCAAGCTCTGGATCGGCCTCGCCGGCTGTTCGATTGCCGCCCCTGCTGAAGCATCGGCCACCTCCGTTGACGCGCTCTGCCTGCGAGTTTTTCATCAGACGAACGAGCAGTTCATCTGATACAAAGACTAGGTCTGGTCCTTCTGGGCGGTCAAGAGAGGACATCGGGACTTGGCGGCAGCACTGAGTCGCCCGTGGCGGGCTCGAGAGGCCGTGGTTGCGGGCGGCCCCCGGAACCCGGCACGGCCGAGGATGAATTGTCCGTATATGTTCGGGTGGTTTAGTCCGGCCGCCGGGGCTGCGGAGGTCGAGTAGCATCCGTGACATGGCAGTGCCGGCGGCGACGCCTGGTGACGGGGAACCAGGCGAGGTGCTCGGCGACACCAACGAGCGTTATGTGATTCGCGCTGTCGATCGGTCCCTGACTCTCCTTGTCGTGCTCGCAGGCGCCCCGGCCGGGATGGAAGCGTCCGCCCTGGCGCGGGCGGCTCAACTGCATGTATCTACCGTCTTCCGGATACTGCAGACGCTGAAACTGCGGAACTTCGTCGTTGAGACACCCGGGGGGCTGTACAAAATCGGGCCCCGTGCCTTCGAGGTGGGAACCTCATTTCTGCGCAACACCTCATTGCAGTCTGAGGGCCAGCAGATAGTGGAACGGCTGGCCGCGGAGAGCGGCGAAACGGCCAGCATGGGCATCCTCGACTCCGACGAGGTGCTGTACCTGGCCATCGCGCACGGGCAGCGGGAACTCGGAATCCAGT
>Ga0335075_10015643_pt1 | contig 11359 bp, 11 predicted proteins | sample Lox_Sample_24_FD_206723 | JGI IMG/M metagenome (GOLD analysis project Ga0335075, IMG submission 206723) | Soil microbial communities from Loxahatchee National Wildlife Refuge, Florida, United States - Lox_Sample_2.4 | ecosystem: Environmental > Terrestrial > Soil > Wetlands | place: USA...
GACCGGCGTGACCGTCCGGTTGCGCGCCGCGGCCAGCCCCACGAGGAGCTGCGGCACGAGCAGCGCGAGCAGCACGACCAGGGGCGGCGTCCAGGAACCCGTGATGTCGTGGACGGCCCCGATGACGAGCGGGCCGAGCGCGGCGATCAGGTAGCCAACCGACTGGACGAGCGTCGAGAGGCCGGCGGTGCTCGTGACCGTGCCGCCCCGCAGGACGATGAGGGTCAGCGCCAACGGGAAGGCCGCGTTCTGGCCGACGCCGAGCAGCACCACCCACAGGTATGGCACCGAGGTCGGGGCGAAGATCACGCCGAGCCAGCCGGCAGCGATGCAGAGGACGAACCCGACCACGAACCATCGCTGATGGTCCGCCCGCGCGGCCAGGGACGGGACGGTGAGGGCCGGGGCGAGGCCCGCGACCAGGGACAGGCTCAGCAGCAGCCCCGACCTCGCGGCGCTGATCCCATGGCTCTGGAAAACGCTCGGCAGCCACGACAGCGTCGCGTAGAAGCCGGCGGACTGAATCCCGAAGAACAGCGTGACCGCCCAGGCGACACGGTCGCGCAGCAGCGAGCGCAGGCTCACGTGCTGTTCGCCGACGGGGAGCTCGCTGGGCCGTCGGCGGGCGAGCTGGGGCGCCCACACGATCAGCGCGGCGACGGCGGGGAGCGCCCAGATGGCGAGACCCGGCCGCCAGCCGCCGCCGAAGGCATCCGCGATCGGGACCGATACGCCGGCGGCCAGCGCGGCGAAGCCGATCAGCGCCGTCGTGTAGAGGCCCGTGAGCAGGCCGATCCGCTGAGGAAAGCACCGCCTGACGAGCACGGGCAGCAGCACGTTCCCGACCGCGATCGCCGTCCCGGCCAGCGCCGTGCCGACGAACAGGAAGGCGAGGCCGGGGATCAGCCGGACGAGGAGGCCGGCCAGCAGCACGATCAGCGCGGCCGCCACCGTGGCCTGGTCGCCGATCCGCCGCGCGATGGCGGGCGCGAGCGGCGCGAGCGCGCCAAAGCACACCACGGGCAGCGTGACCAGCACGCTCGCCCCAGTGGCCGACAGGCCGGTGTCGGTGCGGATCCGGTCGATCAGCGGGCCGATCCCGGCGGCCGCCGGGCGCAGGTTTGCCGCGAGCAGGACCATGCCGGCGGCCAGCAGCACCGAGGTGCGCGGCCGCTGGATGCGCCGGCGACTCAATCGAGGGTCTGGAGCGGATCGCTCAGCTCGCCGCCCGCGAGCCAGTCGGCGCCGCGGCGGTAGAGCCGCTCGACAGCGGGCCCGACCAGGCCGGGCATGTCTCGCTTGACCTCGAAGCCGATCTGGGTCTGCACGTACGCGAGGTGACGGTAGCCGAGCGGAAACCGCGCGAGCGTGTCCGAGTCGAGGGCCAGCGTCGCCGCCGGATCAACCGGGTCGAGCCGGTCCTTCTCGTAGATCGGCTGGCGCAGGACGATCCCCCACTCGCCTCGCTTCTCGAGGAAGTCGTAGAAGCGACCGGTGCAGACGACGTCGCACTGGACCCCATGCACCTCGGCGCGCTGGGAGATCGTCATCTTGGTCTGGGCGATCGCGCGCTGACGCGGGCTATCGGCCAGGTCGATCGAGATGCCGCCGAGGAAGTGCAGGATGCTCACCCCGCGTTCGAAGCCCTCGCGGCTGACGCGGATGAACTCGCTGGCGGGTCCCTGAAACCAGGTGGCCATCATGAACCCCTCCTCGTGCCACACCGTGGCGAAGCGCTCCCAATCGCCGGCGTCGCGCCAAACGACCCAGTTTTCGACCAGGTCCCGGATCAGCGCCCGGTCGTCGCTCATACGGTGGTGGCTTGCGGGGTGGCCGGGATCTGGCTGGTGGGCGGGATCGGCGGGCCCGTCGCCTTGCCGCTCAGGTCGGGCGTGCCGTAGGTGTGGAAGGTCTCGATCGTCTTGACCCCCCAGGCCTGCCCGCGCGCGCGCTCTGCCTGGCTCCAGACCACGGTCTCGTACGCGGGGTCGAAGATGAAGTGCGTGCCGGTGGTGACCTCCACCCGGTTGCCGCCGGGTTCGTACACGTACAGGAACATGCCCTGGGCGACCGCGTGCTTGGAGGGCGCGGCCTCGATCGGCACGTCGGCGTCGAGGAACAGATCCGCCGCACGCAGGAGCTCCTCGCGCGTGTCGACGAACCAGGCCTGGTGGTGCAGGCGGCCGCGGCCGCCACCGTGGTCGGCGGTGTAGATCAACTCGTGGGCGGCGATCGACAGGCTCATCCAGGCGCCCTGCTCGGAGCCGTCGTCGTTGACCACCTGCTCGTAGGTGCGGTAGCCGAGCAGTTCGACGGCGAAGCGGCGGTTGGCGGCGACGTCGGCGGCCAGGACGTTGACGTGGTCGATGCGCTTGACCGCGGCGCCACGGTCGACATGGCGCTGGGGCACGTTCTTGAGCCGCGGGCGCAGATGCTCGGGCGGAACGTAACGATCCTGCTCGTAGAAGACCTCGAAGCGGTGGCCGTCGGGGTCGGCGAACTCGTAGGCGGGTCCGTGACCGTGGTCCCCTTCGTTCCACCCGATCCCGAGCCCGGTCGCCTCGATCGCGCTTACCCGCCGCTCCAAGGCCTGCGGGCTCCACGCCCGGAGCGCGGTGTGGCCCAACCCGGGCAGCTCTGACTCGGTCAGCTTCAGGCCGTAGGGCTGGTACTCCCCCCACCCACGCAGGAACACCGACTGCCCCTCCTGATGCTCGATGTGCATCCCGAACAGCTCGACGAAGAAACGCAGGCTGTCGTCGGGGAACGGCGTGAGCAGCTCGGCGTGCGCGATATGGGCGAGATCGTGGGTCGGCTCCGTCATGCCTCCACTTTTTCACGTAGGCCATCGAGGTCGTAGGACAGCGCGCCGCCCTGGAGCTTCTCGCGCTTGACCCGCTCGCGCTCGAGCCGCTCGCGGGATGCATCGAGGACCTCGGCGACGCGCTCCTGCTCGACCACGGCGACGCCGTCGGCGTCGAGGATGACGATGTCGCCGTTGCGGATCGTCGCGCCGCCGACGGTCACGGGCTCCCCGATCGAGCCGGCGATGTCCTTGCGCGCGCCCTTGACTCGCACCCAGCGCGCCCAGATCGGGAGCCCCAGCTCGACGAGCTCCTCGCGGTCGCGGATCGATGCGTCGACGAGGATCGCGGCGGCACCCTGGACCTTTGCCTGAGTGGCGAGCAGATCGCCGACCAGCGCCACCGGCCGCGGCTCGGGCATGGTCAGGACGAGCACCTCGCCCTCCTGCACGGCGGCCATGCCGGCGTGGACCATGAGGTTGTCGTCCTGCCCGCAGCGCACGGTGCGCGCCGGCCCGGCCACGCGCGAGCCCGGGATGATCTGGACGAGGTCCGCGTCGACGTACCCGCGTCGGCCGCCGGCCTCGTAGACCGTCGCGGAGCCGAGCTCGGCGAGCTCCCGGTAGGTGTCGCTCTCGCTCATAGCTCGCTCACCGCATTGGGGGTTACCCGCTGGAAGGCTTCGGCCTGCCGGATGTCCTGATTGCCCGAGGACCGCCGGGCGTGGTTGCCGCGCTGATCGGCGCGCTGGGTGTAGTAGGTCAGGAGGTACTTCTGCGCCTTCATCTCGTCCATCGCCTTGGTCTTCGCCTCCATCACGCTCGTGATGTCGAGGAACGTGTTCGGAGTGAAGTTGCACAGCTCGGGCTGGTGGGGCTCGAACAGGTAGAACACCGGCGGGGTGATCGTCTTGAACGCGCTCGACACGCCGGCGCCGGAGGCGAGCCCGCGCGCCCGGTTGACCGCGGCGTAGGCGATCGGATGGTCGGGGTTGAACGGGTCGGTGTCGGTGTGGGTGATCAGCACCTGGGGGGCGAACTCGCGGATCTTGTCCGAGATCAGCCGTAGGCCGTCGCCGTCGATCTCGAGCGGATAGTCGCCCAGGTCCAGGCACTCGAACGGCGCCCCGAGCGCCGCGGCGGCGCGCTCGGCCTCGCCGTGGCGGATCTTCTTGACGTTCTCGATCGTCTGGCCCTCCTCCTTCCACAGCTCGCCCGACTCGCCGCGTTCGCCGTAGGAGAGGGCGATGACACTGGCCTCGCCGCCGTTTGCCGTCGTCACGGCGACCGCGCCGCCGGCGCGCCACACGAAGTCGGCCGAGTGGGCCCCGATGACCATGATCCGTCGCGCGCTCACAGGGCCTGCGCCCCGGCCACGATGCGCGTGTTCACGACCGCCATCACGTACACCTCCTCTTCCTTAAAGCCCGCCGCCAGCAGCCGGTCGACCATCAACCCCATCCCGTCCTCGACCGGCGGGTTGAACACCTGCCCGAGGTCGGTGGACAGCACGGAGTTCTCCGGCCCGGTGGCGCGGATGTTCTCGATCCATCGCTCCCAATCGACCTTGCCTGTGTGCGGCGTCGTGAAGCAGCGCTCGAGCAGAGCGCCGCGCTCGGCGAGCGCCTTCTGGTCCTCGACGCCCAGATCCTGGGAGGGAAACTCAGGGTGGGTGACCACGATCGTCTCGACGCCCGACTCGAGCGCCGCGTCGACCACGGCGAAGATCTCATCGCGGCTCAGGTGCCCGGTCGCGAGCACCATGCCGTGGCGGGCGATCATGTCGAGCACCTCGCGCAGTTCGGGCAGGACGGTGCCGTCGCGCTCGTCGAGGACCGGGACCGGCGGGATCTCGATCCCCTGCTCGCGCAGCTCGAGCTGAAGCTTCACCCACACCGGGACCTTGGCCCCGGCCGGGGCCTCGCGCTCGTGTGACTCATTGACCGAGTCGACGGTCGGAAGCCAGACGGTCCGGGCGCCCTCGCGCGCGGCAATCTCCACCGCGAGCGGATTGATCCCGCCGACGGCCCGATTCAGCGCGATAGCGCCGAGAACGTTGATCCCGGGGACGGCTTTGCGAACGACGGCGGCACGCTCGGCGGTCGAGCCGTAATGGGACTTGAGCACGAAGCCATCCATGCCCAGCTCCTGGAAGCGATGAGCCAGCGTGATGTCGTCGACGATTCGCTCGACCACATCAGGGGAGATGTGCATGTGGGTGTCGTAGGCGCCGCGGAGCAGTTCGCGGGCGCGCTCGGATGGTCGCTCGTCGTTCAAGTCTGTTCTCCTCGGAGGGCTTCGGCCACGTGCGAGAGGTGCGTTCGCATCGCCCGCTCGGCCGCATCGGGGTCGCCGGCGGCGATCGCGTCGATGAGCGCTGAGTGCTCGCCGAACGAGCGCTCACTGCGCCCGGGCAGCAGGATCGTGCGGTACTGGAAGCGGACCAGTTGGGACTTCAGCGTCGCGATCAGCCGGGCTGCGGTGCCGTGGCCTGAGATGTCGAGGATGCGGCCGTGGAGGACCGCGTTCTGGTCTGAGGCGCCGAGCAGGTCACCCGCACGCAGCCGCCGGCGCATCTCCTGAAGGATGGCTCTGAGCGCTTCCACATCCTCGGGCCCGGCGTTCACCGCCGCGTGACGCGCGGCCAGGCCCTCGAGCACCGCTCGCGTCTCGAGGATCTCGACCGCCTCGCGCGCGCCGACCAGGCGGACCCGGGCACCGCGGTGACGCTCGTGCTCGACCAGCCCCTCGTGCTCGAGGCGGGCCAGCGCCGTGCGAACGGCCGAGCGGCCCACCCCCAGCTCGCGGGCGACGTCGGCTTCGACCAGCCGCTCCGAGGGCTGAAAGCGGCCGGTGACGATCGCCTCGCGCAGCCGGTCCTCGGGGCGACCGGAGTCGACGGGGTGATCCTTCGCCACGTGATTGTCAACAATCTCGTCAACCACATCGGGAGCGTACCGCGCAAAGGCGCAGCGTCGCACTCCCGGACGCTCCAACGGGCGCGCGTAGTCAAGTCGGCCCCGGGGGCCGGTCAGGCGGTGCGGCCCGGGTCCACGACAGCGTCGGCGTCCCCCGGCACGAGCACGATGTCGTTCTCGAGCGACACCCATTCGCCGGTGACGGACGGCGGGCGCTCGGGATCCTCGGCGGCACGCTCGACGAAGGTGCGCAGCAGCGAAGGCTTGACCGCGAACACGGTGTCGGAGTCGAGGTACTCGCTGGCGGCGTCGAAGATGTGGGTGGTGACGGTCTTGTAGCCGGGGGCGCGCACAATGACGTGGATGTGCGCCGGTCGCCACGGATGCCGCCCGACGGCCTCGAGCATCCGGCCGACGGGTCCGTCGTGGGGGATCGGATACGGGACGGGACGCACGGCCACGAACGCGTAGGTGCCGTCCTCGCGCGTGAGGTAGCGGCCGCGCAGGTGATCCTCCTCGGCCTCGGGCCGCTGCACCGCGTAGAGCATGTCGGCGCCGTTCTGCCAGACGTCGAGCTCGGCGCCGGCAATCGGGGCGCCACTGGTGTCGAGGACCCGGCCGTACACCCAAGCCGGCACCCCGGCGCCCTCCTCCTGCACCATGCTCTCGCCGTACTCTCGCTGCGGCGCGCCGGGCACGTAGAAGGGGCCCAGCACGGTCGACTCGGTCGCGCCGGCCGGGAGTTCGTGCGCGAGCGCATCGACGAGCATTGACAGGCCGGTCGCGTCGGACCAGAGGATGAACTCCTGGCGGCGCTCGTCGGTGATATGGCCGGTGTCGGTCAGCACGCCGATCATCGTCCGCCACTCCTCCTCGGTCAGCGAGACCTCGCTGGCGAAGCCGTGCAGGTGGCGGACGAGAGCCTCCATCAGCTCGCGCAGACGCGGGTCCGGGCACGCCGCAAAGCTCGCGGTCGCCTTGGCGGTGATGTCGGCCGGCGTGGTCCGGGTGGCGCGGGTCACGGTCACTCCCCCACCACCGCCTCCAAGACCAGCGGCTCACGTCGAGAAGCGAGCTCGGGCAGCACTTCGTCGAGCACGCGGATCAGATCGTCATGGGTATCCACGCGCACGGCCGGGCAGCCGAACGAGCGAGCCAGGCCCGAGATGTCGACCGCTTCGAAGCGCGGCCACGCGGCGGCTCCGCCCGCCCGGCGGGCCAGCGCATCCATGACCGCGTAACCCCCGTTGGCGAGCACGATCAGCAGCACGCCGACGTCATAGTGCGCCGCGCTCCATAGGGCCTGAATCGCGTACGTGGTCGAGCCGTCGCCGAGCACGGCGACGACGGACCGGTCCGGCAGTCCCATGCGCAAGCCGATCGAGCCGGCTAATCCGAACCCGAGGCAGCCGTTGGCGGTGCTGAGGAACCCGAACGGTGCGCGCACCGGGATCCGCTGGTAGAGCTCGGGCTGGGTCGAGGGGCACTCCTCCACCAGCATCGCGTCGGGGGGGAGCCGCTCGGCCAGCGCATCGAGGACGTGCGCGGCACGCAAGGGCTCGCCGGCCGCGGGCGGCGCCAACGGCGCGGGGCGACGCACCGGGTCGGGCGGATTGCCGATGCCCTCGGGCACGAGCTCGACGAGGGCCCGGCACGTCGCGCCGACCGGGGCGACCACGGCGAGATCGCACGGGCTGCGATGCGCCTCGGAGGGGTCGGCGGTCAAAACCGCCACGCGCGTATCGGGACCCACCAGCATCACGGGCTCGTCGTATATGTACGCGCGGAACGCGTTCGTTCCCACGGTCAACACGACGTCGAAGCGCGCCAGCGTGTCGTGCATGAGCCGGCGCTGCCACTGAAGGTGACCTGCGAACAGGGGGTGGTCCTGCGGGAAGCCGACCCGGCGGGTGAACGGCTCCTGCCAGACGGGACAATCGAGGCGCTCGGCCAACGCCAGCACGCCTTCCCAGTCCTCCTCCTCGGGCGCGCCCACCACGAGCGCCGGCGCCTCGGCACCGGCCAGCAGGTCCGCGAGCTCGCTCACCTGCGCGGCATCGACGGCGTGCGGGCGGAGGATCCGCGCCGGCGACCCGGCGGCCAGCTCATCGGCCTCCTGGAGCCAATCGCCCATCGGCACCACGACCAGCGCCGGGCCACGGGCGGCCATCGCCTCGTGGTAGGCCCGGGCGATCGCGCCCGGAACGTCCTGGGCACGGGCCGGCAGCTGGCGCCAGACCGGATATTCGCCCGCCAGCCGCTCGAGCTGGCGTCCGGTCAGGAAGGGTTCGAAGGCGATCTGCCGGCGGTCCTGCTGGCCCACGACGATCACCAGCGGCGCACGGCAGTCGCGTGCGTTGGCGATCGCGTTGACGGCGTTCCCGAGGCCGGCCGCGGTGTGCAGGTTGACGAATGACGCCGTCCCCCGCGCGAGCGCGTAACCGGTCGCCATCCCGACCACCGAGCCCTCGTGCAGGCCGAGCACGAATCGGATGTCCGGTGGGAGGTCGGTGAGGAAGGCGATCTCGGTCGAGCCCGGGTTGCCGAAGATCGTCGTCAGCCCGTGCCGCCGCATCACCTCGAAGGCCGCGTCGCGAACGGTGGGGGCCGGCGATTGGCGGAGCGCGCCATCGCCGTCCCGGCGAGCGGCCTGGACCGGGGTCGTCTCGGTCATCGCGGTGATCCTACTCGCCACTTTCAATTCGCCCTGGAGGGGCCGGATGCTTCGGTAGTGTTCGCATACCGAACGGGGGCGGGATCGAATGATGGACTTCGAGACATGAGCGACAAGCCGGCGCAGAGCTCGGACTACGTCCAATCGCTCGAGCGGGGGTTGGCGGTGATCCGGGCCTTCGATTCCGAGCACCGCGAGCTCGCGCTGAGCGAGGTCGCCCGCTCGACGGGCCTGACCCGCGCGGCGGCGCGGCGGTTTCTGCTCACGCTCGTGAAGCTCGGCTATGTGAACTACTTCCAGGGCCGCTTCTCGCTGCGCCCGCGCGTGCTCGAGCTGGGCTACGCGTACCTCTCGAGCCTCAGCTTGCCGGAGGTCTCGCAGCCCCACATGGAGGCGCTCGTGGCCCAGGTGAACGAGTCGTGCTCGATCTCCGTGCTCGACGACACCGACGTCGTCTACGTCGCCCGCGTGCCTACCCGGCGGATCATGAGCATCACGCTCGCGGTCGGAACGCGCCTGCCCGCATTCGTAACGTCGATGGGCCGCGTCCTGCTTGCCGGACTGCCGGACGATGAGCTCGAGGAGCGCTTGGGCCGGATCGAGATCGTGCCGCTGACCTCGCGCACGGTGAAGGACATGGATGGGCTACGAGCCATCCTGACCTCGGTGCGCCGGCAGGGCTATGCCGCGACCGATCAGGAGCTCGAGGAGGGTCTGCGGTCGCTCGCCGTCCCTCTGCACAGCGCCTCGGGCGCCGTGACCGCAGCGCTCAACGTCTCGGTCCACGCCAGCCGGGCTTCCATGGCCGTCCTGCGCCGCGAGTTCCTGCCGCTGGCGCTGGCTACCGCCACGGCGATCGAGGGTGACCTCCGGGGCACCGGCGAGCGCCAGTCGTTCGCGCTTCCGCCGTCCTAACGGTCAGAACTCAGACACGAACCGCAATGAGATCTTCATCACGAGAGGTTTCGCCTAGCTCGGGCAGGGACAGACTCACAGGCGCCAGAGAGCTGCGGCAAGGCTCGCATCGCCCGGGCGAATAGCAAAGCACTGGGACGGACGGAAGGGTCGGTGATTTATCCGGCCCGCGTACGGACCTCGCGTTGAATCCACCACAACGGAGGTCTCATGGCCGTTCTCGCTACCGCTCCGCGTGAGTTGTCCCGTCTCGCCGACGACGATCTGCTCGTCGCCTACCACGAAGACCGGGATAGCGCCGCACGTGAGGAGCTCGTCAGACGCTTCCTGCCGTTCGCCCGCAAGCTGGCGCTCCGCTACGTTCACAGTCGCGAACCGCTCGATGACCTGGTCCAGGTCGCGAGCGTCGGTCTACTGAACGCGATCGAGCGCTTTGAGCCCGGCCGGGGCAAGAAGTTCACGAGCTTCGCGGCTCCGACCATCGTCGGCGAGCTCAAGCGCCACTTCCGCGACAAGGGCTGGACCGTGCACGTCCCGCGCGATCTGCAGGAGCGGGCCCTGGCCGTCACCCGGCACACGGAGAGGCTCTCGGCCCTGCTTGGGCGCTCGCCGACCCTCGACGAGCTCGCCGCGGCGCTGAACTGCACGATCGAGCAGGTGATGGAGGCGATCGATGCCGCCCACAACTACCACCCGGCCTCGCTCGACGCCCCGATCGCCCACGACGGCGAGGATCGGGCCGCGCTCGCCGAGACCCTGGGCGGCGAGGACATCGGGTTCGAGCTGGCCGAGCAGCGTCAAGCGCTCGCCTCGAGCTGGGCTTCGCTGAGCGAGGTCGAGCGCGAGGTGCTCGGCCTGCGCCTCGTGCACGAGCTCACCCAGCGCGAGATCAGCCAGCGCATCGGGTGCTCGCAGATGCACGTTTCGCGCCTGCTGCGCCGGTCGATGACCCGGCTGGGCGCCGAGGCCGGCCCGAGCTGAGCGACGACCTCCAGGCCGGGCAGTTGACGCCGCTCGCGCGGTGCTTCAATCGGCGCTTGCGCTTTCGCGCTTTGGGTACCTCTCTTAACGGCAGGCGCTCTATGTGTGGAGAGATTGATGCACCGCGGGTTCGGCTGGAGCTGATCAGCCGGCCAGAGGCGGCCAGGCTCGTTCGCAGCGTGTCAAGCGCAGCTGCTGAGGCGCTGGGCTTCCATCCGGAGCTGCAGGCCGACGTGAACACCGCGGTGGCCGAGGCTTGCAACAACGTGATCCTGCACGCCTACGGGGGTGACCCAGGCCCCCTGGCGGTCGAGCTTGGACTGTTACTCGACGGCGTCGAGGTCCGGATCTGCGACTACGGGCGTGGCATCGGCCAGGCGCTTCCCGAGCCCGATCGTCTGAAGGTTGGACTCCCGTTGATGAGTGCGCTGGCTGACCGCGCCGAATTCATCACTCCACCGGATGGCGGGACCGAGGTGCGGCTGTTCTTCCAGCAGCGCAACGAGCCGGCGCGGCTCGAGGTTCCGGCTGCGGACGGCCGCGGGGAATGGCAGCTGGGACGAGTGGTCACGCTCCCCGGCGACGTGACGCTGACCGTCTCACCGGTGTCCCTGCTCGGCCCGGTGCTCGGGCGTCTCGGCCGGACACTCGCACCGAGCGCCGGCTTTTCCCTCGAGCGCTGCTACGACGTGTATCTGCTGACCGACGTGCTCGCCGCCCACGTCGAAGAGGCCGCCGAGGACGGCGCGATCAGCGTCTCGCTGGGCGCCCGCGACCGGCAGCTTGAGTTCGCCCTGGGGCCGTTGCGCGCCGGCACGAGCGATCGCCTGGAAGCCCGAGCGTCCAATGCAACGTTGTCGTGGCTAACCGAGGAGATCGCGATCAAGGCCCTCGACGGCTACGAGACGCTGCGTGTCTCGATGCGCGATCACCTGCGCGGCTAGCTGAACGACACTCAGGGCGCGCCCGGCGTCTGATCCACCTCGAGCAGCTCGTCGGGCGAATCGACGATGGTCAGCACCTCGGCGATGCCGGTCAGGTCGAACAGCCGCTGCACTTGCTCGCCGC
>Ga0335075_10015645_pt1 | contig 11358 bp, 9 predicted proteins | sample Lox_Sample_24_FD_206723 | JGI IMG/M metagenome (GOLD analysis project Ga0335075, IMG submission 206723) | Soil microbial communities from Loxahatchee National Wildlife Refuge, Florida, United States - Lox_Sample_2.4 | ecosystem: Environmental > Terrestrial > Soil > Wetlands | place: USA: Florida...
GCCGTTTACATCACCGGCGAGGCTGTCGGTGCGTTGCGCATGACTGGCGGATCGTGGTCGTTCCTCGGCCTACTGGAGGGTCGCGCGGTGTTCGCAATAGACATCAGCGCCGCTGACGATCCGGTGCCGATGGTGCCGGCGGAGCTTGGGACATTCGTCGATTTGCGCTCGGTCGGCTGGGGCGTGCCGAAGCCGGAAGCCGCTGTCCTGGCACATGCGCGCGGCTTGATGCATTGGCGCGCGCGGCACCGGTTCTGCGGCGTCTGCGGCGCCCCCTGCGAGCCGGGAAGCGGCGGGCACGTCATGCGCTGCACCGCCTGCAATGCCGAGCATTTTCCGCGCACCGACCCGGCCGTGATCATGCTGATTACCCACGATGACCGCGCCCTGCTGGGGCATTCGCAGCGGTTCCCGACCAGCAACATGTATTCGACGCTCGCCGGCTTCGTCGAACCGGGTGAAAGCCTGGAGGAAGCCGTCCGCCGCGAGGTCCGCGAGGAGTCCGGCATCGTAGTTGGAGAGGTTTGGTATCATTCGAGCCAACCCTGGCCGTTTCCCGGCAATGTCATGCTGGGCTTTTACGGCGAGGGCCTGACCGACGAGATCGCGATCGACGACACCGAGCTGATCGACGTGCGCTGGTTCAGCCGCGAGCAAATCCGCAACCACGAATCGCACGGGTTCATGCTGCCTCGCGGGGACAGCATCGCTCGCCGGCTGATCGAGGATTGGATGGTGGCCGAATGACGCAGCCCTGGTTCGCCCGCCGCGCCCACGCAATGCTGCCTGTCACCGTGGCCGTGCTGCTTGTTGGTTGCGCGTCGCGGCCTTCTGCCCAAACCGCGGACGATGCGGTCTGCCGGCAGGAGGCGTATAACGATCCGCAGGTGAAGGCTCTGTTTAACCAAGCGGCGGCGCAGGGCAGCAACCCCCCCACCTTCGACTTCAGTTCCACGACCGCGCCGGAAAACGCTCGGTACGCCTATCGTCAGGCGGTTCTGGCCTGCATGCAGCGACGGGGATTGATGGCGTCGGGTGGCGTCGAGCCGGTGCGTCAGTACCCGTATAGTCCGCTGGGTTTCTGAGACTGACGTAAGTGCTTGGGAGCTATGCATATCGATTCCCGGGCATTCGCAGCCCGAGATTCTCGCGTAGCGTTGCCTCCTCGTACTCGCTGCGAAACAGCCCACGACGACGGAGCTCGGGCAGCACAAGCCGTGTGAAATCGTTCAGTGACATTGGAAGAACCGGCGGACAAACATTGAAACCGTCCGCGGCATCTTCCCTAATCCACTCCTCCATCTCGTCCACGATATCCGCGGCCGTCCCGACGACAACGCGCGTGCCGAAACCGGCCGCCACATGGGTATAGAGTTGGCGGATGGTCAGGTTATCGCGACGGGCCAGAGTAAGAAGGTTCTTCGCTATGCTGCGAACTTGCGGGTCCACTGGCTCCGGCACCGGCCCGTCGAGCGGAAAGCCCGACAGGTCTCCCATCTGCCCGTAGAGGTATGACAGGCCAAGAACGGGATCAACAAGCTGGTTCAGCAGATCAAATTTGTCTTTCGCCTCTTGCCGCGTCTCCCCGACGTAAGGCGTCAGGCCGGGAAGAATCAGCAACTGGTCGGCTGTCCGGTCATTCGCCGGCAGCCGACGCTTCAGATCGGCGTAATACGTCTTGGCCGTCTCGATATCGTGGGGCGCGGAATAGACCAGATCCGCGTGGGCCGCTGCTATGTTCAGTCCCTGCTCGGATGCGCCGGCTTGAACCAGGATGGGCCGCCCCTGCGGTGTACGCGCCACGCTCAGCGGTCCGCGTACCTGGAAATGCGTTCCTCTGTGCTCAAGCGCGTGCAGTTTGTGAGGGTTGAAGAAAAGTCCGGCCCTCTTGTCATGCAGGAATGCATCAGCCTCCCAACTGTCCCATAAACCTTTGACAACCTCGACGAACTCGGCTGCGCGCTCGTAACGCTCAGAATAGCCGAGGTGCTGGTCACGATTGAAGTTACGCGCCTCGGCGTCAGACCACGATGTGACGATATTCCAGCCGGCGCGCCCTCCGCTGATATGGTCGAGTGACGCGAACTTCCGAGCAACATGGAACGGTTCGTTGTAGGTGGTGGAGGCGGTGGCGACCAGGCCGATGCGGCTCGTCGCCGCCGCCAGTGCGGACAACAGCGTGATCGGCTCCAATTCCGCGGTTTGGGCGGACCGGCAAAGCGAGCCGGGCGGCTCGTCCTTTGCCCGAATACCGATCCCATCTGCGAGGAATACCATGTCGAACCTGGCGGCCTCGGCAGTCTGGGCAACGTGCCGAAAATGCGCGAACTTGGATGCAGCCCCCGGATCCGCATCCGGGTGACGCCAGGCCGCGGCATGATACCCCAGGTAGCGCATCGAGAGACCGAGTTTGATGGACGTTACGGACATCGTGGTTCCTTGCGATGCACAAGCATCCGACGTCACTATCGAACAAGATCAGGTCGGATCAAAGGCCTGTGCGACCGATGGCCCGGGCCGGGCTTGAGTCGCAGCGTTGATCGGCTCAGGGGTATGCCGGTAGCTGTCGTTCGGCGCATTTGGTCTTTTGTGGATTTGTGCCCGCGGGGAGAACAACAAGCCTCATGAAGCAGGTGACACGCATAGCTGCCCTTCTTCCTTGGCTCCTGCTTGTTCTTCTGGGCACGACTGGCCGCGCTGACGAGGCGCGCCTCATTCTCTCCGTAACGCCGGTCGCCGGCCTTTCAGTGACAGTCTCCGTGGGCAACGGGCCTCAGCGGCTTGTCCAGGTCGATACGGGTTCGGTCGGGCTGATCGTCTGGCGCGGCGCGATCGGACCCGCCGCCGTTCCGCAAGGGCCCGGCGAGCGCGAGTACAACAGCAGCGGGCGAATCTTCCGCGGCAGGTATTTCCTGACCCGGATTGCTTTTCAAACCCCGGAAGGAACGGTCCAGACCGTGCGTTTGCGCGTGCTCGGCGTGGAGCGTCAGGATTGCGACCCGGCAAAGCCGGATTGCCGCAGGCAGGAGGGCGCGGCATTACGACACGTCGGCGTTCTCGGTGTTGGGTTCGATCGCCCGGCCTACACACGCGGCGACCTGCTCGACCAGTCGGACAACCCCTTTCTAAATCTCGAGCCGATGCGCGATGGGAGCATGCCACGGCGGTATATGCTCAGCACTCACTCTATAGAGCTTGGTGGGACGGCGTCGTCGCCGGCAGGGTTTGCTGCTCTCCCGCTCACAATCCGCACTCACGGCCAGGGAGGCGCTCCGGACGATTGGGCTCGACCCGCCGCCTGCTATACTCTCACTTCCTCCACTGACCGGCACTTTGGCCCGGTCTGCACGAAGCTGCTGGTTGATAGCGGGTTGCCGGAGATGATCTTGACGCTGCCACCATCGCAGCGTCCCGAAGGCTTTGCGTGCGATCCCCGCTGCCCGAATGGTTGGCAGGCTACAATTCGCGCCGGGAACGCTCTGGACTGGGAGTTTAAGACAGGTGAGCCTGGGGCTCCAAGCTATGTGCGCTGGGGGCTGAACGGGAACACAACGCAGATTAACACAGGGCGCACGCTGCTCGATCACTTCGACTATTTGTACGATGCCGATCTCGGCATCGTCGGTTTTCGTCCCGTCAGCCACTGAACGCCCGATATGGCGCACGGTTGCCAATCAGAAGTTCACCCGATCGGCGCCCTTCAACGAAAGGATCTCCCGTGCTTCGTCCGGCGTGGCGACACCCAGCCCCAATCCCTCGATGATCTGACGCGCCGCCTGCACCTGTTCCGCGCTCGATTCGGCAAGCTGGCCGGGTCCGATCCACAACGAATCTTCCAGCCCGACCCGCACGTTGCCGCCGATCGCCGCCGCCATCGCCGCGATCGACAACTGGTTACGTCCGGCCCCCAGCACCGACCAGTGGTACTGGTCGCCGAACAACCGATCGGCGGTGCGTTTCATGTGCATCACGTCCTCGGGATGCGGGCCGATGCCGCCCAGTATCCCGAAGACCGTCTGCACGAACAGCGGCGGCCGCACCAGGCCGCGTTGCAGGAAATGCTGCAGGTTGTACAAGTGACCGACATCGTAGCATTCGAACTCGAATCGCGTGCCGGCGTCGCTCAAGGTGGTCAGCACGAACTCGATGTCCCTGAACGTATTTCGGAAGATCAGATCGCGGGAATTCTCCAGATGGTCCCGCTCCCAGGCATGACGGAACTCCTTGAAGCGCCCCAGCATCGGGAACAGCCCGAAATTCATCGATCCCATGTTGAGCGAGGCGACCTCCGGCTTGAACGTCGCTGCCGGCTGCACGCGCTCCTGCACCGTCATATAGGGCGCGCCGCCGGTAGTCAGATTGATCACCGCACCGGTGCGCTGTTTGATGCGTGACAGGAAACGCCCGAACGCGTCCGGCGACTGGTCGGGCTTGCCGGTGTCGGGATCGCGCGCGTGCAGATGCACGATAGCGGCACCTGCTTCGGCGGCGCCGATCGCCGCTTCGGCGATCTGCTCCGGCGTCACCGGAAGATGCGGCGACATGCTGGGGGTGTGGATCGCCCCCGTCACCGCACACGTGATGATGACCTTGCGCTGTCTGGCAGGTGCCGTCGCCATGTCTTCATCTCCTTTGTCTGCTCAGCCGGCAAAGCGCGGCTCGGGGACGCCGCGCACCCCCAGGCCATGAATCGCGAATAACGAGCCCCGCAGCACGCCGTCACCCGGAAACCGCGGCAACGGCGGCTTCGCCATCGAGGTGACAAACAGCACATCGAGATCGGGGCCGCCGAACATCACGCTGGTGACCTTCTTCACCGGCATCTCGATCACCCGCTCCACGCCGCCGTCCGGGCGGTAGCGCACGATCCGGCCGGCGTAAACGTGCGCGCTCCAGACGCAGCCTTCCGCATCCACCGTGGCGCCGTCGAACGCGCCGCCATCCGCCGGAATGCGACAGAAGCAGCGCTTGTTGGCGACAGTGCCCGACGCCTGATCATAGTCATAGGCCGAAATCTCGCCGGACCAGGTGTCGGTGAAGTAGAAGGTGTTGCCGTCAGGGCTCCAGCACGGACCATTGCTGACGATAATATCGCCGTCGAGCTTCGTCACCGCCAGATCGGCGTCGAGCCGGTACAGCGCGCCGTTCGGTCCATCCTCCATCGTGTCCATGGTACCGGCGACGAAGCGGCCCCGCTTGTCCACCTTACCGTCGTTCAGCCGGTTGTTCGGCCGGTCCGGTTCCGGATCTACGATCGGCGACACCTCACCCGTCCGGAAATCCAGAAAGTGGAAGCCGCGCGCCAGCGAAACCACCGCGCCTCCCGATTTCCGCAGGCACATCGAGCCGATCTTCTGCGGCACATCCCAGGCACGCAACTCCCGCCCATCGGCCGCGCAACGGAACACGCGGCCATCGAAACTGTCGATCCAATAGAGCCGCTGCTCCTCCACGTCCCACAGCGGACCTTCTCCAAGTGTGGTCTTCACGTCCACCAGTACCTCGATGCGCATCGCAGCCCCCTTCGTTCAACCGCGGAAGCGTGGCTCGGGCAGGCCTCGCACGCCCACGCCGTGCACAGCGAACAGACTACCCGCCTCGCGTTCGAGCCGGCGCCGCCCTTGATACGGGCGAGCCATCGAGGTGACGTAAAGCGTATCGAGATCGGCACCGCCAAACGTGATGCTGGTAATGCTGTCACAGGGCATGCCGACCAGCCGGTCGATCGTGCCGTCGGGCGCGAACCGTACCAACCGGCCGCCGTACACCTCGACGCTCCACACGAAGCCTTCGGTATCGACCGTCGCGCCGTCCGGATAACCGCGCAGATGCCCCTCGAAGCTGGCGAACAGGCGGCGACTCAGCAGGTCGCCTGTCGCCACATCGTACTTATAGGCCCAGATGCAGCGCCGGAAGCTGTCGGCGAAATAGAACGTGCCGCCATCAGGGCTCCAGCACGGGCCGTTGCTGACGATGATGCCTTCGTCCAGCTTGGTCACGCTGCGATCCGGGTCCAGGCGATAGAGTGCCCCGAGCGGCTCGCGCTCCTCGTAATCCATGGAGCCGACGAGAAAGCGACCCTGGCGATCCACCTTGCCGTCGTTCATCCGCGTGCGGCGGTAATCACGCTCCGGATCCGCAATCGGCGTCAGGCCGCCGGCCTCGAAATCGAAGGTATGCAGGCCGTTGCGCAGCGCAACCACCGCGCCGCCCCCGGCGCGCAGACACATCGAGCCGATGTGCTCGGGCAGTTGCCAGCGACGCAGATCCTGACCACGCGCATCAGTGCTATGGATGGTGCCGCCGTGACTGTCGATCCAGTAGAGGCGCTGCTCCTGCACATCCCAGAGCGCGCCTTCCCCCAGCTCGTTGTGCGCATCGACCAACAATTCGATCCGGAACATCCGCCCGCTCCGCTCATAATGTCTCGACATTGCCGCAGACGCCGAGCGACTGGCCCGACACGTTGCGGCCGAGGGGCGAGACCAGGAACAGCACCATATGCGCCACGTCTTCCGCCGTGACCATGCGGCGCAGCGACACCTTCTCCAGATACTGCGTCTCCATCTCGGCGTAGGACAAGCCGAGCTGCTGCGCGCGGGAACGGATCACGCCCTCGATGCGTGGTCCCTTCACGATGCCGGGCAGGATGGCGTTGACGGCAATGCCGGACGGACCGAGTTCCTTGGCCAGGCTTTGCGTGAAGCCGATCACGCCCCATTTCGCGGCGGCGTACGGCGTACGATACGCATAGCCGTGGCGCCCGGCGGCCGAGGACATGTTGATGATCGCACCCCCACCGGCTGCCTTCAACAGCGGTACGGCGCGGCGGGCGCACAGGAATTGCCCGGTCAGGTCGATATCGATGCAGCGGCGCCAGTCCGCCGGACTGATCTCCTCCACTCCGCCCGTCGGGCCGGCGATGCCAGCATTGCTGACCAGCACATCCAGTCCGCCGAGGGTCGCGCTTGCTTCGTCGAACAGTCGATCGACCTGTGCTTCATTCGACACGTCGGCCAGTGTGGTGCCAATCGACAACGCCCGGCCGCAGGCCCGCAGCGCCTCGGCGTCTGCGTCGCAGACATGCACCCGCGCACCCGTGGCGACCAGCGTTTCCGCGATGGCTCGCCCGATTCCCGCGGCCCCGGCCGTCACCACCACGCGCTGTCCTTTCGCCTGAAGTTCCGCCATCCCCGCCCCTCCCGATCAGGTGCCGCGCTCGCGCAGCGCCAGCACGGCGCCGAGCACAACGAGGCCAAAAATGATGTCGCGCACTGCGTCCGGCAGCGTCGTGCCGGCCAGCAGCGTGGACAGCGCCGTCAACAGCAGCACTCCCCCGAGCATCCCGGAATAATGCCCGCGCCCGCCGGTGATCAGCGTGCCGCCCACCACCACTACGGCGATCGAGGGCAGCAGATAATCGTCGCCCATGCCCAGGCTTGCCTGGCCCGAAAAGCCCGATAGCAGGATGCCGACCAGCGCGCTGCAAAATCCCGAAAGCGCATAGACGCCGATCAGAGTGCCGCCGACTCCCACGGCGCTCAGGCGGGCGACCAGCGTGCTGTTGCCGACCGCGTAGATGCACCTGCCGAATACCGTCCTGTTCAGCAGCAGTACCGAGAAGATCACAAACGCCACCAGGAACCACACCACCGGAGTCGGTCCGGCAAAGTGACCCGTCATGAACCAGCGTTCCGCCGGCGAGGCGAACCCGGACGGCGTTCCGTTGCAGTAGATCAACGCCGCCCCTTGCAGAATCCCGTTCATCGCCAGCGTCATCACGATCGGCGGCAGGCCGAGCAGCACGATGCCCAGCCCGTTCACCACGCCAAGCGCGATGCCGAGCGCAAGCCCGAACGGTACCGCCCAGATCGCCGTCACGTCGGAACCTCGGATCAACCCGGCGGTCAGAATGCCAATGAAAGCGATCATCCACGGGATCGACAAATCGAGGCCGCCGGTCAAGATCGCCGCGCCCTGTCCCAGCGCCAGGATCACCAGAAACGACGACAGCACCAGCAGCGAATTGAAATAGCCCAGATTGCTCAGCGTGCCGCCGTAGATGATCTGCGAAACCACCAGCACGATGACGAAGCCGATATACGCGGGCAGGACGGTGCGCAGCACTTCGCGGTGACGGACATGCCAAGGAATCGGGCCGGCACGCTCCACGGCGGCGGGGGCCGGTAGCGTCGGCGTCGCCGCGCCCGCGGGATGCGCCGAGGCTAGTGCTCCCTTCGCCCGCGCGGCCAGCTTCGTGCGCGCCAGCCGCAGATAGAATGCAATCGGCGAGCGCCGGTTGAGCGACGCGGCAAGCACCGCCAGCAGCAGAATCGTGCCCTCTGCGACCGAGCTGTAATAGGCGGAGACATCGAGCACCAACAGGATGTTGACCACGATCATCAGCGTATAGGCACCGACGATCGAGCCAATGCAGCCGCCGCGACCGCCGCCCAGCAGCGTGCCGCCCAGCACCACGGCGGCGAACACTTGCAGCAGCATCGGCCGCCCGACCAGCGGATCGGCCGATCCAGTCTGCGCCGAGATGAACGCACCGGCCGCGCCATAGAACACACCAGCCAGCACATAGGCCTGGAACTTCACCGCCCGGGTGCGGATGCCGGCGGCGTGGGCCGCGTCCTCGTCGCTGCCCACGGCGTACAGCGCAACGCCGAAGCGGGTGTTCTTGATCATTCGCCAGATAAGGGCCGCGACCAACAGCACGACGACCGGTGCCGGCAGAACGTTCGGGATGGCGTTGCCGCTGAAGAACGCGACGAAGCCAGGTGCGATTGTACCGCCGGGCTTGTCCATGACCAGCAGCGTCACGCCCTGCACGATGAACATGGCCGACAGCGTGACGACGATAGACTGCATGCGCACGACGGCAACGAAGAAACCGTTGAAGGCGCCGACCAATGCCCCGAGCGCCAGCGCGACCCCGAAGAACGCCACCTGCGACAGCCCCGAGGTTCCCATAGCGCTGGCCAGCACGACGTTGACCAGGGAAACCACCGCGCCGGTCGAAAGATCGAAGCCGCCGGTCAGGACAACGATAGTCTGGCCCATCGCAGCCAGGGCGAGCGCAGCTCCGCCGGCGGACATGAAGCCGAACTCGAAATAACTGAATCCCCCTGACGTGATCGAGTTGGAAGCCAAAAACAGCGCTAGAAACACAAGGCTGGCGATGATCAGCCCGCGATGACGGCGAAAGCCCGGCCGCCAGTTCACGCGTCGGCGTTCGTCGGCGAGCGCGAGCGTGGTCATTCCGCCGCCTTCCGAGCGACCTCCGCCTCGCCCAAGGCGGCACGCATGATCGCCTCTTCCTCGATGGCGCTGCCGGTCAGTTCCGCCACCATGCGGCCTTCGTACATCACCAGCACGCGGTCGCACATGTTGACGATTTCCGGAATCTCGGTGGAATGGAACAGGATCGCGCCGCCGGCATCGGCAAAGGCGCGCATCAGTAAATAGATTTGATGCTTGGTCCCGACATCGACGCCGCGCGTCGGATCGAACAGCAGCAGAATCCGACTGCCCGCCAGTAGCCATTTCGCGATCACCAGCTTCTGCTGGTTGCCGCCCGAGAACGCGCCAGCCGGCGTATAGAGCGCTCGCCGATCGACCTGCACCTGATCGAGCGAGCGGGCGACTGACGTGGTTTCCGCCGCGGTGTCGATCACGCCAAGTCGCGCGAAGCGGTGCGCCACCGGCAGCGATACGTTGAACCGCCCTGCCAAGTGGAGGAACAGCCCCTCCGTCTTGCGATCCTCTGGGACAAGGCTGATGCCGATGCGGCGGCGAATGGCATCGCGCGGAGAAGCCAGCACCACTTCCCGCCCGTCGATAAACAAGCTGCCGCCGACCAGGGGCACCATGCCGAAACAGGCGAGGAACAACTCCTGTTGGCCCATGCCCTGCAGTCCGGCGATGCCCAGGATCTCGCCTGAATGAAGGACGAAGTCGCCGCCGTGCAGCTTGCCGGCGGTGGTCAGGCCGTCGGCGCGCAGCACTTGCGTGCCGGCCGTCGGCAGCGCCGGGCGGGCGGGGAAGGTGCTGGCCAACGAGCGCCCAATGATCATGCGGATCACATCATCGTCGCTGATCGCCGCCACTTCGGCGGTGCCAATGCTGCGGCCGTTGCGCAACACCGTCAGCCGGTCGCAAAAGCGGCGGACCTCGCGCAACCGGTGGGTAATGAACACGATCGTTACGCCATCGCGCCGCAGGGCCGCGATCTGCGCGGCCAACCATTCGATATCGCGGCCCGAAAGGGTAGAGGTCGGCTCGTCGAGCAACAGGATGCGGGGTCGGCGAAACAACGCACGGGCGATCTCGATCTTCTGCCGCGCGGCGAGTTCCAGATCCTGGATCTCGGCGCGTGGATCGATCTCGGAAAGCCCGAGCGCGGCGAGATGAGCGGCCACCAGTCGCTCGCCCTGACGTCGATGCAACTGGCCGAGCAGACCCCGCGGCGCATTCGGCAGCAGCATGTTGTCGGCGACCGTCAGGTCACGCACCAGGGTCAGCTCCTGGAACGCTGTCTGCACACCGTGTCGCTGCGCATCCGCCGGACTGCGGAGGCCGACCCGGGCACCGAACAGCATGATCTCACCGCTGTCGGGCGCGATCAGTCCGGACAGTAGCTTCACCATGGTCGATTTGCCGGCGCCGTTCTCGCCGAGCAGTGCGTGCACCTCGCCCGGCAGCACCCTGAACGACGCTTCGTTCAGGGCCACCGTCGCGCCGAACGCCTTGGTAGCGCGCCGCACCTCCAATGCGGGCGAATCCGGCACGGTCGATGCGCGCGAGGGGACCGGCATACTGTCCTCGCGCGCCAGCATGCTCACTGCTCGGGTTTGCCGTTCAGCGCGGCCTGCAAGCCGATCTCCGGCGTGTCGGGGGAATAGATCGAAGCGAACCAGCCCGGATTGCTGATGATCGCCGGCTGGAACACGTTGCAGCCCTGCTGCATCTCCTGCCACGTGCCTTCCTGGCACAGCTTGACGTTTTCGTTCGTCACTACCGGCAACGGCAGCTTCGTCAATTTTGGAACCGTCTTCCCCTCGAGCAGGTCAACCGCGAGCTTCAGGGCCAGACCGCCGGAATAGGGCGGCGAGGCATAGGAGATGCTTGGCTCGCCCATCGGGGTGTAGGTGCCGCTCGCTCCCTGGACGTTCTTGTCGCCAACCGGCAGCATCTGGATGCGATGGCCGTTGGCCCCCTCGCCGGCGCAGGGACGCAGGTCGTTGTCGGCGATCCCCGCCTCTTTCTCCATCGAGGCGATCGTGTAGCAGCCCACCTGCACCCAGAAGCCGTTTATCTCGCTCCAGGGATGCGTGGTGAGGATCTTGGTCA
>Ga0335075_10015646_pt1 | contig 11358 bp, 9 predicted proteins | sample Lox_Sample_24_FD_206723 | JGI IMG/M metagenome (GOLD analysis project Ga0335075, IMG submission 206723) | Soil microbial communities from Loxahatchee National Wildlife Refuge, Florida, United States - Lox_Sample_2.4 | ecosystem: Environmental > Terrestrial > Soil > Wetlands | place: USA: Florida...
ACCGACGACGTGCTGATCATGCCGTTGCAGAGCGGCACCCAGTGGGACGCTCTGGCGCACATCTTCTTCGAAGGCAAGATGTACAAGGGCTACGACGCCGATCAGGTCAGCAGCAAGGGCGCGCTGAAGAACGACGTCACCGGCGGTTGCGGCCGGATGATCGGCCGCGGAGTGTTGCTGGACGTCCCCGCCGCCCATGGCGTGCCGTGGCTCGAGCCTGGTTACGCGATCACCTCAGCAGACCTTGATGAGTGCGAACGCCGCCAGGCCGTGACGGTGGGCCAAGGCGACTTCGTGTTCGTCCGTACCGGTCAGATGGCCCAGGTGAGAGACCGGGGCACATGGGGCGACTACGCGGGAGGCCAGGCGCCAGGTCTCGGTCTGGATGCAGTCCCCTGGGTGGGCGACCGCCAGATCGCCGCCTTGGCCACGGACACGTGGGGGATGGAGGTGCGTCCGAACGAGACGCCGGACACCTTCCAGCCGCTGCACATCGTCTTCATTGTCCACATGGGTCTCTGGGTTGGAGAGATCTTCGATCTCGAGCCGCTCACGCTTGCCTGTGCGGAGGAGGGTCGCTGGGAGTTCATGTTCTCCGGGCCGCCCCTGCCGATCACACGCGCCGTGGGTTCGCCACTGACGCCGCTCGCGGTGTTCTAAAGCGTGGCTGTCGCCATGGCAGGCCCCGTCCCGTGCGGCACCAGTTGATTTCGCGTCGAGACTGCAGCCAACTCCAAACCTTGTCAGCAAACAACGAATGGAAATAAGCCATGCAATGCGACGGCGCCCGCATCACAGTTCTCGACGAGAACTTCATCGATATCTTGCTGCCCTCAACCGACCGCATCACCAGGTACGGAATGGACCAGCACTTCAGCCCCAAGTATGGCGAGATCCTGGCGGAGAACGGATTGTGTTTCTACGTGGAGACGTTCTCCGCCGGAACTGTTACTACCGTCCTGTTCGACACGGGTCTTACCGCCCCGGTAGTGCTGCACAACGCAGCGCTCCTGGGCATCGACCTTGCTGACGTCGACGCAATCGTGCTCAGCCACGGCCATCCCGACCACATCGGCGGTGTGATCGGCGTACTGGAGGCCATCGGGAACCTGGTGCCGGTAATCGTCCACCCCGGTGCATTCGACCCCCGAATGATTGTCAAACCACACGTCACCCTGCCGATGATTAACATCGGCTTCAGCCGGGAACGGATCGAACGCGCCGGCGGTGGTCTGATCCCGGCCCGCGAATCCATTCAACTCGGTCCCGGTCTGCGTACCTCGGGTGAGATGGAGACGACCGTAGACTTCGAACTCGAGGCTCCCGCCGGGCGCTTGTGCGTCCAATCCGACGGCGGCGTCGAACATGACGGCATCAACGACCATCAGGTACTCGGCATCGACATCGCCGGCGAAGGCCTGCTCGTGATCGACCCGTGCGGGCACCGCGGCATCATCAGCTCCACCGAACACATGCGCAAGCTCTTTGACAGCGAGACCGTCTACGGCGTCATGGGAGGCTTTCACACTGGTCATGCCGGCATGAGCGCCAACCGGATCGACAACACTGCCCGCAACCTGGCTGCGTACGTACCGCAGCTCATCGCCCCCATGCACTGCAGCGGCTTTCCGCTACGACGGGCAGTCGCCGAGGTGGCGCCCAATGCGTTCGAGCTAGTGACTGCCGGATCCGTGATCACGGTTGGCAACGTCCCCCCGCAGACCCGCAGGCTTCAGACCAGTCCCGTCCGCTGACGGCCGGCCCGTGCCGGGTCCGCGCTACCCTGGTCCGTCCGGGGCTGGTGGTGCGCAGGGGATCTCAAGCTCGAATGTGGAGCCGTGGCCGGGGCTGCTGCGAACCCTGGCCGTGCCGTGGTGAGCCTCGGCGATCGCCCGGGCGATTGGCAGGCCGAGCCCGAACCCGCCGGACTGGCGGCTGCCCTGAGCACTGGCGCGGGCGAACCTGGCGAAGATCCGGTCGAGGGCGGCTTCCGGGATGCCGCACCCCGAGTCGGCGACGGCGAAGATAGCGTGCCCGTCCTGGATGCGGGCGCTGAGCTCGATGCGGTCACCCTTTTCAGTGTGAGCGATCGCATTCTCCAGCAGCGCGTCCAGCGCCGCCGCCAGGCGGTCGCGGTCAGCCGGGATGCTGGCCTCGGCCAGCTCGCCGAGCTGCCAGTTGCGCGGCGTGTGGCCCCAGCGCTCCAGAGCGTCCATCATCACCGAGTCGGCGTGGACCGGCGCCAGGTCCAGGAAGCCCGGGTCCGGCGCAGACGCAAGCAGCAGCAGCCGGCCGGACAGCCTGCGGAGCCGGCCGAGCTCGCCGACGACCACGCGGGCGTCCTCGGCGACCTGCTCATCGGCGACCTGCTCGATTAGCTCCGCATGGCCGAGCGCCACGGTGATCGGGGTGCCGAGCTCGTGCGAGGCGTCCAGCAGGAACAGGTGCTGCCGTTCGAGCAGGCCGAGGTTCTCCGCCGATACGCGCTGCACCTCCTCCATGGCCGCGAGCCGCTCCAGGAGTGCCGCCTGCCGCCGCCGCCCCTGCCAGACCATCGCCAGGAACATCAGCGCGACCAGGGGGACCTCAACCAGGTAGTCCGGCGTCTGCTGACCATCCACGATCTGTTCCACGACGATCCCGCCAGTCGCCAGCGTCACCACGGCCACCGTCATAATGGCGGGCTGCAGCCGCCACATCCGGAATCCGTAGACGAGTGTCAGGCTCACCCAGATGACCAGGAAGGGGATCGTCGACCAGGCCCCCATCGCGCGCATGCCGAGCAAGTTCACCCCGACGAACACCGCCCAGACGATGTCCACCCACGACGACCGGGCCCGCCGCAGCCCTCGGCCCAGCCATCCCCGGCCGGCCCGCACCCGCTCGCGTGTGATTCCGCCCGCCGGGATCAGCCGTCCCGTTCGCGTCGTCCAGGAGCTCATCCCAGGCACCCCCATCTCCCGTGTCACCCGCGATCGGCCTGCCTCACCATGACGGGGGAGCTACCGATGCGCATCTCCGCCGGGCGCCCCTCCTGTCAGCTCGCAGCGGGACCGAAGATCGCCCGGAGGAAGCTGACTGCGCCCGCAACACCCGCGACGGCTGTCCTCGTCGCCGAGCGGTAGCCGGCAGGCGGCGTCACTGCTGAAGAAACTCCACGTCCCGGCCAAAGACGCCCAGATGATCCTAGGCCATGCACATGTGTGCACGACTATGCAGATCTATGCCCATGTCAATGACGAAGCCCGGCAGGCATCGCTGACCGGGCTCAGCGACCTGCTCAGCAGCGAGAACTGATCGGCGCACTGTGGTCAGACTGGTCGTTCAAGATCGTGTGCAGCTGAGCCTGCCACCTGCCGCCCATCGGAGGGATGGTGCAACAGGCAGTCAGGCAGGCACGCCGGATCAGGGGCCGTTTCTGGATGATCGCGGCGAGCTGGTCAACGCCGCAGACGCTCCTCCTACATCCCGCCGAAGGTCCCATGCCACGGAGTCACGGCTCGTGACTGCGGGTAATAGAACCGACTCGACGTCCTGGTGAACAGGAGCATGCATGCCGACAGGGCGATGAGCCACACCACGGCGGCGGCGCTCAGGTCGGCCGGTGCGTATACCGCGGAGCCCTGGCCGACCGCGATGAGCATGCTCAGGGTCAGCGACCCGAAGAACGCTGCCATGGCGACTCTGGCCCCCGCGCGTCCACGGGCCAGCGCCCAGGTCAGCGCCAGCCAAATGACGATGCCGATGGATGCGGCGACGTAGTCGATGACCAGGTTGCCGTTCACCGCGTGCTGGGTTGCGAGGCCCGGGTACCCGCGGGCGACCGCTGACCTGACGCTGCCAGCCGTCGCGACGGCCGTGATCAGGACCGCAAGTTGCGCCGCCACGCCCGCGCACATCAGCCGGATCGCCATGCGCACGTTGCGCGGCTGCCCCAGGGCCGGACGCAGCCATGCCCGCATCGCGCCCTTGATCAAGTCCGCAGACGCGGCAAGCCCCGGCCGCTGCTGGCCCTGCTGAGCGCAGGCCAGCAGTACCGCCAGGATCTCTTCCTCGTTCTCGCGCCGGAACGCCCTGGGATAGCACGCCAGCAGCCGCCGGTACCGTCGCTCTAGCTTTGCCTGCTCAGTCATGGCTCACCCTCCTGCCCGAGTCATGCCAGACCTCCTGCCAGGTCCGGCTTCAGCCGCAGCATTGCCGCGATGGCGTTGGCGTGCAGCCTGGCTGCCTCGTCGGCGAGCCGCTGCTCTCCCTCGGAGGTGAGCCGGTAGTAACGGCGCATCCTGTTATCTACGATCTCCTCGCGGTCCACCGCTATCAGCCCGTCCGCCCGGAGGCGATCCAGCGCCGTGTACAACGTTCCGGCACGCAGTTGCACACGGCCGCCCGAGACCTCACTCACGTCGGCGATGATCCCGTAACCGTGCTGGCTCCCCGAGGCCAGTGCGGTCAGGATCAGGTAGGTCGCTTCCTGCATCGCGCGCGCAGTCATAAGGACAACATATATCGTTGGACTAGCGGTTACAAATCCATGCCACTGCAGATGCGCGGATTACCGCCGTTGAGCTTGGATGCTACGTATTCAAGATGGCACGAGGGCGCATGCAGTAGGCCGCGGTTGTGGCCAACATTGTGGTCAACCGGGACTTCTTCTTCCAGGTAGCCGGGATCAGCGGCCAGCCGGCGCCTGGATCCCCGGCGACAGGTTTGTCGGCGCGGCAGGCCACACAGTGACCAGGCTGCCGTCCGCCTGCGCGGGCCTACGTCCTGGCAGCGCCGCTCCTGGCAGCAGGTCTGCTGGCAGCGGCGCTGATCCTCTTGCTTCCTGCCTCGCCCGGCACGGCATAAGAATCGTCGTCAGCTACCAGCCTGCGAGCCGGTACTGGGAACTGCAGTCCGCCGAGACAGCTCTGTATCTGATGCTCGCGGCCGGCGTCGGCGGGCTTAGCTACTGGGCCGTCCGCCGCCGACAGGGCGCAACCTAGGTCCGGACGGAATTGGCGCTGCTGAGAGCCCTCATGGTCGCCCACGCACCAAGAGCTGCTTGCACGCTAAGAATGCTGGATTGCCGGGTCCCACGGTCGCGGTTTCCTGGCGAAGTACTCGGGCCTGCGCATGTACCAACGATGCCGATTTATATCCACGTAGATGACGAAACCAGGTACTGCCCAGGAGCACTGAACGGCAGTTCAAGATCGTGTGGAGCTAAGGGGATTCGAACCCCTGACCTTCTGCATGCCATGCAGACGCGCTACCAGCTGCGCCATAGCCCCATCTTGCGACGGTCCCCGTCGCAATAGAACGGAGATAGCATACTGGCTCCCGAGCTCCGATACGTACCGCCGGGCACGACTTGCCCGGCGATCCGGGCTGAGCCGTCCGGGATGCGCGATCGCCGGCTGATGTGCCGGGCTGACTCAGGTTGAAAGCGGCGCCGTGCTGGATTCCTGCTTTAGGCTGCTCGGATGCGCAGAAGTCAGACTGGGCCGGCCGGTGCGGCCGCTGCGGAGTGCCTGGACATCCTGAACAGGCAGGCGGCCAGCTACGCAGAAGTGGCGGTCGCCAACATCGGCAAGGAGTTTCCGTCGCTCATCTTTCACGTGATGAGAGAACCTGGCGACGTCCCTGCCCGCCCCTCCGAGCGGACGCCGGTGTTCTACGGAAGCCTCGACTGGCACTCCTGCGTCGAGATGCACTGGCTGCTTGTCCGGCTGCTGCGGCTTGCGGGGGACCGGGTGCCGGCAGGCGAGATCAGGGAACTGCTGGACGCCCAGTTCACCGCGGACAAGCTCGCCGCCGAGGTGAGCTTCGTGACCAGCACCGGCGGCGGCCGCGAGTGGCCGTACGGCTGGGCATGGGCGCTGGCCCTTGTGCACGAGATCGCGAGCCTGGACGACGCTCAGGCGCGGCGGTGGCTGACCGCGATCGCCCCGCTGGCCGACGCGCTCACCAAGGGCTTCCTGGACTGGCTGCCGAAGGAAACCTATCCGATCCGTTACGGGATGCACGCTAACAGCGCGTTCGGCCTGTCGGTCGCGCTGCCGTTCGCGGCCAGGCAGGCGCAAGCAGGCCAGCCGGAACTGGAGGCGGCGATCGAGGCCAAGGCGCTCGGCTGGTTTGCTGACGATACCGACTATCCCGGCGGGTACGAGCCGTCCGGGCACGACTTCCTGTCTCCCGCGCTGACCGAGGCAGAGCTGATGAGCAGGCTGCTCGCACAGCCGGAGTTCGCCGACTGGCTGGCCGCGTTCCTGCCCGGAATCGCTGACGGCGAGCCGGTCCCGCTGTTCACTCCGGCGGTGGTCTCGGATGCCAGCGACGGGCTGATCGCGCACCTGCATGGCCTGAACGCCAGCCGCGCCTACTGCTGGCGGCGGATCGCAGAGAGCCTGCCCGAAGGCGACGCCCGGATCGCGCCAGCCCTTGCAGCAGCGCGCACCCACCTGGATGCGGCGCTGCCGCACGTCGTCGGCGACGACTACATGGTGGAGCACTGGCTGGCCGCCTACGCGGTTCTGGCTCTGACCTAGGCGGCAACGGTCAGGAGACCGCAGCCGTCACCAGCTCGATGATCTTCTTCTCTACCGCGGCGCTCCAGTTCTGGACCGCGTACTCGACCGGCCAGATGTCCCCGTCGTCGAGGTTGGCCGCCTCCTGGAAGCCCAGGGTCGAGTACCGGTACTTGAACTTGCCCGAGTCCTTGAAGAAAACGACGACCTTGCCGTCTGCGTTCGCGTAGGAGGGCATCCCGTACCAGGTCTTTGGCAGCAAATCCGGTGCGGTGGCCATCACTGTCACATGCACGCGCTCGGCGAGCGCACGATCCTCCGGCGCCATCTCTGCGATCTTGTCGAGGACATCCTGCAACCCGTCGGCCTTCTTCGCGCCCTTCTTGCCTTCGGCGCGCAGCTCGGCAGCGCGGGCCTTCATCGCGGCGCGCTCCTCAGCGCTGAAGCCGTCGGACTCGGTCGTGGCGTTCTTCGCGGGCATTCTCAGGGTCTCCCTTCGAGGTTCAGGCTCGGCACGACGCCGGCCACCTGGGAGGAAGGCTAGGCGCGCCGAGAGCCTTGGTGCTTCTCGATTCCTGATCGGATCCCGGCAAGCCGAGGTGTTCCGCGGCGCGCCCGCACCATCGGTATGTAACTGCCTCGCCGCGGCCGGATCGGCCGCGGCGAGGCAATGCGTCGAGTTACCTGACGCGGAACCTCCCGGTCATATCGAGCAGCAGGCTGCTCAACCGGACCCGGTGCTCGCCAGGCGCCAGCTTCAGCAGCCTGGCGGCGATCATGTAGGTGACCGTCCCCAGGTCGCCGACGGTCAGCGTCGCGACTGTCTTGCCGTCGATCGACATTCTCACCGGGTGACCGGGCAGGAAACCTCCGGCCAGCAGGTACGTCATGCCGCCCCGGCTGATGCTGTCCGGCGTGAACCGGATGCCATGCTGCAGCGCCGCCAGATCGGCCCGGGCCTGCTGCCGCGCAGCGGCTTCCTGGTCGTCGGCGCGGGTCGCCGCCACCAGGCTCGGCACGAACTTCCCGTTGATCGTGCCCCAGCCGGTGGCCACGTCAAAGCCCTTGGCCGCGGTGAAGCCCTGCACAACGGTCTTGCCGTTCACGATCACCGAGTTGTTGCCGTGGATCACGTCGGCGATGCCCGCTGCCGCGCCGCGCGGGCCGAGGCTCTCATAAAGGGCTGGGTTGATCGGGCCGACATTCCGGCCATGATTGAGCTGGGTGGCAAGCGCCAGCACGCCGTTCAGCAGCGGACCGGACTCCGATGTCCCGTCCTGGGCGTCCAGCGTGATGTCGGGCACCGACCGCATCGGGCTCCTGGTGATGCTCGCCACGCCGTTCTGATAGCTAGGCCGGGGGAACACCGAGGAGTATCCGGCGCCCTCGCCGAAGATCCCGTCTACGTGCCAGACCGGGTCGGAGCCTTCCTTCGCGCCGGTCTTCGGATTGATGTTGGGGATGGAGCCGCCGACCGCGGTTACCCACGGCGAGTCATCCCAGGCCGCCGTGTCTGGCTGCCCGGAGGCGTTCCCGCACTGCGAGTTGGCAACCGGCAGGTTCTGCACGACACCGCAGTCACCGGTGCCCACGAGGACGGGGATACCAGCTGCTGCTGCCGCCAGTTCGCCGGGGCTCTGAGCGGTGATCTCCTCCGCGCCCGCGCTGTATGTGGACTCGCCATTCCCGTCGCTGATCGAAATCACGTTGGCGAGGTGCTTGGCCGCGATGACCTCCACGCCTTTCATGATCTCCGGCATGGCCACCTGGCTTGCCGCGTCGTCGGTCTCCTGCGTGTCCGCGGGTGTGGCGGAAATAAGGATCTTCGCGTAAGGCGCGATCAGGTGAGCGGAAATCACGTCTAGCTCCAGCTCGCCCGCCCAGGCCGAGCACGACCCGTAACTTTCTAGCGCCACCATGCCAGCCGGGCAGGTCTTCGGCAGGGCCCCGGCCGGGTAAATGGTTTTGATGTGCGGGTTCGGCAACCCGAAAGTCTGGTCGAAGCCGGCGACCACCTTGGCGATGTTCGGATCGTTCCAGCCTTCCATGACCGCGATCGTGGTCCCGGCCCCGTCGATGCCCTTGAGCCACAGCGGTCCGATGCCGTAGTCAAAGATGTCTTGCGGTCCTGGCGTGTCCTGCGCGAAGCTCGCGTAGTTCTTGTGCATCTTTCTCAGAACCGCCGCCAGCACCTTGATCTGCTGCTTCTTCGACGGGAGTCCGGTCACGGCGGGCGAGCTGCGAGGCAGCGAGATCTTGATCCCTGGGATCAGGGCGCCGGTGGCGCGCTCCCGGATTTGATAGGCGCGTGCGGGGTTCGGCTTGGCCTGGGCAGCCGCCAAGGCCGCAAACGGCAGGAGGGCCACCGCACAGGCTGCCGCCAGTACCGGAGCGAGTCGTTTCAATCGGACACTGCGCATGTCCTTGCTCCTTCAGGATGGGGGGCTGGCCGGCTCCCGCGGCCGGGCACCGCCGAAGCCGGGACGGCTCGGACCGTCATAGCCCAGCGTCCTCGTCGGCTAGGCAGCCAATCAAGCACATAACATTCGAATCCGGAAGTTTCGCGGAATTAGGCGATGAGGCCGGGCTGCGCGCGCCTGAGTTACTGCTCTAGCGTGACGAGATCTTCCAGGTACCGCAGCACCGGGTGCTGGCCGCGCAGGTCGAACTCCATCCTGCGGCCGATCGGCAGCGGGATCTTGCGCTGCTGATGGCCTACTTCGACTCCGATGATCACCGGGAACCGTCCCTTGACACAGCGCGGGATCAGCTCGTCAGTACTGGCGTCCGGGGCGTCTTCTGCCTGCCAGCCGGCTGGCGTACCGATGACGAGGGCGGCACTCAACCATCGACTTGGCTGCCTTCTTCAATTGGCTGTTCAATGGGCTGTCCCGGAACCGGCGGTGAGATATGGAGTCCGCAGAGGAAGTTCGCGTACGGGACCGGGCGGTGGCCCGGGGGCTGCGGGGCCCTGGTGCAGTGCGACTCGATCCACAGCACCCGCGGGTCGGAGCCAGGCGGTGACACTGGCAGCACGAATATCCGCGCGTAGCCGCTTCTGATGTCGGCCTGCAGCGTGGCCAGCGTCGGGACCGGCACGTTGCCGAGGAAGCCGCCGATCGGCAGCACCTCTCTGCCGCTGTACAGGATGTAGGTCGCCGCGCCGCCGAACCCGGACGTGTCGGCGCCGAACAAGGCATCGCCTGGCGGCCTCCCGAGTTCCAGCCGCTGGACGGCCCTGGCGATGGCCGGCGCCGCGGCCGCCAGCCCCTGGTTATAGTGCGCGGTCTTCGACGACTCGAACGGAGTGTCAAACGGGCCTAGCCCGCGGATGACGCAGCTCACGGACGCCGCGGCAGGGAGCAGCAGCACGGCAGCACCAGCAAACGCCGCCATCGTCAGGTGCCCGGCCTTGCCTGAGGCGCGCAGCAGCAGCTGAGCGGCAGCGGCCGCCGCCACGACCAGCGCCACCGCGGTGAGCACGACCGGGCCGGACACCGTCCCGGACATCAGGTAGGCGCCGTAGCCCGCGCAGCCGAGCACCGTCGCCGCGACAATCAGCCGCACCCTGGCCGGCCAAGGGCCAGGTCCGCACCCGGCGAAGCCGATGCCGCACAGCGCGGCCACCGGGGGGATCAGCGCCGCGACGTAGTACGCGTTAATAAAAGTACCGACGCTGAAGAAGAGGGCGAGGACCAGCCACCAGCCGCCCCACAACACGACCGCGGCGCGCAGCGGGTCGCGCCTGCCCTGGCGGCGCCGGGAGATGAGCACTCCCAGAGCGCCGACGACTGCCGCCGGCAGGAGCCAGCCGCTGTCCGCCGCGAACGGGCCGCCCAGCAGGCGATGCCAGCTGGCCTTGATACCGAACGTCTCGGCGTTCAGCACCTGCCCGCTCTCTCTAGCCGCGACCACAAGCGGTGAAACCGGCCCGGCGAGGCTCGCCCAGTCCCCGGTGAGCCGGCCCAGGCCGTTGTAGTCGAAGACCTGCGTGTACACCGAATCGTTCCGGCTGCCGTCCACGTAGGGCCGGTCGTGGGCCGGGACCAGCGAGACCGCGGTCATCCAGGACAGCGAAACCAGGGCGGTGACCAGCCCGGCCAGCGCGACATGCGCGCACCGGGTACGCAATCTGGCCGCGGGGGCGGCGAGCAGGTAGGCGGCAGCCAGCGCGGGCAGGGCCAGCCAGGCCTGGATCATCTTCGCCTGGAAGGCCAGGCCAACCCAGACGCCAGCGATCAGCAGCTGCCGAAGCGACCCGGAAAGCAGCGCCGCGGATGTGGCGTCGGCGGCGAGCACGAGCAGCAGGATCAGCAGCGAGTCCGATATGTTGCCGCGGCTCAGCAGCACGGTGACGGGCGTGACGGCGATCACGGCCGCGCCGGTCAGGCCGGCCACCGGCCCGGCCAGCCGACGGACCGCCCGGTACAGCACCAGGATGGTGAGCACGCCCTCGACCACCTGCGGCAGGACCAGGGCCCAGATATGGAAGCCGAAGATCCGCAGCGACAGGGCCTGCAGCCAAAGCGCGCCTGGCAGCTTGTCCACGGTGACGATCCCGGCTGGATCGAACGCCCCGAAGATAAAGTCGTGCCAGCTCTCCGACATGCTGCGGGCCGCCGCGCCGTAAAACGGCTCGACACTGGCGCCCGCCATTCCCCAGGCGTACGCCACCGCCGCAACGGCCGCGATAGTAAGCAGCGCCGGGCGGGCCCAGGCGGGCTGATCCGCCGGCGAGCGCCATGGCGCCAGGAAGCGGCGCCAGCCAGGTGCACCCAATTCAGGGACTGGCGCTGTTTCCGGGATAGCTGTCATTTCCGGCCCACCGGGGTGATTATGACGAGAAGCA
>Ga0335075_10015648_pt1 | contig 11357 bp, 9 predicted proteins | sample Lox_Sample_24_FD_206723 | JGI IMG/M metagenome (GOLD analysis project Ga0335075, IMG submission 206723) | Soil microbial communities from Loxahatchee National Wildlife Refuge, Florida, United States - Lox_Sample_2.4 | ecosystem: Environmental > Terrestrial > Soil > Wetlands | place: USA: Florida...
GTTCTCTGCAGGCGGATCGGGTTCGCCGGCGATCCGACAGAGGCACCATCTGTGGTGGTAAGCCAGACCTCGGGCACCAGACCGGCAGCCTTGGCCACCTCGAACGCTTCCGGGATCGTATTGACCACGCCCGCAGGCACTCCGGCCTCAAATAGCACAGGCATCCAGTCGCTGGCACGGCGCTGCATAAGGACACGCTCGAGTTCTTCCCGCAGAATTTCGCGGTGCGCCACTCGGTCCGCGTTTTGCGCGAAGCGCGGGTCACCGGCAAGCTCGGGTTTCCCGATTGCATGGACAAGCGCAGTGAACTGGCGGTCGGAGGTCGCCGCGATCACGATATCGCGGTCCGCCGCACGGTAGGCGGCATACGGCACGATGCCCGGGTGCCCGGTTCCCAGGGTGCGCCCCGTCAGGCCGAAGTTGAGGTGGTTTGCGGCCTGGAAGCCGAGACTGCCCAGCAGGGAACTGAACAGGTCGACCTCTAGGTGCTGGCCCTGCCCCGACCTGGCACGTTCTGCGTACGCGGACAGTATTCCAATCGCGGCGTAGCACCCGGTGAGGATGTCGACCACCGGGAATCCGACTTTTACGTGTTCCCCGTCCGCCGTACCGGTAATGGACATTAGCCCGCCAACTGCCTGCACCAGCAGGTCATTCCCGAGGGAATTCGGCCCGGCCGCGGGCCCGAATCCGGAAATCGCGCAGTGGATGAGGCCGGGATTCTCGTGGCACAGATCCTCGTAGCCCAGCCCGAAGTCCTCTGCTACGCCAGGGCGGAAGTTGTGGATGACCACGTCTGCGCGCAGCGCGAGGCGCCGCGCCATCGCCTTGCCTTCGCCCGTCCGCAGATCTATAACGGCGCTGCGCTTGTTGCGGTTGGCGGAGTGGAAGTAAGCGCTGGCCGATCCGTCGCCGACGAACGGCGGCCCCCAGTTTCTTGCGTCATCCCCCTCGGGATGCTCAACCTTCACGACGTCGGCGCCAAGATCTCCAAGCAGCATCGTGGCGTGCGGACCAGCGAGCAGGCGGGAGAAGTCGGCGACGAGCAGTCCATCGAGCGGGCCTTTCACGAGCAGGCGCTCTTCCAGTCGCAACGTCTCCAGGTGACCGACATATCGCACGCCTCCACGGCTTCCGAAGGACAACGGCACGCAAAAATAATGCAATAAGTATATTAGTTGCGTGAACGGCATCCTAGAGATCCGATAATTAGTCATGCTCGAGTGTTGTGCCGTGCTGGAATGGGCCGCGTGCGGGGCGATGTCGCTTACTGGCCAGCCTGACGGCGCGCCGGTACCGTCGCCCGCGCCAGTCCTGGCCATGCTCGAAACGGTTGCAGAGGAGCTCGCACAGGTAACGCGGGAGACCGGGAAGCGGGTGCGCCCCGATCCGGCGGAGCTGATCACCGCGCGCGCGGCGCTGGCCGGGTACACCCGACGAGGGAGGACCTCCGCGAGCGGTTCGAGCTTCCTGCTGCGCTCGGCAGACGGCTGGTGCGCCGTTACGCTGAGCCGTCCCGACGACCTGACCGCCGTCCCGGCGATTCTCGGTGTGCTCGGGCTGAATGAAGCCGCGCTCCCCGTCGAACCGCGGGCCATGCTCGCGGCAGAGGGGCTCGCGGCGGCGGCGCTCGCGCGGCCCGCTAGGGAGCTGGCGGCCGCTGCCCAGCTGCTCGGCGTTCCGGCCGCCGCCCTGCCGACGCCCACGGTGCCCGTCACAGGGAGCTGGCCGCCGTGGCGGACCGCGCGCATCGCGCTGCCGTCGCCGGGAGCGCGCCTGGCCGGCGCGGTGGTCGCCGACCTGTCGTCGATGTGGGCGGGGCCGCTGTGCGCGCGGCTCCTCGGCCTGGCCGACGCGGACGTCGTCAAGGTCGAGTCGCCAGACCGGCCGGACGGTGCCCGGTCCGGTAACCGGGAGTTCTTCGACTGGCTGCACGCCGGGCACCGCAGCCTGGCGGCTGACTTCAGGACCAGTGCGGGCCGCGCCGCCCTTAAGGCACTGCTCGGCGCCGCTGACATCGTGATCGAGGCGTCCCGGCCGCGCGCGCTGGCGGCCCTCGGGCTGGCCCCGGACATGATCCCTCACCCACACGGCCAGGTCTGGCTCAGCGTCACTGGGTACGGGTGGACGGCACCGGATCTGGTGGCGTTCGGGGACGACGCCGCGGTGGCCGGCGGCCTCGTCGGCTGGACGAACGGCAGGCCGTCGCCTGAGCCGGTGTTCTGCGCCGACGCGATCGCGGACCCGCTGGCCGGCGTCTGCGGTGCGCTCGCGGTGGCGCGCTCGGTGGCGGCCGGCGGCGGCGAGCTGATCGACCTGTCCATGCGGGACGTCGCGGCCGCCTTTGCCGCAGCGCCCGCGCCGGCGCACGGCCCGCACGAGGTCCGGCCGGACGGATTCGTGACCTGCCCGCAGGGCGGCCGCCGGCAAGCCGTGCTGGCGCCACGCCGCCCGGTGCCGTCGCCGGGCGCGATGGCGCGGCACGCCGCGGATCTCGGGGCCGATACCACCGCGGTGCTCGAGTGGCTGGCCAGCCGGTCCGACGCATGCTGATCCGCAACGCGCGCGTGTGGCCGTCCGGTGCCTGGCTGGCCGCCGAACTGGCCCTCGCGGACGTTCCTGTCACCGACGTGCGCATGTCCGGCGGCCGGGTCACCGAATGCGCGCCGGGGCTGCGCCCGGCGCCCGGCGAACCCGACATCGACGCGGCCGGGGGCACGCTGCTGCCTGGCCTGCACGACCACCACCTGCACCTGCGCGCCCTGGCCGCCGCGCGGGCCAGTGTCACCGCCGGACCGCCGGACGTCCGGACCGCCGGCGACCTGGCGGCGCGGCTGCGCGCCGCGGACGCGGACCTGCCGCCGGGCGCCTGGCTGCGCGCTGTCGGCTACCACGAGTCGGTCGCCGGGTCCCTGGACCGCCAGGTTCTCGACCGGTTCCTCCCCAGCCGCCCGGTGCGAGTGCAGCACCGCACCGGCGCGCTCTGGATGGTCAACTCCGCCGCCGTCGCGCGGCTGGGCCTGGACGGATGCGAGCTGAGCGGGGTGGAGCGCGACCAGGCTGGCCGGCCGACCGGGCGGCTATGGCGGATGGACCGCTGGGTCGTGGACCGGGTGCCCGCCGCGACCGGGGACCTGGCGGCCGTCAGCAGCGGGGCGGCAGCGCTGGGGATCACGGGCTTCACCGACGCCACCCCCGGCGTGACCGCCGGCGACCTGGCGTCGCTGGCCGGAGCGGGAGTGGCGCAGCGACTGCACTGCATGGCACCCGCGGAGGCCGGCCCGCCGCCGCCGACGATCACCCTCGGGCCGGTGAAAATCCTGCTCGACGACGCCACGCTGCCGCCGCTCGACGACCTCGCCGACCGCATCCGGTCCGCGCACACCGCCGGGCGCCCGGCGGCGGTGCACTGCGTGACGCGCGTCCAGCTCGTTCTGACGCTCACCGCGCTGGATGTCGCGGGCCGACTGGCCGGCGACCGGATCGAGCACGCCGCGGTCGTCCCGGCCGAGCTGCTGCCGGACCTGCGCGGGCTCACGGTCGTCACGCAACCCCACTTCGTCGCCGAACGCGGCGAGCAGTACGCCCGGGACGTGCCGCCGGAAGACCTGCCTGACCTGTGGCGGCTGCGCTCCCTCACCGCCGCTGGTGTGACGGTCGCGGGGGGAAGCGACGCTCCGTTCGGAAGCGAGGACGTGTGGCACGCGATGCGCGCCGCCGTGCGCCGACCGCCGCCGTTCCGGGCGGAGGAAGCGGTCTCGCCCGCCCGCGCGCTCGCCCTGTTCCTCGGCGAGCCTGCCGCGCCGGGCACACTGCGGCGCGTGGCCCCAGGTCGGCCCGCTGACCTTGTTCTGCTGCGCGCCGGGCCGGCGGAGGCGCTGGACTCACTCGCGTCCGACCTGGTCGCGGCCACGTTCGTGGGGGGCGAGGTGATCTACGCGCGCGACGCGGGAACCGGCTAGCGCTCCGGCACCCCGAGCACGACGACGAGGTAGCCGACGCCCAGCGGGGCGTCAGCGTACAGCACCTGGCCGACCGGGGTATGCGGAGCGCTCATCGCGCCGGCTAGCACCTGCCACGCCGCGCGCCCGGTCGCCAGCAGGTCCCGGGCCAGGCCGGGTTCCAGGGACGCCAGCGCCGCTATGTCACCGTCGCGCAGCGCGCGTTCCACGGACGCGTCGAACGGGGCGGCTCGAGGGTCGAGATGGCCCGGCGCGGCGGTACTGCGCCGGGCGCTGCCGTCTCCCATCGCCAGCAAGCCGACCCGCGGCGCGAGATCCGCCAGCGACGCGCCGAGCCGCAGGCATTCCTCGCCCGGCGCCTGTTCCGCCACTGCCTGCAGCACCCGCGGCCCGGCGTGGCCGGCCGCGTCGAGGAGCATCGCGCCGAGGCCGAGCGCGAGCGGCAGCCCGGGCTTGCCGGCCGTGCCCAGCGCCGGCGCGTAGGCGGACGGGTCCAGCCGGTCGTCGGGGTCCCAGGTCGCGGTCGCCGACCCCGCCCCGACAACCACCAGCACGTCCGGGGCTGCGGCCAGCAGCGCCGGCACCGCCGCGGCGCACGCGGCCCGCAGCTCAGGAAACACGTCTGCCTGCCCGGTCAGCTGCCGCGCCAGCAGCGGCGGGGACGGGCAGACCGCCGCGCGGACGATCATGCGGGCACCTCCCGGCTCATGCCAGTCCCCGCACCGTGCGGGCCGGGAGCAGGTCACCGCGGACCGCCGCGACCATGTCGAGCGCCTGCCGGGTCTGCGCCACGTCGTGGGCGCGGAAAATCCTGGCGCCCAGCCACGCGCCCAGGGCGGTCACTGCCAGCGTGCCGGAGAGCCGGTCGTCGATCCCGGCGCCGAGCGCCTCCCCCACAAAATCCTTGCGCGACGCGGACAGCAGCACCGGCCAGCCGGTCGCGGTCAGCTCGTCGAGCCGACGGGTGATCTCCAGGGAGTGCCAGCTGTTCTTGCCGAAGTCGTGCGCAGGGTCGATGATGATCCCCGCCGGGTCGACCCCGGCCCGCACCGCCCGGTCCGCCAGCCCGAGCACGCGGTCGAGCACGTCCGCCACGACATCCGGGTACGACACGCGGAACGGCCGGGTCCGCGGCGGCAGCCCGCCCGCGTGCGAGCACACGAGCCCCGCGCCGAACCCCGCGGCCACCTCGGTCAGCTCCGGGTCCCAGCCGCCCCAGGTGTCGTTCAGCAGGTCGGCGCCGGCTTCGCACGCCGCGCGGCCGACCTCGTGGCGCCAGGTGTCCGCGCTGATAACAAGGTCCGGATAAGCGGCGCGGATTGCCGCAATGAACGGAACGACTCGTCGCATCTCCTCCAGCGCAGTCACTTCCGCACCGGGCTTGGCCGGGACGCCGCCGACGTCGAGGATGTCGGCTCCTTCGGCGACCACCTGATGCACGCGCTCAAGCGCGGCGCCCTCATCCCACGTCAGCCCCGGCCGGTAGAACGAATCCGGCGTGCGGTTGACGATCGCCATCACGAGCAGCCGACCGGGCGGGAACGAACGGCCACGCAGCACAAGCGGCCCTGGCTCGCGGGGGCCGGGCAGGCCGCTCACCGGGCGGCGCTCGGCCGCAGCGCGCTGACCGGAGGCCGCTCAGCGCATGGCACTGCTCGCGGCCTCGGCCGCAGCGCGCCGTCCGCACGGACGAACTGGCGCAGTTCCATCCCGGCAGGCTGCTGATCACCGGCCTCGGCAAACCCGGCATCGGCGCCGGGGACGCGCCGGCGCTCGGCGACCAGCAGCAGTTCGGCCGCCATGACCGCGAGGTCCGCGTCGGGCTGATTCCTGTGCGCGCGCTCGCCCAGGTCGACCTGGGCGATCGCCCCGGTCCCGTGCCGCCGCGCGGTGTCGACGAGCACGGCCAGCTCAACGCCATACCCGACCGGAATGGGGAGCGTCTCAAGCAGCGACCGGCTGGCCGCCCATTCGCCGGCCAGCGGCTGGGCGACTCCGGCGAGCTCCGGCCACCACAGGTTCAGCAGCGGGCGCGCCACCAGTTCCGTGACCCGGCCGCCGCCGGCCCGGCCGTCGCCGACGCGGTCGTAGCAGGCCTTGACCAGCAGTGTCTGCTGAGCGGGATCGAGCAGCGGCCCGAGCAGCCCGGTAACGAAATGCGTGCCCCACCGGGTGAGATCCGCGTCCAAGAACACCAGGATGTCACCGGTCGTGACCAGCAGGGATTTCCACAGCGCCTCGCCCTTGCCGGGGTACGCGCCCAGCCTTTCGGCCACCTCACGGCACCGGTACACGGTCGCGCCCGCTCGCGCCGCCACCTCGGCCGTCCGGTCCGTGGAGTCGGAGTCCATCACGACCAGTTCGTCCACCAATGGCGTGCCCGTCATGAACGCCGCGGCGATCGCCCCGACGACGTCGCCGACCGTCGCCTCCTCGTCGCGGGCCGGGATCACCACGCTGATCCGGGCACCCCGGCTGTCCTTCCAGCGCATGAGCTGCTCGCGCGGCCAATCGTGCCAGTGCGTCGTCCGCTGCCGGAACCAGGTCTCCGCCCGGTCCTCCATGCCCCCCAACCGGCCTCCTTATCCGTCCGAACGTACGGGACCCTCTCCCCAGATCCCACGTCTGACGGAGGGGCCGTGACGAGCCCGCACAGTTTAGCCGCACCGGTCACATCAACTGGTTGCCCGCGCCTATCTGGAGCATGGTCCCGGTCATAAACCGGGATTCGTCGGACGCGAGAAACGCGACGGTGGCCGCGACGTCCGCGGGCTCTTGCATGCCCTCGGGAAGGGCGGTGGCGGTGACCTGCCGGAAGAGCCATTTCTCGTGGTCGTCCGGACTGGCCGCTTTCGGGGCAGCGGAGCCGGCTGTCGGGTCGGGGGCCTTGGTCATCGCCGTGTTGACGCCGTTGGGGTGAATCGTGTTGACGCGGATGTTGTACCGGGCCACTTCGACCGCGAGCGTCTGGCACAACCCGACGAGGCCGTGCTTGGCGGCGCCGTAGCCGCCCGACATGGGATAGCCGCGGTACCCGGCGGCGGAGCTCGTGATGATGATCGATCCGCCGTTGCCGGCCTCGATCATGTGCGGGACGGTGGCCTTGACTGTCTTCCACACGCCGGTCAGGTTGACGTCGATGACGAGCTGCCATCGCTCCTCTGGCAGTTCCCACATGCGGCCGCCGGCCATGGTCCCCGCGTTGGCGACCACCACGTCCAGCCGCCCGAACCTGCGCACGCCCTCGTCGACGAGGTCCTTCATGCCGTCGAAGTCGCGTACGTCAACGCCGGCGACAAGCGCCCGCCGCCCCGTCTTCTCGACGAGACCGCGGGTCTCTTCGAGCTGTTCCATCGTCGCCGGCTCGACGAGGGACCCCACGACGGGTCCGGCGATGTCGATCGCGATGATGTCGGCGCCCTCTGCTGCCAGCCGGACGCAATGCGCGCGGCCCTGGCCGCGCGCGGCGCCAGTGACGAAAGCGACGCGACCGGTCAGGCGTCCCATGCCGCCCTAGCCATGGGTGACAGGGAACGTGATCGGCAGCCGGATCGCGGCGCGAACGCCGTAGTTCGTGTAGACCACCTGATCGCCCGGGGTGATCTCATAGTCGGGAATGCGCCGCAGGAACTCCTCGATCGCCAGCCGCAGCTCGAGGCGGGCCAGGTTCGAGCCCAGGCAGCGATGCGGCCCGGCCGCGAATCCGACGTGCGCGTTGTGCGGGCGCGCGAAGTCGACCGTCTGCGGGTCGTCGAACGCGCTCGGGTCCGCGTTCGCCGCCGCCCAGAGTACTTCGACCTTGGCTCCGGCCGGGAAGTGGCGACCGCGGATGTCGATGTCCTCGGTCACCCACCGGTGCCCGAGCGGCACGGGTGACTCGAACCGCATGAGCTCCTCGACTACCCGCGGCAGCTGTGCCGGGTCCGCCGCGACCTGGCGGCGCGCGTCGGGATGCTCGGCGAACCAGGCGAGCAGGCAGGACAGCGAGCTGGTGACGGTGTCCAGCCCCGCGATCACGAGCAGGTAGCAGATGTCGACGATCTCCTGGTCGGTCAGCCGCTCGCCGTCCAGTTCCGTGGTGAGGAACCCGCCGATCAGGTCGTCACGTGGCTGCTCGGCGCGTCGCTGCGTGAGCACCGTGGTGAGGTAGTCGTACATGCGGTCTCCGGCCGCCCGCATGTTCGCCTGCTGCTCTTCTTCTGTCGCCCCCACCGGGCGCACCACCGCCTCCTTGAACTCAAGGAAGACGGGCAGGTCCGTGGCGGGCAGTCCGAGCAGCTCGATGAACAGGTACGTCGGCAGCGGTCCGCATAGGCTGGCCATCAGCTCGGCCGAGCCCGCGTCCGCGAACGCGTCGATCAGGGCGTTGGTCCGGGCGCGGATAGCCGGCTCCAGCCAGGCGACGCGCTTGGGCGTGAAGAGCGGGTCGAGCAGCCCGCGGTATCTGCGGTGCGTGTCGCCGTCCAGGTCGAGCGGGATCAGCGGCCGCTTGCCGCCCAGGTTGAAGTGCACGCCGTCGGTGGCGCGGACCGCGGGGTGGCGCAGGAACTCGGTCAGCTCCTGCCGGGCGGCGACAACGAGCGTGCCGTCCGGGCGGGCCGGGGTGTCCGCGGTCGCCAGCTCGGCGAAGGCGGCCTGCGGATGGCGCTCGTCCCAGCTGTCGAGCAGGTGCGCCGCGCAGAAGACTGGCGCGCCGGACTCGGTCTCGGCGCTCATGAGGCCACCTCGCTGGCGCTCGGAGTCCGCATTCGCGGACGCACTGTGCTTACCGATTCGCTCGCAAGCTCGCTCATGAGACCCGCCGCGGCTCGACCGTGATCGCTTCTTCAGGACATCCGGCCTCGGCCGTGTATGCCGCCTCGCCGAGACCGCCGGGCACCGGATCGGCTGTAACGAAGGAATGGCCACCGTCGTCTAGATCGAACAGGTCAGGTGCGTGCATCGCGCACAGGGCGTGCCCCTGGCAGCGGCTCTGGTCGACGGTGACTCGCATGCGCCTCATCTCCCGGGCTGGTGCGGCTGGCGGCCCGCACGGGCCTCGAACGCGAATCATTCTAAATAACTGAATGATTTAGTGTTGCGAGTCACACTGCCATCCGCATGCGGGCCTGTCAAGATATCGCTGCTATCTTGCGAGCCCTTCGGATCAGCTGTCGCGGATCGACGACCCGCGCAAGATGAAGCCGGACATCTGCGCGGCGATGGCGGCGTGGCCCGGCCGCGCGTCGGAGGGGAAAAGGGCCTGGTCAAGCACCGAAACCCCGAAGATCAACGCGAACGTGAACCGCACCGCGTAGGCCGGGTCGATCGTCTTGTCGCCTTTAACCCGCGATTCGATCGCGACCTCGGCTTCGAGGCGCGCGAAGACCTCGCGCAGGAACGCCTCCGTCGCCGTGGCCAGCTCCGGCGGCTGCGACGCGGCGAAACCGGACACCACGGCGAGCAGCCCGCGGTTGTCCAGCATGAGCCGGTACAGGCCGTCGACGAAGACTTCCGTGTCGTGGGCGGAGGTGTCCGTGCCGTGCCCTTGCTCGGCCCAGCGGCGGACATAGCCGACGACGAAGTCGTAGAACGGCTGGTAAGCGGCCTCAACGAACAGCCTGGCCTTCGAGCCGAAATGACGGAACACCTGCGCCTGCGTAACCCCCGCCCGGACGGCGACCTCGCGTGTCGTAACGTCGCCGAAGCCGCGCTCCGCGAACAGTTCCCGCGCGGCCTGCAGCACGAGCGACCTGATCGCCGCCGGGCTGCGCCGTGAGCGGGGGGCAGCAGTGTCCATAATCCGACCATCTTTGCCCACTCGGCCGCAAGCGCGAAACCGTACGCGCCAGTCGGCTATTCCTCAATATTATTTAACCGTATATACTCGGCGCTGATCACCGTCGCTAAAGGAGCCGGCATTGAACGAGCACTTCGCGACCACGTGGGAAGCGATAGCCGACGCGTACCCTGGCGATCCGGCGATCATCTGCGGGACCCGCGTGTGGACGTGGCGTGAGTTCGATGACCGCGCGGGCCGACTCGCCGCGGCGATGACCGCGGCCGGCGTGGGCGCCGGCGACACGCTCGCGATCGACCTGTACAACTGCAGCGAGTACCTCGAGACCTTTTACGCCGCGCTCAAAATCCGGGCCGTGCCTGCCAACGTCAACTACCGGTACCTCGACGACGAGATGCTGCACTTGCTGGAGCAGGCGGAGGCGCGCGTCCTGGTGCACCACGCGACGTTCGCCAAGCGGGTGGCGCCGGCGATCGCCGCGCTGCCCGGCCTGCGCCTCGTGATCGAGGTAGACAACCTCGGCGGAGCGCGACCGCCGGACGCCGGGACCGTCGGCTATGAAGAGCTGATCGCCGGCAGCAGCCCGGCCCCGCGGATTGAACGTCCCGGCAGCGACGTCTTCCTATCCTTCACCGGCGGCACGACGGGACTGCCCAAGGGCGTCGAGTACGTTGTCGGCAACTCGGTGAACAATACCGATGTGCTGGCCCGGCTCAACCTCGGGATCACCGATCTGGACTGGAGCGCGCCGTCGATCGAGCGGGCCCGCCAGCTCCGGGAAGCGTATCCGCCCCCGGTGGCCCTTCCCGCTTCACCGATGATGCACAGCACCGGGCTGATCATGGCGTCGCTGCCGGTCCTCACGCTGGGCGGCACCGTCATCTCGCTCACCTCACCGCACTTCGACGCCGGTGAGCTGTTCACGGCGGTGGCCCGGCACCGGCCCTCGACGGTGTCCATCGTCGGCGACGCGTTCGCGCGGCCGATGCTGCGAGCGCTCGACCGGCAGGCGGCCAGGGGGGCGCCCTACGACACGTCCAGCCTCATCACGATCACCTCGGCCGGCGTGGCGTGGAGCGGGCGGGTCAAGGAGCAGCTGCTCGAGCACATACCGCAGGTGACCCTGGTCGACGCGTGCGGTTCGAGCGAGGGCGCGGCGATCGGGTCCCAGGTAACCAGGCGCGGTGAGCCCGCGAGCACCGACCGTTTCGTCCCGGGTGCGGGGCTGCGGCTTCTTCGCACCGACGGCAGCCTCATCCCGGCCGACAGCCGGGAAATCGGGCTGTTCCTTCTCCCGACCGGCTGCCGCGGCTACCGGAACGACCCGGAGCGCACCGCGCGCGCGTTCCGGACGATCGATGGCCAGCGTTACGTGCTGCCCGGCGACTGGGGACGCTGGAACGAGGACGGCACCATCACGCTGATCGGGCGGCGCACGTCCACGATCAACACCGGCGGCGAGAAGGTGTTCCCCGAGGAGGTGCAGCAGGTCGTGCTGCTCAACGAGGACGTCGAAGACTGCCTGGTGCTTGGCCTGCCCGACGAGCGGTTCGGGCAGCGGGTCGCGGCGATCGTCCAGCCGGTCACCGGGCGGACCGTCGATCCTGACGAGGTGA
>Ga0335075_10015649_pt1 | contig 11357 bp, 5 predicted proteins | sample Lox_Sample_24_FD_206723 | JGI IMG/M metagenome (GOLD analysis project Ga0335075, IMG submission 206723) | Soil microbial communities from Loxahatchee National Wildlife Refuge, Florida, United States - Lox_Sample_2.4 | ecosystem: Environmental > Terrestrial > Soil > Wetlands | place: USA: Florida...
ACTGGCTAATCTGGAGGACGATGCGAGCATTAGTTTTTGAGTTATATATGGAATTAGGGTTAATTGTTTGATGTTGGTGGCGCTCGCTCTGGCGGTGCCCGCTTTAATTCCTTCAAGATTTTTTTCGGCCCACGTGACCCAATTACTAGCCTTAACCTTAAGGCATCACTTTTATGCCGATCTCGAGCTTCCAAATCAACCAAACAGCCCACCTTCCTAATTTCTAAGTCCTTAATTTTATAAGTCAATGACTGTAATGGGTCCCCAAAAGGGTGGAAAGGGCGGGCGACCTCGAAAGAACCCTACTGTTGAAGAAGCCCCGAGCTGTAAACTAAGCGCAAGACTTGCAAGCAAAAAGGGCATTGTTAGAGCCAAGTAGCCGGAAATCCTCGCTTAGCCTTTGGCGGCAAAACAGGTCACCTACCTATAACTCTTGATCGAGTCGGGCCCAGTTCCTTGGGGCGCTAAGATGTGCCTGCAGTTCCATTGCCTGTAAACTTGGACTGGCGCAGATCGAGCGGGGGGGCGTGGAGTTGCAGAAGGGTAAGGGGGGCGGCATTCTCGTGGGGTGGCGGCATTTTTGGGTGGGAAAAATAGTCGAGCTGGCCACATACCTGTAACTCTAGAGGCGTGTGAGAGCGAGCCTAAAAATGTTAGATGGACCTGTAGCGTTCAAGCAGCCGCCTTAGTCGCACGCGAATCAGGCGCGGTTGGCGGGAGTTATATGTGTTGCAAGATGCAGAAAGAATCGGCGCACAATCTTATTCGGTATAGGAATGAGCATTCGATTCCTGATTCCTAAGGCCAAGAACTAAGAAGGATTTAGCGCAAGGCTTCGGCGCTGGCCCGGGCTCGGCTCTGGGCTCTTTTTCCTTCTTCCTCCTTAATTGCTTCTCCAGTACAAGTACGACGCTGCACACCCAACAAAAAGCTCTAATTCACTGCGCTCTCCTTCCTACCTTGCGACTAAAGCGCTACACACAAGCCCTTTTCCCTTCTCGAAACCGCCCTTAGCGTTGCCTCTGCTGCAGACATTGTAGGAGGGAATGAGTATCGCATACAACTAACGCATGTAGGACCTCCAACTGTGAGATTAGTGGACGACTAGTGTACTCAAGTGAAACCAAGAAGGGAATATGGGAACTTAATTCATCGTCGAATTAAACGTGCAAATCAACTGCCCAACAAAACGCAAGGGAAAGGATCTCTGTCTCCAAAAGGAAAAAGGTCAACGAATGTATTTAGGATTAAAGACTTTTGCTTGCAGGTTGGTAAGAATTCCTTAAATAGTCTGCTGCTCGGCTAGATCAACTGACTAGCCAGCCTGGAAATCACCTGACTAGCGGTGAGCCAGGTGGTGCCGCGAAACCCTCCTACAACACATCCCCTAAGCCCCCGTGAAAAGGCCCCTTTTTCTAAGTTCTGCAAGCAAGTTTGTCTTTTGAGATCCTCTGCTCCTTCGCTTTAGGCCCTAGCTTTTATTTTGGTGTCGAGGTCTTTTACTCATTGCGTCTAAACTTAAACGACTTGTTGTAAATAGCTTTGCAGGTCCTAAAATGCAACATAAGCACAATATCCCTCTTTCCCTTACAAAATCTTGCTTTCTTTAGGGAGTTTGCATTGTTAACGGAGTTTGAGGCGTTTGAAACCTTGCAAGACATTAAAAACTTTAAGCATTTACGTGGCGTTAAGGAGTTTAAGGATTTCCTAGGCTAGCTTGCCTTTATTACTTATTACAAGGACTTTAAGCTCTTGGTGTGTTCTGCTGGCAGGCGCTATTGATCCTGCAAACCTTAAGAAGCACCGGGCCAAGCATTTTCTAGATGCAAAGGGGAAGGGAAAAGACGGCGTTGATCTTGAGGGCTATTAGTGTCCTAGGGGAGCTAGAAGTGTCATCCTTCCCCTTAAGTCTAAGTCTAATCTGTTCTTTTGCTGCTCCTAATGTCTTATTGCCCTTCCGCGAACTTGATACTAGACATAATTTGCTGCAGTGCTCTTTGTGTTCTTACGTTATCTCAAACAAGGACGCATACAGGGACGAGGTTTTAAACCTTAAGGACTTTGCCTTGTTTGATTGCTATATAGTTGTAGTAACAGAGCATCGCTTAAACGCGAACAAGTTCTTTTCTCAATAGAAACAAAGAATGTGGGCAAACAACTACAAGTCAGAGAGCAAGAGAAAGGTGGGACGCTCCTCTTTTGCTGTTGCTAATGCTGACTCTGTAGGGACCCCTTTAATGTCAAACATGATTCGAACCTGAGATAAATAAATGTAGTCTGATACAAAGAATGTGTATGTGTTGTCGGATGATGGTAGACCGGAAGCCTCTCAGCTCCCCTGGCCGACGAGCTTGCTTCTTTTGCTCACTTTCTCTATGAATCCAGAGATGGAGTCTGTGCCGAGAATCTCGAAAACTTTGACCTCGGCTTCGAGGTCTCGCACAATCCAGTTTCGCAGCTCTACGGCAACGAGACTATCAACTCCAAGATCCATGATGCGTTGGGTCGGGCCAATGTCTTCTTTAGCGAGGCCGAGGATGCCAGCCAGCCGCTCCAAGAGGGCATCGGTCATGAGCTTTAGAGCCTCGCCGTGAGACGGCGCCTTCCGCAGGAGCTCCTTGATGCCAACCGCGCTGCCACCATTCGCATCTGCACCGGATTCGCCCGTGGCTCTTCCAACCAGGTGAACGAATCTCGGGTCGCGCAGGAAGGCAGGAGGAGACTTGTTGGTGCTCTCGTTGTAGTCGTAGTGGATTCCGATGGCGATCTGGCAGTCGTCTGGTTTGGTTGCCGGCTCGACAATCACTAACTTGAGCAGTCGGAAGACGTGTTCCAGCTTGACCGGCTGGAAGCCTTGTTTGAGCAGAAGCCTCACCACTTCTGGGTTCTCGGCGACGTAGCCAGCGGACTGGATCATGCCCAGGTTCAACGTGGTGCCGCGGAGGCCCTGAGACACCCGATGACGGGCCAGCGCGTCTTGGAATGCACATCCCGCCGAATAGTTTGCCTGGCCAGTATTTCCCACAATCCCGGCGACCGAGGAGAGCAGGATAAAGAAGTCCAGGTCTTGCTGATTGGGGACGAGATTGTGGAGATTGATTGACCCGTCTATCTTGGCTTTGATCACTGCCCCCCATGCCTCATGGGTCATGTTCTCAAAGACAGAGTCTCGGAGGACCATAGCGCTTTGGATAACGCCGCGGATCACGGGCATAGACGCCGCCATGGACGTCAGAGCCTCTTGCAAGGCCCCGGCGTTCGAGATGTCGCAGGAGAACAGGCGGACGTTGATACCTCGCGATCTCATCAGCTCGAGCCAGTGGAATTCCTGAGACTCAGGTCGGGGAATGGAGCGTGATAATATAGCGATGTGGTGGGCACCATGGCTGTGCATCCAAGTAGCAATAACCCGACCCAAGCCTCCAAGTCCGCCGGCAATAACATACGTAGCGTCCGGTGAGAACTTCAGAGGCGGCAACTGGTTAATGGACTGTGATTCATTAGCGTTAGTTTCTCCTCGGAAGAGTGGTATATCTTACCGGGACTTGCATCTCTGGTTCTACCATGAAGACATGATTTCCGACGTCTCCTTTCTGCATGAGACGGAACACTTGAGTCATATCTTCCAAGGCGTGTTCCTTCGCATCGACATGCAGGGCTCCCTGAGTGACAAGGCTAAGAGCCTCATCGAGATGTTTACCATACAAGTCAGGCCGATGCTTAAGAACTGTCGTTATATCGACCGAGAAGAAAGAGAGGCTCTTCTCGTATGATCGGAAGTCGCAAGGGCCACTTTGCCGGGCTTCTTCAGGTAAAGAAAGGTCGAGTACACGACCGAAAGGTGCCATGCAGGCGGAGATGCCGAGCACATCGTCGCCAGCGGTGAGATTCACGAGCACATCAACTCCTCTGCCGCTGGTGAGAGCGTTGACAGCGCCAATGATGTCACCGGATAGAATCCTGTTCCCTGGAATTCCAAACTTCTGACCTGTAATCTCCCCATGGAGTGAAGAATCAAAAGTGAGGAGAATGTTGGCACCCAAGTGCTGAGCAAGCTGAATTGCAATCTCGCCCAGAGGGCCTGTAGCATTGTGGATGAGAATTGACTCCCCCTTTTGCAGCCTAGCAAGGTGCAACAGAGAGTAAGTGATAGTAGGGTAAGCCACAGGTATAGCGGCAGCCGTGGCAAAAGGCAATGACGTTTTCCGAACAGCCGAAGCCTTAGGCACTGGATGCGATGCGAAACCAGCAGCGGTCCAACCACACACAACATCTCCCAGTTGGAATTGGTCCTGGCAGCCAGTGCCAACAGCACGCACTATGCCACTAAATGTGCCAGACATGCCTGAGGCAGAGCCAAAACGACCTAGAGCAATGGAAAGATCCATGGAATTGATGCCGAATGCCTTTGCCTCGATGACGAGTTCGTCTGATTCTGGAGATGGCATTCCCAAGCCACGATCCACCCAGCATATAGAGCCAACATTACCAGGGGCTTGGACGTCCAATTCCTTTAGACCTTGGGCATTGCCGAACTGGCTTAGCTGCGATTGGCTTTCCACAACAACTTCGGATGCATAAAGGCTTGCGCGGTCGTGGCTGAGGAGGCGCGTGACACAGAGAATACCGTCCTTTTCGAAGAACTCCGTATCCTCACTTCCAGACCTTCGGCCCTGTGTCATACTCTGAACGTGTTGGACCATTGCGACCGCGACAGCGGCTTTCCTGCTCTCATATGCTGTTTCATCGCTGTCCATCTCGACAGTTACGAAAGGCAAGTTCGGGTTCTCCGATCGCACGACCCGGGCGAGACCGACAACCATGCTGCTTTGCGAGGGTAGGAGAGATTTTGTGCTCTGACCGCGAGTTATCCACGCAATGCCCTCTACTGCTGAGACTATAGTCTTGATTGCGTTGAAGTCGTCAGAGGTTACGCTTTCAAGCACTGACACCGGGCCATCATCCAACACGACGACCACACTTGATTCGGCGCGTATGTCGGTGAGTTTTCCTGTGTGGACATCGAGACCGGCATGCTTTCTAATGCTTTCGACCAGATGAGGCTCAAAGTTGTCGGATTTGGCAACCAGCGCTACACTCAGTTTTGGTTCGCCCTTTGGAGGTGACCAGGTTGCATGTGTAGCTATGACTCCATAAGGCCCGGTTTCTACCGTATTAAGCTCTGCCCCAGAGAATTGGGCCTCCTTAAGAGCGGCATCCCATTGCTGCTTATTGAGAGTCGGATTGTCATGACGGTCTTCTTCTTCAGCCTGCCACCACCCAGGAAGTGTGCCAAAAAGCATGTTGATGTATAGCTTTGGGTTGATTACATCAACAACAAGCAGAATACCACCAGGCTTGAGGAGACGTCTGATGTTCTTCAGAGCCTTGCGGATGGACTGGGCGACGTGCAGTGTGTTCGTGGCGATAATGAGATCGTAACTAGCTTCAGTGTATCCCTGGGAGATGGGATCTTCTTTGATTGCGAGTTTCTTGAAGTTGACAGGAGTAGTACCAATGTCACTGGTACCCGACGTCTCTTCCGGAAGAAAAGCAGACGGGCTGCTAACGAAATCATAAGCCATGCAGGAGCCTTCGAGGACTTCTAGGACGGGTCTGCAAGGGTGTCCGACAAGGTTTCCGTATTCGAGGACTTTCAAGTTGGACCTTTCGTGCTTCAGAGTCTCAAGATATCGCTGCATGACGCTATAGCACCTCTGAAGATCTGTCTCTTCGAAAACCCGGGCCAGTGCACCGTCTTGAGTCATGAGTTTCATCGGATCCTGGGATCCTTTCACAATCTCAGCAAGATGCGGACCAATGCGAGTGATCAACTCCCCAGTTGCACCCAATTTCTCGAGGTTTTTGGGTTGGTCGTGACCGGCTGACCCATTGATACCATTTGGGATTTTGGTTCCTGCAATTCCAGTTGGGATTGTAGTTCCTGCGGATCCATTTGGAAGTTGTTGGCCTGCCTCTGTGTGATACTTGAGCCATTCGAACAGCTTCACCTTGTGCCGTGGTGTATCATCATCCGGCTTCCAATTTTCCAAGACGTCAACGGCGTGCTTCATGTAAGAGATAGAAATCCGTTCGAGTGTCTCTGTTCGAACTGAAGCTTCAGTAGGAATTGTAGTCCCGTCCGTAACGAGACGTCGAAAAGCGTCGCCGGTCAAGATCATTGTTCCTGGCTGACAGACGAATCGGTTGCAGAGGCTGCCGTGCTTCTGCCGCTGGCCTGAGTCTCCGGCTTTGCCCAGACTGGAATAGAGAAGGCCTTTGCCAACAACCAACTCCCTATCTTTACCATCTCCCGATCTGACGCGGAACCGTACATGACACTTTCGAGGGCCTTGGGCGGAAGCGTGGGCTAGAACGGAAAGTCGGGTGCCTGGCGCATGTAACATGTCTCCAGAAATGGTAAGAGAGCCTATGTGTGTCGGCACCATCGTCGTAAGAAGTGCATCAGCTTCGAACAAAGCGCACAGAGGCGTCTGTAAGAAACTGTCGATCGTGGCAGGATGTGCTATCTGCGGTAGCTCATATCCCTTGGGCATGAACTCGGAAGTGTCAGGTACGACAACTTTGCCCAAGGATCGATTAGGCTCGGTGAAGACTTCTTCGATACCCTGGAATGGTGCTTCATAGAAGTAGCCAAGTCCTCGGAGGTCTTCGTACAAGGTGGCGCGCGTCCTTCGAACCCAGGTTGACAACTGTCGCTCCACTTCGTCAAACTCACCGAGCTCGTCCGTTGCGTTATCCTTTTGGGAGCTAGTATCGAGCCCATGGAAAATCCTGACGAAACCGGTACAATTCTCGTTCCAGACCTTGTCGGCAGTGCAGGAGTGGATGGTGAACTTGAAGCGGGATGAGGAGGCATCCGACGAGCGAGAAAGAGGTTCCAGCTCTGTTTTCATCTCGACGCCATCAGGACCATCCGGGACGGCGAGTGCCTTTGTGATGTCAACATCCTCGAGAACGAATTGATCAATTTTGCGATTAGGCGCCTGCATCAGGTTGTACTCGTTACAGGCTTGTAGGACAGCTGCCAAGAAGCCGCCGGCTGGATACAGAATTTCGGACTGAATGCCGTGGCCTCTGACCCAGGGGAGCTCAGCGGTGCGGATAATGTTCCTCCAGCAAGGCTTCAGCGGGTTCCAGTCCATGGAGGGTACGCCGAGCAGAGGGTGCTTTGGACGGCTTCTAAGACGATAATCGGAACTAATGCGGGATTCGTACCAATACGTGGTGGAGTGATCCCAAGGGTACTTGGGGAGATCGACCATAACTCGAGGTTTCGAGTGGCTCTTGGGGTTGATAGCATTGTAATTCAGTGGGCAACCTCTCGCGAAAGCATTGCCAGCAAGCGAAAGAAGCGACTCAACAGTATTCTTCTGACGCACGATGCTTGGCAAATAGACACTATTGACTTTTGATGTCGACGGCGAGTTTAGAATCTCGCGGAGCGGCCCTGAAAGAGCTGAATGGGGCCCAATCTCAACTATCATGTTGGAGAAATGGCCTTTCCCACTAGTGGCAAGGTCGTTTGCAAAGGACTGCACCGCTTGCAAAAACTTGACTTGCGACACCATGTTGGTAACCCAGTAGTCACCATTGAGTGTCCAAGGACAGTCCAAATGCATGCCCGTGACGGACGAGAAGAATTTGGCCTTGGACAATGGCTGGGGTTTGACGTTGGTCAGAGCACTTCTGTAGTTCTCGGCAACCTTCTCCATATGATGCGAGTGGTACGCCGTGTCGACACGCAGCTTTCTTGCGAAGACGCCAGCGTCAGTCAACGCAGCCGCCAGATAGTCGATGGCTTCGGCATCGCCACTGACTGTGACGCTTGAAGGGCTGTTTACGCAGGCGACGACGGCTTTGCCGAACTCGAAAGGCAAGGCGTCAATATAAGAGGCAGCGGCTTCTTCGGACAGTCCGACAGCCAGCATAGCCCCGTTGTATTGGGGGGCAACTTTCTTCATCTTGCTGCACCAAAAGCCACGATGGAACGAGGCCCTCATTGCATCTTTAAGCGAGAGAGCGCCACATGCGTACGCAGCCGCGATCTCGCCGCTCGAGTGACCAAAGACTGCCTGAGGATGAATGTCCCAGGTCGCCAGCAGCTCGAACACAGCAATCTGTAGAGCCGTGCACAGGGGCTGGGACAGCTCGGCCTGGTCCACGCGCGACGAGTCTGGTGCCTTGCGCATCTCGGCAATGAGAGACCATTGGGCACCACACTCGCGCAGCAGTTCTTCGCAATGTTCAAGAGTCTGGCGGAAGACCGGATACGCATCAAGGAGCTCTTGACCCATCCCAGCCCACTGGGCGCCTTGGCCAGTGAAGCAAAAGGCTATGGTTGAGGTTTCTGGAGGGTTCGCAGTTTGAGAGGTCGTTGAAGAGCGCCCTAGTGCATCGACAAAATCCTGATACGATGACGCCACGACGAAATCCCTGTGTAAGAAATGAGATCGACGGCAGTTGAGCGTATATGCCATGTTTTCCAGCCCAACATCGTTGTGGGAGGTGAGGTATGCTGCGATATCTTGCTTCCGGGCCTGTAGAGCCCTAGAAGTCTTGCCACTGAAGAAGAAAACACGCGGTTTGTTCAGAATTTCAGAATGGTTGCCGTTGACTTGTGCGGGATTTGCACTTGGCACCTGAGAAAGATGGTCGGAAAGGCCGTTACTGCGAAGGTATCCCTCGGCATCGTCAATAATGGCATGGCCATTGGTTCCGCCGTAACCAAAGGCGTTGACAGACGCTCTACGGAAATTTTTGCCAGGAAATGGAAGAAGCTCTGATGATATGCGGATATTGAGCTTGTCCATAGGAATCCTCGGATTGGGGTTGCGGAAATCGAAATTGGGCGCGATCTGAGCATTCTCTAACATCATGACAGTCTTGATCAGCGCAGCAAGGTTGGCGCAACTCTCGAGATGGCCAATGTTACTCTTCGCGGAGCCAATAATGAGCGGGCCATACCCTTCACGACCTTTCCCAATGGTCGACGCAATGGCGCCGGCTTCTACTGGGTCTCCAGCGGGAGTTCCCGTTCCGTGAGACTCACAATAAGCCGTGTCGACCATGGTTAGCCCGGCCCATCTGTATGCACCCAAGATCATATCCATCTGCGCTTCCTGAGATGGCATGGTGATTCCAGGTGTTCGGCCATCCTGGTTAGAGTAGGTGTTTCGGATCACGGCCCGGATGGGATCCCCATCAGCGAGCGCAAGGTGCAGTGGCTTCAGGATCATGGTAGCAACTCCTTCGCCACGGCCATAGCCGGACGCTCGGTCATCAAATGAGAAGGATCGGCCTGATTCCGACAGAAAGCTGAAGACAGTGAGTCAGTACAAAGTTCGACACGGTGGATATTCGCAACGCATCACATCGAACACGTACCCCATGTGTGTCATGCCAACTATAGGCAGTGGATCGAGAATGAGAGTTGCAGCGGCAACGATAGCCATAGAACTCTCTCCAGACTTGATACTCTGGCAGGCTTGGTGCAAGGCAATCATGCTCCCGGACGAACCAGTGTCCAAGGTGATGGACGGGCCTCTGAGGTCGAAGAAGTATGAGATGCGATTGGCGATGAGGGCGCTGCCCGTGCCAATCGTCTGGTACTTGGAAATGTCCTCGGGGTCTCTCGAAGTGATGTACGAGTAGTCGAGGTTGTACAGATTGACGAAGACACATGTGCGGCTGCCAACCAGCGAGCCGGCTGGAATGCCAGCGCTCTCGATGGCCTCAAAGGCACTCTCGAGGGTCAGACGCTGTTGGGGGTCGATAGCTCTGGCCTCGGCGGCCGAGATGTTGAAGAAGGGAGCATCGAAGGCTGCGAGGTCCTCAGTGATGAAGTGACCCCCCTGCACGTTGATTGTGCCGTTCATATCACCTTGTGGGTGCCAGTGTGCATCCAGGTTGAAGCGTCCCGGTGGGCATTTGTTGGACCATGCACTGCGTCCTTCTCTGAGCAGGTCCCAGAACTTCTGGGGCGAATCCGCGCCGCCGGGAAACTTGCACGCCATGCCGATGACGGCGATTGGCTGTGCTTGCAGCGAAGCCTGGGCGCTGTTCATTGACTCAGGCATGGTGGAGATGTTCGAAACTGGCAGTCGCCTTGCTATTGAAAAAGGTTTATCTTTGTTACACGAGCTGTGAGGAGTTGACGGACATGGCTCATGATCGAATATCGATGGCACTGGCGCTTCTATAAAAACAGCTCGACTCCCCTTATCGAGTGCACATGTCGTGACTCCTAGACACTTCGGTACTGTACAAACGTGGGATTATTCGTATGGAATTCACCTCCTCAAGGATCACGTACATCAAGTCGTGTCACACCAGTGATGGGGTGGGGTGTTGCAAGGATCCACGTCTTACGTGGGGCCAGCTCCTTGGATCCAGGGCTGCATAATTTACGTGAATTACCGTTCTTCACGATAGATACGGTTTTGACGTTGGCCAACAGAGGTTCCTGACTGTAAATTACAAAATACACGTGACAATTTCTCGCCTAACTAATGAGTAAAGGGCAACGACCTGTAGGGTGTGCCTTAAATTTAGAAGATACCTTGGAGTTTCTACCAGAAATCAGCAGAAAGACTACATACAATGATGGAAAACTCAATATTAGGCATTAATAACACTGAATTTTATGTATTTACGTGTATAAAGCTTCATCACGAGCGTAAACTTACTAGAGGGGCTCGTATTTTACAGGTAATTTACAATGAAAATCGTATTTTACAAAAATGGTAAATTTACGTCCTACTCAGAAATATGTTTATCTGGCTAAACTTTATCATTCCTGACTGGGGTCTTCTCTGCGCCTCCCCCTTGATAAGAGATAAAGAGGGAGACGAAAACTTTTAGGGGATTTCTGCCTCGTTCTGCAAGTAGACCATTAAAGCAAGCTTCATCCCACGTTCATCGGGTATCCGGATAGGAAGTGGCTTTTGAAATTATTACCTAGAATTGATGTAACGATTAATTTTTGGATTACATGTAACTAGTGCTTTTTGTTACAAACCGATACGCCGTTGTCTATACTTATTTTAGTATAAGTTGGAGTGAATTTAGGCTTATAAATTTCATATAACCAATAGCGGAAGACACGCTAAATCACGTGCTTTTTGTAACAATACAGCAATCAAAAAGTTCAAATTACATAGATTTCACGAAACAATTAGAAAAACGAAGTATCCAAGGTACTAGAACGATGAGACACACCACCACATTCTACGCCGCGTTCGTACCTTATCTTCTACTCAGACTCTTGTCAGTTTGACAAATTTGGATGACGACATTGCTTTTAGGCTATACTTTGAACCCCACGCATCTAGTTA
>Ga0335075_10015650_pt1 | contig 11357 bp, 11 predicted proteins | sample Lox_Sample_24_FD_206723 | JGI IMG/M metagenome (GOLD analysis project Ga0335075, IMG submission 206723) | Soil microbial communities from Loxahatchee National Wildlife Refuge, Florida, United States - Lox_Sample_2.4 | ecosystem: Environmental > Terrestrial > Soil > Wetlands | place: USA...
CCGCGCGAGGTCCCGGCGCCCGCGCCCGCGCCCGCGCCGGCGCCGGAGGCGGCCGTCGCCGCGCCCGCCGCCTCGTCCGCCGAGGCAGCGGGTGGGCCCATCGAGCCCGCCGAGCCCGCCGCCGCCCCCGCCGAGCCGGCCAAGGCCGCTGCGGCCAAGGCCTCCACCGCCGCCCGCACCGTCCGCGTCGACGCCGAGCGCCTGGACGCGCTCATGCACTCCATGGGCGAACTGGTCATCCACCGCACCGCCGTCGAGGCCCTCACCGGCTCGCTCGATGTGCCGGGGCTGCAGCAGGCCATGCAGGAGCTCACCCGCAGCTCTCAGGCCCTGCAGTCGATGGTCATGCAGGTCCGGATGATCCCGGTCGACGTCGTCTTCCTGCGCTTCCCCCGCCTCGTGCGCGACCTGTCGGGCAAGCTGGGCAAGGAGGTCAAGCTCAACCTGGTCGGCTCCGAGACCGAGCTTGACCGCACCGTCGTCGACGCCCTCGGCGACCCGCTCGTCCATCTCGTGCGCAACTCGCTCGATCACGGCCTCGAGCCCGTGCCGGAGCGCGTCGCCGCCGGCAAGCCGGAGGTCGGCACGCTGGAGATCTCGGCCCGCCACTCCGGCGGCAGCGTGGTCATCCAGGTGCGCGACGACGGCCGTGGCATCAACCCCGAGGCGATCGCCCGCACCGCGGTCCAGCGGGGCCTGCTCGATCCCGCGGCCGCGGCCGAGATCACCATGAAGACCGCCGTGGAGCTGCTCTTCACCCCGGGCTTCTCGACCGCCGAGACCACGAGCGACATCTCCGGGCGCGGCGTCGGGATGGACGCGGTGCGCACCAAGATCCGTGAGCTGGGCGGCGAGGTGCTGCTCGACTCCGTCCAGGGCGAGGGCACGACGGCGCAGATCCGCCTGCCGCTCACGCTGGCCATCGTCTCCGCGCTGCACGTCGACATCGCCGACGGCCCCTACGCGATCCCGCTGGACCGCGTCGAGCGCACGCTGCGGCTGTCGGAGCAGACGGTCCGCTCGGTCGCCGGGCGCCGGATGCTGGTCCTCGACGACGGCGTGCTGCAGTTGCTGGAGGGTGCCGACGTGTTTGGGCGCCAGCGGACGGGTGATCATGAGTTTGTGGTCATCGTGCGCGCGCAGGAGCAGCGCCTGGCGCTGTCGGTCGACGACCTGATCGGGCAGCGCGAGCTCGTCACCCGCCCGCTGCCGTCCGCCGTCAGCGGCGAGCCCGTCTCGGGCGGCGCGGCGCTGGCCGACGGCCGCATCGCCCTCATCGTCGACTGCGACGCGCTCGGCACGCGCCCTGCCAAAGCTGAAGGCCGCAGCGGCGGCTCCCGATCCTCTGACAGCTCCACCGCCGCCGGGAGCGGACGGGTGGCGGCATGACCCACGACCAATCCCAGGAGAAGACCCGAGTGAGCCCGTCCCTGTCCGAGACCCAGCTTGACGCGCTGCGCGAGCTGGCCAACATCGCGTCCGGCACAGCTGCCACCGCGCTGTCGCAGATGCTCGCCCGTGAGGTGCAAATCAGCGTCCCGCGTGCCCTGGCGCTGGCGCCCGCCGATGCTGTCGACGAGTGCGGCGACCCCGAGCAGCACGTCGCGGGCGTGGTGGTCCCCATCCAGGGCGACATCGACGGCATCGTCCTGCTGCTCATCCCCTACGAGCAGGCCGAGATCCTGTGCGCGCTGCTGGGCGTCGAGGCCCACACCGAGGTGGGCGATTCGGCGCTGCGCGAGATCGGCAACATCCTCGCCACCTCCTATTTGAACGGGCTCGGCGCGATGACCAGCATGGAGCTCGAGCCCTCACCGCCGCAGCTGCACACCGACATGCTGGCCGCCATCGTGTCCTCGCTGCTCATCGGGACCGCCGAGGGCGACGATCTGGCCCTCGTGCTGGACTCCGAGCTCGACGTGTCGGGCGACCCCTGCTCCATCTCCTTCCTGCTCCTGCCGACCTCGGGGCAGATCAACGACCTGCTGGCGCCGCTCGGCCTCGCCGAGCCGTCAGCCTGACCATGGCCTCGGCGCGAATGGGTGAGATGGTGGTATCCAGCGATCCAAACGAGGAGCTCGTGGCCCTGGGGCTCGGCTCCTGCATCGGCCTGGCGATCGTCGACCGCACCGCGGGCGTCGCCGGACTGGCCCACATCGTCCTGCCCGAATCGAACGACCGGGGCGAACAGCTGGGCAAGTACGCCGACACGGCGATTCCGGAGCTGATCACGCGGCTGCGCCAGGCCGGAGCCGTCGAGCGCCGCTTCGAGACCGCGATCGCCGGCGGCGCGCGGATGTTCGAGATGAGCGGCGGGCTGGACATCGGCGCCCGCAACGAGGCGGCCGTGCGCAGCGCGCTGGCCGCGGCGCACCTGACGGTGAGGGCCGCCAAGACCGGAGGCACCACCGGGCGTACGCTGAAGGTCACCCTCAGCGACCTGACCGTCACCGTCCGCTCGGCCGGCGAGCAGCCCGAGACGCTGCTCCAGGGCCGGGCCCCAAGGTTCACCCCGGCAGCGGGAGCAGCCCGATGAGCGAACTTCTCACCCCCGACAAGATCGCGGCGCTCGTCGACGCCGCCAAGCAGGGGCAACTGCCCGACTCCGGCGCAGGGCAGAAGGCGGCCCGGCGTGGCCACCGGCTGCGCACGGTGGACTTCTCACGTCCCACCAAGTTCTCCGCCGACCAGGCCCGCCGGATCATGCGCGCCACGGAGACCTTCTGCCAGACCGCCAACACACGGCTCTCCACCGAGCTGCGCGTGCCGGTGGAGCTCGAGCTCATCAACACGGTCCAGCTCACCTGGGCCGCAGCGCAGGCACAGCTGCCGCCCAACTCGCTGTCGCTGATCCTCGAGGTGGCGCCAATCGGCACCCGGATGCTGCTCACCGCCGAGCAGTCGTTCATCCTGGCCGGCCTGGAGGCCCTGCTCGGCGGCTCCCCCGAGCGCCCGCCCCAGGAGCGGCGGATGTCGGAGATCGACTGGAGCCTGACCCGCCGTCTGTTCGAGTCGATGGTCTTCCAGCTCTCGCTGGTGTGGCAGGAGCTCGGCGGCGTCACTCTGACCGCCGGCGAGGTTGATCCTCACGACGCCGGCCAGGTGGCCTCGGTGTCAGAGCCGACCTTCACCCTCCTGCTCGAGTGCCGGATCGCCAAGAACTCGTTCGCGCTGGCCATGCTCATCCCGTGGGCCGCGATCGAGCCCGTCGAGGACGCCATCTCGGGCCGCGATTCCAGCCACGACCACGAGATCCTCACCACGTCGCCGATGCAGCGGGCGATGTCCGACGTGCCGGTCAACCTGCGCGCCGAGGTGGCCTCGATCGAGCTGGAGGTCTCCGAGATCCTGTCGCTGGCTCCCGGAAGCGTCGTCAAGTTCGGCGTACCCGCCGAGGACGGCGTGATGCTCTACGCCGAGAACGTGAAGCTCGCGCGGGCCCAGCCCGGGTCCCACGGGCCGCGGCGCGCCGTGCAGATCTGCGGACCGGAGGGCACCCGCTGATGGGCGCCACCGACATGACGCCGCGCGACGCGCTGATGCGCCTGGGCGCCTCCACCGCGGAGGCCGTCGCCCAGGTGCTGGAGATGTTCGCGCCCGGCAGCGTCGAGCGCGGCGAGGTCACCGTCATCGCCGAGGGACAGTCCCCGTTCAGCGGGATCGTCGCCGGATCGGTGGCCGCCAGCGTGTCCTACGTCGATGGGGTCACCGGGGCCAACCTCTTCGTCCTCACCGCCGCCGGCGTGCGCAACATGGCCCAGGCGATGGGCATGCCCGCGCCCGAGGAGGGTGAGTCCGGCGAGCTCTCCGAGCTCGAGCTGTCGGCCGTCGGCGAGGCCTCCAACCAGATGATGTCGGCCGCCGCCTCGGCCATCGGGGTGGTCCTGGGCCAGGAGATCGAGATCTCCGCTCCCGACATCCGCGTCCTCGACAACCCCGACGCCGCGGGCGAGATCTACGGCTCCTCGCCCCACGCGACCTCCACCACCTTCCTCATCGGCGGCGAGTCGTGCCGGCTGATCCAGCTCGTGCCGCGGGCCTTCGTGGTCCGGATGGCGCGGGCCCTGGACGAGCTCGACTCAGAGACCGTCGACGACTCGCGTGCCTCGGGCGCCGACGGCGCCGCCGCCGGCACGGCTCAGAGCATGGCCCTGGTGGAGGCGCTCACGGGGATCAAGGTGCGCGTGTGGGCCGAGCTGGGCCGCACGCAGCTCGCTCTGTCGCGGGCGCTGGGCCTGCCCCTCGGCGCGGTGGTCGAGCTCGACCACGCCGCCGACGCCCCCGTGGACCTCTATGTCAACGGCCTGCGCTTCGCCCAGGGTCACCTCATCGTCACCGACGATGGAGAGTGGGCCTTCCAGTGCGACACCGTGGGTGGCCGCGCCGTCCCGGACCCGTCGCCGCGCGAGACCCTCGCGATGGAGGTCCTCCAGGACGTCAGCGAGCCGACCTTCGGCGACGACGCCGAGGTCGTGCCCGTCGATGAGGCTCTCGAGATCGTCGACGACGAAGTCGTCGAGGCCGAGCCCGCCGAGGCCGAAGCCGTCACTGCCGACGAGGTCGTCGAGGCCGGGGCCACCGACGACGACACCGCAGCATCCCCCACCAACGATGAAGAAGGAGCCTGATACTGATGGCCCGTGTACTCGTAGTCGACGACGCCGCGTTCATGCGTAAGGTCGTGAGCGACGCGCTCGCCTCCGGTGGCCATGAGGTGATCGGCGAAGCCGGAAACGGCAACGAAGCGGTGGCCCGCTTCCAGGAGCTCAAGCCCGAGCTGACGATGCTCGACATCACCATGCCGGAGAAGACCGGCCTGGAGGCGCTGGCCGAGATCATGACCATCGACCCCGGCGCCCGCGTGCTGATGTGCTCAGCGCTGGGCCAGGAGTCCAAGGTCATCGAGTCGATCAAGCTGGGCGCCAAGGATTTCGTCGTGAAGCCGTTCCAGCCCGAGCGGCTGCTCGAGGCCGTGGGCAAGGCTCTGGCCTGAACCCCGCAGCGCCCGCGCGCCCCGCCTCCGGATCAAAAATCCGGCATCCGGCCTAAAGCCCTCGGCCGGATACGCCGACATAGAGGGTGACTCTTCCCTCGGAGTCTCCCCCTCGATGCGGTTCTCCACGCTGACACGTGGCGCCGGCCTGATCGGCGCCCTCACGCTCTCGTACGCCCAGATGGCGCAGGCCGCCACTGGCGCCACCGGAGAGCAGACGCCCCTGCACCTGTCGACCACGGGCGCGGCTCACGCCGCCTCGGCCGGCAGCGGCGGCTCGGGCATCGTTCGCACGATCATCGCGCTGATCGTGGTGATCGGGATCATCTTCGCGATCTCCAAGGTCCTCAAGGCTGTCAAGGGCCGCGACGCCGTCCGCGCCAGCGGCAACGGCCTCGAGCAGATCGCCACGCTGCCGATCGCCCCCGGCAAGTCGGTCTCGCTGCTGCGCTCGGGCACCGACATCATCCTGCTCGGCGTCGCCGACAACGGGGTCACGGCGATCAAGACCTACACCGAGGACGAGGCGGTCGCCGCCGGGATCGACCTCCCGGAGGACGACGAGGCCTACGGCCTGACCGAGAAGCCGCTGGACCGCGTGGTCAACGGCCTGCGCCGGATGACGGTCCGGGACTGACGCGCTCATGAAGATCGACTCCTCAAACGCGCTTCAGATCCTCCTGTTGATGGGTGGGCTCTCGCTGATTCCGGCGATCCTGTTCACCGTCACCGGCTTCACCCGGATCCTCATCGTCCTGGGCTTCATCCGCTCGGCGATCGGCACCAACACCACTCCGCCCAACCAGGTGCTCGTCGGGATCGCGCTGTTCCTCACGCTGTTCGTGATGGCGCCGACGATCAGCGCCATCAAGAAGGACGCCTGGGAGCCCCTTCAGCACCACCAGATCTCGACCGCCACGGCGATCAAGCGCGGCGAGGAGCCGCTGCGCGAGTTCATGTTCCGCCAGACGCGCAACCAGGACATCTCGCTGTTCGTGAGCATGGCCCGGATCAAGACCCCGCAGACCCGCGCGCAGGTCCCCACCTACGTCCTGATCCCCGCCTTCATCATGTCCGAGCTCAAGACATCGTTCGAGATCGGGTTCTTGATCTTCCTCCCGTTCCTGATCATCGACCTGATCATCTCCTCGACCTTGATGAGCGTCGGCATGGTGATGCTGCCGCCGAGCTTCATCTCCCTGCCGTTCAAGATCCTGCTGTTCGTCTTGGTGGACGGCTGGGACGTCATCACGCACTCGCTCGTCGCGAGCTTCCACTAGCCCCTCTGACCAGGACCCCGCCGCCATGAACCAGGACACCGTCGTCAGCCTTGCCACGCAGGCCATGAAGCTGGCCATCGAGGTCGCCGGACCGATGATGCTCGTCGGCCTCGTCATCGGGCTGGTCGTCTCGGTCTTCCAGGCCGTGACCTCCATCCAGGAGCAGAGCCTCAGCTTCATCCCGAAGATCGTCGGCCTGGCGGCACTGATCGTGATCCTGGGCCCGTGGATGCTCGACCAGCTGGTCACCTACGCCACGAACCTCTACACGTCGATCCCCTCCCTGATCTCCTAGCTGAGCCAGCTGACCCGTCGATGAGCCAGCTGACCCTCAACACGCTGCTGACGCAGATCGGCTCCGACAAGGTCACCGGGTTCTTCCTGGTCCTGGCCCGGGTCAGCCCCCTCTTCGTCCTGGCGCCGCTGTTCTCGTCCAAGATGATCCCGGCGCGCGTCAAGGGCATCGTGGCCGTCGGCATCTCGATCGGCCTCACCCCCCTTGCCGTCCACGGCCAGCACATCCCCACCGACCCGATGGCGGTCGCCGGGATGCTGATGGTCCAGGTGCTGGTCGGCCTGGCCTTCGCCTTCGCCGTCGGCATGGTCCTCACCGCCATCGAGGCGGCCGGCGCGCTCACCGACATGGTGGCCGGCTTCTCCTACGGGTCCACGGTGGACCCCGTCAACGGCAACCAGGGCGGCACCATGACCAACCTCTACAGCCTCGTCGGCTTGGCCATGTTCATCGCCATCGGCGGCGACGCCTGGACGCTGCGCGGCCTGCAGAAGACCTTCGACCTGGTGCCTCTGACCAAGGCCCCCCAGATCGCGAGCCTCACCTCCGGTGTCGAGCAGGCCTTCGCCACCATCTTCGTCTCCGCGGTCGAGGTGTGCGCCCCGGTCATCCTGGCCCTGCTCATCACCGACGTGGCCTTCGGCATGATCGCCAAGGTCGTCCCCCAGGTGAACATCTTCGGGGTCGGCTTCCCCATGAAGGTGGGCGTGGCCATGCTCGTCGTCGCCGCCTCGCTGCCCTTCCTCGGCTCGTTCATGAGCGACCAGATCGGCACCGCAGTCACCGGGATCCTGCAGTTCATCTAGAGCCATGGCCGCCGACGACAAGACAGAAAAACCAACCGGCAAACGCAAGTCGGAAGCGCGCAAGAAGGGCCAGGTCGCCAAGAGCACCGAGGTCAACGGCGCGCTCGTCCTGGTGGCCGGCCTGATCGCGATCTCCATGCAGGGGCCGTCGGTGGTCAACGCGATGGCCGGGACCATGCGCGCGATGTTCGGCATGGTGTCGCGCCCCAACGAGGTCTCCTCGGCCGCGGGCCTGCACGGGATCGTCAGCCTCATGGTCCACACCCTGGAGACGACGGCGCTGCCGATCGGCATCCTCTGCATGGCCGGCGGCGTGCTGGCCAACGTCGCCCAGGTGGGCTTTCGCCCGACGCCCTACCTCCTGCGCCCCAACTTCCAGCGGCTCAACCCCCTCCAGGGCGCCAAGCAGATCTTCGGCAAGCGCGTGGGCTTCGAGCTGGGCAAGGTGCTGGCCAAGGTGATCGTGGTCGGCGGCGCCGCCGCAGTCAGCCTCATCCCGCTCATCACCCATCTGGGCGCGAGCATGGGCACCACGCCCATGGGCCTGGGCAGCCTGCTCTCAGACGGCGCCCGCTCGATCATCGAGCGGATCGTGATCGTCTACCTGCTGATCGCCGTCATCGACCTCGTCCACCAGCGTCGCACGCACGCCAAGGGGATGAAGATGACCAAGCAGGAGGTCAAGGACGAGGGCCGTCAGACCGACCTTCCCCCCGAGATCAAGGGGGCCATCCGCCGCCGCCAGATGATGGCGGCGCGGGCCCGGATGATGGCCGCGATCCCCACCGCGGACGTGGTCGTCACCAACCCCACGCACTACGCCGTCGCCCTGAAGTACGACGGCAGCCTGCCCGCCCCCATCGTGGTGGCCAAGGGCAAGAACCTGGTGGCCGCCCAGATCCGGCGGATCGCCACTGAGAACAACGTCCCCATCGTGCCCGATCCGCCGTTGGCGAGGTCACTGCACGCGATGGTGAGCGTCGACCGGATGATCCCGGCCGAGCTGTTCGCCGCCGTGGCGCAGGTGCTGGCATTCGTCTACAAAATGGCTGGTCGGAGGAGAATCGCCGCATGAACGAGCAAACGCTGCGCAAGCTGCTCAAGCACACCGATCTGATCGCGGCGGTCGGCGTCGTGCTCGTCGTCTCGATGCTGGTGATCCCGCTGCCCTCAGCGCTGCTGGATCTCATGATCACCTGCAACATCTCCGGCGCCCTGGCCATCGTGGTGGCGACGATGTACATCAACAAGGCGCTGGAGTTCTCCGCCTTCCCGACGCTGCTGCTGCTGACCACGATGTTCCGGCTGGCCATCAACGTGTCGGTGACGCGTCTGGTGCTCACCACCGGCAACGCCGGCTCGGTGGTCGCCTCCTTCGGTCAGTTCGTCGTCGGCGGCAACGTGGTCGTCGGCCTGGTCATCTTCATGATCCTGGTGGTCATCCAGTTCGTGGTCGTCACCAACGGTGCCGGCCGCGTCGCGGAGGTGTCGGCCCGCTTCACCCTGGACGCCATGCCCGGTAAGCAGATGGCGATCGATGCCGACCTCAACGCCGGGCTGATCACCGACCAGGAGGCCCGCCACCGCCGCTCCGAGATCGCCCGCGAGGCCGACTTCTACGGAGCCATGGACGGTGCCTCGAAGTTCGTCAAGGGCGATGCCATGGCCGCGGTGGTCATCACCGGCATCAACCTCATCGGCGGCATCGTGGTGGGCATGCTCCAGCACCATCTGGCCTTCGGCGAGGCCACCAAGCACTACTCACTGCTCACCGTCGGTGACGGTCTCGCCGCGCAGATCCCAGCGCTGCTGATCTCGGTCGCCACCGGCATCATCGTCACCCGCTCGGGCTCCGAGCGCGACCTCGGCTCCGAGATCGCCACCCAGATCCTGGGCCAGAAGAAGGCCCCGCTGGTCGCCGGCGGCGCCATCCTGGCCTTCGCCCTGGTCCCGGGCCTGCCCAAGATCCCGTTCCTGCTCATCGGCGGGCTGCTCTTCGCCATCGGCTGGTCCCTGCGCAAGAACGAGGGCGGCATCGCGGCCCTCATGGCGGCCCCCGCCGCCGCCGGCGCCGCCGCGGGCGAGCTGCCGGCGCCCAAGGAGGACACCAAGGCCGCCCCGCGCGACGAGGTGATGAAGGAGCTGCCGATCGACCCGCTGGAGCTCGGCATCGGCTTCGGCCTGGTTCCCATGGTGGACCGCGGCTCCGGCGGCACCCTGGTCCGCCGCATCTCCCTGATCCGCCGCCAGATCGCCGGCGAGCTCGGCATGGTCATCCCCCCGGTGCGCATCCACGACGAGGTCGACCTGGACTCCCACGAGTACGTCTGCAAGGTCCGTGGCACCGAGGTGGCGCGCGGCCGGGTCATGGCCGGCCACAAGCTGGCCATGGATCCGGGCGACGCCGTCGGCAACCTGTCGGGCATCCCGACCACCGAGCCGGCCTTCGGCCTGCCCGCGGTGTGGATCGCCGACTCCCAGCACTCCGAGGCCGAGGCCCTGGGCTACACCGTGGTCGACGCCGAGTCCGTGATCGTCACCCACCTCACCGAGACCATCCGCGCCCACGCGTCGCAGCTGCTCACGCGCCAGGACGTCCGGGCCCTGCTGGATCAGCTCAAGGAGTCCAACGAGGCCGTCGTCAACGAGGTCGTCCCCGACATCCTGTCGCTGGGCGAGATCCAGCGCGTCCTGCAAACGTTGTTGTCGGAGGCCGTCTCGATCAGGGATCTCGGCGCTATTGTCGAAGCAGTGGGTGACAAGGCGCGGATCACGCGCGACACCGGACTCCTCGCGGAGTACGCGCGTCAGGCGCTTGGCCGAGCCATCACCGCCCCCCACCTCGGTGCAGACCAGACATTGCGCGCGATCACCCTTGATCCGTCCATTGAGCAGGAAGTGGCGACATCGATCACGGCCACGACCGACGGCGAGTTCCTGGCGCTGGAGCCCTCCCGCGCCCAGGCACTGCTCGGCGCGGTCCGCGCCCAGTCCGATCACGCCCACGCGCTCGGCGGTATCCGCCCGGTGCTGCTGTGCTCGGCGCGGGTCCGTCGCCACATCCGGCGTCTCGTGGAGTCGGCCGTGCCGCACCTGGCCGTCTGCTCCTACAACGAGATCGCGTCGGGCATCAGCGTCGAGACGATCGGAGTGATTAGCGCGTGACCGACCCCTCCTCGCCGTCACCGGCACCGTCTGGGGAACCGGACGGGGTGCGCACCTACCGGGGGCGCACGATCGAGGAGCTGATTCCACGGATCCGCGCCGAACTGGGCCCGGACGCCATCATCCTGCGTGAGCGCGAGGGGCTCATGGGCGGAATTGGTGGCTTCTTCGCCCAGAAGTGCGTGGAGATCGACGCCCAGGCGGCCCCGAGGGTCAACGTCTACGCCGACGATTTCGAGGACGAGCTCGAAGACGACGATTTCCACGGCGCTCCCGAGGACTACGAACAGTTCTCGGCCGAGCCGCCCCCAGGCTATGTGCCCGTGCCGTTGCCCGACGCTCCGCCGCCGGACGACGACGCCCCGCAGACGCGAGCGGTTGAGGGACCGTCCGCGTCCGCGCCTTCGCCAGCCCCGGCTGCCGAGGAGCCAGTCGCTCCTCCGGCGCCGGCGGCTGAGCCTCCCATCCCGGTCCCGCCGGTGGCCGAGAGTGCGCCGGCCGCGCCGGCCACCCCGTCGTTCTTCGACGAGGCGTCGTTTGCCGCGCGGCTGGAGGAGGCGTCCTTTGAGACCGACGCCAGGCTGGCCGAACTCGCCGAGCCCGAGCCCGAGCCCGAGGACGAGGCGGCCCCGACCGCGCCGTCGGCGGCCCCGTCGTTCATCGCCTTCGACGAGCTCGAGGAGGAGGCGCCGTTCGCCCCGCCGGCCCCGGCGCCGGAGCTGGCGTTCGCCGAGCCGGAGTGGGTGTTTGACGAGCCGCAGTCGGTGGTGGTGGAGCCCGAGCCGATGGAGCCGGTGCCCGAGCCTGTGGCCGAGGAG
>Ga0335075_10015651_pt1 | contig 11356 bp, 9 predicted proteins | sample Lox_Sample_24_FD_206723 | JGI IMG/M metagenome (GOLD analysis project Ga0335075, IMG submission 206723) | Soil microbial communities from Loxahatchee National Wildlife Refuge, Florida, United States - Lox_Sample_2.4 | ecosystem: Environmental > Terrestrial > Soil > Wetlands | place: USA: Florida...
GCCGTGCTGAACATCGGCGCGACGTACGCCTGGACCGGGGGACCGGGGACCGCCCATTCGGCGGCGGCCAAGGCCGGGGTGACGAACCTGACCCAGTCGCTCGCGGTGGAATGGGCGCCCGCGGGCATCCGGGTGAATTGCCTCGCGCCCGGGCTGTTCCCGCACGACGACCACGTGCCCGCGATGGCCGCGGCCCGTCCGAACGGGTCCGCGCGGGACTTCACCACGATCCCCGCCGGGCGGACCGGCCGCCTGCACGAGCTGGGCTGGGCCGCGACGTACCTGTGCTCCCCCTATGCCGCCTATCTCACCGGGCATACGCTCGTCCTTGACGGGGCGAACTGGCTGCGCCGCGGCCTGCGGATGCCCGAGTTCATCCCGGTCCGCGACCAGCCGGGAATCGCCAGGGACGGGAGCGCATGATCGACGAGCAAGCATGGGCGGGCGTGAGCGCCCGGGCCCCCCGCCCGAGCCGGCTTGGCTCGCCGGAGCGCACGGCGAAGGAACTGCGCGGCGTCGGCTATCTGCCGGACCAGCACATCGCGAGCGTCGTATACCTCGGCGAGCAGCTGGCCAAGCCGGTGCTCATCGAGGGACCGGCGGGCACCGGGAAGACCGAGCTGGCCAAGAGCGTGGCCCTGATGACGGGCATGCGGCTGATCCGGCTGCAGTGCTACGAGGGGCTGGACGAGGCCAAGGCCCTCTACGAATGGAACTACCGGAAGCAGCTACTCCGTATCCAGGCCGGTCAGGCCGGGCAGGGCGTCCAGGCCGGGCAGGCCGGCTGGGCGGACATCGAGTCCGACATCTTCAGCGAGGAGTTCTTGCTCACCCGGCCGCTGCTGGCCGCCATCAGGGCGCCTGAACCCGTCGTGCTGCTCATCGACGAGGTCGACCGCCTCGAGGTCGAGACCGAGGCGCTGCTGCTCGAGGTGCTCTCCGACTATCAGGTGTCGATTCCCGAGCTGGGGACGATCACGGCCACCCAGACGCCGCTGGTGTTCCTGACCTCCAACAGCTCGCGCGAGCTCAGCGAGGCGCTCAAGCGCCGCTGCCTGTACCTGCACGTCGGCTACCCGTCGGCCGAGCGCGAGCAGGAGATCGTCCGCAGCCGGGTGCCAGGGATCGGCGAGCGGCTGGCGGCCCAGGTCAGCGGGCTGGTCCGGTCGCTGCGGACGATGGACCTGAAGAAGCGGCCGTCGGTCTCTGAGACCATCGACCTGGCCAGCACGCTGTTCCTGCTCGGGGCCGAAGACCTGACCCCCCAGCTCGCGACCGACACGCTGCACGTCCTGCTCAAGTACCAGTCGGACATCGAGAAGGCGGCGGCCGAGCTGGCCGCGAAGCGCTGACATGACCGGCCGGGGGACGCTCGCCGCCTTCGTGGCCGAGCTTCGCGCGATCGGCCTGCCCGTCTCGGTGGCGGAGAACATCGACGCCATGGCCGCGGTCCTCGCCATGCCCGTCACCGACCGCGCGGCGCTACGCAGCGCGCTGGCCGCGACCCTGGTCAAGAACAGCGACCATTACATGGCCTTCGACCTGGCCTTCGACCTGTTCTTCGGGGACCGGCGGGTCGGCGCCGACGCGCTGACCAGCCCGGCGGCCGACCCTGCGGCCGGCCCCGCGGCCGTCGCCGGCGACGGCGAGGCCGCCGCGGCGAACGGCGCGGGCCGGCCCGGCGTCGGCGCGGGGCTCAGCGACGCTGGTCTGCAGGACCTGCTGTTCCGCGCGGTCCTGGCCGGCGACCGGCTGCTCATCCGCACGGCCGTGGCCGAAGCGGTCACCAGGTACGCGGGCGTGGAGCCGGGCCGGCCCGTGGCCGGGATGTACTACCTCTACCGCACGCTGAGCCGGCTCGACATGGACCGGCTCCTTGACCGCCTGCTGGCATCCGACGTCCCGGCGGCCTTGCCGGCGATGGACCGCGGCCTGGCCGCCGAACACCGCCGCGGCCAGGTAGCCGGGGTCCGCGCCGAGGTGGAAGCCGAGATCCGCCGGAGGCTGGTGGCCGACCGCGGCGCCGAGGCGGTGGCCGGCACGCTCCGCACGCCGCTGCCCGAGGACACCGACTTCCTCAGCGCCACGCCGGGGCAGCTCGCCGCGATCAGGCAGGCTGTCCAGCCGCTCGGCAGGAAGCTGGCCGCGCGGCTGGCCCGCAAGCGCCGGCACCACCGCCAGTCGGCGCTCGACTTCCGGCGCACGATCCGGCAGTCGCTCAGCAACGGCGGGGTGCCGGCCGACCTGACGTTCAGGAAACCGCATCCCGCCAAGCCCGAGATCGTGCTGGTCGCCGACATCTCCTCCTCGGTCGCCGCGTTCGCGAGCTTCACGCTGCAACTGGCCTACGCGATCAGGTCGGAGTTCACCCGGGTCCGGAGCTTCGTGTTCATTGACGGGATCGAGGAAGTGACCGGCGTCCTGGACTCCGCGCCCGACATCACGGCCGCGGCCCGCCAGATCAGGAGCCGGCCGGGGATCGTGCGCCTCGACGGCCATTCCGACTACGGCATGGTGCTGGAGAGCTTCTGGGACCAGTGGGGTCAGCAAATCAAGAGACGGACCAGCGTGATCATCCTCGGGGACGGGCGGAACAACTATCACGCGTCGCGGTCCTGGGTGCTGGAGGCCATCCGTCAGCGCGCGCGTCACCTGTACTGGCTCAACCCCGAGCCGGCGCCCACCTGGGACACCGGCGACTCCATCGTCTCGGAGTACGGACAGCACTGCGACCGGCTGGTGGAGTGCCGGAACCTGCGCCAGCTGAAGGAATTCGTCGAAGCACTCGACTAGCCCCGTACCCGACCAGCCGACCGATACTAAAAGAGTAAACTCTTTATCGATAGTCTTCAGCCCTGGCTCACCCCGGAGGTTGCCCATGGGGGCCCGCAGCCGCCTCGCGGAACTGCTCGGCGAGGCTCCGGCGGACGCCGAGGCCGTCGAGTTCGCCGAGTCGTGGTGGACCTGGGGAATGCTGCGGGCCGCGGCCCGGTCCGCCGGCGACCTGCTCGGCCGGCTCGGGCTCGGCGCCGGCGCGCGGGTCGGGGTGGTGCTCGAGAACCGTCCCGAGCACGCCGCCGTCGTCATCGGGCTGCTCGCGACCGGGCGGTGCGTGGTGACGCTGAGCCCGCTGCAGCCCGCCGGCCGGCTGGCGGCGGACATCGCGCGATGCGAGGTCCCGGTGGTGATCGCGTCGCCGGCCGTGCTCGCCCTGAGCGGCGTGCCCGAGGCGATCACGGCGCGCGGAGCCGTGATCGAGCTGGCCGGGGACGGCGCCCCGCGGGTCACGGCGGGAGCGGTGCCGCCCGGTCCGCCAGGCTCGCCTGGTGTCGCGATCGAGATGCTGACCTCCGGCACCACGGGCCCGCCGAAGCGCGTCCCGCTGCGCGACAAGCAGTTCGACCAGGCACTGCTGTCGGGCGGCGGACCGCTGAAACGGGGCGTGCTGCTGCGCGGGGGCGTCACGATCGCGGCCACCCCGATGGTCCACATCGGCGGCATGTGGGCCGTGGTCGCGTCCCTGTACGCGGGCCGCCGGGTGGTCCTGATGCCCCGGTTCCAGGTCGGGCCGTGGGTGTCCGCGGTGGAACGGCACCGGCCGAAGGCCGCCGCGCTGGTCCCGGCCGCGCTGCGCGGCGTCCTCGACGCGGCCGTCCCGGCGGACAAGCTGAGCAGCCTGCTGGTCGTGACCTCGGGAACCACCTACTGCCCGCCGGACCTGGCTGACGCCTTCTTCGGCACGTACGGTATTCCGGTGCTGATGACCTACGGCGCCACCGAGTTCGCCGGGGCGCTCGCCGCGTGGACGCTGCCGATGCACCGCGAGTGGTGGGCGGCGAAGCGGGGCAGCGCCGGGCGCCCGGTTCCCGGCGTCGAGCTGCGGGTGGTGGACGAGGCGGGACGGCCGGCCGGGCCGCGCCACAGCGGGCACCTGGAGGTCAGGTCCGCGCAGTCGCCGCGGGGCGCCACAGCGTGGGTGCGCACCAGTGACCTCGCCCGCATCGACGAGGACGGATTCCTGTTCATCGTCGGACGGGCCGACGACACGATCATCCGCGGCGGCTTCAAGGTGCGGCCACAGCAGGTGCGCGAGGCACTGGAACGGCACCCGGCCGTGGCCGAGGCGGCGGTCGTGGCACTGCCCGACGACCGGCTCGGGCAGGTTCCCGCCGCGGCGGTCGAGCTGCGGCCGGGCACGCCGGCCCCGGACGTCGCCGAGCTGATCGCGGCCTGCCGCCAGGTGCTCACGCCGTACGAGGTCCCGGTCCGCGTCGCGATCCTCGAGGAGCTGCCCAGGACGCCGTCGCACAAGGTCAGCAGGGCTGACCTGGCGAAGCTCCTGACCGACGGGACCGACCGGACCGACGGGACCGACGGGAGAGCGGGGTGAACCTGACCGACCTGGCCAGGGAGTTCGGGGACAAGCCGGCGGGCATCATGGCGGGTTCCGGCGAGCGGCTGTCCTACGCGGAACTGGAACGGCGATCCAACCAGATCGCTCACCTGTTCAGGTCCCGCGGGCTACGGCCAGGGGATCACGTCGCGATCTTGATGGAGAACCGCCTGGACCTGTTTCCCGTGGCCTTGGCGGCGCAGCGGTCCGGCCTGCTGTACACCCCGGTGAACTGGCATTTGTCCAGCGACGAGGCCGCTTACATCGTGGCCGACTGCGGGGCGCGGCTGCTCATCTCGTCGGGCGCGCTCGAGGACCTGGCGGCAGCGGCCACGGCGCCCGCGCCGGCGCTCGAAAGCCGGCTGACCGTCGGCGCGCCGGTCGCCGGGGTCGAATCGCTAGCGGAGGCGGCCGCCGCTATGCCGGACACGCCGGTCAGCGACGAGGTCGAGGGCTCCTACATGTACTACTCGTCAGGCACGACCGGCCGGCCCAAGGGCATCATCCGGGAGCTGACCAGCCAGCCGTTCGGCACCGGGCTGCCGCTCGACAGGAGAATGAAGACGGAGTACGGCTTCTCGGCGTCGACGGTCTACCTGTGTCCGGGGCCGCTGTATCACTCGGCGCCGCTTGGCTTCTCGCTGGGGACGGTGCGCAACGGCGGCACGGTCGTGGTGATGGAGCGTTTCGACGCGGCCCGGTCGCTGTCGCTGGTCGAGCAATACCAGGTGACGCACGTCCAGTTCGTGCCGACCATGTTCGTGCGGATGCTGAGGCTTCCCGACGCGGAACGGACCAGGTTCGACCTGTCGAGCCTCCAGGTCGTCATCCACGCCGCGGCGCCGGTCTCGGTCGAGGTCAAGGAGCGGATGATCGACTGGCTCGGGCCGATCCTTGGCGAGTACTACGCGGGCAGCGAGGGCAACGGGTTCTGCATGATCGACAGCCCCACGTGGCTCACGCACAAGGGCTCCGTCGGTAAGCCCCTGACCGGGGCGGTACACATCTGCTCCGACGAGGGTGATGAGCTGCCAGCGGGCGAGACCGGCACCATCTGGTTCAGCGGGACCAGCCGCTTCGCCTACCACAACGACCCGGCGAAGACCGCCGCGGCGTTCAACGCCAGGGGCTGGAGCACCCTCGGCGACATGGGCCACGTCGACGCCGAGGGGTACCTGTACCTCGCGGACCGGCGCACCGACCTGATCCTGTCCGGCGGCGTGAACATCTACCCGCGCGAGGTCGAGGACGCGCTCATGCTGCACCCGTCCGTCGCCGACGTGGCCGTGCTCGGCATCCCCGACGACGAGATGGGCCAGCGCGTGCACGCGGTCGTGCAGCCCGCCCTTCGCGGCGCCGGCACCCCGGAACTGGCCAGCGAGCTGATCGAGTTCTGCCGGGCGCGGATCGCGCGTTTCAAGGCGCCCAGGTCGGTGTCGTTCGAAGACGAGTTGCCGCGGACGCCGAGCGGCAAGATGCTGCGGCGGGTGCTGATGGACCGGTACCGCCACCCCTGACCAGCAGCCCCATTAGCCCGCGATCAGGGCCGTCCCGCACCGGGCACGCCGACCTCCAGGGCCACGATGCGCCCCTGGGGATCACGGGCGGCCTCGTGCATCACAAGCACCGGATTGACGGTCACATAGAGCGTGCGCCGCCCCGGGCCGCCGAGCACGCACGCCACCGGCGAACTGTCCCCGAAGTCGATGCGCCGGTCCGGCGTGCCGTCCGCCAGGAACCGGAACACCCCGTGGCCCTTCGGGTCCGCCACCCAGACGGCGTCGTCCGCGTCGAGGCACAGCCCGTCCGCCCAGGTCCCCGAAGGCAGCAGGGCCAGGTCCTCGCGCGGGCCCAGCCGGCCGCCCGCGCCGATCCGCTGGACGGAGATCCGGTGGATACGGGTCTCCGCCACCACCAGGCGGGTGCCGTCCGCGGTCACGGCGCAGCCGTTGGGCCGCCAGAGCTCGCCTTGCTGCATCTCGGCCGTCCCGTCGGGGCGGACCAGGCACACGCCGGTCGGCGCGCGCTCCTCGCCGGCCGCCGCGTCGTAGCCGAAACCGGTCACGTAGCCGGTGCCGTCCCGGGCTACCACCATGTCGTTCAGGTCGGCCGGGACCATGTCGCGCAGGTCCGCGTGCACGCGCGCCTGACCGCCGTCCAGACGGTAAACCGCGCGCCCGTGCATCGACACCGCGAGGAGGGTGCCGTCGGGCAGCCAGCCCAGCCCGGAGGGGCTGCCCGGCACGCTGCCGACGACCTCGATGGCGGCTTCGGAGCCCGGGTCATCGACGACCCGGCACACGTCCCCGCGGGCGATGTCGGAAAACCAGAGGGCACCGTTGTGCCAGCGCGGGCCCTCACCGAAGCCAATGCCCGCGGCGACGAGCCGCCCGGTATCCCGCTGAACCGTCACCGCCGACCTCCTCCGCCATAGAGTGTACTAAAAGGTGCCGCCTGGGCGTCACGTCACGCGAGCGGCGATGACGCGGGCGCAGTCCATGGGATCGGCGTGGCTGGTATCCACTTCGACGTCGTAGCGGACCCCGATGTGCGCGAGCTCCGCCTGCGACGCCGCCATGCCCGCCGCCCGGTCGCCCCGGACACCCTCGCGCGCGGCCGCGATCTCGGGATCGCACCGCACCCCGACCCAGAGGACGTCAAGGCCGTCCAGGCGCGCCCGGGTGCGCTGCTGGGAGGCGGCCCCGCCGAGGAACACGTCCTCGACGATGACCGGCGTCCCGGCCCGGGCCATGGCGGCGACGCCCGCCATCCAGGCGGATTCGGCCTCGCGGAAGCCGCCGCCGACGTCAACCTCCCCCCGCTGCCCGAACGCGATGCCGGAACCCGGTTCGAGCAAAGCTGGCGGCAGCGCCTCGATCAGGTCGTCCACGCCGAGCCTGAGCCACGGCCGCGGCAGGATCGACTGCAGGCAGCGCGCGATCGCGGTCTTCCCGGAACTGGAACCGCCGTTGAGCACGATGATCTGAGTCATGACCTGACGGTTGTAACACGGGATCGTTCGGATGAATAAGGACCGAACCCGGCTGCCGGGGCCAGGCTCGAGGCTAAGCCGCGGCCGCTGCCCGAGATCGTGCCCTTCCTCGCAGGTCACCGAGACCTTGATGGGCGCGCCGCAGCCGGCGTGCCGGACCACCGTCGGCGGCCCGTCGGGCCAGTCGAGGTTGCGGTCGCCCCAGTCCATGATCGCCAGCAGGATCGGCATCAGCTCGCGGCCCGGCCCGCTGAGCCGGTACTCGTGCCGCGCGCGCTCGCCGGGTTCGTGGTACGGGCTGCGCTCGACCAGCCCGGCCCGGGTCAGCGTCGCGAGCCTCCCGGCCAGAACATTCCTCGCGATCCCCAGGTGGTCCGCCAGCTCGTCGAAGCGCCGGACCCCGTTGGCGACGTCGCGCAGCACCAGCAGCGTCCAGCGATCCCCGACGATGGCCAGCGTCCTGGCGATCGAGCAGGTGTCGCTCTCGTACGCGCGGTAATCGTGTCCGCCATACAAAGCGGTGGTCGGGCTCATGCGGGCAAGCGTACGCTCCTGGGTTGCTTTTTGAAACCCAGATGCTCTAGCGTGGGTCTCATGACGACAGCTCCGGAGACGCAGCCGCGGCAGCGGACGTTCACCTGGACCGACCCCGCCGAGATCGTGGCGGCCGCGGCCGGCCTGAGCGGGGCGGAGTTCTTCGCCGCGATCGAAGCGGGCACGATCCCGCCCCCGCCGCTCACGCACACGCTGGACATCGAGGGGTTTTCGTTCGGCGAGGGGCGGGCCGCGTTCCGGCTGACCCCGCAGGAATTCCACTACAACCCGCTCGGCACCGTGCACGGCGGCGTCTTCGCGACCATGCTCGACTCCGCCTGCGGCTGCGCGGTGCACACGCTGCTGCCGGCCGGCGTGCGCTACACCAGCCTGGACCTGTCGGTGAAGTACCTGCGGCCGGTGACGGTCGGCACCGGCCCGATCACCGCCGAGGCCCGGGTCGTCCACCTCGGCCGCCGCACGGCGCTGGCCGAAGGCCAGATCACCGACGCCGCGGGCAAGGTCTACGTCACCGCGACGAGCAGCTGCCTGGTGATGCGCCCGGAGTAGTTATCCCGAACGTCCGGTCGCGACTGCACCTCCGTCCCCTCCTCTCACGTGGGGAATGACGTCGGCTCCAGAGCTGTTCGTGCCCATGGGGAATAAACCCCTCGCGGTTCCGGGGCCTGGAGAGAAGGACGATGCAGATAGCGGTCTTGCTGGCGGTCGCGGCGAGCTTCTGTACGGCGACGGCGTCGCTGGCACAGCGGCAGGGCGCGAAGGACGCGCAGCCGTCCGGGGGATTCGGTTTCGGGCTGATCCTCCAGCTGGTGCGCCGGCCGATCTGGCTGCTCGGCATCGCCAGCATGATCGCCGGGTTCGGTTTCCAGCTGGTCGCGCTGCGGTACGGCGAGCTCGCCCTGGTCCAGCCGATCTTGTCACTCGAGCTGCTGCTGGTGTTCGGGGCGCTGGCGGTCGCCGGGCGGCGGAGCGTGCGGGTCAAGCCCCGCGACTGGCTGGGGGCGGCGGCGATGTCGGCGGGAATCGCGGTGTTCTTGCGCGTGGCGTCGCCGTCGGGCGGGCAGTTGCACGCGGCGGGCCACTTGTGGGTGCTGGCCGGGCTGGTCACGCTCGGCGTGGTGGGCGCCGCCCTCGCCGTGGCGTTCGGGCTCGGTAAGCGTCCGGGCGCGGCCCCCACCCGGCGGGCAGCGGTCCTGGGCTCCGCCACGGGCGTCGCCTGGGGCTTCGTCGCCGCGGTCATCAAGGAGCTCAGCTCGCATCTCGGCCAGGGCATCGGCGCGGTCTTCGCCACCTGGTCGCTGTACGTGCTGCTCGCCGTGGGCGCGGCGACCATGCTGCTGGCCTCGCAGGCGCTGGCCGCGGGCCCGCTGGCGGCGTCCCAGCCCGGGTTCACGATCCTCGACCCGCTGTCGGCCAGCCTGCTGGGAATCTTCCTGTTCGGCGAGCACATCCAGACCGCCCCCTGGGACCTGGTGGGCGAACTGCTGGCCCTCGCGCTCGTCGTCGGCGGCGCCGCCACCATCAGCCGCAGCTGCTTCATCCTCGGCGAACTCGGCGACCCGTCCTGCTTCCCGGCCGGATTCGCGAAGCCGCGGTCCGCCCCCGCCCAGCAGACGGTAGACACGTCCCAGCGCTGACGCGCGGCCTTACTCGACGGGCGCTCAGTGCGCCCGCGTGCGCAAAACCGCCGGATCAGCCAATCGCGCAGGTCACATCAGTCACACGCGTTTGCTTTGTAGACGCCACGACCACGATCCAGAGCCCTGAAACGATCAAATGTGGTTACGGCGTCTACAAAGTGCGCTCTCGTCTACAAAGCCGTCGGCTGAACCCGCTGATCGAGGCAGCAGGACGCGGTGCGGCACGGTCCGGGCAGCAGGGCGAACTCGCAGGTGACCCCGTTTTTGAGATACCTTTGTTATAAGGCTTGAATTAAGGGAGGGGCGCATGCGGGACCGCAAGCGAGGGACGGTCCGGGACCTGCGGCGCGAGAACCGGTCGGTCCTGCTGTGGTCGCTGTACTTCAGCCAGCCGCGCAGCCGCCAGGAGCTGAGCCAGGCCACCGGGCTGAGCCTGGCGTCGGTCAGCAACGTGGTGCGCGAACTGATCGACGAGGGCATCGTGATCGAGACCGGCTCGGTCGAATCCGACGGGGGCCGCCCGCGCGTCCTGCTGGGGATGAACCCCGAGTACGGCTACGTCATCGGCGTCGACGTCGGCGAGACCCGTGTCCGGGTGGAGCTGTTCGACCTGGTGATGACCGAACGAGCGAAGGCCGACTACCGGCTGCGCCCCAGCAAGCACGACGCGGGCGTGGTCGCGGAGCTGATCCTGCAGGGCCTCGGCGCGGTACTCGCCGACAGCGGGGTCGACCCCGCGGCCGTGCTCGGCGTCGGCGTCGGGGTGCCGGGGATCGTGCAGCAGGAACCCGAAGTGCTCGTGCACGCGCAGACCTATGGCTGGGATGGCGTGCCGCTCGAGCGGCTGCTGCGGTCCGGCACGAGCCTGCCGCTGAGCTTCGACAACGGCGCGAAGACCATGGGCCAGGCCGAGCTGTGGTTCGGCGCCGGCCGGGGCGCCCGGCACGCGGTGGTCGCGCTGGCCGGGTCCGGCGTGGGCGCGTCGCTGATCTCGGGCGGGTCCACGTACCGGGGCGCCACGTCCAGCGCGGGCGAGTGGGGACACACGACGATCGTGCTCGGCGGCCGGACCTGCCGGTGCGGGTCGGCCGGATGCCTGGAGGCCTACGTGGGCGCCGAGGCGATCCTCGAACGGTACGGCCGGCCGCTGCCCGGCGACGACGAGGAATCCGCGCTCGCTGCGCTGATCGACACTGCCGACACGTCCCCGCTGGCGGCGTCGATACTCGATGACACCGCCGACTACCTGGGCGCCGGCATCGCCAACCTGATCAACCTGTTCAACCCCGAACGGATCATCCTCGGCGGCTGGGCCGGGCTGCTGCTGGGCCGGAAGCTGCTCCCGGCCATCCAGGACGCCGCGCGGCGGCACGCGCTGCGCCACCCGTTCGCCGCCGCCTCCATCGAGCTCGGCCAGCTGGGCCCGGAAGCGGTGGCGCTCGGCGCCGCCACCTTGCCGGTGGAGCGCTTCCTCAACGGCTTCCAGCGCCCGCGGATCCCCGCGTTACAAGGATTGAAGTTCTGGAGTCTTCGACGCGGATGGCCGGGGTATCCCGAGGTGTATGTCCTAGTTTGACCTGTATTCTCGCGCCCACCCCGGCCTGCGGTTTCATGATCGTGGGGAGTTTTCCGCGAATATCGCTGAGAACTCCCCACGATCATGGTCATTGCCCCTTCCATATACCCCGCTGGGTATGAGGAGAGGGGGGAGGGACCAGGAGACCTCCGCTTTTCAACTTCTGCAGGCGCCGGCCGGCTGCCAGAGCTCCCGCAGCC
>Ga0335075_10015652_pt1 | contig 11356 bp, 8 predicted proteins | sample Lox_Sample_24_FD_206723 | JGI IMG/M metagenome (GOLD analysis project Ga0335075, IMG submission 206723) | Soil microbial communities from Loxahatchee National Wildlife Refuge, Florida, United States - Lox_Sample_2.4 | ecosystem: Environmental > Terrestrial > Soil > Wetlands | place: USA: Florida...
TATGGCGCCTTTCCTCGCGTGGGCGTCTATATGTTGCAAGAGGTTTTCCGCCTGCTTGGTCTGAAGCATGATGATGAGGGTATAGGTGTCGTTAAGCGCGCAATCGATGTGTTGCCGAGGTGGCATCATCTTAACGTATACAGGCAAATGGCGCCTGACTTGGGCTACGACTCCGGCTTGGTGGATACATTCTTGCACCCCGCGGACAGAGCCTTCACTGTTCCTGAGGTTCTCAAGTTCGCGCGAGATAACAACTTGACCCTTCAGTCATGGCTCGATAACCTGAAATATTCGTTGTCCGCAACCATTGTAGACCCGCAGAATCCTGTCAGAAAACTCGCCGAGACACTTCCCGCCGCTGACCAGTGGGCGATCGTTGAGTTGATGGGACAGTCCGTGGCCCGTCACAATTTTCTTCTTTGCCATCCGGAAAAGGAGAAGCGCGACTATATGCTCGAGTTTTCCGGAGACGAATGGCTCGATTACATCCCAAGCCGACGCCATCCGCTCGCGGTCCAGCGGACATTCGATGGATCCAGGGCGTCGAGACGATTAGTGATCCATCGCCTTTCTCATTCCGTAACGCTAGAAACGATTGAAGCTGAGCTGTTCGAACAGGTCGATGGCAAGCGGACGATTAAGGACATTTTGCGGACGACGCATGTCGCACAAAACAATGAGGATTTGCTGCTGGCGGCAAGAAAATTCTTTGGTTGCATGGCGGAGTGGGACCATCTGCAGTTTGAAATCCCTTAAGGCGGGATGGCAATAGGAGATTTTTAGTCAGTTGCGTTTGAGGGATTGCCATGGGAACTTTGGCAGGTATCGGGCGCGAGTGATCCGCTTTCCGCTCGTTCCCGAGGCAGTCGGCCGGCCGGAACGGCTCGATTCTGCTGAATCGGGGAAAAGGAGACAATTGTTTGACAAAACAGAAACCGCCATGCTATCGTCTCCATGCTGGTCCGATCGAGGGTGACGCCGGACGCTTGGGTCGGAGAGAATGGAAGACGAAATGCGGTTGATACGTAATTGGGTCGGTCGCATCGGTTGCTGTCATTCCCGGCGGACCGGCGGTCCGGCCGGGAATCCAGCAACCCGGTCGGCGGCGGGCGAAGCGCTGGATTCCCGATCGGCCGCTTTGCGGTCGTCGATAATGACACCAACAGAAAGTGAAAAGCGCTTGAGACGTCTTGCGCACAACTTGGAGACGTGAGTCGGAATTTTTTATTTCAATCGGACGTAACCCATTGAAAAGTCCCGATTCCGGGAAATAAAAGGAAATGCCCCCTAAAAGGAAATAAAGGGAAGCAATTTTACTTCCCTTTATTTCCTTTTGCTTCCTTTTGTTTCGCCATAGCTCGCGCTTGAGTTGCATTTGCGGCGCCGGTCGAGGCGATCCGAAGGCTCCTATGCGCCCCGGTCGACCCCGGCGTCGCGCGCCGCTTCGGCCACCGCCTGCTCGATCAGGCGCGCGAGCGTCTCCGGCTCCCTCGGGAACCCCGCCCGGATCCAGAGCGCCTGGAACGCGCGCAAGGCCTGGCCGACCTGCCGCCCCGCCGCGACGCCGCGCGCGATCATATCGGCGCCGCCGATCGGCAGCCTGGGCTCCGCCGCGTCGGCGAGAAACCGGTCGGCCGCCGCGAAGGCCTCGTCTGACGGCGGGGCTTCGGACTCGGCCTGAGCAAGGGCGAGCGCGTCCCGCGCGGCCTCGCGTCCGGCGCCGAACAGGAGGGTCGCGAGGCCATGGCGCGACGGCGGCGCTGTGATTCCATGCAGGCCGATCAGGGCCGCGGCGGCGGACCTCAAGCGCTCGGCCTCGGCGTTGGCAAGCCTCAGGCGCTCGCGCAGCCGCTCCGCGTCCTCCGGGATCGCGACGCCAAGCGCGGCCAGGCGCAGGAGGGCGTCAGGCTTGCGACCCCGCGCGGCCTCGATCGCGACGAGGCGGCGCATGCGTCTCGGATAGCCGGCGCCGCCGAGGATCGGCTCGAGGAAGCCGGTCTCGCCCATCGTCTGAACGACCTCGCTCGCGCGCGGCGCTTGAAGGAGCTTAAGGAGCTCGGCCCGCACGCGCTCGCGCGACAGCCTGGCCAGGCCGTCCGTCGCGCGGATCGCGGCGACGAGACCTTCCCGGTCAAGCCCGTCCGCGGCATACCGGGCCGAGAAGCGGAAGAACCTGAGAATGCGCAGATAATCCTCGCGAATCCGCTGCTCAGGGTCGCCGATGAAGCGCACCCGCCCGGCGGCCAGATCGTCGAGCCCGCCGACGGTGTCGTGGACCGTTCCGTCGGGGCCAAGCGAGAGCGCGTTGATGGTGAAGTCGCGCCGGCGCGCGTCGGCGGCGAAGTCCCGTCCGAACACGACCTTGGCCCGGCGCCCGTCGGTCTCGACGTCCTCGCGCAGGGTCGTGGTCTCGATCGGGCGCCCGTCGACGATGACCGTCACCGTGCCATGCTTAACCCCAGTCAGAGCGACCTTGAGCCCTGCCTCGCGCGCGCGGCGGATGACTTCGTCGGTCGAAGCCGTGGTCGTGAGGTCGAAATCGACCGCCGCTTCGCCGAGCGCGAGATCGCGCACGGCGCCGCCGACCAGGCGGGTCTCCTCGCCCCCGCCATTGAGCGCTTCGAGCGCCCGGGCGAGCGGGCCTTGCCGCAAGGGGCCAAGGTCCCTGAGCTTTCCGTCGGCCAGGCCCGGAAGGGCGGTCATTTGAAGCGCCCCGGAACGAGCACGCCGTTTTCGACATGGGCCGGCACGTAGACGCCGCGGCCCCGCGGCGCGAAAGCGTCGAGCGCGACCAGGCCGAGCACCGCCGCGGCGAGGCCGATGAGGGTCATGGCCGAGACGCGGCTCCGCGTCCAGTGCTCGACCTCCAGCGGGTAGCGGGCGCGCAGCGCGAGGTAGAGCGCGTAGGCCGCGAACGGGGTCAAGAACAGCGCCAGCGGTTCGAGGGCGTCCCGGAGCATTTAGGAGGTGAGCTTTTCGTAGAGGTTGCGTAAGATTCCCGCGGTCGCGCCCCAAATATACCGCCCTTCATGCGGCATGGCGTAGTATTTTCGCCGCCGTCCCTGCCATTCACGCTCCTCGAGGCGATGGTTGGCGGCGTCCATCAGAAAGGCGAACGGGGTTTCGAACACCTCGTCGACCTCGAGCCTATTGAGCTTGAGGGCGAACGACGGTTCGACCAGCGCCACCAAAGGCGCGACGCGAAATCCGGTGCCGGTGAAATAGGGATCGAGCCAGCCGAGCGGCTCGACGAACCGCTCCTCGAGCCCGATTTCCTCGTGCGCCTCGCGCAACGCCGCCTCGCGCGGGGTCTCGCCCGGCTCGATTTTCCCGCCGGGAAAGGCGACCTGGCCCGAGTGGGCGCGCAGGTCCGAGGCCCGTAAGGTCAAAAGAACACTAAGTCCGGCAGGCCGGTCGACGATCGGCAAAAGCACCGCCGCCGGACGCCATGGCGCAAGCGCCGCCAGTTCCGGCCGTCGCCAGTCCAAAGCGTCGTCGCTTACGGCGCTCGGCGTCGCCTCCTTGAGCTCGGCCACGCTCAGCGAGGGCCTGAGCTTCCGGTGCGCGAGGGCGCGCAGCGCGGCCGCACTCGGGTCGGAGACGAGATTGGCGCTCAAAGCCCCTCGATTTCGCTCGCCGGGCGCATGGGGAAGAAGAGTCCGCTCGAGCGCACGCCGAACCAGTCCTCCGTTCCGACCCGCTCGGTTTGGCCGAGGGCGACAAGATCATAGAACAAAGCCCGCTTCACCAGCGCCCAAAGGTCGCCCCGCACCTTCACATAAGGTTTCAGCCCCTGCGACGCGCCGCGCTCGAAACGGAGCGGGTGCTCGGAATCGACCGTCACCGTGTCATCGACATTGGTGCGGAACACGATGCTCGGCTGGCACGTTTCGTGCTGAACCCGCATCTCGACCGCCAGAAAGGGCGCGTCGTCGACCTTGACGCCGACCTTTTCGACCGGCGTCACCAGGACGTAGCGATCGCCCTCCTTGCGCATGATAGAGGCAAAGAGCTGAACGAGAGCCGCGCGGCCGATTGGCGAGCCACAATAAAACCATGTTCCATCGGCAGCGATGCGCATGTCGATATCGCCGCAGTTGGGCGGATTCCAAGAAGGCGCCGGCCCCCGGCCGCGCAAACGCTCAGTCGCTGCCTCGCCGAGTCCACGCAGGGCGCCTTCGGGCGCAAGCGCCAGCTCTGCGGTATTCTCGCGCTTCTTTGTGGGCGAATCAGACATTCTGGGCGCTTAGGACTTGCGTCGAAACGACGCGCGTCCAATTTAGTGCGCCTGAAGACAAAACGAAACAGTAAGCCATCCGGATGGCGCAAAGGACGAGCCGATGACCGTGACCAATATCGCCGATCCAAGCCAGTTGACCCGCGACGCCGACGTGGCTCTGGAGCGCATCGCCGCGGCGCGAGCGGAGATCGGCGGCGTCATTTTCGGTCAGGAGCGCGTTGTCGACCTGACGCTCGCGACGCTGCTTGCGGGCGGACACGGATTGTTGATCGGCGTGCCGGGGCTGGCCAAGACCAAGCTTGTCGAAACGCTGGGTATCGTCGTTGGCCTCGACGCGCTCAGGGTGCAGTTCACGCCCGATCTGATGCCCACCGACATTCTCGGCTCCGAAGTGATGGAGGAAGGCCACGACGGCAAGCGCGGTTTCCGTTTCATCCGGGGTCCGATCTTCGCCCAACTGTTGATGGCCGATGAGATCAATCGCGCGAGTCCCCGCACTCAGTCGGCGCTGCTCCAGGCGATGCAGGAGCATCACGTCACCGTCGCAGGCGCGCGGTACGACCTGCCGCGGCCGTTCCATGTTTTGGCGACGCAGAACCCGCTCGAGCAGGAAGGCGCCTATCCGCTTCCTGAGGCGCAGCTCGATCGTTTCCTGTTGCAGATCGACGTCGGCTACCCTGATCGGGCGGCCGAACGCCGTATCCTGATCGAGACGACAGGGGAGCGCGAGGCGCGCCCGAAGCCGGTGATGACGGCGGAGGATCTGATGGCGGCTCAACGAGTCGTACGCCGCGCCCCGATCGGTGACCGCGTGGTCGAGGCGATCCTCGACCTGGTGCGCGCCGGCCGCCCGGGCGAGGGCGACCCGGAGCTGACCAAGGGCATCGGCTGGGGTCCGGGCCCGCGCGCCGCGCAGGCGTTGATGCTGGCGGCTCGCGCCCGCGCCTTGGTGGATGGGCGCCTGTCGCCGTCGCTCGACGACATCGCCATTTTGGCCGAGCCCGCGCTCAAGCATCGCATGGCGCTGAGCTTCGCCGCACGCGCCGAAGGCGAGACGATTCCGGCGGTGATCGGACGGCTTGTGGCCAAGACGATCCAATGATCAGGCGACTCTTGCCGCGATGACGCTCCCCGCCTCGATCCGTCGCGACGCCGCGAGTCTCTCGGCCCGCCTGCCAAGCCTGATCATCGCCGCCCGCCGCGTGGCGCAGACGGTGCGGCACGGCGTTCATGGCCGGCGGCGGGCAGGTTCGGGCGAGACCTTCTGGCAATTTCGACCCTTTCTCTCCGGCGAGCCCTCGTCGCGAGTCGATTGGCGCCGCTCGGCGCGTGAAGAGCGGGCTTTCGTCCGCGAGCGCGAATGGGAGGCGGCGCATACGGTGTGGATCTGGTTCGATCGCTCGGCCTCGATGCAATTCGCATCGAGTCTGGCGCCAGTGTCAAAGATCGACCGGGCGGCGTTGCTGGCGCTAGCCTTCGCCGACCTTTGCGTGCGCGGCGGCGAACGCGCCGGCCTGCTCGGCCTCACCCGGCCGCTGGCGACGCAAGGCGTCGTCGAGCGCTTCGCTGAAGCGATTGCGACCGACGAGAGGCTCCACGGACCTTCACAAGCAGCGCTTCCGCCCGCGCTGCCCGCCGCGCCTCGCTCGATGGTGCTTATGATCAGTGATTTTCTCTCCGAGCCCGAAGAGGTCGCCCGTGCGGTCCGCGCCGTGAGCGCGGAGGGCGCGATCGGCGAACTCGTGATGATCGCCGATCCGATCGAGGAGACCTATCCGTTCTCCGGCAATACGGAGTTTCTCCATCCGGCCGGCTCGCTCCGCATGATTACGCCGCAGGCCCAAAGCTTGCGCGACGCCTATCTCGCGCGCCTTGCCGCGCATCGCGAAGCCATCCGGGGGATCTGCGCCCGTTCGGGCTGGGGCATGAGCGTCCATCGCACCGACGGGTCGCCGGCCGAGATGCTGCTGGCGCTGCGCATGCGTCTGTCCGCGCCCGAGCCCGGGACGGGTCTGAGGAGCGCCTGAGGGATGTTCGGATTGCCGCTCGCCTTCGCCGCCCCCGCCGTCCTCGCGGCGCTCATCGGCCTTGTCGGGCTCTATTTCCTGTTGCGCGTCATGCCGCCCAGTCCCCGGCAGGCGATCTTTCCGCCGCTCAGGCTGCTGCTCGGGCTCAATCCCAACGAAACAACGCCGGCGCGCACGCCCTGGCCGATCCTGGCGCTTCGGCTCGCGATCGGCGCCCTCATCATCCTCGCGATGGCCGAGCCGTTGTGGAACAGCCTCGTCGCGCTCTCAGGATCCGGCCCGCTCCTCATTCTGGTCGACGACGGATTTGCCGCGGCGCCCACTTGGGACAAGCGAATCGATTTCATCCGGGAGCGCGCGGCGGCGGCGGCGCGGTCCGGCCGGATCGTGGCGATCGACGCCCTCTCGCAAGGCGGCCAAGACATCGCCCCGCTCGACCGGTCCGGGATCGAAGGCCGGTTGCGCTCGCTCACGCCGGTTCCCTACGCGCCGGACCGAACGGCGGCATTGCCGGCGATCCAGCGCTTTCTCGCGCGCGAGCCGAAGGCCGAGATCCTATGGATCGCCGACGGGGTCGAACTCGGCGGGGCGAGCGCCTTTTCGGCCCGCCTGGCGTCAATCGCACACTCGGTCGAGGTCGTGACCGGCGCCAGGAGCGTAGTCGCGCTAGCCGGCGCCGACAATGAGGCCGGCGCGTTGATCGCCCGTCTCACTCGATCGGATTCGCGCGCGCCGGCGACCGGGGTGGCGCGCGCCCTCGACGCTCAGGGCCGGGAAGTTGGCCGGGCGGCCTTCGACTTTGCGGCGAAACCGGCAGCCGAGGCCCGTTTCGATCTGCCGGTCGAATTGCGTAATGAGGTCTCTCAGGTCGTCATCGCCGGCGAACGCTCGGCCGGCGCGACTTGGCTCATCGATGAGCGCTCCCGTCGGCGGCGGGTCGCCATTGTTTCGGGGGCGAGCGCCGACGTCGCGCAACCGCTGCTCGCGCCCAGCTATTATCTCAAGCGCGCATTACAGCCCTTCGCCGACATTAGCGAGTGGCGTGATTCCTCGACCGATCCAATCGTCTCTTTGCTCGAGCAGAAGCCCTCGGTGCTTGTCCTCGCCGACATGAGCGTGGCGCCGGGGCCGGAGCTCGACGCGATCACCCGGTTCCTCGACAACGGCGGCGTGCTGTTGCGCTTCGCCGGCACCCACCTCGCCGCCGGGGACGACACCTTGACGCCCACGGCTCTTCGCCGAGGCGGACGCCTGCTTGGCGGCGCATTGTCCTGGGAGACGCCGAAGCACATTGCGCCGTTCGAGGCGGGCAGCCCGTTCTTCGGCCTCGCCGCGCCAGGGGAAGTGACGGTGACGCGTCAGGTGCTGGCCGAGCCTGAGAGTGGACTTGCCGCGAAGACCTGGGCGCGCCTCGCCGACGGGACGCCGCTCGTCACCGCTGAGCGGCGCGGCAAGGGTCTCATCGTGCTGTTCCACGTGACCGCTGACACGACCTGGTCGAACCTGCCGTTGTCGGGCTTGTTCGTCGACATGCTGCGCCGGATCGTGGCGGAAGCGGACGCGCCCGGTCAGGGGGCCGTGAAAGCGAAGGTCGGCGAACATGGAATAGTGCGGCCGCCGCTCCGCACGCTGAACGGTTTCGGCGCTCTCGGCTCGCCGCCGCCGCAGGCCGAGCCGATCGGAGATGATTTTTCCGGCGTCGGCGATTCGCTTCACCCGCCGGGCTTTTACGGGGCGCCGGAAGCGTTCCGGGCCGTCAATGCCTTGGCCCCCGGGGAGAGGCTGACCCGCGCCAATTACGGGCCTCTCGCCGTGCATGAAGGCGCGCTTGCGATTGCGCCTCCAATCGATCTTCGCCGCTGGCTTTTGCCGGCGGCTCTCGTCGGCCTGATGATCGACGCGTTGGTTTCGATCTGGCTCATGGGCGCGCCTTTGCGCCGCAAGGGAGCGTTCGCCGCCGCCCTTGCTCTCGCTGGCGCGCTTGGGCTCGCCGCGGTCCCGCACCATGCCCGAGCGGCCGACGCGGCGCCGGTGTCCGAGCGCGACATGGACGCGGCCCTCTCCACCCGGCTCGCCTATGTCGTGACCGGCGATGCATCGGTCGACGAAACCTCGAAGCTCGGATTGGAGGCGCTGACGCGGGTGCTCGCGGCTCGCACCTCGGCCGAGCTTGCCGAGCCGGTCGGGCTCGATCCGTCGCGCGACGAGCTTGCTTTCTATCCGCTCATCTATTGGCCGATCGTCGCCGGGCTGCCACAGCCGAAGCCCGAAGCGCGCACGCGCATCGCCGCGTTCATGAAAAACGGCGGCACCATGATTTTCGACACCCGCGACGCCTTGACCGCGCGTCCGGGCGGGCCGCCGACGGCCGAGGCGCTCTGGCTGCGCACGTTTCTCGAGGGGGTCGACGTGCCGGAGCTTGAACCGGTTCCTCATGACCACGTGCTGACCAAGACCTTTTATCTGCTCGACCGCATCGTCGGCCGCACCGCGATCGGACAGACCTGGATCGAGGCGCTCCCGCCGCCCGACCCGAACGACCACGTGCGGCGTCCGGCGCGCGCGGGCGACAGCGTTTCGCCGATCATCATCGCCTCGGACGATCTGGCCGCGGCGTGGGCCGAGGACGCCGACGGGCGGCCGCTCTATCCGCTGATTCCCGGCGGCGCTCGCCAGCGCGAGCTCGCGATGCGCAGCGGCATCAATCTGGTCATGTACACGCTCACAGGCAATTACAAGGCCGATCAGGTTCACGCGAAGGATATCCTCGAAAGGCTGACTCGTTGAGCGTCTGGTCGATCGCCCTTTCTCCCTTCCTTCCGTGGCCCGCGATTTACGGGCTGGCGGCGGCGGCGCTCGTCGTCTCGGCCGCGCTCGTCTGGCGGGGCGTGCGTGGCGCATGGCTGCGCGCGCTCAGCATGGCGCTGCTCATGCTCGCCGTGCTCGATCCAAATCTGGTTCAGGAGAACAGGCGCCCGCTCAAGGACATTGTCGCTCTCGTGGTCGATCGCTCGGAGAGCCAGGACATTGGCGAGCGGCCGCAGCAGACAGACAAGGCGCGCGACGAGATCGAGGCGCGGCTCAAGGCGCTCGGAAACGTCGACTTGCGCGTCGTCGAAACCTCGCGCGACGAATCCGAAACCGAGGGGACCAAGCTTTTCGCCGCCTTGCGCGGCGCGCTCGCCGATGCGCCGCCCGACCGGATCGGCGGCGCAATCATGATCACCGACGGCGACGTGCATGACATTCCAAAGTCCGCGGCCGCGCTCGGCTTCAACGCGCCGTTGCATGCGCTGATCACCGGCCATGAAGGCGAACGGCAACGGCGTATCCAGTTGGTCGAGGCGCCGCGCTACGGCATCGTCGGTAAGGATCAGGTCATCAAAGCCCGCGTGCTCGACAGCGCCGACCACGGCGAGCCGGTCAAGCTCACGGTGCGCCGTGACGGCCAGACGATCGCGACGATCGACGCCAAGGTCGGCGAGGAGATCGACGTCAAGGCGCCGATCGACCATCCGGGACCGAACGTGATCGAGCTTGAAGTGGCGCCGGTCGAAGGCGAAATCGCCGCCGACAGCAATCGCGCCGCGATCAATATCGAAGGGGTGCGCGACAAGCTCAGGGTGCTCTTGGTCTCCGGCAAGCCGCACCCTGGCGAACGGATGTGGCGCAATCTGCTCAAGTCCGACGCCAACGTCGATCTCGTGCATTTCACCATCCTGCGCCCGCCGGAGAAGGGCGCCGACGGCACGCCGATCAACGAATTGTCGCTGATCGCATTTCCCGTCGCCGATTTGTTCGGCCGCAAGATCAAAGACTTCGACCTCATTATCTTCGATCGTTATGCGCAGCAGTCGATCCTGCCGTACGTCTATCTGGAGAACATCGCCAATTACGTGCGCAACGGCGGCGCGCTGTTGATGGCGGAGGGGCCGGAGTTCTCCACCCCCGACGGCCTCTACTACTCGCCGCTCGGCGCCATTACGCCTGCAGAACCGAGCGGCGATGACGTGGAGACTCCGTATCGCGCCCGGATCTCCGAGGCGGGCCAGCGTCATCCGGTGACCCGGGGCCTCGCCGGTTTCGACGCCGACAATGGCAAACCGAGTTGGGGCCGATGGTTCCGGGTCGTCGGCGCGAGGCCGACGACCGGCGCGACGGTGATGACCGGCCCGGACGACAAGCCCTTGCTCGTGCTGTCGCGGGTCGACAAGGGACGGGTCGGCCTATTGCTCACCGACCAGATGTGGCTCTGGGCCCGTGGCTACGACGGCGGCGGACCCTATCTCGACCTCCTGCGCCGTGTGGCGCACTGGCTGATGAAGGAACCGGATCTGGAAGAGGAGGCCCTGCGCGCGAGCTCAAAGGGACGCGAGGTGACGGTCGAGCGCCAGAGCATGAGCGACGCGCCGCGGGACGCCTATCTCGTCGCGCCGGACGGCTCGAAGACCAAGCTTGATCTCAAGCCCTATGCGCCGGGCCTCAGCCGCGCGCGCCTGACCGTCAACCGATACGGCCTCTATCGGGCAGAGGACGGCGAACATGTCGCGCTGGTCAATGTCGGCGAGGCTAATCCGCTCGAAATGCAGGATGTCGTCTCGACGACCGAAAAGCTGCGCCCGATCGCCGAGGCGACCGGCGGCACGGTGCGTCGCATAGGAGCGGGCCCGAATGGCGCAATCACCCTGCCGCGTATCGTCGGCCTGGACCCGTCTCCGAGCTACGGCGGCGGCGACTACATCGGCATCAAGCGCACGGAATCGACTGAACTGATCGGCGCGCGTTCGACTTCGCTCGCGTCGGGGTTCCTCGGCCTCGCCGTGCTGCTCGGCATAGTGACGCTTGCCTGGGTGAAGGAGAGCGGCGACCTGAAGCGCGGCGGGGGCGGCCCGGAAGACCGCGCCTGACGCGCCCTGGTCGACAAGTCAGGCGCCCGGCGGGTTTGGATTCTCTTGGATAGCGGCCTTTTGGCGCTTGCTGGCTTTGCAAGCCCTTGATTCGGGGTTTGGAAAAGCTTGGATTTCCTTGGATTCTCTCGTCCGAAATGAGCCTTTTCAATGGGTTATGAGCGATTCTCGTCGCCGATAAT
>Ga0335075_10015653_pt1 | contig 11356 bp, 7 predicted proteins | sample Lox_Sample_24_FD_206723 | JGI IMG/M metagenome (GOLD analysis project Ga0335075, IMG submission 206723) | Soil microbial communities from Loxahatchee National Wildlife Refuge, Florida, United States - Lox_Sample_2.4 | ecosystem: Environmental > Terrestrial > Soil > Wetlands | place: USA: Florida...
AGCACCGCGTAGAAGAACGTTACGAATTTTCCCGAAGCGATGTTTGCGCAAAGGAACTTGTTTAGTTTGGTGCAGACCACCTGGGGCGATGCCTCGGCGGTGGCGAAGGCGCGAAAGGATGCCTGGAGATTCGCCATGAGCAGCGCTGCGGTGATTCCTTTTCCGGCGACATCGCCCATGCAGATGCCGAGACGGCCCTTGTCCAGCTGAATCACGTCGAAATAGTCGCCACCGACTTCACGCGCAGGCTGCCAGGCTCCGGCGATCTGAACTCCGGCAAGCTGCGGCAGCGTGCTGGGCAGCAGCATTTGCTGGATCTCGCGCGCCCGCTTCAGCTCCTCCTCCTGCTGCTGCAGCGCGATGGTCCCTTTCTCGACCGTCTGCTCCAGCTGTTGATTGCGTTCTCTCAGCTTGCGCTGGAATTCTTCCACGCCAAAAAGGACCACGTTTGCGACCACTGCGACGACGATGACGAAATAACCGATCCGGTTGAAGAGGCTCGAGAACGGCTCGCGGTCGACTTTGGTCAGCTGCAGGAAGAGAATCGCTGCCACGGCGCAAATCAGACCGAAGACGAGCTGGACGGGGAAAAACACGGCCCAGTTCCATGGGAACGGACGCCCGACGTAGAGGCGGCGGCAGGGGTATTGGAGAAGAACAAGAACGTTGCCCACCGTAAGGCTGGCAAGCACGATGACGAGCAGGGAAGCCTGCTGGTTGATCGAGACCAGGGTGGCGTAGACCACCACCGCGACGAACACCACCGTCAGCTCGATCTGGAATACGAGCCGCCAAAGAGAACGTTTCTTGGAAGCGACGGAAGGAGTGTTCACGCGCGACTCGCGGTCAAAATTGAACAGCAAGAGTAACCCGGAGAGGGGGAAAAAGTCATGCGGAACCTGAGCATGAGGCGAGGATGACGCGCTGCGGTGAGGTTTGGCGCGCCGTCCCTGCGAACTGTGAAACTTGCGCCGGATATCCGGCACGGCTGCCGCATGTACCTGTGGACTGGAGACCGCTCCTGCATTGATGATCCTGTCTTTTTGAATTTCCACGATCGCACCATCCACCACCGGTCGCTGTTACCCTAAGAAGAATCATCATGATGCAAGACGTACATCAATTGCGCTGCACCGGGTGCGCCAGCGTTATCGCGCTTGAAGCATTGAAAGAGAATTTTCGCTGCCCCGATTGCGGGGATCTCTACGAGGTCGAATATCCCGCGTGGTCGGCGAAGGCCGCTGCGCCGCCCGCGAACGCTCGCGTGAAACGCAACCTGCCCAATCCCAGCGCGCTCCGCTGGCTATGGAAGGAGCGCCGCACCTCGACCGAGCTGAAGGACCAGAGCGGGGTCTGGCGCTTTCGCGATCTGCTGCCGATACTCGCCGACGAGGCCAACATCGTCTCGCTGCGCGAGGGCAACACGCCGCTCTACGCGCTGCCCCGCATCGCTTCGGCCACGGGCGTCGAAAGGCTGTATGCCAAGCACCAGGGCATGAACCCCACGGGATCGTTCAAAGACACCGGCATGACCACGGCGCTTTCGGTGGCGAAGGAGCGCGGCTTCGGCTGGGTGGCGTGTGCGTCGACGGGAAACACCTCGGCGGCAATGGCGGCCTACGCGGCGCGGGCCGGCATGCGCAGCCTGGTGCTGATTCCCGACGGCAAGATCGCCTGGGGCAAGCTCTCGCAGGCGCTTGACTACGGAGCCCTCACCTGCCAGCTGCGCACCGACTTCGACGGCTGCGTGCGGGTGCTGAGCGAGGTGGTGCGGCGCGCACCGGTGTACCTGCTCAACTCGGTCAATCCCTACCGGATCGAGGGGCAGAAGACGCCGGCGCTGGAGATCGCCGAGCAGTTCGAGTGGGAGGCGCCCGATCACCTCATCGTGCCCGGCGGCAATCTGGCGAATTCGTCGGCACTGGGCAAAGGCTTCCTCGAGATGAAGCAGCTCGGCCTCATCAAGAAGGCGCCCCGCGTCTCGATCATCCAGGCCGAAGGCGCGAACCCTCTCTATCGCAGCATGCAGGCCAGCGGCGGCCGCGAGCTGACGCCGGTGGAGGCGCACACGCGCGCCAGCGCTATCCGCATCGGCAATCCGGCCTCGTGGCGCAAGGCGGTGCGGGTTGTGGAAGCGAGCGGCGGATGGGTGGAGCAGGCGACGGAGGCGGAGATCGCACTGGCCAAGGCGGAGATCGGCGCGGAGGGCATCGGCTGCGAGCCGGCATCCGCGGTGACGCTGGTGGGGCTTAAAAAGCTGCTGGCGGCGGGAAAGATCGCGGCCTCGGAATCGGTGGTGCTGCTGCTCACCGGCCACACCCTGAAGGACTCCGACTACACGATCCAATACCACCGCGGCGATCTGCTCAGCGAAGAGGAGATTGGTCCGCTGCGGCCGGAGATCGAGATCACGCGCCGCAACACGATCGAGCTCGACGCCGACGCGGAGCAGGTGCTGCGCACCCTGGACGGGGCGGCGCAATGACGGTTTTCGACACGAGCGCACCGGGTCTGCACCTCCGCCTGCCTGCAACGTCGGCGAATCTGGGGCCGGGTTTTGACACCCTGGCTCTGGCGCTCGACCGGCATCTGGACGTTAAGGCCGAGGCGGCGCCGGCATTTGCGATCGAAGCTACCGGCCGCAATCCGGAAATCTGCGGGGCGCTGGAGCGCAATCTGTTGCTGGATGTTTATCGCAAGACGCTGGCTGCGAATCAGGGCGAGGTGAAGCCGCTTGCGCTCCGGGTGCATAACGAGATTCCCCTGGGCATGGGGTGCGGATCGTCGGCCGCGGTCCGGCTGGCGGGCGTGGCGCTGGCGGCGCACTTTGGCCGGCTGAATTTGGATCGCGAGCAGATACTCGCCGAGGCTACGCGGCTCGAAGGGCATCCGGACAACGCCGCCGCCTGCTGGCTGGGAGGGTTTGTCGCCGGCTGCTGGGATGGGGCGAAACTCCACGCTGTTTCGTTCGCGCCGCCTCCGCAGTGGCGTGCGCTGGTCGTGCTCCCGGACAAGCCGCTGGCAACCGTGGCTTCGCGGGCTGTGCTTCCCGCGCAGTACAGCCGCGCCGATGTGGTCGCGAACCTGCAGCGGGTCGCCGTGCTTACAGCGGCGTTTGCAACCGGACGCGGCGAGCTGATGGCGGAGGCCATGCGCGACCGCATGCACCAGCCGTATCGCAGCAAGGTATGCCCGCTGCTGCCGCGCCTGCTGCCCCTGTCCGGCAAAAAAGGAGTGCTGGGCGTGGCGCTCAGCGGCGCGGGACCGGCGGTGCTCATTCTGATCGAAGGGGAAGAAGCGGTTCCCGATGCGGAGGCCGGCGTGCGGGAGCTGACAAGTGGCTTCGAAGCCATTGAGATTGCTCGCTGCAAGCTCGAAAGTGGACCGGCTCAGATGGTGAAACAGGGTATACAACTCTCGTAACCGGAACGTGACATTACCTTACAATTACTTAAGATTTCTTGCTTAAAGATAACAAAAGCAATACTTTCACACCGTGGGCAGTTCTGGGGGAGGGCTGCTCTAGCGCCTGGGTTCCTTAATTGGGACCCGGGCGCTTTTACTTTATGGAGATAACTTAGAGATCACTCCCCGGCGGATATTTCCGCTTCCCGGATCCTCCATCAAGGGGGCAAAACCCAGCCGCGGCGGGTCACGAAAATAGGCCAGAATAAGCCCCGAAAATAAGGCGCGAAAATAAGGCGTTGGATCGATAACTGCATCAAGGGGGAGGCGTTCTGGCCGCACCTGGACCCGCGTCCGGTGGGGTGCGACTTTTCGATGCTACGCCGCATCTATTGTTCCGGTAGACTAATAGAGCGGGTTGAAAAATCCGGCCTATCGGGAAACTCAAAAGGAGGAACATGGCGGGACAAGGGATTTTTGAAGTAACTGATGCGACCTTTGATCGGGAGGTGTTGCAGTCTGAACAGCCGGTTCTGGTCGATTTTTGGGCGGCGTGGTGCGGCCCTTGTAAAGCTCTCGCCCCCGTCGTGGATCAAGTCGCTGCGCAGTATGCCGGTCAACTGAAGGTTGCCAAGATGGACGTCGATCGCAATGCGGCGACTCCGATGCGCTATGGTATCCGGGGAATTCCTGCGCTGCTGCTCTTTAAGGGCGGGAAAGTGGCCGACCAGATTGTTGGATACGTGCCCAAGGACACGATCGATAAGAGCCTGTCGCGCTTCATTACGGAGCCCGCGGCTGCGCCCGTTGTGACCGAATCTGCGGCCAAGCCGGCTGCGGCTGAGCCGGTTGTCAAGGCGTAAGCTCACCTGACCGGCATCGAGGATTGAAAAGGCCCGGGGTCAAGTCTGACTCCGGGCCTTTTGCGCTTAGAAGCTCAGCGTCACGACGCCGAAACTGGAGAACTCGATTTCCACCTGCGAGCCGCGGCTGGCGAGGGTTTTCCCTGACCAGCTTCCGGTGGTGATCCAGTCGCCCGCGCGCAGGCCCGCGGTGCGATAGCTGCCTTCGTTGGCGAGGAATGTGACCAGGCGGAGCAGGTCGGTTCCGGCGGAGTTCGATGCGGTGCCGGTAAAGCGCACCGCCCCGTCGATCAAAACCGAGACCGACTCCTTTGCCAGGTCGACGCTCTCCCAATCCGACAGCGCGGCGCCGTGGACGAAGCCTCCATTGCATTGCAGGTCACCGATCACCGACATCCGGTCTGCTTTCTCCGGATCGAAGAAGGCCGACTCCAGCAGCTCAATGGCAGGATGGGCGCTGGCGATCGCGGCGCGAACCTCATGGTGGGAGTATGGCTCTTTGCGCATGGGAAGATCGCTGCCCAGGAGGAAGGCGATCTCAGCTTCAACGCCATGCAGCCGCCGGTATTTGTCTACCACATGAACTCCCGACGACCCATAACCGCCCCAGAAGGGCATGGCCGAGAACAGCGGCATGGCGTCCGGTGAGGGCGCGCCCACCTTCCATCCGCCCATGGGGCCGAGGGCCTCGGCCATGATGTCCTGGAGGGCGTAGGCCTCGTCCAGCGTGTGTGGCTGCAGCTTTACGGGCAGATCGGCGATGGGCATCCGCTCGCGCCGCGCGCGCAGCAGGATCTCCGCCGCCTGCCGCATCCTGTCGTTCTCAATCGCCGGAATCCGGTGTCCGGCCACATCGGTTGCTGTCGACATCTGCCCTCCTTCGCCGCACTTGTTATCCTCCATTACTTGGAGGCGCTTCCGGGCCTGCGCGTTACTTGGGCGGCTCATTTTGCCGCGATCAAAGCATCCGTCATCGGCGGCCCGGCGTAGTGTAACCAGGAGCGTCATCGCGGAGTCGAATCTTTAGAGAAGCTGCGATTTGCGCGCGTAAAATTGCAGGGAGAAAGCCGAGCACACAATGTTGATCCGCAAGCCTGACGATATTCCCTCCTCCGAGATCACGCCCAAGTCAGCTTATCTCAATCGCCGCGCCTTCATGGCGGCTGCCGGAGCCGTGGGCGTCGCCGCGATTGCAGGGAAGGGTATCGAGCACTTCGTGCGTCCGGAGGCAGTCCGCGCGGACACCAAGCTGACCACGGTTCCGAGCCCGCTCTCGACCAAGGGTCTTACGCCAACCTCCTACAACGACATCACTCACTACAACAACTTCTACGAGTTCGGCACGGACAAGGGCGACCCGGCGCGCAATGCGTGGAGGCTCAAGACGCGTCCCTGGACGGTGAGCGTCGAAGGCCATGTGAAGGCCAAGAAGACCTTCGACATCGACACGCTGCTCAAGCTGAAGCCGCTCGAGGATCGCGTGTATCGCTTCCGCTGCGTGGAAGCATGGAGCATGGTGATTCCCTGGGTCGGTTATTCTCTTTCGGAGTTCATCAACCAGTGCGACCCGCTGCCCTCGGCGAAGTATGTGCAGTTTCTCTCTCTGGCCGACCGCAGCGAGATGCCGGGACTGAGCGAAGCCAACCTCGACTGGCCGTATTCCGAAGGTCTGCGCATGGATGAGGCGATGCACCCGCTCACGCTGCTCACCTTTGGCTTATACGGCGAAACGCTGCCCAACCAGGACGGCGCTCCGGTGCGGGTCATCATCCCGTGGAAATACGGCTTCAAGTCGGCAAAGTCGATTGTGAAAGTGCGCTTCGTCGACAAGCAGCCGCACACCACGTGGAACGACATGGCTTCGAATGAATACGGCTTCTATTCCAACGTGAATCCGAATGTGGATCATCCCCGCTGGAGCCAGAAGACGGAGCGTGTCATCGGCGCGTCGCTGTTCAAACAGCGCCAGCCGACCCTGATGTTCAACGGCTATGAGGATCAGGTAGCGAGCCTCTACAAGGGCATGGATCTGCGCAAGAACTATTGACGCTTTGCAGCGGCCTAACGCTGGGCGACGCGGGTTGCGATGGCCCCAGCGGCTCCCTGCATGTCTCCGGGAAACTGTTCGTTGGGTTTGCCGGCGATCGCTTGCTTCATGAAGTCCATCCAGATGGGCAGTGCGGCGTGGGCGCCGGTCTCCTTGTCACCCAGCGACTGGCGACTGTCATAGCCCACCCAGACCCCGCAGGTTACCGAGGGCGAAAAGCCCATGAACCAGGCATCGGTGAAGTCGCTGGTGGTGCCGGTCTTGCCGCCGAGCGGATGATGCAGCGCCAGGGCCGCCTCTCCGGTGCCGCCGGGCGCGATGACCGACTTGAGCAGCACCATCATGGTTCGCGCGGTCCTGGTGCTGATCACTTCCTTCACCTCGGGAACCGGCTCGGTCAGCGGGATGCCGTCCGCCGTCGTCACTCGCCGGATCAGCCGCGGGGCGATGCGGATGCCGTCGTTGGGGAAGACCGAATAGCCGGCGACATGCTGCAGCAGCGTGACTTCGACTGAGCCCAGGGCCACGGGCAAGAACGGAGGGATGTTACTGGTGATGCCGAACTGGTGCGCGGTCTCGATGACCTTGCGGATGCCCACCCGCTGCGCCAGCTTGAGGGCGGGAATGTTGCGGGAATCGGCAAAGGCTTTTTCGAGCGTGATCTCGCCCAGGTAATTGCCTTCGTAGTTGTGCGGAGTGTAGGAGCCGAAGGAGGTGGGCGCGTCGAGGATCATTTCGTCCGGCCTCGCGCCCTCTTCGATGGCCGCGGTGTAGACATAGGGCTTGAACGACGAGCCGGTCTGCCGCTCCGATTGCGTGGCGCGGTCGAACTGCGAGAGGTTGAAGTCGCGTCCGCCGACGAGCGCCAGCACGTCGCCGGTGGAGTTATCCATGGCCAGCAGCGAGGCCTCCGCGCCGCTGTCCTGTTCGAGCGTGCCGGTGAGGGTGCCTCCGGTCTGGCTTGCGGCTTCCTGCCCGGTAAGGTGCACATAGATAATGTCGCCGATGTGCAGGAATTCCGGCGCCGTCTTGAAGCCGGTCCAGGCCCAGTCCTCTGGATTCAGCACCACGTCACGGCTGCCGACTTTGGCGGTTACCTGGTAGGGAAGGATGCCGGTGACCAGGGCGTGCATGTAGCCGCCGGGCGCCGGCGGCTGGATCCAGTCCGGATGCTTGAACGAATTGAGGTCGATGCCGCCCGCAATCACGTTCAGCAGGCGCCCCTTCCATCCGTGGCGGCGCTCGTAGGCGGCGAGGCCGTCGAGCACGGCGCGATTCGCGGTCTGCTGCAGGTCGAGATCGAGCGTGGTATCGACCTTGAGGCCGGCCTCGTGCACCCGGTCCGATCCGAAGCGGCGTTCGAGCTCGCGGCGCACTTCCTCGACAAACCACGGAGCCACGCTGTTGGGGGGCGCTTCGATGTGCAGCCCCAGGGGGGCTGTCCGGGCTGCATCGGCCTGGGCCGCGGTGATGGCTCCATCCTCGAGCATGGCATCGATCACGGTGTTGCGGCGGCGGAAGGCGCGGTCCGGGTTGAGGATCGGCGAGAACTCATTCGGCCCCTTGGGCAGGCCGGCAAGAAGAGCCGCTTCGGGCAGGGTCAGATCCTTGGCGTGCTTGGAGAAGTAGTATTCCGACCCCGCTTCAAATCCATAGGTGCCGTGGCCCAGGTATATCTGGTTGGCGTAGAGGGTGAAGATCTGCTGCTTGGTGAAGCTGTGCTCGATCTGCAGCGAGAGGAAGACCTCCTGCAGCTTGCGGCCGGCGGTCCGCTCGTTGGAGAGAAAGAGGTTTCGCGCCAGCTGCATGGTCAGCGTGGATGCGCCCTGCGCGCGCCCCTTTGAGGTGAGGTCGTGGTAGGCCGCGCCGATCACGCGGAAGAGGTTCACGCCCCAGTGGCTCTCGAAATTTTTGTCCTCGATGGAAATAACCGCCTGGCGCAGCAGCGGAGAGAAGCCGTTGTAGTCGACGACGATGCGGCGTTCGAGCGCGAAGGAGCCGAAGAGGCGTCCATGCACATCGTAGAGCTCGGTGGTGGTGTCCGGCCGGTAACGCTCGAGGTCCCGAATCTGGGGCAGGTTGACCGAATACACCAGCATTAGGCCGCTGAGCGAGCCGACCGCGATGGCCAGCAGCGCCATGAACGCGAGCGCCACATTTCCGGCGATCTTGCGATTCTTCGCCGGCGGTTTGAAGTTGGCCGGGCGCCTGGTTCTGGAGTTCGCAGGAGGCGCCTTAGGTGTGGTCTCGGGAGGCGCCCATGGACCGCGTGATTTCAATGGCTCTCTGGCTCCGAGAAGAACTGAGAAATAGGCTATGAAACAGGATGCACCCCGCGCGTGACGCGCGCCGTGCACCCTGGAAGAATCATGAGGCGATTGGCCCGGACTGTCAGTCCTCTAGGCGTTCTTGGCCTTCAGAACGTCGAGCGCCTTGGTCAGCTGATCGTCGGGGATCGGCGCAATCCGGGTGTTCGGCTGTGCGTCGTCCAGGTCTTCCTCGGCCAGATACTGATCGATGCTCTCGGTCACCACGATGTTGGGGGTGACGGCGGTGTCCTGGATGGCCTTGCCCGAGGGCGAATCATACTTGGCGACGGAGAGAATCACCGCCGCTCCGTCGGGCAGATCGATGGTCTTCTGCACCGCGCCTTCTCCGAAGGTCCGGTCGCCAACCAGGTCGCCGCGCTTGTTGTCCAGAATCGCAGCTGCAACCAGCTCCGCCGGTCCCGCGGTGCCGTGATTCACGAGCACCACCAGAGGCGCATTGGTGATGAACTTCGCCGGATCGGCATTAAAGGTCTGCGTGGGAACGGTCTGCCCGGAGAGGGAAGCGATGTTGCCGCTCTTCAGGAAGGCATTAGCCAGCCGGATGGCCTGGTCGGGCTCACCCTCCACCACGTCGCGAAGATCGAGCAGGATCTTCTTATTGCCGTTCTTGGGCATGGCGCGAAGCTTGGCCTCGATCTCGTTCACGCGGTCCTTGCTCAGGCTGCCGGGCTTCAGATAGAGGATCGACGAATTCTCATATTGCTGCTCGGCCAGCGGGGGCACCATCACCTGCGTGCGGGTCAGGGTAATCTTCTGCGGCTCGGCCTTGCCGGGGCGGACGATGGAGAAGGTCACGCTGCTGCCGGGGACGCCGTCCAGGTTCAGCCGCACCATGGCCAGCGACATTTCCCGGGTGGAGTGGCCATCGATGGCCTCGATGATGTCCCCGTCCATGATGTGCTCCTGCTTGTCCGCAGGGCTTCCGGGAATCACCGAAACCACCGTCGCATAACCGTAGCGCTTGGAGACCATCAGGCCGACCTGGGCCCGGGCCTCGCCGACGTGGGCCTTGTACGCGGTGTATTCGGCGGGGGTCAGGTAGCTGGAGTCGGCGTCGAGCGACTCCAGCAATCCGTGAAGCGCGCCGGTGGTCACATTGTCGATATTCGGCTCGGTGACGTAGTCGCTCTGAATCTTGTGCAGAACCTCTTCGTAGACCCCCATCTGCCGGTAGACCGCGTCGCTTTGCGAGCCGGCGTTCACACCGCCGGAGACGAATCCACCGAGAAACACAACAATGACGAGGGCAACAGAGATGCCGAAGACGGAGCGCTTAAAGGCTTTTGACATGTGCAGAGGCAGCGCGGACGCTGGCTACTTCGATGATACTCCAAGGGGACGGCGGCGGCGAGAGCACCGCGGCGGGGCAGGTTTCGGTCGAGAGAGCCCAAACTCACCCATAACCTCCGTTGTAGGAGACTTTCCGCCCGGAATTTGACCCATGGCGACGGCATCGTCAGTCGCAAAAAGAGGGCGATCAGTAAAAGGGCCTCCGGTAATTGCGGCAGCTACGAATCTCAGTCAGCCGGGACGCCTGACACAGCGACGTCAATCACGGGAGGGAACAAAGGTGAAGCGCCGTTTCAAGCGCAAAAAAGGGCGCTCATAGAACTGATAGGACAGATGGGCCAAAAGAACAGTCGCACAAAACGCTGTGATTGTTCCAAGGCCTCCCGTCCAATGAGTGAGATGTAGAAACGCGGCGCATCGGTGGAGCTGCAGCTTCCAAGTGTGAAAGACCAACGTGTAAATGAGCTCATGAAAAAGGTACAGCCCGTAGGAGATTCGTCCGAGATAAACGATTGGCCTGGGGAGATAACGCGCAGGTGTGCCGAGCAGATTGAGAAAAAACAATATGGTTCCTGCAAGTACGAGACCCCAGCCCAGCGGAGCCTGCCAGATTGTTGAACTGGGTGTATCGGCTTGCACGCCAAGATACACCGATGCGACGAACAGGCAAATGATTCCTGCCAGGACACCGAGTGAACGAAGTACAAGGTTCCATTGCGGGGTGCGGCCTTTGAGAAGCAAGGAAAGCAGCGTTCCGGCAGAGAAGAACTGGAATTGGACGAAACTGTTCGTCCACTGGCTGCTAAAGCCGTGCCAACCCCGCCAGGCATACCAGATCACCATTGCGTAGGAGACGGCGATAAGCGCGCCTGCGACGGCTTTCAGGCCGAGCCGGCGGCCGAAGAGAGCGATGAGCGGAATCGCAATATAGAACTGCTCTTCGACAGAGATGCTCCACATCGGGTTAACGGGAAAGGCACGGATCCAGCCATGAATGCAGATGTACCAGTTTCCCGCAAAGAAGGTGAAAGCCAGCCAGGAGCGCGGATCGGGAGCGCCGGTGTGGGGTATGAAATGATTGAGCAGAATAAGTCCATAGAAAACCGCAAAATAGAGAGGCCAGATTCTGAGGATGCGGCGCACGTAGAACGATTGGATATGAATCGTACCGAGGCGCTCATTCTCCCGCATCAGCAGTTCGGTGATGAGGAACGCGCTGAGCAGGAAGAAGACAGGGACGCCGAAGTTGCCGAGAAGACAAATGTTATAAGCCCAGAAGTGCTGGGTAGGATCAATGGGCAGGTGATCCATGCGATGCACGGTAAAGACGCTGAGGAACGCGAGAAAGCGCAGAACATCCAGCTCCGGCCGGTAATAGCGGTCGATATTTGTTTCCTTCATTGTGTGGCGGGGGGTGGGTC
>Ga0335075_10015654_pt1 | contig 11356 bp, 9 predicted proteins | sample Lox_Sample_24_FD_206723 | JGI IMG/M metagenome (GOLD analysis project Ga0335075, IMG submission 206723) | Soil microbial communities from Loxahatchee National Wildlife Refuge, Florida, United States - Lox_Sample_2.4 | ecosystem: Environmental > Terrestrial > Soil > Wetlands | place: USA: Florida...
TGCCTGGCCCGCTCCGCCTGCCACCCGCCGCGCGCCGCGTGCGTGCCGATCGCGTTCGGAACCGCGTATGAGTGCCTGTTCACGGCCGGCCACCTCGCCGAGGGCCAGACCGTTCTGATTCACGCCGGAGCCGGGGGCGTCGGGATGGCCGCGATCCAGCTCGCCAAGCGCGCGGGCGCGACCGTGATCTCGACCGCTTCCAGCGACGAGAAACTGGAACGGCTCGCGGCGTTCGGGCTGGATCACGGGATCAACTACGCGGCCGAGAGCTTCGTCGAAAGCGTCAACCAGCTGACCGGCTCGCAGGGCGTGGACATCGTGATCGACTCGATCGGCGGGCAGAACCTCGTCGACAGCGTCGGTGTACTCGCCTATCGCGGGAGGCTGGTCAGCGTCGGGACCGCCGCCCGGGCCGGCTCAGCGATCGAGGCGCGGTCGCTCTGGACCCGCAACAACGCGCTGCACGGCGTCTTCCTTGGCGCCGCGATCCTGGCCGAGTACCCCCGCATCCATCCGATGATCGGCGACATGCTCGAGCGCGTCGCCGCCGGGGAACTCCGGGTCGTGATCGATCGCTCGTTCCCGCTCGCCGACGCCGCCGCCGCGCACGAGTACGCCGAGAGCCGCAAGGCGTTCGGCCGGGTCGTTCTCATCCCCTGAGTTAGATCCGGCAGCCGGGGCCGCAGCGCCGGAGCGGGCCGGCCCATCCGCGTCCGGCGAGCGCGGTGCCAACCTCGCGGGCGGTCTCGCATGCACGCTCGGTGACATCGGCCCAGCCGTACCGGAGCGTAATGACTCCTTCCACGGCTGCGGCGTTGTCGCGGCGCTGGTCGCTCCAGCGTTGCTCGTCGGGGTGATTGGCCCGGCCGTCGAGCTCGACGATCAGCCGGTACCTGCGGTAGAGCGCGTCGCGGAAGATGTTGCGTCCGTTGTGGCCGGCGCGGGCCTGCCGGCTGGCCTCGGGCAGGCCGTGCGCCCGCTCGACGTCGCGCACGTACCGGTATTCCAGCGGGGAGTGCGCGCCGGCCGCGACGTCGCCGAGCGCCTGGGTGATCTCGGCGCGCCAGCGCAGCCTTGCGCGCTGCTGCATGGTCTCGGTGAGCACGAACGGCGTGATCAGGCGGCGCTGGCAGGCCCGGGCGAGGATCGCGATCACGTCGTCGAAGCTGGTCGCGGCCTCGGCGAGGTCGAGCACCGTCTCCTCCGGCATCGCCCGCGGCGGCAACCGCCCGATCCGCCGGATCGCGATATCCCGCGACGACCGGTGGATGGCTAATCCAGCGATCTTTTTGCGGTGCCGGGTTTCCGGGACGGTTACGTGGATCACCCTGCTGCGCCTGTCGATCAAGCCGTCGAGCTCAGCGGCGGTTTCATGGCTCAGGATCGACCGCGGTCCGGTCCGCAGAGTGGCGGCCCAGAGGGTTGCTTCCCACAGCGGCTGGCCGGTAAAGGTCGCGTAGACGCCATAGTGCAATCGCTGCCAACGTCCGGCGCGTGCTAAGTCCTGCATGTCGCGATGACTGATCCCTGCGGCCGACGCCTGCCAGGTCGCGATCACGCCGCGCTGCCGCGTTATCAGCCATACGCATTGATCCGGCAATGGCTTTCCCACGGAACACAGTGTCCGCTCCGGCTCTGACATCTCGGCTGTTCCATGATCTCGGTATCTCGGTAGCTTTGGTGGGCTATCTGCGTCTAATCGACCGAGATCATGGAACGGGGGCGCGGGCGGCGGGCGCAGGGCGCTGCGAGGTGACAGGGCGCGACGAGGGAGCGGGTTCTTGTGATCGAGCGACGTTGCGATTTGCCTGGTCAGCGGGTTGACATGGGTCGAATGCCTGTTCGATAGTGCTGGGGTGGGGGCAGAAGTCGCTCAGGTCACGCGAGTCACACAGGCCACACAGGCCGCACAGCTCGCGGGGGTTACCCGGCGTTACGACGACGTGGCGCCGGGCGAGGCGGTGCTGACGGTGCTGCCCGCCCTGAGGGAGTTGCTGCCCGCGGGCGGGCTGCGGCGCGGGTCGGTGGTGGCCACCGGGCGCTGGAGCCTGCTCTGCCTGGCGCTGGTCGCGGGCGCGTCGGCTGACGGGGCCTGGTGCGCGGCGGTCGGGCTGCCCGAGCTGGGGGTGGCGGCGGCGGCCGGCGCGGGCCTGGTCCCGGACCGGATGCTGCTGGTCCCCGAGCCGGGGCCGGGCTGGCCGCAGGTGGTGGCCTCGTTGCTGGATGGGTGCGACCTGGTGTTGCTGCGCCCGCCGGATCAGCCGCCGGCCCAGGCGCGGCGGCGGCTCGAGGCCACCGTGCGCCGCAGTGGCGGCGTGCTCGTGGTCGCGGGGGAGTGGGATGGAGCACAGACCAGATTCACCGTGGCGGACCAGGAGTGGACCGGTATCGGGGCCGGGCACGGGCGGCTGCGGGCGCGCCGGGTTCAGGTGGTGGCCGACGGGCGGGGTGCGGGCGCGCGCGCCCAGTCCCGGTGGCTGTGGCTGCCCGGCCCGGACGGCTCGGTGACCCTCGCGGAGCCGGCGCCCGCCGGGCGGTGGGCGCCCGCCGAGGACGGGGCACCTGCGCGGTGGGCGCACGCCGAGGACGGGCCATCCAGCGCCACGGGCGAGTGGCTGCAGCGGAGCACGGGATGACGCGGGTACTCGTGGTCTGGTGCCCGGACTGGCTGGAGCCGGGCCCGGAGCGAGGCGGCCGGGACGTCGACCCGGAAGCAGTCCGGGCGTTCGAGCCGGTGGTCGCCACCGTGGAGGAGTTCTGCCCGCGGGTCGAGGTGCTGCGCCCCGGCGCCTGCGCCATCGGCGCCCGCGGCCCGGCCCGGTATTTCGGCGGGGAGCAGGCCCTGGCCGCGAAGATCGCCGATGCCGTCGCCGACCGCGGGTTCGACTGCCGGGTGGGCGTGGCCGACGGCCTGTTCGCCGCGCAGCTCGCCGCGCGCGCCCCGCGCCCAGGCGAGGAAGGTGGGAGCGGCGCGGGTGGGTCGGGTGCGCGCGGCGGGGCGGGCGTGTCGAAGGGTGCGCGCGGCGGGGCGGGCGTGTCGAAGGGTGCGCGGGACGGGGCGAGTGTGCCGAAAGGTGCGGGTGGGCCGGGGGAGGTGGGCGTCCGCGGGGCGGTGATCGTGCCGCCGGGGGAGACCCCCGCCTTCCTGGCCCCGCACCCGGTCGGCTGCCTGGGCGACCCGGACCTGGCCGACCTGCTGCCCCGGCTGGGCATCCGGACGCTGGGGGAGTTCGCGGCACTGCCGGCCGCCGAGGCGGCGAACCGGTTCGGGGCCGACGGGGCGCTCGCGCACCGGCTGGCCCGCGGCCTGGAACCCCGCCCGCTGGTGCCCCGGCCGCCGTCGGCCGACCTGTCCGCCGCGGTGGAGTTCGACCCGCCGGCCGAGCAGGTGGAGCCGGTGGCGTTCGCGGCCAAGTCTTTGGGCGACCAGATGCACGCGGAGCTGTCGGCCCGGGGGCTGGCCTGCGTTCGGGTGCGGATCCAGGTGACCTGCGCCGACGGGCAGGAGGTCACCAGGTTGTGGCGGCACGACGGGTTGCTGTCCTCCCTGGCCGTGGCCGAGCGGGTTCGCTGGCAGCTCGCCGCCTGGCGGACAGGCCAGAATGAGGAGAGCCGGGGCGTAACGACACTTAATGGCATTACCGTTCTGCGGCTGGTTCCCGATCAGCTGGTTCGCGCCACCGGCCGTCAGCTCGGCCTGTGGGGCGACTCGGTGGTCGACGACCGGGTGGCGCGGGCCGCGCTGCGGGTGCAGGCCATGCTCGGGCACGGCGCGGTGACGCGCCCGCTGCTGGCCGGCGGCCGTGGTCCGGCCGAGCAGGTGACGCTGGTGCCGTTCGGCGACGCCGCCGACCCTCGGCATCCCGCCGGCCGGCCCTGGCCCGGCGGGCTCCCCGCACCGGCGCCGGCCACGGTGTTCCCGGTCCCGCGGCCGGCCGTGGTCACCGACGAGGCGGGCGACGCGGTGACCGTCACCGGGCGGGCGTTGCTGTCCGCGCCGCCGGCCCGGCTGTCGGTGCCCGGGGCGCCACCGCTGGCGATCACCTCCTGGGCCGGTCCCTGGCCGGTCACCGAGCGGTGGTGGCGCCCGGCGGAGGCGCGGCGGCGGGCCAGGTTCCAGCTGGTCGCCGAGGACGGCAGCGCCTGGCTGGCCGCGGTTCAGGACGGCCGGTGGCAGCTCGAGGCCGGCTACGAGTGACGGCACTCAACCCGGGCGACAGACTGATCAGCCGGGTCGGCCAGGTCAGGTTGGCTGCGCGGCGCGATCGTCGGGGTCCGCCTCGCCGGAGTGCGTGACGTCGGCCGTCGCCGCGGAAACGCTCGGGTAGATATCGATGAGGCGGTCGACGCCGGTGAGGGCGAGTATCCGCTGCACATTCCGGTTGGGAACGACCAGCCGCATCTCCGTGCCGTTGGCGGCCGCCCGCTTGAACGCCCGGATCAGGGCGTTCACGCCCGCGGAATCACAGAAGTCCGTCGCGCTCATATCCACGACCAGCAGCGCCGGGCCGCGGTTGATGACGGACAGCAGGTCCTCGCGGATGTAGTCGCCGTTCGCTATGTCGATCTCAGCGGGCAGTGAGACCACCGCCACCTGCCCGCCCTGCACCGCCGGGTAATGCTCCCCAGGCACGGCCGTCACCACCATCCGGTGTTAGGTGAAGTGGGCCGCGCTTCTGGACCCTGGTGGCGACCACCCGCTCGGCGTCGCCGCACGCATACTATCCCGAGCGCTATAGCGTGCCGTAACCGATGACGTGAGTTCTCAGGCGCTGGGCGCGTCCGGCACTTGGCCTGCGGCGCGCGCGGAGTCCGTCACGACGCAGAATCCGCCCTCGTGCTCGAACGCGGTGGTCATCAGGTGTGCGCTGACGAACTGGCCGGACTGCCCGCTGCCGCTGTCGTTGATGTAGAAGCCGAGCAGCGCGCCGTCGTAACGGTCGCGGGCGACACCGGTAAGGGTGACCGCGTGGTTGGCCTGGCCGTGCCCGAGCGCCTGCGGGTCGCTCCACAGCACGCCGGCATTGACCATCGCGATGACGCCGTGACCGCCCTGCACCGCAACCGCGAGCCGCTCGACCGGCTGGGCCTGCTCGGCGTGAGCCGGGACGCCGTAATCTGTCAGTATCGCGGCCTGCTCGGCCGGGAGCGTCCAGCCGGACGCATCCGGCCGCCCCGGTGTCACGTGCAGCTCGTGGCAGCGCGTTGCGTGCCGGAAGGCCTCGGTTTCGGTCAGCCGCAGGCCGAACTGACTCAGGACGTCGGCACAGCTGACGACGCCGCAGTCGCCGCGGTCGTGCTCGGGGTTGTCGCCCTGCAGGTGGTTGAACGCGGCGTAGCCGCGCACGTCGCCGATGATCAGGCTCGGCCGGCCGTCGGGCAGCCGGCCCGGCTGCACCGGGACGGACACGGCGGCGTCACGCAGCCAGCCCGCAGTGTCTTCTTCAGGGCTGTCCGCATCCAGGACGCCAGCGCCGTCGTGCTCCACCGATCCTCGCGCGATTCTCGCCCTGGTCCCTTTACGGACCTTTTGCCGTCAGGGTCGCTGACCGTTATCTGACCAGATGTACCTCGGATCGCGCAATCCGGGTGAACGTTTAGGTGAGGCCCGTCGCCCCGTCGACGACCAGCAGGACGCCCACGATGGTCAGGACGGCGACGATGATGGCGTGGCTATGCGCCTGGACCCAGGCATCGGCGGCCGTCACGTACCGCGTTGTCGCGTCCGGGACAGCCAGGTAGAACCCGAACGGCAGCCAGATGAACATGACGTCGATCAGCACCACCACGGCCATGGCCAGCACGATGAGGGCCACGCTGGCCCGCGCGGTGGCGATCACCTGCACGGCGGCGACGAAGCTGGCCGACGGCGTGAACAGCAGCATGCCCACAGCGAACGCCGCGAGCGGCGCCGGGTGGGACATGATCCTCTTGATCAGCCCCGGCTTCTTATCCGGCTTGGTCCGCCTTGGCTTGCGCCGGGCCACGAAGGCCGCGGCCGCCAGCGCGAGGACGCCGAGGCCGAGGCGCAGGCCGTACCGGGGCTGGCGCTGGCGGGGGTGGTTGAGGCCGCCCGCGTGGATGGCCAGCAGGATGACGATGCCGAGGATCACCGTCATCGTCACCGCGCCCGCCAGGTAGACCAGCAGCGACCGGCGCGGGTTGGCCGAGCTGAGATACACGGCCACGGCGAGCAGCGCCGGAGGGGACAGCGCGGCCAGCACCGCGAAACCGGCCGCCTGGCCTAGCACCGGGGCCTGCCGGCCGTCTGGATGGCGTGATCACGCGCGTGCAAGCCGTTGCCCCCCCGTGACCCGTGAGACACCCGTGAGACCCCGTGACCCCGTTGCCTATGGCGTCCCCGTCGTCTCCTGAACCCCGAATACCCCGTGCGCCCCGGCCGCATGCCGGGCCGGCGGCGGTGACGGTGGCTGTATAACCCGGTCTCGGACCGGCGGCATTCGTCGCAAAGCGCGCAGTTATTGCGGTCGCGCCTCCGGTCAGGACGACGGGCGGGCCCAGCCGAGCAGGTCGCCGAGGAGCGATGCGGCCAGCGGGTCGCCGCCGCGGGCGGGCTCGGTGAGCGGGAACTGGCAAACCGTCAGCTGCCCGGCAGCGACCGGCAACTTGCCGATGACGGTTCCGAGCAGTTGGTCAGGGGGCGGCTTGAGGAGGGCGACGGCTGTCTGGGCCGCGAACGGGTTGCCGGCCAGGTCGGTATAGATGTGCTCAGGTGCGGTGGACAGCAGTTCGCTGGCCAGGACGGCACCGCGGGGAAGGGACGCCAGCGCGGGCTCGGAGGTCGTGAAGACGAACGGCGTCGATCCCCATGCCGTGTCCAGGCTGGTAAGGCGGACAGGCAGGGGATCGGGTACCGGCTTGTCTTGCGCGAGCAGCAGCACATGGCCGGCATCCCGCAGCCATCCGGCCGCGAGGACCGCCGCCTCGGCGTCCAGCGCGCCCTCGCCTATCACCAGCACGTCGGGGCCAGGCCGCGCGCCGGCCAGGTCGATGAAGTCCGCGCCGGCTGCGGTCAGCAGCCCTCTTACCGCCTTGTCCAGCGCCGTGACGCGGACACCCGCCCCGGCCCCGCCGCCCGCCACCAGGACCGGGTAGGCATTGCCGGCCACGAGGTCATTGCCGCGGCGCAGGATGAGGCTGAGCGTGGCGGGGCCTGGCTGCGGCGGGCTGGGCAGCGTCACCGCGGACACGCGCGTGACGGTTTGCGCCGGCAGCAGCCTGACCTGCTCGCGCTGGCAAGCCGTGCCCAGCTCGACGAGCAGTTCGGCGTCGCTGATGGCGGGGCCATCGTTGACGATCACCAGTTCCCCGCCGAACGTGCCGCCTGCCGTTGCGGCCCAGTGCTGGCGCACCAAAATCGGGCATACCGTCTGCGTCGCGCGGCGGATCTCCTCGATCGCGGGCTGCTTGGGCGTGCCGGGCAGATCGAACAGCCCGTTGAACTCGTGCGGGACGTCAGTCAGCTCGGTAACGCACCAGCCGACGACGCCGGGTGCCTGCCGAAAGATCTCGATCTGAAATCTGTCCGCGAGACCCTGGTAGCGCTGCGTGGACTGGACGAATTCGGGCACGCTGCGTGGCCACGGCGTGGATGCGATGAGGGCGGAAAGACCCGGCCCGTACGACCAGAATTTCTCCCCGTCTTGCTCGCTCAGGCCAGGCAGGCCCCAGTCGCCGAATTCGCTGATCAGCAGCGGCCGCGCTGTCGCTGCGCCGCGGGTGACCTTGTCCCGTAGCTCGGCGAGGTAGCGGCCGCTGAGCCGCCCGTACCAGTGCGCGGTGAGCAGCGGGCTGGCGAAGACGCGGCCGGGATCCGGTTCGATCCAGTCGTTCTCGATGACCGGCCTGGTCGGATCGGTGGTATGAACCGCTTCGTATAGCCGGCGGGCGAAGCCCTCATAGCGACGTCCGGGCCGGGTGGCCGGCTCCTCGATCCCGATCTCGTTCATCGCGGACCAAAGGACGATGGATGGATGGTTGCGGTCGCGCCGCACCTGCTCGGTCGCGGCGGCAGCGCACCGCTCGGCGACCGGGCCGTCGGCGCCAAGCTCATCGTGGGCGATCGGCTCGGCGACCGGGATGTCGCAGTGCACGAGCATGCCGAGTTCGTCGCACACGTCCAAGTACACGGGATCGAATGCCTTGATGTGCAGCCGGAGCGTGTTAAGGCCCGCCTCCTTGGCCGCCCTCACCTGTGCCTCCGCTTCCGCGCGTGACTCGGCACCGTACAGCGCCGTGGCGGAGAACCCCTGCACGAGCGCGCTGCGCATCTTGACCGGCACGCCGTTCAGCTCGAACGACGAGCGGCTGAGCCCGATGGTGCGCAGCCCGAATCTGATCCGCCGGGTGTGGGACAGTCGATCTCCCGCGTACAGGCGGACGTCGGCTTGGTGGAGCGCTGGCGATTCCGGGGACCACAGCGCAGCGCTGACCGGACCGAACCGGAACCTGGCTGGCCCGCCGTCGGCCGGCACCGGCAGCACGGCCCGCTGGCCCAGGACCTCGATCTCTGCCGTCAGGTCGCCGGCTGGTCCGGCGGCTGTGACGTCGAACCTCAGGTCGGCGGGATCGGAGTTGACCCAGCAGTCGCTGATGCGGGCCGGCCCATGCTGCTCGAGCCAGACGCTTTGCCAGATGCCGCCGTAGGTCAGGTACAGGCTGGGCGGGGACGCGAACACATGGTTCGCCCAGCCCTGCTTGCCGTGAGCGCTGCGGCGGTGCTCGGCGGCGCCGGCCGGATGGTCGGTGACCCGGACAGCGATCTCGTTGACTCCGGCGGCCGGGTGTGGCCACTCCACCTCGAACGGCATGAACGCGCTACGGTGCCGGCCGGCCGGCCCCCGGTTCAGGTACACCTCTGCCTCGTCCATCACCGCGCCGAAGTGCAGCGTCCACCAGCCGGCCGGGTCGGGCACGGTGACCTCACGGCGGTACCACGCAGTGCCGTCCAGGGACAGGTGGCCCTGCGCCTCCCACAGCCCCGGCACCTGGACTGGCACTGCCTGGGCCGATCCGAGGGCAGTCACAGTGTGGTCGCCGGGGATGAGATCCCAGGCGCCGTCGAGGCATATCCGGGCCGATGGCCAGGCCGGCCCGTGGTCTGGTGCGCCGGCATTCATCGCGGGTCCGGCACCGGCACTCGCCGGCCGGTCTCGAACGACTCGATGATCGAGTAGGCGAGTTGCAGCGCCCGCCGGCCGGCGCTGGCGGGAACGGGCGGGGGTGCGCCGGCGCGCAGGGCGGCGAGGACCGCGTCGACGTGCCGGTCGAAGGTGTGCTGAAAGGCCCGGCCGGCGTCGTTGAAGTAACCGGCCTCCCAGACCTGGCGGGTCTCCTCGCCGGTGCGCGAGAGCGTGAACCTGCGGACCGTGTCCTCGACGATCACGCGCCCCCTGGTTCCGTTCACTTCGAGCAAATGCGCGCCGGGATAGGCATAGGAGGTGTCGTAACTGCCGAGCAGCGTGCCCACGGCACCGCCGCCGAAGGCGAGCGCGACCGCGATGGTCCCGTGGTTGCGCCCGCCCTTGCCGGTCATCTGGCTCATGACCGACTCGATCGACCCGCAGAGGTATTCGAGCATGTCCAGTCCATGACACTGGGTCTCGATCAGGTTGGCGTACGGATGATTGCTGGTGCCGGGCTCGCCACCAAACCGCCAGGTAGCGAAGGTGACATCGCCAACGTCCCCGGAGCCGATGGCGGCCTGTGCGCGGTGCACTGGCTCGGCGAACCGGTGGTTGAAGTTGATCGCGAAGAACAGGCTCTTGCGGTCGGCGGCGGCGAGCAGCTGGTCGGCTTCCGCCAGGTCGAAGACGAGCGGCTTCTCGGCGATCAGGGGCACGCCGCTCTCGATGACCTGCATGGTGGCGCCGAAGTGCTCCTCGCTAGGCAGGCAGACACTGACCAGGTCCGGATGTTCTGCCTCGATCATCCCGGGAATCGAGGTGTAGCCGCGGATACCCCACTCCGCCGCGCGGGCATGCGCGCGCTCCGGGTGGCGCGCTGCTACTGCGCACAGATCGGTGTCCGCGCGGCTGGCGAAGACCCTGGCGTGCTGCTGGCCCCACTGCCCGGCGCCGACGATCGCTACCTTGAGCGGGCGGACGCCAGCTGACCATGCGGCGGCCTTCATATCCCGGCCTCCTGCGTGACCACGACCTTGCCGGACTCGCCGGACAGGAAGGTACTGAACGCCTCGGCTATATCAGCAACGTCGAAGGTGTGCGTGATCACGTGCGAGATGAGATTCCGGTTGGCGCGGAGCAGTTCTAGATTGCGCGGCAGATCATCGAAGCAGAAGTACTCGCTGCCCATCACGGTTCGCTCGGGGCCGATGAGATCGTCGCTGACCGAAAGCTCGAGGGTGCCGCCGTGGCCCGCGCACACCAGTACGCCGCGGCGGTTGAGCGCAGCCAGCGCGGCCCGCCGGGCGGCGCTGCTGCCGCTGGCGTCAAACGCCACGTCTGCGGGTGGCATGTCGTGCAGGGCGCCGGGGCCGCGCGCGTCGATGGTCTCTGCGCCGAAAGACCGGGCGTACTCGAGGCGCCACGGCGAGACGTCGCTGATTCGCACCCGCACAGCCGGGCCGAGGACGATGGCGCACATAACCAGCAGGCCGAGGCCGATGGGCCCGGCCCCGGCGATGTAGACCGACTCAATATCCGGCTGCACGAGCCGTGCCCGCGCGAGGGCATGACCGCTGGTGCCCATGACGTCCAGCAGCATTGTCGCCTCGGCCATGGCAACGTCGTCAGGGACGGGGAAGAAGTTACTCTCATGGACCAGCTCGTACGGTCCGTAGCCGCCGTCCTGGCTGAATCCCATGTCCGCCCGCTTGGCGAGGCAAAGGTTGGTGAATCCCGCGCAGCAACTGCGGCACTGGCCGCAGTAGTCCATCAGGTACACCACCCCGCGAGTCCCCTCTGTGACCGTGGTCCCCGGCCCGGTCGCGACCACAATCCCCGCGGCCTCGTGGCCTGGCGTTACTCCGGAGCCGTCGAGATACTGGCCGCGGTCGGTGCCGCACAGGGCATTGGCGGCCACCCGCAGGAGCAGTTGCCCGGGACCGGGCACGGGTACCGGCCGCTCCCGGAAAACGATCTTGCCCTGGCCGAGGAACCAGGGTGCGCTGGCGGTCGCTGGCACGTGCTGTCCTTTTCTGCGCTCCGGTGGCCCCGGGCGTGCGCTACGGGGCACGGCTTCCCTCACAGCCGGTGACCTCGCCGCAGGCGTGGGAGCGGAAATGGTCGACCAGGCCAGTCGGCTGTCGCTCCAGGCGGCCGTTGCCGTCGGGGACGAGCCGGTACATGCCCATCTGGCGCAGGAAGGGGGCCAC
>Ga0335075_10015655_pt1 | contig 11355 bp, 10 predicted proteins | sample Lox_Sample_24_FD_206723 | JGI IMG/M metagenome (GOLD analysis project Ga0335075, IMG submission 206723) | Soil microbial communities from Loxahatchee National Wildlife Refuge, Florida, United States - Lox_Sample_2.4 | ecosystem: Environmental > Terrestrial > Soil > Wetlands | place: USA...
TCGGGCTGCTCGAGCATCACCTGCGCCAGCTCCGGGTGCGAGTCCAGGTACGTCGCGACGATGCGCAGCTCGTCGATCTCGTCCGGTGGCACGTGAGCGCCCAGCTCGCCGACCCGCCCGCCCCGCCTCAGTGCGAGGTGCGTCCGCTCCTCGAACGTGGCCGTGTCCTCGGGAGCCGGGCCCCAGTCCACCACACGACCGCCGACCAGCCAAAACGCATCATGCCGCGTCTGGTCGACCGGGTGCGCGGCCAGGAGCAACCTGGCCCGGGCGTGCGTGGCCTCGAGCGCGCCACCGAGGCGCTCGAGGATCACCGCCAACCGGCGCGTCCGGCGCCGCAGCCACGCCGCGCGCTCGTAGAGCTGCTGGTCGGCGGCCGCCCGCATCTGGCGCCGTACATGGGCCAGCAGCCGCTCGCCCCCATCCCCACCCGCGGTCACGAACAGTCGCAGCGCCTCATCCAGGCGGCGCCGGTACAGGTTCGGGTCCAGATCGCCCAGACACGGGGACAGGCAGCGACCCATCTGCCCGTAGGCCGAGGGGTGCTCGCGCAGTTTCAGCCGCCGGCCGCAGTGGCGCAGCCCGAACAGCGAGTCGAGCTGCTCAACGAGCTCCTGGGCCAGCCGCCGCCCGCGCAGGGGCCCGATCGTGACGGCGTGCCCGGCGGCCGGCTCGGAGGACACCTCGAGGATCGGGAACGCGATGTCGAGGCGGCAGCGGATGTAGCAGAGCCGCTCGTCGCGCCGGGTCAGCCGGATGTTCCCGGGTGGTTTGTGGCGCTTGATCAGGCGGTTCTCGAGCACGAGCGCGCCGAGCTCGGAGTTCGTGCTCTGGTAGTCGACGACCGTCGCCTGGGTCGTCCACGCGGCCGGCAGGCTCGAGGGAGCGAAGTGCGCGCGGGCCCGGCTGCGGATCGAGATCGACTTGCCGACGTAGAGCACCCGCCCGGCGCCGTCGCGGAACAGGTACACACCGGGGTCGCGCGGCAGGTCGGCGAAGTCGAGCTGCGGCGGCAGGCTCGTCGCCGGCACCTTGCGCTTGCGTCCCACGGTCTGGCGGCGCCGGCTCCTGGTCAGCGCCACCGCATCGGCGACCGTCATCGCGTTGGCGCACAACCGGGGGAACAGGGCGCACAGCACGCGGGCGCACGTCTCGGCGTCGGCCAGCGCCCGGTGCGCGGTCTCGACCTCGATCCCGAGCGCGCCAGCGAGCACGCCGAGGCCGCGCTTGTTTTGCAGCGGCAGGAGCTTGCGGGCCAGCGCCGCCGTGCACAGGACGGGCGGACTCGGCCACTCGAGCCCGATCAGCTCGAACGCCCGGCGCAGGACGCGTCGGTCGAAGGGCGCGTTGTGAGCGACGAGCACGCGCCCTTCCAGCCGCTCGGCGATTGCGGGCAGCACTTCCTCCAGCCCGGGTGCGCCGGCCAGCATCTCCTGGGTGATTCCGGTGAAGCGCTGGATGCCGCGTCCGAGCGGCCGGTTGCAACGGACGAGCGAGGAGAACCGGTCGTGCAGCTCACCGCCCCCGACCAGCACAGCGCCGACCTCGGTCAGCTCGCACGCATCGCCGCCCAGACCGTTGGTCTCGGTATCGACGACGAGGAACTCGGCGGTGGCGACCGCCTGTGCGAGTACTGAGGCGCCGCCGTCAGGCGCCGCCGACCGTTCGACTGAGGCGCCGCCGTCAGGCGCCGCCGACCCTTTCATTCTCACCGAACGCGTGATACGCCCCGCGTCGGACGGCAGGCAAGCAGGATTGCACGCCCTTTGGACGTATTTGTCTGGACGACCTGTCGGCAGGGTAGGATCGGCCGACAATGCTCGGAAAGGAGGTGAAGTGAGCACCACCGCACCTGATCTCGAGAAGCTCCGGGAGCTTGAGGATTCGACGCGCCGCGCCTGGATGACCTATACCGACCGACTGCGCGATCTCGAGGGCGAGGAGTACGAGCGAGTCGAGGGCGATTCGTGGACCGAGCTTCAACGCGAGCTGCGGCGCCTCGAGCGCCGGCGAGCCTCGCTGACTCAGAACTCCACCTGAGCCGCCGGCGCCGAAACCGGTCCGCCCGCTCCGACCGCAGGTTCGCGCGCGGGGCGGCGAGATGGGCGAACCTGACATCAAATGGTGTTGCGTTTCGCCGTTTGGGTATTACGCTCGCTAGGTTCGCGCCGGGACCGGGACTCGAGGCCACTCCCCGGTCTCCCAGGCGATGTTGCGAGGAGGTGCTGGCCAGGATGCGCTCCAGGACGATCGGCTTGATGGCGGTCAGCGCCCTCGCCCTCGCCGGCTGCGGCTCCACTTCCAGCGGCGCCACGACGCCCCGACCGCCAGCGCCGGTCAATCTCACGGTCTACATCGACAACAGCTCCGTGTCGGTCTCGCCGAGCTCAGTCGGCTCCGGGCCGGTCACGTTCATCATCACCAACCAGGCCAGCCAGGCGCAGTCGCTATCCGTCCTGCCGGCGGGCGGTCAGGCGCTAGCCAACACGGGCCCGATCAACCCGCAGGCGACGGCGCAGGTCACGGTCAACTTCTCATCGCAGGGCAACTACTCGCTGTCGACCGGCGGCGACGCCGGCGGCGGCTCGTCGATCAAGGCGGCATCGATCCACGTCGGGCCGCCCCGCGCGAGCAGCGACGGTCAGGTGCTTCAGCCGTAGGTCCGGATCTCGCCGCCATCGCCGACGTCGCGATGCCCCGCCGGGAATTGCTTTTGTGCAATACTTGCATGCGTGCAAGCAACTGAAACCCATACGCTGGAGAGCGCGACCGGCGTCGGCCTGGCCGGCGAGCTGTACGCGCTCGTCGTGTTTCTGCACAAGAACTGCAACGCGGATCTGTTCGAGGCCCTCGGCGCCCTCGATCTCTCGCTGACTCAGGTCAAGCTTCTGCACCATCTCGAGGATCAACCGCGAGAGCTCACGCTCAAAGAGGCCGCCGAGACTGTGCGGGTCTCCCTGCCCGCCGCGAGCCGGATGGTCGACGACCTCGTCCGGCGCGGGTTCGCCCAGCGCCGCGAGGATGACGAAGACCGCCGCATGAAGCGCGTCTGCTTGACCGACGGCGGTCGCACCGTGATCCGCCGGTTGAACGCCGCCCGCCTCAGCGGCCTGGAGCAGTTCACCGAATCTTTGACCAGCACCGAGCGACGCTCGCTCGCCTCAGCCCTCTCGAAGCTGCTCGAGCGCGACGACGTCGCCGCATGTCGACCGGAGTCGTCCATCTCATGACCGAACGCATCCTCGCCCGCCGCCACAGCCTCATCACCGAGGAGAACAGCCGCTGGTGGACCCTGGCCGCGATGTGCTTCGCGCTGTTCATGCTGATGCTCGACAACACGGTCGTGAACGTCGCGCTGCCCTCGATCCAGCGCGACCTGCACGCCTCGCTGGCCTCGCTCGAGTGGACCGTCAACGCCTACACGCTCACGCTGGCCGTGATGCTCGTGACCGGGGGCCGCCTGGGCGACATCTTCGGTCGCCGGCGGATGTTCCTGTTCGGCGTGGTCGTGTTCGGCCTCTCCAGCCTCGCCGTCGGCTTCTCGCCAGACGACACCGTGCTGGTCGCGGGCCGCGCGGTCCAGGGCATCGGCGCCGCCTTCATGATGCCGGCGACGCTCTCGATCATCACCCAGGCCTTCCCGCCCGAGCAGCGAGGCACCGCGATCGGCACCTGGGCGGGGGTCAGCGCGCTCGCGCTCGCGATCGGCCCGGTCGTCGGCGGCTTCCTGACCGAGGACGTGAGCTGGCGAGCCATCTTCTTCATCAACCCCCCCATTGCCGTCGTCGCGGTCGCCATGACCCTGTTCGCGACGCGCGAGTCGCGAGACGAGACGGTGGGCCGGACGATCGACTTCGCGGGCATCGGGACGATCACGGTCGGGCTGACCGCGCTCGTGCTCGCGCTCGTCGAGGGCAACACGTGGGGCTGGGGCTCGGCTGGCGTGATCTCGCTGCTCGTCGTCGCAGCGATCTCCCTGCCGGCGTTCGTGATGATCGAGCGCCGCGTCCCCGCGCCGATGGTCGACTTCACCTTCTTCCGCACGCGCACCTACGTCGGGGCGAACGTCGTCGCCTTCCTGATCTCGTTCGCGATGTTCGCGCAGTTCTTCTTCCTGACGCTGTACCTCCAGAACGTCCTGAACTACTCACCGCTCGAGACCGGCGTGCGCTTCCTGCCCTCGACGGTCTTGATCATCTTGGTCGCGCCGGTGGCCGGGCGCCTGACCGACCGGGTGGGCTCGCGGCCGTTGATGACAGCGGGCCTCCTGCTCGTCGCCGCGGCGCTGCTGATCCAGTCGCGCCTGACCGTGCACAGCGGCTACGGTCTCCTGCTCCCTGGCTTCATCCTGATGGGAATCGGCATGGGACTGGTCATGTCGCCGATGAGCACGGCCGCGATGAACGCCGTCGACCGCACCAAGGCCGGCGCAGCGTCCGGAGTCCTGTCGATGACCCGCATGGTCGGCAGCACCTTCGGCGTGGCCGTGATGGGCGCGCTGGTCGCAACGATCGGGCGGTCGAAAGTCAACTCCGGGCTCCCCCATATCGCTGCATCGACCAAGACCGCGATCGTCAACGCGCTCGGAAGCGGCGGCACCGTCAGCGGCCCGCACGTGCCGGTGCAGATCGTCTCCGTGGCACGTGATGCGTTCGTGTCGGCCCTCTCAACTGGCCTGACGGTGTCAGCCGTCGTCACCCTATGCGGGGCGGTCGCCGCGTGGCTTCTGATCTCCCCGCGGATCAAGCAGCCGGCGCCCCAGGTCGAGCAGTCTGGCGCCGCCGAGGAGACACGCGCCGAGATCAGCCTCGTCTAGACGCGGACCGCTCGTGTGCGCATGCGCACACCCGGCGGCTGGTGCGTCTTCTGGAGCTACACGTCAGTAGGATCCGGCGCCGTGGCCGTTGACCTGAGCCAAGTCGCAAGCGTCGAAACCGAGCCGGGAGAGCTTCCCCGTACGATGGCCGCCTGGGTCATTCGCGAGGAGCGCCAGGGCGAGCCGACGGATGCATTTCAGATCGAAGAGATCGAGGTGCCCGAACCGGAGGCGTTCGAGGTGATCGTCCGGGTGATGGCGGCCGGGGTGAACTTCAACAACGTCTGGGCGGCGCTCGGCGAGCCGGTCGGGGTGTGGCGCTACGGCGATCACCCGCGCTGGGGCCATCACATCGGTGGGTCCGATGCGTCAGGGGTCGTCTGGAAGGTCGGCCCCGGCGTGACGCGCTGGAAGCCCGGTGACGAGGTGGTCATCCACTGCAACCAGGCCTCCTACGAGGATCCCGAGGTGCACGGGCTTGACCCGCTCGCCGCCCCGAGCCAGCAGATCTGGGGCTACGAGACGACGTGGGGGTCGTTCGCTCAGTTCTGCAAGGTGCAGGCCCAGCAGCTCCTGCCCAAGCCCTCCCACCTCGCGTGGGAGGAGGCTGCCGCTTACGGACTCACGTACTTCACCGCCTACCGGATGCTGATCGACCGCTGCCAGCTCCAGGCCGGTCACCGCGTGCTGATCTGGGGCGCCGCCGGCGGGCTGGGCGTGTTCGCGACCCAGCTCTGCGCGTTGACCGGCGCGGACGCCGTCGGCGTCGTCTCGAGCGAGGAGAAAGGTCGTCTGATCGAGCAGCTCGGCGCGGTCGGCTACATCAACCGCACCGAGTTCGCGGGCATGATGCGCCAGGGCGACGAGACCAAGGACGAGGAGCTGGCTCGGTTCAAGGAGTCCCGGCGGTTCTGCAAGGCGGTCGAGGCGATCCTCGGTGAGCCGCCCGACGTCGTTTTCGAACACGTCGGAAAAGCCACCTTCCCGACCTCGGTGCTGGCGGTCAGGCCGTTCGGCAAGGTGGTCATCTGCGGTGCGACGTCGGGCTACCAGCTTGACTTCGACGTACGCTACCTGTGGATGCGTCAGAAGGAGATCCTCGGTTCGCACTTCGCCAACGCTTGGGAAGCGACCAAGGCCAACCAGCTGATCGAGGAATCGAAGATCCGACCCGTCCTCTGGCAGACGATGGGCTTCGAGAAGGTGGCCGAGGCCCATCAGCTCCTGCGTGACAACCGCCACCTGGGCAAGATCGCGATCCTGGTCGGTGCCACCGAGGAAGGCCAGGGAGCAAAGGCCAAGGGGCCGGGTGCGATCCGCGCGGAGGTGGGAGCCTGATGGCCGGCGTCATGCATGTTGAGTGGTACGCGACGGTCCTGCGCCAGGACGCGTTCGCTGCCGACGTCAGCTCTGTCGCCCCGTTGGCGCTGCGGTATGGCGCGACGCAGTACTCGGTCCATCGCTCGCGCGACGACCATTACAAGATCACGCAGATGGCCTGGTTCGACTCAAAGGCGGACTGGTACCAGTACTGGGAGGGCCCCGAGATGATCGCCTTCCGCCGTCGCAACTCCGGCCACTACCAGATCCCGATCAGTTACGTCTGGCACGACGAGCTGGTCGCCGGCGCCATGGGTCCAGCCGTGGGAACCGAGCCGGAGCGAGAGCCGGAGCCGGAACCCGCGGGCCCCGCCAGAGCCTGAGGACGTGGGCCGCGACAACCGGCTCGCGAGGTCCTATCCTTACGCTGCCGTGACACGCACGCACAAGATCGTGAACCTGATCGGCGTGCCGCTGCCGCTCGTCGGCGTCCTCGCCGCGATCGTTCTGCTCTGGAACCGGGCGATCGGACCACTCGAGCTCGGGCTTCTGGTCGGCCTCTATCTGGCCACCGCGCTGGGTGTGACGCTCGGCTACCACCGCATGTTCACCCACCGGGCATTCGAGTCGAGCCGGTCCTTCCGGGCGCTCATCGCGATCCTCGGTTCGATGGCGATGCAGGGATCGGTGATCACGTGGGTCGCCGACCACCGCAAGCATCACGCCTTCACCGATCAGGAGGGCGACCCGCACTCACCTCACCTGGCCGGACCCGGGTTCTGGGGTGGGGTCAAGGGTCTGTGGCACGCCCACGTGGGCTGGCTGTTCGAATCGGTCGGGACGGCCGACCGTCAGCGGTTCGCGGCCGATCTCCTCAAGGATGGCGTGATCCGCGTGATCGACAAGCTGTTTTTCGTATGGGTCGCGGTTGGCCTCGCGATCCCGTTTGCACTCGGCTGGATCGTCGGCGGCGGCCTCGGGGCGGCGCTCACCGCCCTGCTGTGGGGAGGCTTCGTCCGGGTCTTTCTGCTCCACCACGTGACCTGGTCCATCAACTCCGTGTGCCACTTCTTCGGCCGCAAGCGGTTCGACATCGAAGACGAGTCGCGCAACGTCTTCTGGCTGGCGCCGCTGTCGATGGGTGAGGCATGGCATCACAACCACCACGCGTTCCCGACCTCGGCATTCCACGGCCTGAGCGCGTGGGAGCGGGTGGCCGACCCGACCGGCCTACTCATCTCGGTGCTGGAGAAGCTCGGCGTCGTCTGGAACGTCGTCCGCGTCAGCCCCGAGCGACAGGCCGCCAAGGCGCTTCCCCACGCGCGCACCGTCTCACCTGCCGGCGCCGACCCGTCGACCGCGCGCTAGCCGGCTAGGCCGACTCGAGCGGGGCCATCGTCAGCCCGGCCCCGTTGAGCTGCTCCCAGTACTGCTCAGCCTCGTCGCGCGGCCCGCTCCAGACGATCGCGCAGCCGCTCTTGTGGATGCGATCCGCGAACCGGTAGCCCTCGGCCAGCGACACACCCGGAATCACGCGGGAGAGCGTCTCGGCGACGTGGTCGAACGTGTTGTGGTCGTCGTTGAGCACCACTACACGCCACAGCCCGCCCACGTCGCCTCCGGGCCCGCTCAGCCGCGGCAGCTCAACCGTCTGCGACATCTGGGCCCAGGATAGCTTCCTCGGAGCGCCTCAATCCGAGCTGACCGCCTCGGCGCGCTTGTGCCAGTAGCGCTCGAGCCCGGCGTACAGCTGGTCGGGCGGCGCGGCCTGCTCATACGCCGCGGCCGCGTCCGCGTCGACGCGGTGGGCGACCTCGGATCGCACGTGCTCGACGAACGCCGCTTGGTCGCGCTCGCGGGCATACGCGGCCCAGTCGTCCAGACGCTCGGACAGCTCGGACAGCTGCGCATCGACGTCGTCGCTGGACCCGAAGTGGGTCATGACCAGCCGGCGCGGCTCCCACGCGCGTATCCGCGCGATCGACGCGTGCCACTTCTCGACGTCGATGTCGGGCGGCGGGCTGGGTGGGATCGTCAATGGCGTACCGGCGATCCGCACCCCGCCGACGTCGCCCACAAACGCCGTGCCTTCCGGCGAGTGCAGGAAAGACACGTGGTGTGAGGCGTGGCCGGGTGTGTAGGCGACCTCGAAGGCGCCGTCGAACAATCTCTCGTCGCCGTTCAGCACGCGCAGGTTCCTCTCCGGAACCGGCACCATGTCGCCCCACAGGCGGTCCATGTCCTCGCCGTAGAGCCTCCGCGCGCTCTCCATGAGCCGGTCGGGCGAGGCCATGTGCCGCGCTCCCCGCGCGTGGACGTAGACCTCGAGGTCCGGCCAGCGCTCGACCAGCGACCCGCTCGCGCCGGCGTGATCGAGGTGGATGTGGGTGAGCAGCACCGCGCGGGGGCGAACGCCGCCGAGCCCAGCCAGCAGCGTCTCCAGGCAGGACGTCGGCCCCGGATCGATCACGACGTCCCCAACCAGCCAGGCGCCGATCACGCGCGGCCGGCCCAGGTGCATGACGTCGATCAGCCGCATGTACGCCGTGTGCGGCCGAAGCCTAGTGGTCGTCTTCGGGCGGCTCGACGACCGGGAGCACGGCAGTTGACTCGATGTCCGGATCGCGCTCGTCTTCCTCGTCGATCGCCACCTGGTCGGGCAGCGCGTCCTCGACCGGGGCCGGATCGGCCCGGTCATCCTGTTCGAGCCTGACCGTCTCCTGCGCGCCCACGTCCATCGTCTCGGCGCTCGCCGGGTCGGGCGGGAACCGGTCGGCGGCCGAGTCGGTCACCGTCAAGAGCTCTCGCGCCAGGTCGCGCGTGTCCTCGACGATCCGGTGGCGCTCGGCCCATATCCGGTCGGTCTCAGCGTCCAGGTCTCGGACTCGGTCCTCGGCACCCTGGACGATCTGAGCGGCTTCTCGGCGCGCCGCCTCGAGGCGATCCTCGGCCTCGCCCCGCGACTGCGAGGTGATCTGCTCGGCCGTCTCGTGGGCGCGCTGGAGGATGCCCGAGACCTGCTCTCCGACCCGCTCGAGCGCGCGCCGGACCGCCGACTCGGGCGATCGAGTGGTCTGAAGCTCGGCGACCAGCTGGCTCGTCCTCCGGACGTAGGCGTCGACGGCGAGGCGGTCGTAGCCGCGCAACGCCATCGGAAACTCGACATCGGCGACCACCGGAAGGGGATCGTCCGGAAGCGTGGCTAGTGGCGCGGTGATCTCCTGCATGAGCGCGTGTTCGGTGGAGGCTTCACTCTGATCGGGCATGGCTCCCACGTTACCGCTCTCGTACCCTCGCGGGCCGTCGCCTGAGCAAAGAATCATTCATACAATCGGCGCATGCCGGACACGCCCTCGCCTCGCCTCCCCGAACCGGACCGGCCGTGGATGATGCGCACCTACGCCGGGCACTCGGACGCCAAGCGCTCCAACGAGCTCTACCGGCGCAACCTCGAGAAGGGCCAAACCGGCCTTTCGATCGCCTTCGACCTGCCCACCCAGACCGGCTACGACCCCGACCATGAGCTGGCCCGGGGCGAGGTGGGCAAGGTCGGCGTGTCGATTGCCCACGAGGGCGACATGGCGACGCTGCTCGATCAGATCCCGCTCGGGCAGATGAACACGTCGATGACGATCAACGCGACCGCCGCCTGGCTGCTCGCGCTCTACGTCGTCGCCGCGGAAAAGCAGGGCGTCGCCGAACAAGAGCTCCAGGGCACGACCCAGAACGACATTCTCAAGGAGTACCTGAGCCGCGGCACGTACGCCTTCCCGCCCGGACCGAGCATGCGGCTGATCGCCGACACGATCGCCTACGCCGTGCAACACATACCCAAGTGGAACCCGATCAACATCTGCTCCTACCACCTCCAGGAGGCGGGCGCGACCCCTGTTCAGGAGATCGCATTCACGATGAGCAATGCAATCGCCGTGCTCGATGCCGTCCGGCAGCGCGTGCCGGACGAGCTCATGGGCAGCGTGTTCGGACGGATCTCGTTCTTCGTCAACGCCGGCGTTCGGTTCATCGAGGAGCACGCCAAGCTCCGGGCGATGGCGATCCTGTGGGACGAGCTCGGGCGTGATCGTTACGGGGTCGAGGACGACAAGCACCGCCGCCTGCGCTACGGCGTGCAGGTCAACTCACTCGGCCTGACCGAGGCCCAGCCGGAGAACAACGTGTACCGGATCGCGCTCGAGGCGCTCGCGGTCACGCTCGGCCGCAACGCCCGCGCGCGGGCGCTCCAGCTGCCCGCCTGGAACGAGGCGCTCGGCCTGCCCCGACCCTGGGACCAGCAGTGGTCACTGCGCCTCCAGCAGATCCTCGCCTACGAGACCGACCTGCTCGAGTACCCCGACATCTTCGAGGGCTCGAAGGTGATGGACGGGCTCGTCGCCGAACTGCTCGAGGGCGCGCGCGAGGAGATGCACCGCGTGGCCGAGCTGGGCGGGGCCGTCGACGCCGTCGACTACATGAAGGCCGCCCTCGTCGAGTCGCACCGCAAGCGCTGGCAGCGCATCGAATCCGGCGAACAGGTCGCGGTCGGCATGAACAAGTTCACCTCGACCGAGCCTTCGCCACTGACCGCCGGCGCGGACGGCGGCATCCTCGTCGTCGACCCGGAGGTCGAGGCCGAGCAGCGCGCTGCCGTCGAACGGTGGCGCGCGGCTCGCGACCAGGCCGCCGTCGATGAGGCGCTCGAGTCCCTCGCTCGCGTCGCTCGCGACGACGGCGAGAACATCATGCCGGCGACGATCGCGGCCGCCCGCGCCGGCGCGACGACCGGCGAGTGGGCCCAGACGCTGCGCGAGGCGTTCGGGGAGTACCGGGCGCCGACCGGCGTCGGCGAGGCCGTCGCGGCGCCCACCGAGGAACTCTCCGAGCTGCGCGGAGAAGTCGAGCGCCTGAGCGAGGGGCTTGGGCGCCGGCTCAAGTTCCTGGTCGGAAAGCCTGGTCTGGACGGACACTCCAACGGCGCCGAGCAGATCGCCGTACGGGCCCGCGACGCCGGCATGGACGTCGTCTACGAGGGCATCCGGCTCACCCCGACCCAGATCGCCACCTCGGCCGCACAGGAAGGCGTCCACGTGATCGGTCTCTCGATCCTGTCCGGATCGCACCGCGAACTGATCCCGTCCGTGCTCGACGCCCTCCGCGAGGCCGGGATCGAAGACGTGCCCGTGGTGGTGGGCGGAATCATCCCGGAGGTCGACGCCGACGCC
>Ga0335075_10015656_pt1 | contig 11355 bp, 10 predicted proteins | sample Lox_Sample_24_FD_206723 | JGI IMG/M metagenome (GOLD analysis project Ga0335075, IMG submission 206723) | Soil microbial communities from Loxahatchee National Wildlife Refuge, Florida, United States - Lox_Sample_2.4 | ecosystem: Environmental > Terrestrial > Soil > Wetlands | place: USA...
AGGCGTGGCCGGAGTCTACGCTCCTTGCCGCCGGATCTTGAAGAGCCGGGAGTTTCTAACATTTTCGCTACCAAATAGTTATTGTAATTAGGACAAAACGCCTTCAGGGAGGCTCAGCAGTCACAGTTCAACGCCCGCTGCATTGTGGGATGCTCCAATCCCACAAGGGGCGGGTGAACCGGCATGGCCTCTCCGCCCCACACGTTTCACCCCGCGTGGCGCCACCCCACAAGGAAAAGCCAACCGAACATCCATGACTTAATGATCGACGGCTCCTACCCGCTGCGGAGTACCCACGATCTCAATGTCAAAGTGCGTGGTGCTCACCGGTTAGTGGTGGGGACGGGCCGCCATGGGTGGCAGGAGTCCGCGCGCTTCGCAGGGAGACGGCATGGTGGCGGGACAGGCGAGCCTGTCCTCAGGCGGGATCCGCGCGGCGCTTCCAGCTCATCGCGATGCTGGTGCCTTTCTCCGCGGGCACGATGCGCACGTCATCGGCGAGCCCGCTGATGACGGCAAGGCCCACGTCGGCCGGGAGTTGGCTGATCGCGCCATCCAGCCCGGCAGCGTGGGTCGCGGAGCCGGGGACATGGCCGTTGCCGGACGCGCCCCGCGCCGGGGAACCCGGGGAAGCCTCGGAAGCCGGGGAAGAGGTCCCGCCGCCGACGGGGAGAACAGGCGAATACGCGGTGCCCGCAGCCGTCAGGTCCGATGGCGCCGCGTCGGTCACCACCACTTCGAACCGCTCGCCGTTGTCGCTGAGCGCTACCCGAATCGGCTGAGTCGGACAGTGCTTCCGGTGCGCCTCGACCGCGCGCGAACATGCCTCGCCTACCGCGAGGCGCACTTCGTCAAGCAGCGATTCATCCACGCCGCTGCGGCGCGCGACGGCCGTGGCGACGAGCCTCGCGGTCCGGACGTGTGCGGGCAGCGGCGTGAAAGTGACTTCGACGGTGGCCATGTCAGAATGAGGGCTACTTCTCGGCCTTCCGGGCGGCGATGGCATCGTCCACCGAGTCATAGATGCCGAAGACCTTGGTGAGGCCGGTAATCCGGAAGATCTTGAGGATGCGCTCCTGAGTGCAGACCAAGTCAAGCGAGCCGTCGTGCGCACGCACCCGCTTAAGTCCGCCGACCAGGACACCCAGGCCCGTCGAGTCGAGGAACTCGACCTTCTCCATGTTCACTACCAATTGGTAGTTCTTCTTGTTGACTAGGTCGATGAGCAACTCACGAAGGCGCGGCGCGGTGTAGACGTCGATCTCGCCCTCGACGTCAACGACCTCGATGCCGTCCTTGTTGTTGTTCCCCAGCTTCAGATCCACAAATCCTCCAGCGCCATGAAGGCGTCGTCTCTGCGTCCGCCCCGGCGCGCGGGCTGACGTACCCTGCGAGCGCGGGACAGCACCTCTGCCGCATTCAACCACGCTCCGGTGTCATGTCTATACGAAATCATGGTGTCAGACATCCACCTAGCGGGTGACACACTTAAAAAGCTGTGTCCATCCTCACTCCGGTCCCTTCGGACGCTATGCCGACACCGCCGCGGAACGCGGCGGATTCCAGCATGCGTACAGCCGACCCAAGTCAGCACGAGAATCCGGCCCTCGAGATCCTGCGGGCTGCCCGGCGGGCCGGGGAACTCGTACACCTAGAGCACATACCCGGTCAGGACGGCATCACCACCTCCTGGCCGGATTCGGTACACCAAGAAGTGGCGGCGGCCCTGGCCGACCAGGGCATCACGAGTCCGTGGACGCACCAGGCCCAGGCGGCCGGGCTGGCCCGATCCGGCCAGAATGTGATCATCGCCACGCGCGCTGCTTCCGGTAAGTCAGCCGGCTACCTGGCCGCCGCGCTTTCCGCGATCCTTGAGGGCGGCACTGTGCTGTACATCGCGCCGACCAAGGCGCTCGCCGCCGACCAACTGCGGGCGGTGCGCGCGCTCGAGGTACCCGGGGTCCGTGCGACGTGCTACGACGGCGATTCCACGGCCGCGGAGCGGAACTGGGCGCAAGCACACGCCAACTACCTGCTGACCAATCCGGACATGCTGCACAGCGCCATGCTGCCCGGCCACACTCGCTGGCGCGGGTTCTTCCGGCGGCTGCGCGTGGTGATCGTTGACGAGTGCCACGGGTACCGCGGGGTCTTCGGGTCGCACGTCGCCCACGTGCTGCGGCGGCTGCGCCGCGTCGCCGCCCACCACGCCGCGCCCGGAGGCCCGACCCGCAGCGGCGCGGTATTCATGCTCGCCTCCGCTACGATCGCCGACCCGGCCGCCTGCGCGCGCCAGCTGACTGGCCTGGACGTCATCCCGGTGACCGAGGACGGCTCGCCCCGCGCGCCGCTGGCGTTCGCGCTGTGGGAGCCGCCGCTGCTGCACACCACAGGGAACGAGCGAGCCCGCAGGCCGGCCACGTCCGAAGCGTCCGACCTACTCGCCGCCCTGGTCAAGGCCGACGTCCCGGCCCTCGCCTTCATCAGGTCCCGCCGGGGCGCCGAGGCCGTGGCGCTCACCGCCCGTCAGGCTCTTGAACGAGGGAATTTGGGAGGCTCGGAGGAAACCCGCGCCGTCAGCGTCGCCGCCTACCGCTCCGGCTACCTGCCGGACGATCGCCGCGACCTGGAAGCCGGGCTGCGCGATGGCCGGATCACCGGCATGGCGACCACCACCGCGCTGGAGCTTGGTGTCAACATCCCGGCGCTTGACGCCGTGCTGATCGCCGGGTGGCCGGGCACCTGGGCGTCGCTGTGGCAGCAGGCGGGCCGCGCCGGACGCGTCGGTCGCCCCGCCACAGCCGTGTTCATCGCCCGCGACGACCCGCTGGACAACTACCTCATCCATCACCCGGACGCATTGCTCCACCACCCGGTCGAACCCGCCGTGCTCAACCCGGACAACCCCTACGTGCTCACGCCGCACCTGACCGCCGCCGCGGCCGAACTGCCGCTGACCGAGCCGGACCTGGACCTGTTCGGTTCCACCGCGGCGGACGCGGTGGCCGCCCTGACAGAAAGCCGCGAACTGCGCCGCCGCGCGTCCGGATGGCACTTGGCCCGCCGCGGCCATCCCGCGCGCCAGATCAGCATCCGCGGCGGCAGCGCGCTGCCGGTCCGCGTGGTGGAGGAGTCCACCGGCCGCCTGGTGGGCACGATGGACGAGCCATCGGCGCACCGATACGTCCATGACGGTGCCGTCTACTTGCACCAGGGCGAGACATATCTGGTGCGTAAGCTGGAACTGGACGACCGCGTTGCCCTGGTAGAAAGTTTCGATCCCGGATATACCACGCAGGCGCGCGACATTACAGAAATCGACGTGATAAAGGAGCGTCAGCGCGTTTCCTGGGGCGAAGCCGCCGTGATGTTCGGTGACGTGCAAGTGACGCGTCAAGTTGTTGGATACACCACTGTCCGTTCCGAGTCAAAGATAAGGGAACGGGAGACAGCGCTCAGCCTACCCCCGCGTACCCTCACTACACGAGCGGTTTGGTGGACTATACCAAACGAACAGTTGGTTCCCCTTTTGGGTACCGCCATTCCCGGCGCGGCGCATGCGGCCGAGCACGCGTCGATCGGGATGCTGCCGCTGTTCGCCACCTGCGACCGATGGGACGTCGGCGGGCTGTCCACCGAGTTGCACCCGGCGACCGGACAGCTCAGCGTCTTCGTGTACGACGGGCATGAAGGCGGCGCGGGATTCGCTGATCGGGGCTTCCGCGAGGCCGCTAGCTGGCTGCGCGCGACGGCGGACGCGATCGCGTCCTGTCCGTGCGAAGCCGGGTGCCCGTCGTGCGTGCAGTCGCCTAAGTGCGGGAGCGGGAACTCGCCGCTGTCCAAAGCGGGTGCCGTTGCGCTGCTCCGCGTTCTGCTAACCCACGGGAAATAAGGCGGCCCCCGCCGGGGGGGAGAGCGGGGGCCGCGTACGGTCCGGCCCTGGGGGGGTAGGCCGGCGCCGTTCTACGGGAAAGCTTATCCACATTGTGGCCATGCAGCACCACCGGGATGGTCGCTAAGAACCCGTGCAATCGAATTACAACATATAGGGTTCACCGTGAACAGATGTTTTGACGGAATCTTTGTTGCAAGCGGATATTTTCCCCAGATGCCCCGCGCACGTCAAGGCGTTGCCTGGAGCCGGAGCGCTCGAGCGCCGGAGAACCACAGTTAACGGCATGTAACCATGGCTACTGATCGAGATAACGAATTGATCACGCGCAAAGGCTTTCACTCGCCCGGGTTTCGTCGTAGAACAGTGCTACGGACTCACGGAACGTCCGGGCGCGACAGCCAGGTACCCACGCGCGACCAGCCGCGGGAGGCGTGTCAGGCCAGTACGGCACCGAGGACCACTGTTACCAGGCGCCGCGGCTGACTGACGGAGAAGGTGCACGCTTGGTAGCCGGACTGCCGGGCTTACGGCGACGGCGCCCCTACTCGGGGCGCCGTTCGCATGTCGGCGCGCCCGAACTGACGCGCCGCCAACGGGAATGTCAGCAAGCTAGCCGATCACGGACGATAGCCTTGGACCACTTGGCGGATAAGCATCAGGTGCCGGATCTCGAGACCGGCGCTGGCGGGGCGAGGGGAGAGGGCACCATGGTCCGGAGCGGAACGTCGGATGCCGCCGACGACCAGCAGTCACTCGGCGGACTTGTAGCGCTCGCCCTCAGGGATTTCTCGCAGCTCTTGCGGTATGAGATCACCCTCGCCAAGAGCGAATTGCGGGTAGACGTGCGGCGCGTCGCCATAGCCGGCGCGTTCTTCGGTTTCGTCGCCTTCGTCGGATGCATCATCTTGGTCCTGCTGTGCTTCGCCTACGCATACGGGCTGAACGCGGTCGGCGCGCCCGGGGGGTTGTGGGGCGCCTTCCTGTGGGTGGTGCTGACCCTCGCGGTGTTTGCGGTCATCGCCGGCCTGCTCGCCCTGTACGTCGTGCGGCGGGTGACCGGCATGCGGCTGACAAGGAAGACCGTTATCGACGACATCGGAATGCTGCGGCGCGGCGGCTCGGCAGACTCCGGTTCCGGCCGTGACAGCGTGCCCGCGGGCGCCCCGGCCGCCGAGATACCCGCGCGCCGGTTACCGCGGTGAGGTGACCTTGATGGCCGTGCCGAGCGAGTCAGCTATCCAGATCAGCGGGCCGTGGACGCACCGTTCGGTGAGCGCGAACGGTACTCGTTTCCATGTGGCGAGCAGCGGCGACGGGCCGCTGGTCCTGCTGTTGCACGGTTTTCCCGAATTCTGGTGGACCTGGCGTCACCAGCTGGAATCGCTGCGGTCCGCGGGATACCGGGCGGTCGCGGCCGATCTGCGCGGGTATGGCGGCAGCGACAAGCCGCCGCGTGGCTACGACCTGATCACCGCCGCCGCCGACGCCGCCGGGCTGATCCGGGCGCTCGGCGAGGCGAACGCGGTCGTGGTCGGCCACGACTGGGGCGGTCTGGTCGCGTGGACGCTGGCGGCCTACTTCCCGAAGGCCGTCCGGCGACTCGCGGTGGTCTCCATGGCGCATCCGCTGCGGATGCGCGCCGCGGTCCTGTCCAGCCCGCTTGGCCTCCGCTTGCCGCGCGCCGCGCGCGGGCGCCGGGGCGGGTACCCGCTGTCCTTCCAGCTCCCGCTGTTCCCGGAACGCCAGCTCGTCCGGGACGGGGGCGCCCTGGTCGGCTCACTGCTGTCGTCGTGGTCCGCCCCGGGCTGGCCCGACCCGGATACGTCCCGGGTCTATCAGCGCGCGATGCGCATTCCGTCGGTGGCGCATTCCGCGCTTGAGTACCACCGCTGGTTCGTCCGCAGCACCGTGCGGCCGGACGGCCTCCGGTACGCCCGGCAGATGAAGTCGCCGGTTTCCGCGCCGGTCCTGCACCTGCACGGCGCGGTCGACCCGTGCGTGCTGCCGCAGACCGCCCGTGGCGCGGGGCGCTACGTGGAAGGACCGTACCGGTGGAAGGTCCTGGACGGCACCGGCCACTTCCCGCACGAGGAACGGCCCGACCTGTTCGACGCCGAACTCCTCGGCTGGCTGGCAGACCCCGAGCCGGACCGGTGAGCCCTTCGGGGCGGGACGGGGACCTGGCCGGCGCGCGGGACCGGGACCCGCGCGGGCGCCCGCGCAACGCGCGCCCGCGCGACGAGCTCGGCCGACCGCTCCCCCGCACGGCCGGCTCGGACGTGCCACGCATCCCTGACGACCTGGCGGTCACCGGTGCCGAAGCGGCGGCCATGGGCGGCGGCCTGCTGGCCGAGGGCCGCCCGTTCCACGCTCACGAGGTTTTCGAGGCGGCCTGGAAGTCCGGGCCGCCGGCCGAACGCGACCTGTGGCAGGGTCTGGCCCAGATCGCGGTCGGCCTCACCCATGCTCGCCGCGGCAACGCCCGCGGCGCGGTCACCCTGCTACGCCGGGGCGCCCGGCGGGTCAGCGACTACGCGGGCGCGGGCGATGCCGGCCAGTACGGGATCAATCCAGGGTTCGTGGCGTCCCGCGCGGAAGACCTGGCCGCCCGGATCGAACGCGATGGCCCGGCGGCCATCCCGGCGGCGGACCTTCTTCTCCCGCTGCGTCCCTAACAGGCGCGCTAGTCGCAGCCCTGGGTGGACACAGGGACGGTGGCGTTCGCGCCGGCGCTTGCGTCGCTCGCGACCTCGGCGGCGGTGAGCGCGAAGCCGGTGTCGGGCGCGTTCGTGTCGACAGCGAAGACCACCCCGTAGACGTCGCCGTCCGGCGCGATCAGCGGGCCGCCGGAGTTGCCCTCCTCCACGACTGCCCTGATCTCGTAGACCTGGCGGTCGACCTGACTGGTGTGGTAGATGTTCGCGATCTGGATCGTCTGGGTCGAGCCGATGCGCGCGGGCCGCGCGGTGAACGACTGATCCTCCGGATAGCCGGCCACCACCGCGTCCGATCCGTTGCTGGCCTGGGGGGCGAACCGCAGCGGCGTCAGGTTAAGGCCGGGCACGTAAAGCACGGCGATGTCCACCTGCGGGTCGTAGAAGACCACCCGCGCCCTGAAGGTGACACCCCCGGGGGTGGTCACTGACGGCCCGCTGATCCCGCTGCCTGCCCCCTCCTGCGTCACGCCGGCCACCACGTGCGCGTTGGTCAGCACGTGGTCCGGCGCGTAGACGAATCCGGACCCCTCGATGTCTTCATCGCAACTCGGCGCGTACCCAAACACCTTGACCACCCGGTTGCGGTCAGCCTCGTAACCCGGGCTGGACAATACCGCGGGGTCGGGCGCCGGAACCGAGAGCACCTGCGCGTTCCCGATATCGCTGAACACCTTGGGAATCGGCCCGGTGGCTATCATCCGGCGGAATTCGGAAAACATCGTCTTCGCGGGAGACGGGATGATCTTGTTCATGGTCTGCAGCACCGCCGAATTGTTGACCTGCTGGTCAACCACCGGGAACGGTGACGCGGTCAGGACCGAGCCGATCGCCCAGGCAACGAGCAGCATCGACAGCACGCTTACCGCGGAGCCGCCGATGGCGTCGATGGTTGTCGATGAGCGGCCGGTCATCGTCTGCCGCATGGCGGTCCCGATGGACGACGCGACGAACTGCCCCACGATCGCCCCGCTGACCAGCAGGACGACGGCGACCACGTCCCGCTGCGTCGTCCCGCCGACGAGCGCGCGGGCGATCGGGGGGCCGAACTGGGCGCCGAGCACCGCCCCGCCGACGAAGCCTATGAAGCTCAGCGAGCCGACGACGAAACCCTGACGGTAGCCGGACACCGCGAAGGCTGCGGCAATCACGATCAGGGCTATGTCAAGCAAATCACCGCGCACTCGTCCACGGTATCCGGTGTTGGCGACGATCGAAGCGCCATGGCCGTCCGTAAGCTGGAGTGTCACATTCCGTTAAGGCCACGCTTTCGTTAGAGGCCGCCCGGTTAGGCCGCGCCCCCGCCGTGCCGTACCGCGTACACCGCGGCCTGGGTTCGGTCCTGCACGCCGAGCTTGGCGAGCACGGAGCTGACGTGCGCTTTGACGGTCTTCTCCGCGACATGCAGCAGCCGCGCGATCTCCCGGTTGGACCGTCCTTCGGCGATCAGCGCGAGCACCTCACGCTCGCGGCGGGTGAGCGAGTCCGCGCGGTTCCCGCCGCGCAGCATCGGCCCCGCGGCCGAGGCCGCGAGCAGCAGGTTGCCGTCATGCACCGAACGGATCGCCCGGACCAGGGCATCCGGATCGATGTCCTTGTACAGCACGCCAGCCGCCCCGGCCCGCACGGCCTGCTGGGCGCGGGACGGCTCGGTCACGCTGGTCAGCACGAGCGCTCGGGTGCCCGACGCGCGGAGCGATTCGAGCACCGCGATGCCGTCCATCCCGGGCAGCTTGAGGTCGAGCAGCATGATGTCCGGCCGCAGCGACGCGGCGAGCGCCAGCGCGCCTGGCCCGTCGGCGGCCTCGCCGAGCACCGTGAAACCGTCCTGGACCTCGAGCAGTGCCCGCAGTCCCTGCCGGACCACCGGGTGATCGTCGACGATCAGCACGCTGATGCTGTCCGCCGCTCCGCTCCCGATCATGCCGGCACCGCCAGGCGGATCCTGGTCCCCGCCCCGGGTGCCGAACTCACCCGCAGCGCCCCGCCGACAGCGGCCGCCCGCTCCCGCATGGACGCCAGCCCCAGCCCGCCAGACGTGAGCGTGGGATCGAACCCGGTCCCGTCGTCCGAGATCGCCAGGACCACCCGTCGCCGTGTCCGTGCCAGCGAGACGGAAATCTCGCTGGCACCAGAATGCCGCAGCGCGTTATGCAGCGCCTCCTGCGCCACCCGGAACGCCGCCGCCTGGACCCGCGGCTTCAGATCGGGCAGCTCGGCCGCGGTGACCCGGACCGGGATGCCGTGCGCTCGTTCCGCCAGCGCCGCGTACCGCCGCAGCGACGAGGCCAGCCCGTCCAGTTCCGGCGGTGCGAGGCCGTCGATCACCGCCCGAAGTTCGGCCTGGGCCTGGGCGCCGAGTTCGGCGATCTCGGACAGTTCACCCACCGCCCGTTCGGGATCCCTCGTAACCAGCATCGACGCGGCCCGGGCATGTGCGCGGATGGAGAACAGCCGCTGCGACACCGCGTCGTGCAGTTCGCGCGCCAGCCGGCCGCGCTCCTCGAGCACAGAAAGCTCCCGGCTTCGCTCATACAGCCGCGCGTTGGTCAGCGCGATCGCCGCGTGCGCGGCGAACAGCGTGAGCAGCTCCTCGTCCTGAGCGGTAAACGACCCGGACTGCTTGTTCGCCACGAAGATGATGCCGAGCACCTCCTCCCCCTGGCGGACCGGGACGCCGAGGAACCCGGTCAGTTCGGGATGCGCGGCCGGCCAGCCCTCGAACCTGGGATCCTTCCGGATGTCCTCAAGCCGCTCCGGCGAACCAGATCGCAGCAGCGCGCCCAGCATTCCGTGCTGCCGCGGCAGCGGTCCGATCGCGCGCTGCTGCGCCGCCGTCATCCCGTCCACCACGAACTCACCGAACGACCCGCGGTCGTCCGGCACTCCAAGCGCCGCGTACCTGGCGTGGACCAGCGTGCGCGCGGACCGCACGATCACCCGCAGCGCGTCGCGCGTGCAGAGCTGCCGGCTCACGGCCAGCACGGCCTGGCTGACCTGGTGCAGCTCGGCCAGGTAGCTTTCCACCCTTTGACGGTATCCCGGCAGGCGCGAAGCGGCATCGGACGCCGGTCCTAGGACCATCGGCCTAGTCCCTGCACGGCCTGCGGCCGATGCCCCGCGGCCGTCGCCTGCCTAGCGTCGGATGCATGAAGAAGGCACTAGTCACAGGGGCCTCCCGCGGGCTTGGCCGGGCGCTGGCGGCCGGCCTGGCCGGCCAGGGTTACGCCTTGATCATCGACGCTCGTGACGCCCGCGCGCTTAGCGGCGCGGCCGACGGCATCCGGGCAAGCGTTCCCGGCTCAGTCGTCACCGAGCTGCCGGGCGACGTCACCGACCCGGCCCACCGGGCGGCCTTGGCCGAGGCCGCCGGTGATATCGACCTGCTTGTGAACAACGCGGGCACGCTCGGCGCCGCACCGCTGCCCGCGCTGGCCGACTACCCGCTCGGAGAGCTGCGGGCCGCGGTCGAATCGAACGTGATCGTTCCGATCGCGCTTGTCCAGCTCTTTCTCCCCGCGCTGCGCGCACGCGGCGGCGCGGTGCTGAACGTCACGTCGGACGCGGCGGTCGAGCCCTACGCGGGCTGGGGCGGCTACGGCGCGGCCAAGGCGGCGCTCGAGCAGGCCTCGAACGTGCTCGCCGCGGAGGAGACCGCCATCCGCGTCTGGTGGGTGGACCCCGGCGACCTTCGCACGGACATGCACCAGGCGGCGTTCCCTGGCGAGGACATCTCCGACCGTCCGCTGCCGGAATCGGTCGTCCCCGCGTTCCTCCGGCTGGTCGCCGAACGGCTGCCCAGCGGACGGTACCGCGCCGCGGAGCTGTCATGACGGCGGCGAGCCTCGAGTTCGCGCTGCCCGCGTCGCTTGAGGCCGCCGGCCCGCCGGAAGCACGCGGCGTGCCAAGGGACGGGGTGCGCATGCTGGTCAGCCGCGCGGCGAGCGGCGCGGTCGCGCATCAGCGGTTCACCGACCTGCCCCGGCTGCTGCTGCCCGGTGACCTGCTCGTGGTCAACACGTCCCGGACCCTGCCCGCGGCGGTGTTCGCCGGTCCTGGGCTCGCGGTCCATTTCTCCACTGGCCTGCCGGACGGGACATGGCTGGTCGAGCTGCGGATTCCGCGCGGAAAATCCAGCATCCGCTGCGATGACGTGGTTCCTCCGGCAACCATCACGCTGCCCGGGAACGCGGAGCTGACCTTGGCAGGGCGCGAGACCGCCCGGCTGTGGCGGGCCCGGCTGTCCACCGCGGTGGTGCCGTACCTGCTGCGCCACGGCGAGCCGATCCGCTACTCGTACGCGGCGGAGCGGTGGCCGTTGCGGGAGTACCAGACGGTGTTCGGGAAGTTGTACGGGAGCGCGGAAATGCCGAGCGCGGCCCGGCCGTTCACTCCGGCCACGGTGACGGAGCTGGTCGCGCGCGGGGTGACGATCGCGCCCATCACGCTGCACTGCGGGGTGTCATCCCTGGAAGCGGGCGAGGACCCGTACCCGGAGCAGTACGACGTGCCGCCCGCCACGGCGCGGCTGGTGAACCTGACCAGGCAATCCGGCGGCCGCGTCATAGCGGTCGGCACCACGGTAGTCCGCGCCCTGGAAACGGCCCACCTTGACGCTGGCGCCGGGTGGACATCGCTCGTGATCACTCCGGAAACCGGGTTGCGGGTGGTGGACGGCCTGCTCACCGGGCTGCACGAGCCTCGCTCGTCGCACCTGCGGATGCTGGCGGCCTTTCACGGCCCGGA
>Ga0335075_10015657_pt1 | contig 11355 bp, 12 predicted proteins | sample Lox_Sample_24_FD_206723 | JGI IMG/M metagenome (GOLD analysis project Ga0335075, IMG submission 206723) | Soil microbial communities from Loxahatchee National Wildlife Refuge, Florida, United States - Lox_Sample_2.4 | ecosystem: Environmental > Terrestrial > Soil > Wetlands | place: USA...
CCGACCAAGGGCCTGCTGTTATGCATGCCGTGCACCCAGGTGGCTCCGGGGCGAGGGCCCTCGGTCAACTGGTCGGGCAGTCGGGCGGCGCATCTCCGCCTCCGGGCACTGCGGGCACTGCGGTCACGGCAGCCGCGGATCGGCTGATTGCCCTATTCGTCGATGTCAGTCCGTTGATGCCCTCCGGCTGCATCGCGGAGTAGCGGAGTCCGCTTAGTAGCAGCGCGACCATTCGATGGGCGCGCGAGGCGTCGCTGGTTCCGGGCGGCGGAATGCAGAGATTCGCGATCGCGCCGAGCAGGTCCGGCGCATTCGTGCCAGAGCCGATCAATCCCGCGTCTTCAGCCCGGTCAAGGAGGAGCTGAAGCGCCGGCCCGACGTGTGCCTCGAAGTACTCTCGCAGGCCGCTGAAGGCGGGATCGCCGGAGTGGAGGGCAGCTGCCAGTCCGTGCTTCGTCGCGACGAAGTCGATGTACCGGTCCGCCCAGCGATCCAGGGCATCGCCGGGATCGCAGGACTCAGACAGGGTCGCGGTGGCTGCGAGGAGGTCGTCGATCTCGCGCTGGAAGACCGCCGAGATGAGGTCGGCACGGGTGGGGAAGTGGCGGTACAGCGTGGCGGTCCCCACGCCGGCCCGGGCGGCGATGGCGCGCACGCCGACGTCGACGCCGCCGCTGGCGAATTCCTCCTTGGCGGCGGCCAGCAGTGCGTCGATGTTCCGCTGTGCGTCGGCTCGGGGCATCGCTCACCCTCCTTGCTAATCGGGACAGTGTCCCATATAGTTCTTCAGGTAGTGGGACGTCGTTCCGTTTGTCTCAGTCTATGGCGTCCGATAGGACGCCTGCCAGCCAGGAGGCATCGTGCAATACCGCACCTTCGGCAAGACCGGCATCAAAGTCAGTCCCTACGCGCTCGGCGCGATGATGTTCGGAGCCGTCGGCAACCCGGACCATGAGGATTCGGTCCGGATCATCCACAGGGCAATCGATGCGGGGGTCAACTTCATCGACACCGCCGACGCCTACTCCCGCGGCGAGTCCGAGGAGATCGTCGGCAAGGCGATCGCCGGCCGCCGGGACAGCGTGGTGCTCGCCACCAAGTTCGGGCTTCCGATGGACCCCAACGACCCGAACCAGAGGGGCGCGTCCCGCCGCTGGATCATGCGGGCCGTCGAGGACTCGCTCCGGCGACTCGGCACCGACTACATCGACGTATACCAGATGCACGTCCTCGATCCGAGCACGGATCTCGAGGAGACGATCTCGACGCTCACCGACCTGGTTCGGGCGGGCAAGATCCGCGCCTACGGGGACTCCAGGCTGCCGGCGTCCGGCATCGTCGAGGCGCAGTGGATCGCCGAGCGCCGCGGGTTCGAGCCACTGCGCGCCGAGCAGCCTCCGTACTCGATCCTCGATCGCGGCATCGAGCGGGAGATCCTGCCGGTCACCGAGCGCTACGGCATGGGCGTCCTGGTCTGGAGCCCTCTCGCGCAGGGACTGCTCACCGGCCGCGTCCGCAAGGGGCAGGTCACCGACCTGCGCCGCACGCAGATGTTCCGGCACATGCGCGACGAGCGCCGCCTGGACGCCGTCGAGCAGATCATCCCGGTGGCGGAGCAGGCCGGCCTCAAGCTGACCCACATGGCCATCGCGTTCGCGATCAGCCACCCCGGGGTAACCTCGGCCATCATCGGACCGCGCACCATGGAGCACCTCGACGACCTGCTCGCAGGCGCCGATGTCGTGCTCTCCGACGACGTGCTCGACCAACTCGATGCGATTGTCCCCCCGGGAACGGATGTCGGACGGCTCGACATGGCCTACAACCCGCCGGCAATCCTGAACCCCGCACTCAGGCGGCGCGAAGCCGTCGGCCGCTCGGCCGCGTGATCTCGAATCGTCGCAAGCTGAGGCTAATTCCAGGAATTAAGCGACGGGTCGGTGGCGACCGAGCAGAGGACTCGCCGGCGGCGGGCCGCCGGGGGCGCCTCGACGACGCTGGGCATGTCTGGAGGCGACGGCCTGGCTGTCCTGTACGGGCTGGAGTTCAGGGCAAGCCGCTCGGCTTGGAACATACCGGAGTGCAGGTGGCTCGTGGCCGCCGATCCAGCCTACAGTCGGATGCGTGAAGTGCTTAGCGGTCTAATAGCTCTACTCTCGGCTGCGAACGAGGGCGTTTACGCTAGGCGAATCTCATCTGCTCGTGATGTCCTAGAAGAATCGCTAGGCGATCGCGACCGAGAGCAGGCGACAGTCCGCAGCATCCTGTCACTCTACGGCGCGATGGGTAGTTTTCAAGATCTAGTGCTCCAAGATTCTAACGGGGTGCGCCCAGAGCAGAATGGATTCGATCGCTTGCGGAGCCAATTGTTTGACGAGGCTTGGGCGGCACTCGGATAGCGCGACCTGGCTTCGATGAGTGACGGCCGGGTTCGCCGCCGGAATGCACGGGTCGCCGCTCGCCCACTGGGCGGATGGGGATGCGCGATCGCTGTCGTGAAGTCGGCGCACACGGAACGCGCTACTGTCATCACGCACCGCCTCAAGGGCAACGGCATTCTCAGCGGCCTCATCAGGTTCCCGAGCCGGGAACCGTCGAGCAGCTCATATGTGATGGTTCGAATTCGGGTACTGTGCCTCCTCGCTTATCTGCACTGGCGCGCCCGGCCGCCATGTGGGCAACAACGATGCTCGCGGCCGGCGCGCAGCCGCTGCACGTCAGCCGCCACGGCCGCTGGTCCGACGGGTCTCGCTCTTTCGCCGGCTACGTCGAGGAGGCCACCGGCTTCGGCGACGCCAACCCGACTAAGGGCCTGCTGTTATGCACGCCATGCACCCCGGCTTCGTCTGAGGCAGTCAGAAAAGATCCGGTTCCCGCAGTTCATAGCGCTACGCAAGTCTGAGGGCGTCGCGCTAAGTCTGGCGAAACCTGTGAGCGATGGCGCTTGGTTTGACACTGGTTTGTGAACCTCCCGATCAAGGGAGGTTCACTTAGCTCCTTGCATCACCGACATCGAGAGAAGATTGGGCACAGAGATGATGCCGGCGTCCTTGACGATTGACCAGGCGGCTGGAGGTGGCCGTGCCGGTATGGGTCTGCGACACGTGCGGCAATCACTATGGCGTCCACGAGTCGCCACCGCCTGCCTGCTTCATCTGGGCGGACGAGCGGCAATGGGTGCCGTCGTCGGGGCAGCGCTGGAGGACGGCGTGGGGTCAATCCGCTGCTGGCGATCGGCCGGCGTGGCCTGGTGATCCAGACCCCGGAAGGCAATCTGCTGTGGGACCCGCCCGGGTTCGTCGATGAGCAGGCGATCACAGCGGTCAGGGAAATCGGCGGGCTGGCGGCCGTCACCGCCAGCCACCCGCACTTCTACGGCTCGATCGTGGAGTGGAGCCATCCGTTCGGCGCGGAGATCCTGCTCCCCGAGGCCGACGTGCACTGGCTGCCCCGGTCGCCCACTGGGCCGGCGGAGCGGACGGGGCAGGCGTCCTGCGGGCAGGCGACACCATCTTCGTGACGCCGGGCGCGGACCGGCTGACGTTCGTCTGGAGCGCCCCGAACCGCCTGACGCTGCCGGAACGGGCGGTCCGGTGGGTGGTCGAGGCCGTCCGCCCGTACCGCTTCGAACGCATCTACGGCGGCTGGTGGTAGCCCGTGCTGCGCACTGGCGCGCACGAGATCCTTGAGGCGTCTGCTGGCCGGTACATCGAGTTCGTCCGCGGCGAGGCGGCAGTGGACTGAGCTACCCGACCAGCGGGCTATCCGGCGCATCATGAGAGGTATGCGTACCGGCGTCTGGTGGACTGGGCTGAGCGAGCGCCGCAGGATCCTGCTCGGGGGCCTCGTCCTGCTTGTGGCCGCAGTCGCTGTCGTTGCCGGGGTGCGGCTGTCGCGCGGCCAGCCCAAACCGCTAGCCGGCCGCCCGGGCGCGGTGCTGCTCGTCCCGGGCTACGGCGGATCGACAACGTCGCTTGGCGTACTGGCCGCGCGGATCAGGAGCACCGGCCGGACGGCGATCGTGGTGTGGCTGGCGGGCAACGGCACCGGCGACCTAACGGCACAGGCGCAGGTGCTGGCCGGTTATGTGAACCGGGCGATCGGGGCTGGGTCGGGACCAGTCACCGTGATCGGGTATTCCGCTGGCGGCGTCGTGGCATGGCTCTGGGACGTGGACTACGGCGGCGCGGCCCAGGCGGCGCGGATCATCACCCTGGGGTCACCGCTGCACGGCGCGCGGATCGCGGCCGTTGGCGCCGGGTACGATCCGGCGGAGTGCCCGGTCGCCTGTCAGCAACTAGTGCCGGGCAGTGCCCTGCTCACCGGGCTGCAGCGGTCGGCCCAGCGCCGGCCGCCGTGGCTCTCGCTGTGGTCCGCCGATGACCAGACCGTACAGCCGCCGGATTCGGCCCGGCTGGCTGGCGCGGTCAACGTGCCGCTCCAGTCCGTCTGCCCGGGCGCGGTCATTGAGCATGACCAGCTGCCCAGCGCGCCGCTCGTCATCGGCATCATCCTCCGCACGCTCAGCAGCGGCGGCGTCACCGCTCCGCTTCCCGGCGATTGCGCGGCTCTGGAAGCCCTGGGAAGCTGAAGTCAGGCGGCCGCTGAAGTCAGGTGGTGATGTCCTTCGTCGCGAAGTTCGCCCAGGCGGCGCCGAGGAACACGACTACGTACACCGCCTGGATGGCGAACCCGTGCTGGATGTCGCGCCAGAAGATGGGCTGCCGGAAGAAGTCGATCCAGGCCAGCCAGTACCGGGTGGGCAGGTACGGCTGCACCGCGCTGGCGGCGTTCAGCGTGACGAGTACCTCGCTGGCGACGAGAACCGCCAGTGTGCCGAGCGCGGCCCCGAGCGCGGAGTCGCTGATCGTGGACAGGAAGATCGCGATCGCGGCCACGCCGAGCATCGAGACGGTGATGAAGGCCATGGCGCCGAGCACGCGCTCGACGAGTTCGAGGTAGGTAAGCGGCGCGCCGGACAGCGACGTGATGGCGGCGCCTGCCTGTAGCCCGGCGGTGGGCGAGCCGCCGGCGGACGTTATCGAACCGGAGACCCCGCCGGGCACGGCCCCGACGGCCGCCGCCCGGGACGGGCCGAGGATCAGCACCCCGGTGGCGTAGGAGGTGACGGTGACCGCGACCACCGCCAGCGCGGTGAAGGCGGACACCGAGACGAGCTTGGCGACAAGCAGCCGGGTGCGTCCCACCGGGCGGGCGAGCAAGTAGCGCAGCGTGCCCGACGTCGCCTCGCCTGCGATCGAGTCGCCGGCCACCACAGCCACCGCGACCGGCAGGAACACCGGCAGCACGAGCGCCAGCGCCGCCGCCGGGTAGAGCTGCCCCTGGTTGATCACGGCGGAAAGGAACGCGCTGCCCGACCCCGGCGGCGGCTCCAGGTGGGTGACCGCGATGAAGATGGCGACGACGAGCGGCAGCGCGCAGATCATCGCGATCGACAGCCAGGTTCGAGGCCGCCTGACCAGCTTGAACAGTTCAACCGTGATCATGGGTCTCCCCGGCTGCTAGCACTATCGGTATCGCCACCGCCGTCGCTGCTGCCGTCGCCGTTGCCGGGCCCGGGCACGCCGAACTGGTCGGCGCCCGCCCCGGTCACCTCGAGCACAATGTCCTCGAGGGTGCGGCGCTGCTCGAGCAGCGACCGCACCGGCACGCCCGCCGCCACCAGCCGGGCGTTCAATTCTACGGGATCGGGGGAGCGGACCACGAGGTCCGCCCCGTCCCTGCGTTCCACCAGACCGTCGAGAGCCGCCACCGCTCGTTCCGGATCATCGGTCGAAACCAGCACCCGGCCGGTGGGCTGCTGCAGGGCGGCGAGCTGGTCCTGCAAGACCAGCGCGCCGGTGTCGAGTACGCCGATCCTGGTGCACAGGGCGGAAACCTCGGGCAGCAGGTGACTGGACAGGAAGATGGTCACGCCCTCGGCGTTCAGGCCGGTCAGCAGGTCGCGCATGTCCCTGATGCCGCGTGGGTCGAGGCCGTTGGTCGGCTCGTCGAGGATGAGCAGGCGGGGGCGGCGCACCAGCGCGGCGGCCAGGCCGAGCCGCTGCCGCATGCCGAGCGAGTAGGCACGGACCGGCCGCCGGTCAACGCCGGCCAGCCCGACCTGCTCGAGCGCGTCGTCGACGCGCCGCCGCCGGGAGCGCCGCGAGCCGTGCGGCCCGGCCGCGTCGAGCAGCCGCAGGTTGGCCCGCCCGGACAGGTGCGGGTAGGCCGCGGGCTCCTCGATCAGCGCCCCGATCTCGGGCAGGACGCGGCCGACGTGCCGCGGGATCGATTCGCCGAGCACCGTTATGGACCCGCTGGTCGCGTAGACCAGGCCGAGCAGCATTCGGACGAGCGTGGACTTGCCGCTGCCGTTCGGGCCGAGCAGGCCGTACCGGTCGCCCTCGCGGACGTCGAGGCCGACCGCGCGGACGGCCTGGACGCGGCCGAACCGCTTCGTCAGGTTCTCCGTCGTGATCACTGGCTCAAGTCCCGATCGGCGGTGAGTGCCGCGGCGGCCTGCTCGAGCGTGGTCTTGCTGACGAATCCGACCAGCAGGTACGTGTCGGGCGAGTCGTCAGGCGCGGCCAGGACAAGGTTGATGAGCGGAGCGCTCGCGACCGCCCCAGTGCCGTCACGGAACTCCAGCTGCGTGGCGCCCGCGTCCACCGCGTCGCTGAGCAGCCGCCCGCCGCTGCTCGGGGGAAAGATAAGCACCGCGAACCCGGTGAGCCCGCTGCCGTACACGTAGATCTGCGGAGCGGGCGACCGTCCCCGGGCGAACCCGGCCAGACGGCCGGGCAGCGGCTCCGTGGCCAGGTTCTTCAGCACGCCGGCGAAGTCGCCTGGCGTGGTAGTGGTGAACCCGGTGCCGGGGCCGAGTTGCGGCGTCAGCACGCTCGCGTCCGGCTTCCACGGGCCGGCCTGCAGGAACTGCGATTCCAGGGCGGGCTGGGCGGAGCCGCGCCCGAAGACCTCGACCAGCAGCGGCAGCCCGGTGCCCGGCGCCGCCCAGATGTCGGCCCGCGCGATCGTGGCCTGCGTGCCCGCCGGACTGACCGCAAGGCCCGCCGCGCTCTGCCCGGCCACCCGTCGCGGCGGGAGCAGGCTCAGCTTCGCTCGGGGTCCCGCCCAGCTGATCAGCCGCAGCGCCAGGGCCGACGGCACCAGGTCGGCGGCCCTGGGCAGCCGGATCGTCTCCGCGCCGAAGATCCCGGTGAGCAGCTGCTCGCCGGAATCCCAGTCGAAGGTGTTGGCCCCGACCTGGTAGGTGTCGTCCTCGCCTGCGTCGGACAGCTGGTCCACCCGCCAGCGATCGGGGGATGCCTGCCAGATCCGCAGCCGGGTCACCCCGTCGAGCAGCGGGGTCACGCTGGAGAAGGCGGGCAGCGGCGGGAGGGCGAAGTTCGCGTCACTTTCGCCGTAACCGGAGAACGAGAGACCCTGAGAGCCCACGATGCGCTGCTCAAGCTGCCGCGGGCTCAGCTTCGGCACACTCGCGGGCAGCGCGCCGGCCAGGGACGGCAGGCAGCACAGCACCGCGACGCCGGCCAGCACGACAGCCCAGCGCCACCCGAAATGCCACATGTGCCCAGAGCGCACCTAACAACGGTAGCCCCGACGCCGGGCGTCGCCGAAGAGTACTCCCGCGCGCTGAGCAGACAGGTTTCCTACGTCGACATCCCGCCGGAGGCCTGGGCCAAGCAAGTGCTCGCAGCCGCCGGGCTCGGACCGTACGTAGAAAACCATCTCCTCACGGTGGCCCGGCTGCATCGCGAGAATCGTTATGACCGCATGACCACCACGGTCGAGGAAATAACCGGCCGTCCCGCAGAGTCCGTCGAGGATTTCGTTACCGAGCACATCGACCTGTTCGCGAAATGAGGCACGGCCGCGAGGCCGGGCACAGTCGCCGCCCGCGGTCAGCACGCATGAAGGTTAGCCTTCGCTCGCCGGCTACGTCGAGGAGGCCACCGGCTTCGGCGACGCCAACCCGACTAAGGGCCTGCTGTTACGCACGTCAAGCTGACACTGACCGCCGAGCCATCAAACTCCGACGAGCAGCCAGCCATAGGTTTTGATCCAGGCGTTCCTTTCCGTCGTCCCGCCCGGCCGAGAAAGGCCAGACTCGCTCGTGCGCCAGCCAGCCGACGGCTGTGAGATGCCGGGCCGATTGCCCGCGATTGGCCTGCGCCGCTAATATCTAGGCGCTTCCGGGCAGGTACCGGGTTGCGTCGCAGCGAAGGTGTATCCGATGGCGAGTGTCCACGGCGCGGGCGTCGAAGGGATCTCCCTGCTGCCCGGCGAGCACGTCGCGGCGAGGCTCACGGCCAATAACCTTAAATCCTGCCATAGTGGCTACGAGGGATACCTCTTCCTGACCACTCTGCGTCTCGTGCACCGTCCGTGGCCGGCGGCCGAATCCAGGGGCGCGGTGCCGTTCTACATTCTGTGGTCCGACGTGGCGGGGGCGGACGTGGCACCGCGCGGGAGAGGATGGAGTGACGGCTCGATACGCCGACGACTGCGGATCACGCTGACCTCGGGACAAGCTGAGTTTTTCGTCGTCTGGCGTGTCTATAAATCGGTCGAGCTCCTCGAACGAGTACGCCGCGAGGCCGCGTCCAGGTGACGTGATCTCAACGGCGGGCGGGCTGTTCCCTAGCCTGATTCGTGAACTCGGCTCGGTCGGCGGCCTCGCGGGAATCACGATCGACCCGCCTCTGCCCATCAGCTCATCCAGCAGCCCCTGATGCACGTCACGGTCTACCGTGGCATCCGCAGCTGTCGTTTGTTTGTCCTGTTCCACAAACTGGCATGATCACGGCAGCCGCGCCCGCTTTCCCGCACGTTCGGCCATCCGTAACCAGCGTGCTGGGCTACCGCGACCCTCCGCCTGCGTCAGAACTATGACCTGCAGCAACTCAGTGTCAAGGTCACGATCTACAGCTGCCGTACTTAAGCAGTGCCACGAATGCCGGTTCAATCGCCATGGGGGAAATGATCTTGTAACTCCTGGCCGCCTGGCGCGGACGATAGTGCAGAAGGCCGGGAGCCCCACCAGGAAGGAACCGAACATGACAAGCACGGGTCAGCGTTTCGACGATCTGAGCGCGCTGTTCTTCAACTGCACCCTAAAACCGTCACCCCAGCTGAGCCACACCCAGGGTCTGATCGACCGAAGCGCCGAGATCATGGCAAAGCAGGGCGTCCGCATCGAGACGATCCGCGCCGCCGATCGCGATATCGCGACCGGGGTATGGCCGGACATGACTGAGCACGGAGTCGCCACCGACGCGTGGCCAGGGCTGTACCAGCAGGTGCTGGCCGCGGACATTCTGGTCATCGCCGGCCCAATCTGGCTCGGCGATAACAGCTCTGTCACGAAGCGGGTCATTGAACGCCTCTACGGGTGCTCCCACTTGCTCAACGAATCAGGCCAGTACGCCTATTACGGCCGGGTCGCGGGCTGCCTGATCACCGGGAACGAGGACGGCATTAAGCACTGCGCGATGAACGTTCTCTACAGTCTGCAGCACCTGGGATACACCATCCCGCCGCAGGCCGACGCCGGATGGATTGGCGAGGCCGGGCCGGGGCCCTCATACCTTGATCCGGGCTCTGGCGGCCCAGACAACGACTTCACCAACCGCAACACAACGTTCATGACCTGGAATCTGCTGCACCTGGCCCGAATGCTCAAGGACGCCGGCGGCATCCCCGCCCACGGCAATCAGCGCTCAGGCTGGGACGCCGGCTGCCGATACGACTTCGACAACCCCGAGTACCGGTAAGTTTCAGGCCAGCGGCATTGCCTGGCCGCGGGTCCGACCCGCCGCCAGGACGAATCGCAGAGGGTCACTTGGCGCAGGCGGGGCTGGAGAGGCCGGCTGAATCCGGGCGGACCGCTGCTGTTGCCAGACAGGAGCAGCGGCCCGCCACGGGGCGGGATCGAGCGTTCCTAACTCGATGCAGCTGACCTGCGGGAACGTGCAGCGGCAGCGGGTTTACTCGCGCGCGGTCAGGTCGCATCGAGGGGGATTACAGCCTTCGTTACAGTCACGGCCCCTCTGGGCTGGAGCCGCGCTCGCCTTCATAATCGGCGCAGCAACCATCGGTGCGACCATCTGGGTAGCCAGTTCCAGGCGTCGCCTGATGTACGCCATGCCAGTCGTCACGCCGCCGCTCGATAGCATCGGCGACCTGCGAGCCGCGTCCATCGTCGAGTGCCTCAAAGTGGCAACGAAGCCGGAAGACTGCCCGCCCCCAGAACTCAAGATCGACGGAACCGCGCTGCTCATCGAGCCGAGCCTCATCGGCAAGCGCCAGACTACGGTATTGGTACCGGTGATCTTTCTCGTGATCCTAAGCATGTTTGTCGTGGCTCCGGCACTCGCCGGCCTCCTGGCGAGATTCATCGCCAGTATCTAACGCCTTGAAGCACAGATCAGGGGCGATTCGGGTGTGTCCATTCACGGGGTGCCGTGAGCTGGCTTTAGCCGATTGTCGGTAGCGAGGGTTTTCGCTGGATAGCGGCGCGGATGGCATCGATCGCGCCGGCACCGTGGGCGGCGGCTGAGTCCAGGTAGCTTCTTATCCGGCACCAGCGGGCGAGGGAGTAGCCGGGGTGGCTGCCGTTGTCCCAGTCGCGGAGCCGGTTGTGGATCGCCTCAAGGCTGCGGCCGTGTCGTACCGGTCCCGGATCCCGTGGAGGAAGTGCTGGTCAAGAACGGTGTCGCCGCTGGCGCAGTCCGTTGAGCGCTGAGCACGATCCGCGCCACGCTGCCGATCTTCGGTGCCGGAGTCCAGATGCCGGGACAGGCGGCAGCGGTTCAATGTCCGCCAGGTGCGTGACAGACTGGACACGGCCGCAGGTGCAGGCAGCAGCCGCGCGGCGCCTGTTACGTCACGTGAGGAAATCAGCCCAGGTGATGCCCGATGGCGACGTTCAGAACGTACGCGGAGATCCTCAGGCCTGACCATCCGATGATGAAGAACAACAAGAGGGCGATCACATGGCGCCCTAGCAGATACCGGCCCGCCGACATAGAGCAGGCCATGCGCGCCGAACCGGGTGTTGTTCTTGCAGACGTACTCCAGCAGACCGGTGGCGCCTATGAAACCACGACCCGCCTGACGCCGAAGTTCCGCGAGGACATCCGCGAGATAGCGGAGCTGACATCGGACGACGAGCTCCTCAGAGCATCAGAGCTTCCCGAAGTGCCGGTCTCACTGGAACATCTTCGCCATGCGGATCCGCAAACCCGCATACTCGTCGGCTACCGGCTCGATGTCACTCCGGCCGAGAGCCCACGGCTGCGCCGCAGGCTAGCACTTCCGCCTGATCCCGAG
>Ga0335075_10015658_pt1 | contig 11355 bp, 12 predicted proteins | sample Lox_Sample_24_FD_206723 | JGI IMG/M metagenome (GOLD analysis project Ga0335075, IMG submission 206723) | Soil microbial communities from Loxahatchee National Wildlife Refuge, Florida, United States - Lox_Sample_2.4 | ecosystem: Environmental > Terrestrial > Soil > Wetlands | place: USA...
CTCGCAAGACACCGCGGTCAGTCCGCAAACCGGCGTTATGGGCGGAGCGGGATTTCGGGTCGGGTGCCAATAGGGGGCAATAGCCCCTTCGGCTCCCAGGTGTGCCGGATGGCAGACTTGTGTGTGCCCCAACGTCGAGATGTTGCGGCCTTCGACGAGAGAGCGCCTAGTTATGAGCAGGGCTGGCTGGGACGGTTGCACCATGAGATCGCCCAGCGGACGGCTGTGCTGGCGCACGCGACTGACGGTGCTCCTCGACGAGTGCTCGATGTCGGTTGCGGCACCGGGTACCTGCTTCGCCTGCTGGAGGAGCGGTACCCCGGGAGCACCGAGCTGGACGGGATCGATCCCGCGCCCAACATGGTCGCGGCGGCGTCGGCGGTCGCCACCGGCGGACGGACCAAGTTCTCCGTCGGTGTCGCCGAGCACCTTCCGTACCCGGACGGGGCCTTCGACCTTGTGGTGAGCACCACCTCTTTCGACCACTGGGCGGACCAACAGGCGGGGCTGCGCGAGTGCGCCCGGGTGCTGGCCTCAGACGGACACCTCGTACTCGTAGATCAGTTCTCGCTGTGGCTATTGCCCACCTTGCTGGGCAGCCGTCGGGCAAAGGCACGAACTCGCAGTCGAGCAAACAGGCTGCTCCGAGCGGCCGGATTCAAATCGGTGAGTTGGCATCCCACCTATGCAGCCATCATCCAAGCCGTGACGGCAGCGAGGTGAAGCCGGTCCGGTTGCCGGTTCATCTCGTCCCGCGTGTCTATCCGGCGGTCGGTGACCCTGGGTGACAAGCGCGGCTCGGCCCCTATCCGCCATACGCTTGTTGTCGGTGCTCAAGCAGATCGCTGACCGGGTTGCTGCCGGCGACACGGTGACCTTTCGGCCGACCGGTAACTCGATGGTTCCGCTCATCCATAGCCGGGACGAGGTCGTCGCCGGCCCGGTTGACCCGAAGCTCGTGAAGGTCGGTGACATCGTACTCACGACGAGTCTCCGGCAGCATCTACATCCACCTGGTGAAGGCCGTTGACCACGCTAAGCGCCGGGTGCTCATCGGCAATAACCGCGGTGGCACGAACGGATGGACGGGCTTCGACCGGGTCTACGGCATCGCTGTCTCGATCGCGGGCGTCGACCGTCCGGGCGCACGGGAGAAGGCCGCTGGGGGCTGACCCGCTCCCGGCGTTCTGGGACGTTCCCTACTTGTCTGCCCGGCTCAGACGGCGCTGACGAGCGGTTCGGGCAGCGCGGTGGCTGCCAAGACCAAAGAGAGCCACAGCGCCAAATGCAGCGCCCAGGGCAAAGCTACGGACCTCCGCGTTCTCGCCAGCGAGATTGACTGAGCCAGTGCGGGTGAAACCCAATCCCTCGTACAAGCCAAAGCCAATGACGATGAGTGCCATCAACGCGAGCACCAGCCACCACGGGCGACTTCTTAGATCGGCCGTCGCAGGTGACCGCCTTACCGTGATCGCTACAAGGGTCACGGCAACCACGACTCCGATAGCAAAGGTGACCCAGGATTCGGTGGAGGCGGGTGGATATTCGACGAGAACGAATCCATCGCGTGCGGCGACTACCCCCATGAAACCCGCCGCCACTGCGTAACGGACCCAGAGTCTGTGGTTCATTACCTCAGTTAACCGCTCCGTCACCGGTCCGCCCATCCCGTGAGTATCTCAGAGCGTGCCACTGATCCGGCGTTCGAGGGCAGTTCATCGGGCGGAGCGAGTGAGCGGTATGGGGCAGATCGGCGTCATGATGGTCCAGTGACCGCACCTCGAGATGCCCGAGGTTCGCCAGAGCGACGAGCCCGGCTTGTCGAGGCGTACTGGCGGCATTACCGACTCGCGCGAGGTGACCGCTCGCAGCGCCTGTCGGCAGCTAACACAAGTTGGGCAGAAGATGAAGTCTCACGGACTGCCATTCAAGGGGATGGCAACGTCGTGTCTCTGCTCGTGTCTCTCTCGGAGGCGGCTGACGACGACGGCCCAGCCCTGGCATACCTTGGGGCGGGCCCGGTTGAAGACCTTCTGCGGCACAACGCCGAGCGGTTCATCGACGAAGTCGAAAGCGCCGCCCGATCGGTTCCGTCCTTCAGAAGGGCGCTCCAGTCGGCTTGGTTTGAGCGCTTCTTGAGCCCCGACCAGGCAACGCAGCTGCGCCGATTCGGCGGCGGTCCATAGCGATAGATGCGCCGCACCTTCCTGATCCGGTGGGCAGCACTCGCTACGATCCCATGACCCGGTGCCGCGACCGGCGGTCGGTGGCAGGTGCCTCGGTTCCGTGCCGGAGCGATATGGGACGGTCTGCAGGTTTGTAGCCTTGGGAGATGTGGCGGTCGAACAGTCTCTACGACTTGAGGTGGACTTCAACTACGGTAGCCGGGAAGCGGTTTGCCTCTACCCAAAGAGCGGCCACCGGAGGGGGTTCAAACCGTCCATCGAGGTCCAGTTCCAGGCGGCAGGGATGAAGCCGCACGACGGATTGGCCGTCGTTCTCTTTGAACCCCGTTGCGACCTCGATGATGACGGCGTCGTCTGCGACCTGGAAGTTGCAGGGATCCTAAGGAAGACGGACGAAGGCAGATGGATCGCAACGTTCCATGAAGGCGACCGGAAGTGGGTGCCATCGGTGTCGAACTGACACCCAACGTTGGTGCCAATCCACCGGCCTGCGCCCGACGGCGCGGAGAACATCCCGCCTGGACCCGGCGTTCGATGACAGGATCAAGCGTGTCCAGGTCGGGCGACAGGGGGCGGTTGGCGGACACTGCGGATGCGTATTGCAACCTATCGAGTTAGAAGAACAGCTCCGGGCCATCTGAGTCTCATGGCTCGACCACGAGGCGGCGACTGGATCGACGACGAGATGGCCTCACTTCGAGGGGACGGTGCGGACGTGGTCGTGTCCATGCTCACCTCTGCCGAGGTGCACGAGCTTGACCTTGCCCGGGAACCTACTGCGGCACAAGCTGCCGGCCTGGGGTTCCGCTCGCTTCCCGTCCCGGACCGGGGCTTGCCCGACGCTCAGGCTTTCAAGGAGGCGGTTCGGGACATCGAACGGGATCTCAACGCCCACAAGTCGGTCGTCATCCACTGCCGCATGGGCATTGGGCGCGCCGCCATGCTCGCCGTCAGCGTCCTTCGGGCTGAAGGCATCCCAGCCGATCAGGCGTGGCAGCGTGTCGCAACGGCCCGAGGTCTTGCGGTTCCGGACACCGACGCGCAGCGGTCTTGGGTTGACGGCCTTGACCTGGCCCAGTGATGGCAGGCGAGTCCCTGGCAATCGAAGAAGACGGAGCTGTCCTCGTCCCGGCGTACTGCGGCAGCCACCGGCAGCACCGACGACGAACGTTCGGGGACACCCTCAGGTAAAGCCGCGGCCCCGCTCCTGGGAATGCGGCCTGTCGTGGATCTAATTTACTTCGACCTGAAAAAGTCGCTTCGAAATTGAGCCCTGACCAGCGCGTTCGGGTCCGAATGAAGCAACGATGGCTCCAGTCCCCCCTTCGAAGAGGATTGGAGCCATCGTGTTGCGCACCAAGGTAGACCCTCAGTCGACGTTATGGGAAGCACTTCTCCCGGCCGAGTTGTTGAGGCTGCCGCCGGGGCTCGCAGAGGTGGACCGGTTCTTGGACGACCCGGTGTTCTTCGAACCTTTCGTGTCCTTCTTCGATCCGGAGATCGGCCGGCCCTCGATCCCGATAGAGACGTACCTGCGGATGATGTTCCTGCGCTTCAGGTACCGGCTCGGCTTCGAGACCTTGTGCGCGGAGACCACCGACTCGCTCGCCTGGAGGAGGTTCTGTCGGATCGGGATTACAGAATCGGTGCCACACCCCACCACGCTTATGAAGATCACCACCCGTTGCGGCGAGGGTGCCATAGACGAGCTCAACTCCGCCCTTTTGAAGAAGGCCGCGGAGGCTCACCTGGTGAAGCTCGACAAGGTGAGGGCGGACACTACCGTCGTGCCTGCGAACGTCAGCTATCCCTCAGACGCGGGACTGCTCGCAAAGGGCGTGGCGAAGCTCGCCAAGACCGTGAGACAGATGAAGCAGATCGGCCTCGCTCGGCGTTCTAGGTTTAGGGACCGGACTCGCTCAGTTCGCCGCCTGAGCCACGGGATCGGGGCGTGGCTGAGACGAAGGACCGACCAGGCCAAAGACGAGGTGCTCGCCATCACAAAAGAGCTCGCCAGGATCGCAGAGGCATCGTTAGAAGATGCCCGGGTGGTGGCCAAAAACGGCCGGCGCTCGTTAAAGAGGATGGGAGACGACGCATCGGGGAAGGCAAAGGCCCTCGTGGCGGAACTCGAGCGCACAACAGATGTCTTGGAGAAGATCGTCGCGCAAACCCGCATGAGGCTCGAGGGCACGATGCCCCCGGGGCAGACACGCATCGTGTCGCTTCACGACACAGATGCTCGTCCTATCGCCAAGGGAAGGATCGGACACCCCGTGGAGTTCGGGTACAAAGCACAGGTGTCAGACAACTCAGACGGGATCGTGCTCGATCATTCCGAGGTCATTGGCAACCCTCCCGACGCCCCGATGCTCGCTCCTTGTATCCGAAGAGTAAAAGACCTGTTCGGTCGGGCACCGAAAGAGGTGACGGCAGATCGCGGCTATGGCGAGAAGGCAGTCGAAGACGAGCTCTGCTCCATAGGTGTGAAGACCGTTGCCATCCCAAAGAAGGGAAGGCCCAACCCAGAGCGCCGCAAGCGCGAATCATCGAGACGCTTCCGCGAGCTCGTCAAGTGGCGAACCGGATGCGAGGGACGGATCTCACACTTGAAGCACTCTTGGGGATGGGACCGGACCTTGAAGGATGGAATCTCGGGCACGCGTATCTGGTGTGGATGGGGAGTGCTGGCACACAACGCGACCAAGATCGCCGGGTTGATCGAGGAGCGGGACAAGACGGTCACGCAGGCCGATGCAACGTCACGACACCGACCAACCGCGACCGGACCACCGGGCCGCCATCCACCGCCACTGAAGAAACGTGTCGCCTGATCCCCGTCCCGCCTCTCCCGTCGCGCCCAGAAGCCCGGAAACGAGCCGGAATTCAGGGCGAAAACGACTGGGGCACCGGGACGGGGTTCCACGCGGGCATCCAGATCGTGCTCAGCCAGCGGGAACCGATCGTGCCTGACCAGGGCTTTTCAGGTCGAAGTAAATTAAATCGCAAATCGGCCGATTCTCCCGAGCTTCGCATGGTCGGCGATCGAAGGATCATCGAGGCCTGGCGTTCGGTCAGGGCCTAGTTCGATGAAGTCGCAGGCTCGCGTCAAAGCGCGCCAGAAGTGCAGCCTCCAGCCGGCGTTCGGGGCCATCCTCAGCGCAGGCTTGGCCCGCGCATTGTGGGATGGTCGGTTGCCTTCGCCCGGAGCGAACCCCCGGGGTGATGTAACGGCACGTACGAGATGGTTGCCAGCGAATCTCGACTATGTGCCGGCGGCTTGACGTGGCGGACGGCGACTGATCATCCAGACACCTGCTGCCAAGGTAAGAACTCCCAGAACGCCAGCGATTTCCCCGTAGATCGTGAAGGCCAACAGGAAGGTGAGTGCGATTAGCACGACACCGACGACGATCAAGAGGCGAGCCACGGCCTAAGGCGTATTCCGGTAACTCGACTACCGGGATTGCCTGCTCCGATCTGGCTGCGCCGTTCAACTCGGGAACAGAACCATCCCGGATCGCCATGGGTCGTGCTTGCAGGACTGTCTCCACGAGCCGGCGTTTTGGAGATAGTTCAGCGTTCCGTGTGTAGCAGTGGTAGGGGACATCTCTACGAGTGCCATCTGAGGGAGGATGAGGCTATGTCTACTGGTCACTGGGTCGGCTATACGCCTCGATTGATCGACACTCTTCCCGACGACGAGAGGCAAGAATTAGAGCGTCGTATGAGAGCGCGACGTGAGAAGAGGGGTGACCTTCTTGCCGTCGTCGAGGTGCGAGTCTACGAAGGGGAGGCACATCCTCAGGTGTCCTTTCCGGAGCATGGCCTTCTTCGACCCGACAGCGATTTGTCGGTCATCTCTCAGGTCGTAGCTCGAGCCCGCGACGCACTCGGAAACTGGCACTAGCCCATACCGAGAGTTGACTGTCACCATTCCTAACCGCCGCTCGGACCCGGCGTTCTGTGACAGTGCGTCCGCAGGATCTTCTTGAGCATCGTGCGGCATGGGATCGCGGGTGGACTGGCTCCACTTACCGCCGTGAAGTCGTAGGGATCCCCCATAGCGAGGCCCTTTCCGGGGACTCTATCGAGCCGTATAGATAGCGCGCGTTCGGTACCGGAGGGGACGCTCGCCGATCTCCTCCAGGTAGTGAGCGATCCAACCAGCCACTCGAGCGATGGTGAACAGCGTTTGGCCCGCGTCCTCGGGCATGTCGAAGGCCAGCGCAAGAGCGGCCACCGCCAAGTCCACATTGGGTCGGGGCATTCCGCGAAACGCTGCAACTTCAAGAACAGCATCCAAAAGGTCGCACCAACGTCGCGGCGCCGCGCGATCAAACAGTTCCTTCAAGGCATCGAACCTCGAATCGCCATCGGGATAGACGACGTGCCCAAAGCCAGGAAGCCGACTTTCCCAACGCAATGCCTCGTCGATCGCTTGCTTGGGACCGACGCGCTCAGCCTCTCGGAGGAATCCACCAGCGAGAAGAGGAGCACCGCTGTGGAAGGGCCCGGCAATCGCACCGAGTCCAGCCATGAGGCCACAGTAAGGATCGGCACGAGTCGACGCCACAACACGAACCGCCAGGGTCGACGCCGCCAACTCGTGATCGGCGAGCAGCACCAGGGCTGCATTGACGGCGCGGACGTTCGCTTGGCTCGGAGTCGTCATGAGACCTGCCGCGACGTTGGCAGCGACGGATCCCTCAAGTCGCCGCCGACCGAGGAGAAGTGGAGCTATCTTCGAGCGGTCTCCAGGTCGCAGTTCCTTCGCAAACGTGGCAATGACGCGACGTGCGAGAGGAACCACTGCCTCTGGGCGCAGGTCGCCTCGGTGCCGGTCCTTTGCCCCGGCCATGAGGACTATCCAACGGAAGCGGTCCATGACCGAAAGCGAAGGCGGTGGATGCAGTACGAGGGGGTTCCAAGGCGTCGGTCCGGCATGGTCTGGGGTTCCCCAGAGAAGTTCGGCGACTTCCTCGTAGCTTGCCGACGCCGCCAGATCGCGAGCAAGTCGTCCTCGGTAGACGGGACCATCGTCGCGGAGTTTGGTGACGCTCGTGAAGACCGTCGCCACCTTTGCTTCAATCGCCCGACCCCCGCGCGAACGCCTGGCGAGATCCTCGACGTCGTCGGCCGCGAAGAGACGTCGTCTGCCTTCGCCCGAGGGATGTGACTCGATCAGTCCCCTGCTGACGTATGCGTAAAGAGTGGGCAGCTTGACGCCAAGACGGCGGGCAGCCTGCTCGCTATCGAGCATCCCGGTCACCCTGGTGACCCTACCAACATTGAGCTGATCAACGTTTACAAACTCGGCCCAAACGAGGATGATGGAGCCATGCGGACGCTCGTGCGGGATCTCATGTCGACGCCCGCTGTGACGTGCGAGCGGATTGCCACCGTCGCCACCGCCGCGCAGATAATGAACCACGCCGACATTGGCTCGGTGGTTGTCGTGGACGATGAGAAGGTCGTAGGGATTTTGACCGAGCGCGACGTCCTCCGTGCCGCTGCCGCAGGAGTGGATGCGGGTGAACTGGTAGCGGCGTGGATGACGTCGAACCCTGACGTGCTGTCCCCCGAAGAGCTGGTCGACGCTGCCTGGGTGAGCCTGACCCACCACCACTACCGCCACCTCCCAGTCGTCGATGGCAACACGCTCGCCGGTGTGGTGTCGCTGCGTGATCTCATGCGGATGGCGCGGTTGCGTCCGCCTGACGAACCAGCGCCGGAGGTGCCGGCCGGCCTCGAAGGTGTCGTCGTGGCCGAAACCGAACTGGGAGATGTGCGAGGTGAGGAGGGCTTTTATCACTATCGCCAGTACTCGGCCGTGGACCTTGCGGCCAGCTGCAGCCTCGAGGATGTCTGGCATCTCATGTTCTACGGCAGCCTTCCCGATCCCAAGCAGGGCCGGCGTTTCCGCGATCGGATCGCCAAGGAACGCGCGCTCCCAGAGACCCTACGTGCCCAGCTCCCTGCGCTTGCTAGTGCCGGGAGCCCACTCGAGGTGCTACGCAGTGCCGTATCGCTGCTCGGTGCCGAGCTGGGTTGGCGGCCCACCCACGACATCGACCACGACGAACTCGCAGACCAAGCGCTCCGTCTGTGTGCCGTGGTTCCGACGATTCTCGCCTCGGTCTGGAGGATCCAAAACGGCTCTTCTCTCGTCGAGCCCCGGTCCGACCTCAGTCCGAGTGGAAACTATTTGTGGATGTTGAGTGGTGCCGAGCCGGCGCCTGCCCACGCTCGCGCCGTCGAGCAGTACCAGATCTTGACGATCGACCACGGATTCAACGCCTCAACCTTCACCGCCCGGGTAATCGCCTCGACGGGAGCCGATCTTGCCGCCGCAGTCTGTGGCGCTATCGGAGCACTCTCGGGGCCGCTGCATGGCGGAGCCCCGAGCCGCGCCCTTGCCATGCTCGATGACATCGCTGAGCCAGAGCGGGCAGAGCCCTGGCTTCGAGCGGCCGTCGAACGCGGGGATCGAATCATGGGGTTCGGGCACCGCGTGTACAAGACGGACGACCCCCGTTCGCTCTTCCTCCGAGACATCGCCCGCTCGCTCGGTGGCCCCCTTGTCGACTTCTCCGCACAGGTCGAGAAGACCGCCGTCGACGTCTTGGCAGAGCTGAAGCCGGGCCGCCAGCTCTATACGAACGTCGAGTTCTACGCCGGGGTAATCATGAATTCGTGTGGCATCCCACGCGAGATGTTCACTCCGACGTTCGCGGCAGGGCGAGTCATCGGATGGGCCGCCCACGTGCTCGAGCAGGCAATGCACAATCGTCTGATTCGACCGTCTGCACGCTACATCGGCCCACCTGCGCCACAGCCGCTGCCGTCGCTTGCCTGATATTGCACGTCTACTACGGGTTGAATGTCCCCTATTTGCGGTAGGCACTTGCCGACCACTACCACGAAAGTGCCCATCGCGGGCAGACAGCAATCGCGCGGGCGACCGCTCGGTGCAACGCCTCGGCATGCCCAGAACGCCTAGCCGAAGGCCCCAAGTCCTCCCGACTATGCGATGCTGCCGGCGCCCGATTCGACCATCTGCTCGTCCGCAAGCAGGCCAGAAGGCGAGCCTGTCAGGTACCCTTCATGGCGCGTTCATGGCCCGCCAGATCCGTTCGTCGGGGTTCGCCCCGTCGCTGATCTGCCCTGCGGTTCGCCGCCGTCCTCTGCGCCGGCGTGGGAGTCTTCCCAAGCTGAGGACGCGGGTTCGATTCCCGTCGCCCGCTCTCCGTCGAAAGTGCGCCGGGGAACGCGGCTGTGTGTGCCCGCGCACGTAGGTGCAGGTTCTCGTGGGCCGGGTTCTCTGCGAGGCCCAACGCTGTCTCGACGAGCCGACGTAGATGATCCGGAAGACGGAGCGTCTCTGGTACTCCCCTCGCAGTCGATGGTCCACCATGCCGTTTCCCTCGGTCGTCTTGGTGCTGTGCTTGCCGAGATACGCGGAAGCACGCCCCGCCCCGTCGTCTTGGTCGGACGAGCGCATGGAGGTGGACGCTGCCGCGCTGAGGGAACTCGATCACCTTCACGTAGCTCATGCGAATCTGCTTGGCCTCGGAACGAACGCTCATGCCAGCCAGGTTCTCGGAACGCGTGTCCGCGTTCAGCCGGAACCGGCTGTCCGGAATCATCGGAATGCGCATCGTGAACGCAGCCGAAGCCGCCGGCACGGTCGTGTGGGCCGCCTGAACCAGCGGATGTTCGACAACAGGGATGCTCAGTCGGGTATCGAGCATCCACTGGTGCATATCGACCACGCTCCTGCTCACGGATCCGGGATCGGGCTTGCCCCTACCAAGGGCCTCCTGACGAGTTCCTGAGCAACTTCTCAGCCTGCACGTCTAGTTTTCGGCGCCGTGCAAAGTCGCGAGAAGCCACCCGAGCGGGTCGGGACGCTCAGCCGCCGGCGTCTCCTGCAGTCGGTCGCTGCCCTATCGGTCCTCGGGGGTTGCACCGCCGAAACGTCGAAGGTGCGCTCGCTCGGCGCCTCACCGACGCGGTTGCCCACCGAGCTGGTGGCACCGCCGGTCCCGGTTGATGCTCAGTCCTTCGTGTCCCGCCCCGACCTGAAGCCTCCGAAGATCACCTTGACCGGCTCCGAGGCTTTCTCGAGCCTGAGCGGAGCCCCCGGCTACTTCTTTCTGGCGCCTCGGAGCACTGGGGCGACCCTTCCCAACGGTGCGGTCGCCGGCCCCATGATCCTCGACGTGAAGGGTGACCTCATCTGGTTCCACCCGTCCGACGTTCCGCCTATCTTCAATTTCACTCCCCAGACTTACCATGGTGCCCCAGTGCTCACGTGGTGGTCGGGCCGAACAGGTCCGACCTATGGACAAGGCACCTATACCATCCTCGACAACTCTTACCGGCTGATCGCCCACGTCTCGGGTGTCGAAGGATTGAAAGGCGATCTTCATGAGTTCGTGATCACGCCTCAGGACACGGCGCTCTTCACTGCGTACGAGACGACGCACGCCGAGGGTCAGCTGGTGGTCCAAGGTGTCGCCTGCGAGGTCGACGTCGCCACCAACGATGTCGTGCTCACGTGGCGCTCACTCGACCCATCGCACGTGGGGTTGTCGGAGTCCTTCGTCGCTCGCCCCGCGAAGGACACGGATTTGTGGGACTACTTCCACATCAACTCGATCGATCTCTGGCCGGGCCCGGAACGGGACCTTCTCATCTCGGCACGTAACACCTGCGCGGTTTACCTGGTGTCCAGGCGGACCGGAGATATCACCTGGCGGCTCGGAGGGAAGCGATCGGACTTCCAGATGAGCGACCTGACTCGTTTCTGGTGGCAGCACGATGCCCGTGCGCTCAGCGACGGGTCGGGGGTCAGCCTCTTCGACGATGCCTCAGATCCGGTCGAGCGCACCAAAGGCGATCCCCAGTCGCGAGCCATAGTGCTGTCGTTCGGTCCGGGTGATGACGGGGTCAGCCTCAGCCACCAGTGCATTCACTCCGACACGCCCGCTTCCAACAACGAGGCCGCCTTCATGGGCAACACACAGCTGCTGCCGGCCGGCGGGTACTTCGTCGGCTGGGGCGGCGGTATGCCCTACTTCTCGGGGTTCGGCCCGCCGGGTGATGCTCTCGAAGCGCCCCTCATCCTCGACGGCCGGCTCCCGAGCGGCTGCTTCAGCTACCG
>Ga0335075_10015660_pt1 | contig 11354 bp, 9 predicted proteins | sample Lox_Sample_24_FD_206723 | JGI IMG/M metagenome (GOLD analysis project Ga0335075, IMG submission 206723) | Soil microbial communities from Loxahatchee National Wildlife Refuge, Florida, United States - Lox_Sample_2.4 | ecosystem: Environmental > Terrestrial > Soil > Wetlands | place: USA: Florida...
TACATTCCCGGGTGGCCCCGTTCCTGGACCCACGGAACGGCGGACGGCGGCCTCGAGCGCGAGCGCGTTCGTCGGGTCGGCGGCGACCTCGCACGGGCGGATGGTGGTCACGACCTTGTTCTGGCTAACAGTTCCGAGCGCGGAGTGGGCGCCGAATGGGACAAGCGGTGCGAGCGTCACCATCTCCACGTCCGGCGGCAGGCAGCCGAGCAGCACGTCTTCCGCGAGGCGGCCCGACCGCCACGGCGCGCCACCCGGCTGGACGAACCGGTCATTCCGGTACCGGCGCAGCACGCTCGCCGGGGTTTCCCTGGTCGCGCGGCGCCGGGCGACCTCGAGCATCAGGCTGGCGAAGTCGCTGCCGCTCAGCGCGGCGATACTGGCCACCACATCCGCTCCGCCAAGCTCGCCCGCCACCCGCTGGTAAGCGCCGCCCCCCTCGTCGCCATCGGAATCGTTCATGGGGCGAATCATGATCGACGGCACCCGCTGGTGCTACCGATTATTCGGCCCGCGGCCCGCCTCGATTGAGATAACAGCAAGAAGCGGCGCAGCCGCCAAGTGAAACCGCCAGCTCCCATGCCGGGGTCGTCGGGGTGACGACGACCACCGTCTCGCCGACGGAAAGCAGGTCCACTTTCTCACCCGGGTCGTGCCGCCGCCGCTACGGGGCGTACTGACCAATGATCAGGGAGAGGGACGCGGGGCTTCGCCGGGTGCCGAGCTCGGCGACGGCCAGCCGGGCGGCACCGGGGCGCCACGACATCAACTGCACCTTGGTCGTGAAGCCCAGCTCGGCGACGAGGCTGTCGCCGCCAGTCGGCCAGCCGAAGCTGATCAGGGCATCGCTGCTGAGGAAGGTCCCCGGTACGGCCGCCAGGTGGCCGCTGGCCGTGGACACCAGCTCCAGTTGCACCGCCTGTCCGCCGTCGTCGCCCTCGTTGCTGAAGGTCGTTTCGACCGCGAGGAACCGGCTGTCCGGGCTGAACGCCGCGTTGACCGCCGCTCGGCCCGCGGGCAGTTCGGCCGTCACCTGCCGCCCGGTAGCCAGGTTCACCACCTCGATCCCGCAGCGTGCGGTACACGGCGGCGTCCAGACAAGCTGGGTCGCGCTCACCGCGAGCACCGCGTCGTAGGCGCGAATGGCCCGCGGCGCGGCCGGATCCCACAACCGGTAGGCGATGGCTCCCGGCCGCGGGGCCACCAGCGTTAGCAGCAGGCCGCGGTCTGTCCCCTGGTCAATCTGGTAACCCGCCGGAAGCCGCGGCGGTGCCCCGAGCGGAGTCCCGGTGGTGCTGACCTCACGCGCCGTGCCCGCGGCGGTGGCCGGATCGGCGTCGGAAGGGTAGCTGGTGAGCCACAGCGCGCCGGCGGTGGCGGCCGGCGCGACCGCGTTCGCCAGCCCCACCCGCGTCACCGATCGCGCGCCATCGGCGAGGAAGTAGACGGCATGCGGCGGTCCGGCGCAGCTGCCGCAGGCGGCCTGGGCGGCGGGATCGGCCTGGATCGCCCAGCCGCCAGCGGCGCGGGTGAATTCGTAGCCGGACCGTTCCGCCGGCAAGCCGCCGATCGGGGCCACCCGGCCGCTGCCGGGCGAGAACCAGGCTGGCCGCTGCTCGGCGGCTAGCAGCCGGAGCTCGCCGGGCCAGGACAAGGCGGGCCCGGTGATCCCGTTGGGGCCGACGGCCACCGCCGCCACGGGCTCCGCGGCCCCGGAAGTCGCGGGCGCGGTCACCGTCGCGGCCGGATGGGTCGGCGACGCGGCTGGATGCCCCGACCGCGGTAGGTGCTCGACAATCAGGACAGCCGCCAGCGCTAGCACGGCCGCCGCCGCCACCCGGCGCGGCCACCGGCTGGGCTCGCGGTCCCCGCCCTGACTCAGGGTGTCCGGCACCGCCCTCACCGCCAACAGCGATCTGGTCTGACCCTTCGACCATACCCCGGCCTGCCGGAACCAAGGCGGCGGCTGCCAGCCGGGGTTGGTCCTCAGCTCACCGCTTTCCCGCACCAGTTCGAAGATCCGCGCCGCAACGGCCGCCGATCACGTCCAGGTCAGTCCGCGGGACGGCGAGCCTGGTTCACCTCGCGGGCGACCGCCCAGCCGTCCCCCACCGGACCCAGGTGGGTGAGCTTGTCTGGATTGCTCACCGAGCGGATCGCCTGGATCCGCCCGCCGAGCACGTCGATCGTCAAGATGTAGATGACCTTGCCGTCCCGGTCGCGGAAGACGGCCCCCGGCTGACCGTTCACCTCACGTGGCTCGCAGGTCACGTCGATCTTGACGAGCCAGGGGAAGACCGCGGCGAGAACCCGGGCCGTCTTGTCGGCGCCGATGATGCTCCTGGCCAGCTGCGGGGCCTTGCCGCCGGCGTCCCCGACCAGCTCAACGTCCGCGGCGAGCAGTTCCCGCAGGCCGTCGACGTCGCCCTCGCGGAGCGCGTCGAAGAACCGCGCGGCGAGTTCCTCGCGTTCCCGGCGGTCCGCCTCGAACCGGGGCCGCCCCGCGTCCATGTGCTGCCGGGCGCGGACCGCGAGCTGACGGCAGGCCGGCTCGGATCTGCCGACGGCCGACGCGATCTCACTGAAGCCGAAGCCGAACACGTCCCGCAGCACGAACACCGCCCGTTCGGCCGGGCTGAGCCGTTCGAGCAGCAACAGCGCCGCCATCGACACCGAGTCGGCCAGCTCCGCCGAGCGCTCCGGGTCCTGATAGGGGTCGGTGAGCAGCGGCTCGGGAAACCACGGGCCGGGGTACGCCTCCCGCCGGACGCGGGCCGAGCGCAGCACGTCGATCGAGATCCGGGTGACCACCGCGGACAGGAAGGCCTTGGCCGAGGTGGGCTGTGTCGACGTGCCGGCGTAGCGCAGCCAGGTTTCCTGTACCGCATCCTCCGCCTCGCTCACGCTGCCGAGGAGCCGGTAAGCGATCGAGAACAGCAGCGGCCGCAGCTCCTCGAACTCCTGCGCCCGGGTCATCCGAGTTCGTCCTTGAAACCTGCCCGCCAGGAGGGGTAGCGCGGCTCCCAGCCGAGCTCCCGCTTGGCCTTGGCATTGGAGAAGGCACGCCCCTCGGTCATCATGCCCACCATCATCTCCCCGGCCAGCAGCCGGGCCAGCCAGGCCGGGACCCGCCGCGGAGGTTTGGCCCCGGCGCACTCCGCCAGATGGGGAAGCCAGTCGCTGACCGGTGCCGGGTCGTCGTCGACGACGTTGAACACGCCTGTTGCCCGCTGTTCCGTCGCCAGCACGGTGGCTGTCGCCGCGTCGTCCACGTGCACCCACGAGAAGTAGCCGGTGCCGCCCCCGACCAGCGGGAACATCCGCCTGCGCACGAGCTTGACGTGATCGTCGATGGCGTCCGCGCCATACAGCCCGCCGTAGCGGAGAACCGCGCCGCCGGCCCGCGAGACCGCGTCCTCGAGATGGCTGACCGCCTCCGTCCCGTCGGCCTCCCACAGCGGGTCATCCTCGGTCTTGACCCAGCCGCCCTCGCGGACTCCGTTGAAGATGGCGACGCTCTGTGCGACGACGTGCGAGACGCCGGTCGCCGCGGCGGCCGCGAGCAGATGGTCGGTCCCCTCGCTCCGCAGCCGGTTGGTGGCGGCGAAATAGCGGCTGGCCTTCCTCGGGTTGAGCCGGCCGGCGTGCGCCGGGGAAAGAGCCGTCATCTGAATCACGATCGCGTCCGGCTTGGCCATCCCCACCGCCGCGCCGACCGCGGCGGCGTCCAGCCCGTCCATCACGATTCCCTCGGCGCCAAGTCGCGCCAGCTGCTCCAGCTTGCCGGCGCTCGTCGTCGTCGCGGTCACCTGGTGCCCGCGGGCCACCAGTTGCGGCACCAGCCGCCGTCCGATGACCCCGGACCCGCCTGCCACGAACACGCGCATCGCGTCACGCTCCTCATCCGGTTCTGCCTCCGGTAACCCAGACGAGATAGCCCCGCTGCCCGTGACATGCCTTACTTAGCCAGGCAGCCGCCGTCGACTACCAGCGTCTGGCCGGTCATGTAGTCAGAAGCGGCCGAGGCGAGGAAGAGCGCCGGTCCCTTGATCTCGGCGGCCTCCGCGATCCGGTCCATCGGGATGAAGGCGCAGATCGTGGCGCTGACCTGCGGGTCGTCAATCGCGCCGCGGCTGAGGTTGGTCCGGTAGAAGCCGGGGCACAGCGCGTTGACCTGGATGCCCTGCTTGGCGTACTCGAGACCGAGCTCCCGGGTCAGGTTGATCACGGCGCCCTTGGCCGCGTTGTACGCCAGGGCCGGGAACAGGCTGGACGAACCGGCCAGCCCCCATATAGACGCGATATTGATGATCTTGCCGGACTGCTGCCGGACCATGACCTTCAGCGCTTCCCGGGCGCAGAAGAACACGCCGTGCAGGTCCACGTCCAGCACGGCACGCCAGTCGGCGGTCGGGTACTCGTGCAGCAGCAGAGTCTGCGGATCGGCGATCCCGCGTTATTGAACAGGATGTCCAGCCTGCCCAGGGCGGTCACGGTGCGCGTCACCATCGCAACGGAGCGGGCATACAGCGCAGCGGGCCATGACCTCCTCCTTCATCCGGGTAACGCGGTCAGCCGGCCGCGATCAGGCCAAGGCCGGCGCTCATCCCGGCGATGATCGCTCCGCCGACCGTGACCGCCAGGAATGACTGGGCGAAGCTGGTCTGGAAGAACTTGTGGCGCAGGTAGGCCAGGATGAGTAGTTCGGCGGCGACCACGGCGATGGCGGCGCTGATCGCGGCGCCGAAGCCCGGGATCAGGAACGGCAGGGCGTGGAAGATGCCGCCGGCGAACGTGCCACCGCCGGTGATCGCGCCACGCAGCATTGGGTTGCCGCGGCCGGTGAGGTCGCCGGTGTCGGACAGGCCTTCGGAGAAGGCCATGGACACGCCTGCGCCCAGGGCGGTGGCGGCGCCGGTGAAGAAGGCGGTCAGCGGGTGGTGGGTGGCCAGGACGACGGCGAAGATCGGCGCGAGCGTAGACAGGGATCCGTCCATCAACCCGCTCAGTGCGGGCTGGACGCGCTTGAGCAGGAACGACTGGGTGTCGCTGGTGTCGCTGGTGTCGCTGGTGTCGCTGGTGTCGCTGGTGTCGGTGGTGTTGGTGACCGGTGCGACCTCGGCAGTCGTGGATGCAGTCATCTCGGTCTCCTTTCCGATGAGCCGCCGTCTGTCAGCTGAGTTCAGCCTTCTGGGTGTGCGGGTGAGGCGGCGTCACACGGTCGTGTGATTCGCGGTGAACCTCGAGCAGCTCCAGCCCGAGCGCCTCAATCTGGTGCAGGACGCCGTACAGCGCGGCCTGGTCTGTCAGCGCGCCGGTGAGCACCGTCTCCTCGCCCTGTGCCTGGATGTCCAGGGCGGGGAATGCGCTGCGCATCGTCCGGCCGAGCCGGCCGCGGATACGGATCTGGTAGTTCATCGGACTCATCGGACCGGGGAGACGCGGGCGAAGCGGGAGATCGAGAACAGGCTCAGCGCCGCGAGCAGGATCGAGAAGGTCAGTACGGCCGGGAAGGTCCCGGTGAACTCCGACAGCACGCCCACGCCGACCACGGGAATGATCAGGCCGAGGTAGCACGCCACGAAGAAGGCCGACAGGGCTTGACCGCGTCGCTCGGGCGGGGCCAGCCGGTTGGCCGTGGCGAGGCTGCCCAGGAAGATGGCGCCGACCGCCACACCGCCTGCCACCGTGCCCGCCACGAACAGGGCCATCCCGGACACGGCCAGGGCGGCGACGATCAGCCCGAGCCCGGCGAGGAACAGGCCAAGGCCGGCTAGCACCACCCGGTTGCTGCTGAACCGCACGAGCGCGACCTGGGTGACGGCGCCTACTGCGAGCAGCAGGAACACGACGCCTCCCTGGACGGCATGGCTGCCCTGGTGCAGCTCGCCGGCGATGAAGCCGGGCACCAGTGAGCTGAACAGCCCGAGCAGGGCGAAGGCGGCGAAACCGGCCACGCCGGCGGCAATGAACTCACCCCGGCCCCGCTCCGGGACGCCTAGCCCGGCGAACCGCAGGGCGGGACGGGTGCGCACCCGCACCGTTTCCGGGACGAGCAGCAAGATCAGGCCCGCTACTGCCAGGACCACCAGGTAGAACTCGAACACCAGCCTCGTGGGGTCCGGCGCGTACTGGGCGAGCAGCCCGGCGACCAGCGGGCCGAGGCCCAGGCCGGCCATGTTCGCGGCCGTCGCCACCAGAGACGCCCGGCGGCTGGCGGAAGCCGGCACCAATTCGGTGAGCGTGGCTGTCGCGGTGCCCGTCATGAGGCCCGCCGACATCCCCGACACGATCCGGGCGGCGATGAGCGCCCCCAGGTCCGGGGCCAGGATGAACACGACCGTGCTGAGCGCGCTGGCGCCGAGGGCAACGGCCAGGACCGGCCTGCGCCCGGCCTGGTCCGAGGACCGGCCGGCCAGCAGCAGGGTCGCGATCACCGCCGCGGCGTAGGCCGCGAAGGTCACCGTCACCATCGCGGCGGAGAAATGCCAGCGGCTCTGGTAGATGTCGTACAACGGGGTCGGCAGGGTGGTGCCGAGCATGGTCACCGTCAGCACCAGCGCGAGTAGCCAGAACGCGACCTGGCGCGGGCCAGCCGGAGCTCCGCGTCCGGTCGCGGACGGCGAGCCTCCGGGTCCGGGGCCGGACCGGTGGCGGGTTAGCCGGGGAGCGTGCATGGTTGTCATATCCAGTTCCTTTCGGTCTGCGCGGGTAGCTGGCATTAGCCTCACGGCGGGCCGGGTGAGCCGGCGTCACACCGCCGGGTGATCCGCGGGTCAGGCTCGCGTGGCCGGCCCTGGAAGACTGGGAGACGTACTGTAGGAGCGCTGCCCGTCGAGGAGAGCCGCCGTGGAGGCTTCCGCCGTGCCAGGGGGTGCCGACGCGCCATCCGCCCCGGTTGTCCGGGACGGGGTCGTCTCGCGCGCCGGCCTGTTCGAGCGGCTGACCCAGGCGCACCGCGTCGTGCAGGTGTCGGCGCCGGCGGGCAGCGGCAAGTCGGTCCTGCTCCGGTCCTGGATCGACACCTCCGGCCTGGCCGACCGCGCCGCCTGGGTCCGGGTGCGGGGCGAGAGCGCCGCGCAGCGGTTCTGGATCTCGGTGGTCGGCGCCCTGCGGGACACCTCCGTCGGGTCCGCCCTGGTGCGCCCGCTGACGGCGGCGCCCGGCCTAGACGGCTGGACGGCGGTCGAACGGTTGCTGGAAGACGTCGCCTCGCTGGATGACCCGATCTGGCTGGTGGTCGACGACGTGCACGAGCTGAGCGAGGCCGAGGCGCTGCGCCAGCTGGAGCTGTTGATCATGCGCGCCCCGGCCGCCTTGCGGTTCGTCCTGATCACCCGCCATGACCTGCGGCTGGGCCTGCACCGGCTGCGCCTGGCCGGAGAGCTCACCGAGATCCGAGCGTCCGATCTGCGGTTCAGCAGAGTCGAGGCGCGGGCCCTGCTGGACGCGGCTGAGGCGCCGTTGTCGGATTCCGGGCTGGCGGTGCTGTATGACCGGACCGAGGGCTGGGTGGCCGGGCTGCGGCTGGCCGCGCTATCGCTGGCCGGTCATCCCGACCCGGAACGCTTCGCGGCCGAGTTCGGTGGCAGTGAGCGCACGGTCGCCGAGTACCTGCTGGCTGAGGTGCTGGATCGGCAGCCGGAAGAGGCCCGGCGGCTGCTGCTGCGGACCTCGATCCTGCAGCGGGTCAACGGCGAGCTGGCTGACCTGCTGACCGGCGGCTCGGGCGGCGAGCGGATCTTGCAGCGGCTCGAGGAGGCGGGGGCGTTCGTCGTCTCGCTGGACGCGCGGCGGTCCTGGTTCCGCTACCACCAGCTGTTCGCCGATCTTCTGCAGCTGGAGCTGCGCGGCACCGACCCAGCCGAACTGCCCGCGCTGCACAATGCGGCCGCGACGTGGTATGCGGAACACCGCTATCCCCTCGCGGCGGTCCGGCATGCCCAGCACGCGGAGAATTGGCAGCTGGCCGCCCGCGTGCTGTCGGACCACTGGGTCGGCCTGGGCCTGGCCGGGCTGGGTGTCACCGTGGACGAACTCCTCGCCCGCTTCCCGGCCAGCGTGATCGCCGCGGATGCCGTGCTGGCCGCCCAGGCCGCCGGGGTCCAGGTGGCTCGTGGATCGCTGGAAGAGGCGGAACGGTACCTGGCCGTCTCCGCCCGGGCGCTGGAGTCGCTGCCCGCGGACCGGCGCGCACGCTCGCAGGTCATGCTCGCTGGGGTGCGGATGCGCGTGGCCACTCACCGCGGGGATATTGAAGCCGTGGCCGCGGAAGCGCAACGGCTGCTGGCCACCGCGATGACCGCCGATTCGGCCCAGCCAGGGCTGGGCGGGGACCTGCGCGCGCTGGCGCTGATCAATCTCGGCATCGCCGAGATCTGGACGACTCACTTCGAGGAGGCGGACCGGCACCTCGAGGAGGGCATCGCCCTGGCGCACCAGATCGGACGGCCCTATCTGGAGGTCACCGGGCTGGCGTACGGGACGCAGCTGATGAGCTGGCGGTTCTTCCCGCTAGGAGCGGAACGCGCAGCGCAGGCGATCGAGCTGGCCGAGCAGCACGGCTGGGGCGATGAGCCGGTCCTCGGCGTCGCGTACCTGGCCCTCGGCGTGGCGATGGTCACCCAGGGACGGATCGAGGAAGCGGAGCGGGCGCTGGAGAGGGCCGAGCGTACCATCCGGATCGAAGCCGATCCGGCCACCGGGATGTGGCTGCACTACGGCCGCGGCATGCTCGAGTTCGTGTGCGGTCGCCGCGACGCCGCGCTGCGTGCCTTCCGGACGGCCGAACGGCTGGCCGGTTCGCTCGTCACGGCGCACACGCTCGCCCCCCGGCTGCGCTCGCACCTGCTCCAGACGCTGACGCGCGAGGGCGAAACGGACCGCGTCGAACGGGCCCTCGCCGACATGGACGCCGCCGAGCGGGAACGCGGGGAGATACGCATAGCCGAGGCATCACTGCGACTCGCCCAGAACGACCCGAAGGCGGCGACCGCCGTGCTCGCACCCGTCCTCGACGGCTCGGCGCCGTTGCTAAACGCACATCTCTGGGAGGTCCAGTCCTTCCTGCTCCAGGCGATCGCCTGCGACGCGCTCGGCGACGCCGGGGGCGCCAGGCGCGCCCTCGAACGGGCTCTGGACCTCGCCGAGCCCGAAGGGCTGCTCTACCCGTTCCTCTACGATCCGGCGCCGGACCTGCTGGAACGCCATCGCGAGTACGGCACGGCGCACAAAAGGCTGATCGCCGAGATCCTGAACGCGCTGGCCGGCCGGGAGCCCGGCTCGCGGCCGGCCGGGACGTCGGTGCCGCAGCGGCTACGTGAACCGCTCAGCCACGCCGAGGCCCGGGTGCTGCGCTACCTGCCTACCAAGCTGTCGGCACCGGAGATCGCCGACGAGTTGTACCTGTCGGTGAACACGGTCAAGACCCACATGCGCCACCTGTATGACAAGCTCGGCACGCACCGCCGCCATGAGGCGGTGGAACAGGCCCGTGCCCTGGGGCTGCTGGCACCGTCACCCCGGCAGTCCCGGCCTGAACCCGGTTAATTCCGGTACCGAACCCTAATCACCCGATCGTGTGATGTGGGCTCACCCTCCCGCGCTGGACGCTAGGGCCGTCAGATACCAGGCAACCCAAGCCCGGGAGGGCACGACATGACCAGCACTCAATCTCAGGCACGGCCCAGCACTACCGCCCCGGTGGTCGCTTTCCTTGGCACCGGCCGCATGGGCGGGCCGATGGCGGCCAACCTGGCGCGCGCCGGCTTCAACGTGCGCGTGTGGAACCGGACCAGCAGCCGTGCGCAGGCCCTAGCCGCCGACGGCGCGGTCGTGGCGGTCAGTCCGGCGGAGGCCGTCCGCGGCGCGGCCGTCGTCATCACGATGGTGGCCGACGGACCCGCCACCGAACAGGCCGCGAGCGGGGCGGATGGTTTCCTGACCGCGGGTCCGGGGACCGTCTGGGTGCAGATGGCCACCGTCGGACTCGAGTGGACGGCCCGGCTGGCCGGCATCGCGGCCGCGCGCGGCGTGGCGTTCGTCGACGCGCCGGTCTCCGGCAGCGAGGGCCCCGCCAAGGCTGGCCAGCTGGTGATCCTGGCCAGCGGTCCGGACCAGGTCCGGGACGTCCTGGCCCCGGTTTTCGGCGTCCTCGGCCACGCCACCGCCTGGCTGGGCCCGGCGGGCAACGGTACCCGGACCAAGCTTGTGCTCAACAACTGGCTCGCCGACCTCACCGAAACGACGGCGGAGTCGCTGTCCTTCGCCCGGCTGCTGGGCTTGGACCCAGCGCAGATCGTGGACCTGCTCCAGGCAAACCCGCTGGGCGCGCCGTACGCGGTGCAAAAGGCCCGCACCATGCTGGCCGGAGACTTCAGCCCGGCGTTCGCCCTTAAGCACGCGCTCAAGGACGCCGAGCTCGCCGCGCAGGCCGCGCGGGCCACCGGTGCGTCCCTCCCGCTCACCAACGCACTGCTGCCGCGCTGGCGGGAGGCCGCGGCGGACGGGCACGCCGACGACGACATCGCCGCGGTCTACACGGCGGCCTGACGAAGGTAAAGCCACCGGAATGTAAAGCCAATCGAAGTCAAGTCGAACGAAGTCGAGTAAATCAACAGGAGGACGACATGCAGAAAGTAGTTCTGGGCGCCACCGGCCTCAAGGTGACCCCGCTCGCCTACGGCACCTGGCAGTTCGGCGGGGACTGGGGCCCGGTCGACGAACGGGCGGCGATCGACGCGATTGCGCACGCTAGGTCACTGGGCATCAACCTCTTTGACACCGCGCAGGCCTACGGGTTCGGCCGCTCCGAACGGCTGCTCGGCAAGGCGCTGGTCGCCGACCTGCGCGACTCAAGGGACTCGGTGGTGATCGCCACTAAGGGGGGCTTGCGGATGGACGGCGACCGGCTGGTCCGCGACGCGAGTCCCCGATGGCTCCGCCAGGGCGTCGAGGCCAGCCTGGACGCGCTGGGCACCGATCACATCGACCTGTACCAGGTGCACTGGCCAGACCCGGCCACGCCGATCGGCGAAACCGCCGCCGCGCTGGCTGACCTGGTCGGCGAGGGCCTGATCCGGCACGTGGGCGTGTCCAACTACAGCACCGCTGAGATCGACGAGTTTTCCGCCGTGCTGCCCGCCGAAACCGTCCAGCCGCCCTACCACCTGTTCCGCCGCGACATCGAAGCCGATCTGCTTCCCTACGCGGCCGCGCATGACATCGGTGTACTGGCCTACGGGCCACTCGCCCACGGCCTGCTCGGCGGTGCGATCACCGAAGCGACCACCTTCGGTCCCGGCGACTGGCGGGCGCACAGCCCCGCCTTCACCGGCGAAGGGTTCGCCCGAAAC
>Ga0335075_10015661_pt1 | contig 11354 bp, 13 predicted proteins | sample Lox_Sample_24_FD_206723 | JGI IMG/M metagenome (GOLD analysis project Ga0335075, IMG submission 206723) | Soil microbial communities from Loxahatchee National Wildlife Refuge, Florida, United States - Lox_Sample_2.4 | ecosystem: Environmental > Terrestrial > Soil > Wetlands | place: USA...
AAGGTCGACTACGCCGACCTGCCCGGCGACCGGATCCGCGACCTGCTGCTTGAGCGGGGCCGGACCCCGTGGCAGGCCGACGGCGACGTCGAGCGGTTCGACTGGATCGCCCGCGGCGGCGCCGACACCGTGACCGGCACCGTCCGCGAGCTCACCGGCTCCGGCCCGCGCCCGATCGAGGAGTGGCTGGCGGACGAGCGCGAGACCTTCGACGCCCCGCGGTAACCGGAAGCTAGGCCGACGGCGGCGCGGCGATCCGCCGCCGCCGCCCGGACGGGGCGTCCGGGTCGGCGAAGCCAGGCGCGGCCGGGCCGAGGTCGGCCGGGCCGAGGTCGTCGTCGCCGGCCAGTTCGAGCTCGTCCGCTTCGGGCTCGGCCGGCTCCTTAGGCTCCTTAGGCTCGTGCGGTCGCGGCTCCTGCCTGCCTCCAGGCTGGCGTCCGCGCAGATCGTCGAGTTCTTCGTCTTCGTTCGTCGTCCGCCGGTCGTGCGTTCCCGTGCGCTGGCTCATGGCTACCTCCGCCGCCGGCCGATGTTCAGAGCCGACAACCGCTACCTGCCCGGCCCGACCGTGCTTTAACGGTCAGCTGGACATCGCCTGGGCGGTTACCGCACAGTAGTGTGGATTGTGCTGCCAATAGCTCAGGAGGACGCCAGGTGACCCAGGCCGACGATGTGGCCGGCGTCTTCGCGGACACGGCCTCGGTCCGGGCGGGCCTGGCGGCGGCCGGGTACCTCGCCGACGACAAGATCGCGGGGGTGGTGAGCCTGGCCGCCCGGCTCGGCAAGCCGCTGCTGATCGAGGGGCCGGCCGGGACCGGCAAGACGCAGCTGGCGAAGTCGGTCGCGCTGATGGCGGACCGCCCGCTGATCCGGCTGCAGTGCTACGAGGGCATCGACGAGTCGAAGGCCCTGTACGAGTGGGACTACCGCAAGCAGCTGCTGTGGATCCAGGCGGCCCGCGGCGACGAGACGTTCTCCGCCGACGCGGTCATCGAGACCGGGAAGGGGATCTTCGACGAGCGGTTCCTGCTGACCCGCCCGATGCTCGAGGCGATCCGCAGCCCGCAGCCGGCGGTGCTGCTGGTGGACGAGGTGGACCGGGTCGACGCGGAGACCGAGGCGCTGTTCCTCGAGGTGCTGGCCGAGCACCAGGTGTCGGTGCCCGAGCTCGGCCGGCTGACCGCCCGGCACGTGCCGCTGGTGTTCCTCACCTCGAACAACACCCGCGATCTGTCGGAGGCGCTGAAGCGCCGGTGCCTGTTCCTCTACCTTGACTACCCGACCGCGCAGCGGGAGCGGGACATCGTGGAGCACGCGGTCCCCGGGCTCGGGCGCGACCTCGTCGAGCGGCTGGTCGGGCTGGTGGAGACCCTGCGACGGCTGAACCTGAAGAAGCCGCCGTCGGTGTCGGAGACGATCGACCTGGCCCGGACGCTGCACCTGCTCGGCACGGCTGACCTGGACGTGACGGATTCGTCGCTCGCGCTGAACGTGCTGCTGAAGTACCGGGACGACGTGCAGATCGCGGAGGCGGCCCTCACCCCGCGCCAGTGGAGCGGCAAGCGGCCGTGACCAGCGCCGCGATCTCGCCGCTGGAGCGGATTCACCGGTTCGCGGACGAGCTGCGAGCGCGCGGGGTGCCGGTCTCGATGGTCGAGCGGCTGGACGCGATGCGGGCGGCGAAGGTCGCCGAGCTCGACCGGGCCGACGGACTGCGCACCGCGCTGCGGGCCACGCTGGTCAAGTCGGCTGACCACCTGGCGGTGTTCGAGGAGGTGTACGACCTCTACTTCGACCCGGCCGGCGCGCGGGCGGCCGCACACGCGGATTCGCCCGAAGGGCGGCCGCGGCTCGACCTCGAGCACGCCGTCCGCAGCGCGCTGCGGGATGGGTCGCCGGAGCTCGCCCGCCAGGTCGCCGAGCAGGCGGTCGCGGACTTCGTCGACTTCGAGCCGGGGCGGCCGGTGGCGGGCGTGTTCTACGAGCTGGCCGCGCTCGAGGGCCTGCACCTCGATGAGCTGCTGGCGCAGCAGCTGGCCGAGACGGCGGCGGACATCGGCGGGGCGGGCGGCGCGGGCGGGCTCGACGACCCCGCGCGGCGGCTGCGGTTCGAGCTCGAGCGGACCGCGGCCACCGCCCGGGCCGAGCAGCTCCGCGGTCAGGTCCGCACGGTGATCAGGGAGCTCCTGGTCGCCGACCGGGGCGCCGACGCGGTCGCGAAGACGCTGCGCCAGCCGCTCGCGGCCGACGTCGACCTCATGCGCGCGAACCGGGCCCAGCTCGCCGAGATCCAGCGGGTGATGATCCCGATCCAGCGCAAGCTCGCGACCACCGTCATGCGCAAGCGCCGCAGCCGGGCCGACCTCATCGACGTCCGGGCGACGCTGAGGGCCTCGATGGCGACCGGCGGGGTGCCGGTCCGGGTCGTGCACCGCCAGCCTCGGCCGACCAAGCCGCACCTGTACGTGCTGGCCGACATGTCCGGGTCGGTCGCGAACTTCGCCACGTTCACGATCAGCCTGGTGACGGCGCTGTCGCAGCTGTTCTCGCGGCAGCGGACGTTCGCCTTCATCGACAAGGCGGCCGAGGTCACCGGTATCTTCCGCCAGGTCCGGGGGCCGGAAGAGGCGATCGAGGCGATGCGCGCTCACATCGCCGCGGGCGAGCTCGGCGACTCGACCGACTACGGGCGGGCGCTACGGCAGTTCCACGCCGCGGTGGGCGACGAGCTCGGGCACCGCTCGACCGTCCTCATCTTCGGTGACGCCCGCGGCAACTTCCGTCCGGCCGAGGAAGGCACCCTCGCCGCGATCGCCCGCCGGGCCGGCTCGGTCTACTGGCTGAACCCCGAGCGGCGGGCGCAGTGGAACACCGGCGATTCCGCGATGAGCGCCTACGAGCCGCACTGCAGCGCCGCCGTCACCTGCCAGACCCTGAACGACCTGCGCCGCTTCATCGAGCAGCTCGACTAACGATTTCCGGTTACCGGGACTCGGTGAAGGTCGGGCCCGGGCTGGGGTTGGAGGTCGGGGCGGTCGTGTACGGGCTGTTCAGCAGGCTGCTCGGCGGAGGCGGCGGGGTGCAGGTGGGGTCCGGCTCCGCGTAGCAGTCCCGCTGCGACGAGTGGGTCGGCTGGGGCTGGGCCGCGGGCGCGACCGACGGCTGCGCCGATGCGGTCGTCATGGTCGGCCGTGGCCGCGTGCTGGGCGATGGCGGGGCCGCGGGCGAGTGCGTCGGCGACTAGGGTCGAGGCATGGAAGTGCGCGTTCCCGCGGCTGACGGGACTCTGTGGGCCGAGGACACCGGCGGCGCGCGGACGCCCCTTGTCCTCGTCCACGCCGACTGGACGGACTCGGGGATCTGGGACCCGCTCATTCCGCTGCTGCGCGACCGGTACCGGGTGATCAGGTATGACCTACGCGGATTCGGGCGGTCCGCACGGCCGACGGAGCCGTTTACCCGCCTCGGTGATCTGGAGACGGTGCTCGGCCACTTCGGCATCGACGAGACGGTCGTGGTCGGGCACAGCGGCGGCGGCGGGACCGCGCTCGGACTGGCCCTTCGCCATCCTGCCCGGGTCAGGGGCCTGGTCCTCGTCGCCCCGGGAATCCACGACTACCCCTGGCCGCACGATGACCCGTTCTACCGCGCGTGCAGCCCGCTGATAGCCGCGCGGGACCGCGACGGCCTGGTCCGCCTGGGCGTGCGGACCTGGGCCCCGGCCGGGGCAGACGACGCCATCACCGCCATGATGGGCCGCGCGGCCTCATCGTGGTTCGAGGCCGGAGACCTCGAACGGGAAGACCCGCCTGGGTTCGCCCGGCTCGGCGAGGTCCGCGTCCCGGCGGTCATGCTCCTCGGCGACCTCGAGTACCCCATGGTGGCGCAGGCCAGCCGCGCGATCGCGGCGAAGCTCGACGGCTGCCGGGAAGTCCTCGTGCCTGGCGCCGACCACCTGCTGCCGCTGCGCGATCCCCCCCGGCTCGCGCGGGCCGTCAGCGAAGTCGCGGGCTGACATGGTCAGGGGCCTGCTCCGTGCCGGTCGAGGGCGGCTTCGTAGGCGCGCAGGGCGGAGACGATCGTCGCCCGCTCCCGGGGGTATGCCACACCGGGGTCCTCGGCGAGCGGGCGCGCGGCGGTACCAGCGTTGAGCTCGTCGCCACTCGCCCGGGCCGGAGCGGGCAGGGCGGCGTGATCGCTGGCTAGCGCCGTTGATAATGGGGCATGGAGCTTGAGGCATTTGAGCTGGTGCTGCTGCGGCGCCCGGACGACGCGACCGACTATCCGGACGAGGAACTTGACCGGATTCAAGGGGAGCATCTCGCGTTCTACGCGCGGCTGCGGGAGTCGGGCGAGGTGGTGACCAACGGGCCGGTTCAAGAGCCGGGCGACCCGACGCTGCGCGGGCTCGGGTTCTACCGGACCGGGTCGCTCGAGCGGTCGCGGGAGCTGGCCGAGAGCGACCCGGCGGTGAAGGCCGGGCGGCTGGCGGTGGACATCATGACCTGGTACTGCCCACCCGGCACGATGAGCAGCCCCGGCCGGGCGGTCACGCTGTCCTGAGCCCGGCCGAGCGGGCGACCCGGGCGGCGAGGGCGGACTTCACCGCGGGCCATTCGGGGGCGATGACCGAGAACAGCGCCGAGTCGCGGAGCTTGCCTTCCTCGCCCGGGACCCACGACGGCGACCAGCTCCGCAGCACGCCCTCGAAGGTGGCGCCGAGGGCGGCGATCGCGCGGCGGGACCGCTCATTGCGGGCGTCGGTCTTGAGGTCGACCCGGACCACGCCGAGGGTCTCGAACGCGTACGTGAACAGCAGCAGCTTCGCCTCGGCGTTGATCCCGGTGCCCTGGGCCGACCCGGCCAGCCAGGTGAAGCCGACCTCGATCGCCCGCAGCCGGTCGGAGTCGGCCCAGGTCCGCAGGTCCCAGTAGGCGGTGCAGCCGACGGCCTTCCCGTCGGCCAGCCGGATCTGCGCGAACGGGGTCAGCCCGACCCGCTGCTGCTGCTCGCCCACGTAATCGGCCACCGCGGCCGCCCGGGGCACCCAGGTGAACCCGTAGGCGGCGCGGTCCTCTTCCGCCGCCGTCATCAGGTCGGGGATGTGGCCGGCCGACAGCGGCTCGAGCCGGACCAGCGAGCCGGACAGCGGGGGAACGTCAAGCGACGGCATGCGCGTGCTCCTCATCGTTCCTGGCATTGGCACCTTGCCGTGGTGGCAGGCTGCCGGACCTTCGCTGGGCCAGGTCCCTCGGATCCTCTGGATGAAATCGGCAACGCCGATCCTACGGCAGGATGAGGGGATGAATCATCGTCAGGGACGGGTCGCGCTGGTGACCGGAAGCTCGCGCGGTCTTGGCGCGGCGATCGCGCGGCGGCTGGCCCGGGACGGGTACCGCGTCGCCGTCAACGGGATCGACTTCCTCGAGACGCGCGCGCTCGCGCAGGAGATCAGGGATGACGGCGGCGCCGCCGACGCGTACCTGGCCGACGTCACCGACGAGGTTCAGGCAGACGACCTCGTCGCGAGGATCGCGGACCAGCTCGGGCCGGTTGAGGTGCTGGTGCTGAACGCGACCGGCCCGCAGCCGACCGCCCCGCTGGAGCAGGTGACGTGGCCGGCCCATCTCGCGCAGCTCGACTTCTTCGTCAAGAGCCCGGTACTGCTCGGCCGGGCGGTGCTGCCGGCGATGACCGAGGCCCGCTGGGGGCGGATCATCCACGTCGACTCGGAGGTCGCGGACCTGCCGCCGCCGGGCAGCTCGCACTACTCCGCCGCCAAGAGCGCGCAGAAGGGCCTCGCCCGCGCGTGGGCGCGGGAGCTGGCGCCCCTCGGGATCACGGTCAACTCGGTCGGGCCGGGCTGGATCCCGGTCGAGCGGCACGCGGACGTGCCGCGCCCGGTGCTCGACGCCTACCTGGCCACGGTGCCGGCCGGGCACCTGGGCACGCCCTACGACATCGCGCACGCGGTGAGCTTCTTCGCCTCCGACGGCGCCGGGTTCATCACCGGCCAGCGCGTGGTCGTCGACGGCGGCCGCTCGCTCGGCGGCTGACCGTCAGCTCGGGCGGATGGCCGTCAGCCAGCCGGCACCGGGTCCCGGCGCAGCCACTCCCCCGACCCCCGCTCGGCGACCGGGACCCCGTCCGACAGCACGAGCCGGCCGCGCCGCAGGACGTGCCGGGGCCAGCCGCGGACCGTCCAGCCGTCGTAGGGCGAGTAGTCGGACCTGGACTGCATCCGCGCGCCGTCGACCGTGCGAAGCTCATCGGGATCCCACAGCCCAAGGTCGGCGTCGGAACCGACCGCGATCGCGCCCTTGCGCGGGTACAGGCCGAACCGGCGGGCGGCGGCCGACGAGGTCAGCTCCACGAACCGGTCGAGCGTGATCCGCCCGGTCAGCACGCCCTCGGAGAACAGCATCGGCATCAGCGTCTCCAGGTCGGCGACGCCCTGCCGGGCGGTGATCACGGTGAGCGCGGGGTCGAGCTTGGCCGCCAGCGTCCACGGCGCGTGGTCGCTGCAGACGGTGTCGATGTCCCCCGCCGCCAGCCCCCGCCACAGCGCGTCGCGGTCGGCCGCCTCCCGCAGCGGCGGCGCCCCGACGTACTTCGGCCCGTCCGGCTCGGCGAACCGCTCCCTGGTCAGGTGCAGGTACAGCGGCCTGGTCTCGACGTAGACCGGCAGACCTTCCGCGCGGGCCGCCCGGCAGCGGTCGAGCGCGGCCGCCGACGACAGGTGCACGATGTAGATCGGCGCGCCGGTCGCCCGGCTGAGCGCGATCGCCTGCTCGACCGCCTCGACTTCGGCGCTGACCGGCCGCGCGTCGGGGAAGTTGGGCACCGCGCCGCGCCCGGACTCGATCAGCGCGTGGCCCGCGTGGTCGAGCAGGCGCGCGTCCTCGCAGTGGATCAGCGTGAGCGCCCCGGCCCGGCCGGCCGCCGCGATCGCGTCGGCCAGGCCCGGCGTCCCGGCCGCGAAGTCCGGGTTGGAGAGGAACACCTTGACGCTGGCGTGCCCGTCGCCGGCCAGCGCGCCGATCTCGGCCGCGATGCCGTCGCCGAGTCCGGTCAGCACCGGGTGCAGGAACCAGTCGACGGCGGCGTCGGCCGCCGCTTCGGTCATCTCCCGCGCGACCGCCTCGGTCATCGTCTGCCCGTCGAGCGCGAACGTCATGTTGGCGACGGTGGTGATGCCGCCCGCGATCGCGGCGAGGGACCCGGTCCAGAAGTCGTCGACCCAGATCGGCTCGTCGGGGAACGCTTCCGTCAGCGTCGGGGTGACCAGGTGGACGTGCGCGTCGATCCCCCCGGGGAGGACCAGCAGCCCGCGCGCGTCGACCTCCCGCTCCCCCGTCATCGCCCCGCCGATCTGGGCGATCAGGCCGCCGGTGACGCCGAGGTCGGCGACCTCCTGGGAGCCGGGGGTGACGACGGTGCCGTTCCTGATGACGAGATCACAGCGCGCTTCAGCCATCTGAGCATCGTGGCACGGCCCCGCGGCCGGCTGGCACTCAGGCCATGTCGAGCGCGCTCTGCAGTGACCCGATGTAGCCCTGGCTGGTCTGGGTGGCGCCGCTGACGGTGTCGATGCGGGCGCTCTGGGCGGCGAGCGCTTCCGAGGTCAGCTTGGGGATGGAGAACGCGTCGATGCTCTGGCTCTCCGTGCCGTCGCTGGTCTCCTGGAGGACGGTCACGTTGGTGATCTTGGTGCCGTCGAGCGTGACCTTGACCTGCATCGGGCCGTACATGGTGGTCTCGACCGCGCCGGTGAGCGTGCGCGTCGTACCGCCTGACGCCGCGCCCGTCGTCGGCTTGGCCTTGGCCGATGAGCTCGCCTTCGCCATCGCCTTCTTGGTCGGCGTCGCGGTCGGGTGCTGGCCCGCGCCCGACGTGGTCGTGGCGGCCGGCGACGCACCCGGGTCGGCCACGTCGGCGGCCGTCGTGTGGGTCTTGAACGACAGCAGCGCGGCGAGACCGGCGGCGGTGCCGCCGATGGTCAAGATGGCGCGGCGCATGGGAGCTCCAGAGGGGTCGGGGTCGGGGCGGGTCGGGTCGGGTCAGAAATCGAACGACTCGTGGTGGATCCGGCGCGACGGCAGGCCCGCCGCCCGCAGCGCCGCCACCGCGGTCTGGGTCATGCCGGGCGGCCCGCACACGTACGCCTCGTACCGGTGCAGCCCGGGCACGACGTACTGCAGGTTCTCGGCGTCGAGGGGGTCGTAGCCGAGCTCGTCGCGGGAGCCGATCAGGTAGTGCAGCACCGCGTCCCGGTCAGCCGCGATCGCGTTGAGCTCGCGGCTGAAGACGACGTCGCGCGGGTGGCTGGCCCGGTACAGCAGCGTGATGCCGCCCGACATCCGCCGCGGCAGCGCGGCGAACATCGCCCGGATCGGGGTGATGCCGACGCCGCCGGCGATGAACAGCACCCGCCGCCCGGTGAGCGACGGGGTGAACGCGCCGTACGGGCCCTCGGCGAACACCCGGGTGCCGGGGGCCAGGCCGGCCAGCGAGCCGCTGTGGTCGCCGTTGGCCTTGACCGTGATCCGCATCTGGTTGGGCGACGGCATCGCCGACAGCGAGTACGGGTGCGACTGCCACCACAGCTCGCGGGTGAGGAACCGCCAGCGGAAGAACTGGCCCGGCTCGGCCCGCAGCCGGTCGAACCGCCGCCCGGTGATGAACACCGACACGATGCCGGGCGCCTCGGGCCGGACGAACTGCACGGTGAACTGGTGCCGGGCCGAGCGCAGCAGCGGGGTGATGATCCGGTACCAGACGATCAGCGCGCCGACCGTCGCGTACAGGGCCGACCAGGCGACCCGGGCGGCGTAGTCGTTGCGGAAGGCGGGCCCGTCGGCGAACTGGTGGCTGAACGCGAGCGCGATCGCCAGGTAGGTGTACAGGTGCGCGTAGTACCAGGTCTCGTAGCGCAGCCGGCGGCGCGCGGCCCGGGCCGAGAACGCGGCCACGCCGAGCAGGAGGAACCAGGCGACGGTCGCCATCAGCACGTCCGGGTAGGTCGTGAGCAGCGTCGCGGTCTCGCTGGTGATCTTGGTGTGGGCGGACACCGCGTAGCCCCAGACGATCAGCGGCACGTGCGCGGACACCAGCGTGATCACGTAGCGGCCGCCCATCGAGTGCCAGCGGGCGAGCCGGTCGGTGCCGATGCCCTTCTCCAGCGGCGGGAGGCGGGCCATCAGCGCGACCAGCACCACGAACCCGTACCCGGCCAGCAGCCCGAGCACGTCGCCGGCCGCGGTGATCAGCGCCCCGGTGGTGGTCGGGCGGGGGGTGCTGTGCCACCACAGCGCGATCACCGCGACCGCGCCGAGCCCGATCAGCGACAGCACCAGCCCGGGCAGGATCAGCCGGGCGATGCCGCGGCCGGGTTTGAGCGGGCGGGCTGAGGCCACGGCCGGCCGGGGGGCGGCGGCCGGCCGTGGCGCCGGGAACGGGCCGGAGGGGTGCGGCCCAGAGGGGTACGTCCCGGCGGGGGGCGGTGGTGACGAGCGGGGTGCCGATGGGCGCGGCGCGGCCGGGAACGGCCCGGACGGATTGGGCGCGGGCGGGAACGGCCCCGTCTGCGCACGCCCCGGAGTCCTGGTCTGGGTGGGGGCCGCCCGGAACGGCCCGGTCGGATTCGGCGCGGGGGCGAACGGGCCGGTCGCGCGGGTGCGCGGCTGGAAGGCGCCGCGCGGCGCGTCCGGCCACGCGGGCGGCACCGCCGGCAGCGGGCCCGAGGGATGCTCAGGCCACACGTCAGGCTGACCGCCTGAATACCGGTTGTCCGGATACCCCATAGCGCTCCTCCCGTGTGACGGCCGCTCCCTTACGTCCCTTGATACGGCTCCCGGCCGTTACTGGTTCGCGATCTTGGGCGGCCGTAATACTTAGCTAAGAAGTCGGCCGCTCGTAGACTCGCCGCATGATCACCGAGGTGGACATCGAGCTGGCCGGCGGGCGCACCCTGCACGCGTACGACACCAGCGCCGACGAGTTCGCGGGCCAGGCCGACGTCGAGACCGCGCCGACGGCGGTGTTCTGGCTGCACGGCTCGCCCAACGTGGGCTCGCCGCCGGAGCCGCTGTTCGGGGCGGCCGCCGCCAGCGGGCTGCGCTGGGTCTCCTACGACCGGCCCGGCTACGGCGGCTCCGACCCCGACGACGGACGGGTCGTAGGGTCGGCCGCGGCCGACGTGGCCGCGATCGCGGACGCGCTCGGCATCGACCGGTTCGCGGTGCTCGGCCATTCCGGCGGCGGACCGCACGCGCTCGGCTGCGCGGCGCTGCTGCCGGAGCGGGTAGTCGCCGCGGTCAGCATCTCCGCCCCGGCTCCGTTCAACGCCGACGGGCTTGACTGGTTCGCGGGGTGGTCGCCCGGGATCACGGCCGAGAACGAGGCCGCCACCCGCGGCCGGGCGGCGCTGGCCGAGCACTGGGCGCGGACCGCGGCCGACCCGGAGGACATGAGCGCGTTCTTCACCGCCGACGACCTGTCCGCCCTCGGCGGCCGCTGGTCGTGGCTGGCGGGGGTGGCGGGCCAGGCGATCGAGCAGGGCAACGAAGGCTACCTGGAGGACACCCTGGCGGCCGTCCGGCCGTGGGGGTTCCGGCTCGACGCCGGCGTCGTCCCGGTCCTGATCATGCACGGCGACGCCGACAAGATGGTGCCAGTGGCGCACGGCCGCTGGCTCGCCGGGCACTGCGCGGGGGCCGAGGCGCGGTTCGTGCCCGGCACCGGTCACATCACGGTGCTCGACCAGGCGGCTGACGCGCTGGCGTGGCTCGCCGCCCGGTGCTAGCCACCGGCTAGAGCTTGCTGATGAGCAGCTTTTCGATCTTCTTCGTGCGGGTGAAGGTGCTGGCGGTAGCGACGTTGACGTCGGCGTTGACGACAACGACGATATAGCCGCCCGCTTCGGCGGCGAACTCCTTGACGGCGCCCTGAGCGGCCCGGTCGGTCAGCGCGGCGATGGAGGCAAGGGACAACCCGGCCGCCGTAACGGCTGCGTAATGCCGCCCGACTGACCCGGCTTTGGCATTACCTGAGGGACCGCAGTCGCCACCTTCCGTTCGATATGAGAATTTTGAATTTATGAACGGAGCACCGCGCAGAGCCGGGCGATCGCGGTCGTGTAGGCGTGCTCGGGCGGCCGCGCGTACCCGATGACCAGGCCCGCCCGGGCGGCGCGGCCCGCGAGGTCGGACCAGCCGAGGCCGCTCAGCGCCAGCCCGCGCCGCCCGCCGTCCGCGATCGCCTCCGCTTCGGCCGCCGCCGTCGGCAGGTCGACCAGCACGTGCAGCCCGGCCGCGACGCCGCCGACCGGCAGGCCGAGCGGGTCGAGCGCCGCG
>Ga0335075_10015662_pt1 | contig 11353 bp, 7 predicted proteins | sample Lox_Sample_24_FD_206723 | JGI IMG/M metagenome (GOLD analysis project Ga0335075, IMG submission 206723) | Soil microbial communities from Loxahatchee National Wildlife Refuge, Florida, United States - Lox_Sample_2.4 | ecosystem: Environmental > Terrestrial > Soil > Wetlands | place: USA: Florida...
GGCCGCCAGGTGACTTCGATGCTTCAGGATCCCACCGGCGGGCTCTGGATTGGCATTGACAACGGCTTGTTCCACTTCGAACATCGAAAGTTTGTCCCTGTCATCCAGCCAGGTGGGCCTAACCTCGTCATCACAATGACCGCCGGACCGGACGGCAGCCTCTGGGCTGGCCTCACTGGCGCGACAGTTGAGACTCTCACCCATCTAGAGAACGGCCATCTATTCGTAAGGCAGAAGTTTGTTCCGGGCGACGCGTTGCTGGCGCTTGCCACCGATCCGCGCGGCCGCATCTGGCTTGCCGGCGACAAACTTCGTTATCTGGACCATTCCGGAGAGACGTCTGTGTCCGAATTCGGCCCTCAGTATGGCTATATTCGAAACATCGCCGTCGATGGAGCCGACTTTGTGTGGTTCGGAGCCACCAGGGGGCTCATAGCCTTCAGAGACGGCAAGATGCAGGTCATGACCGCAACCAACGGCTTGCCCTGCGAGCGGATCAACACGCTGATCCTGGATAACCACCATTCCCTGTGGTTGTATGCGCAGTGTGGTCTCATCAGAATCGACCGCAACGAGCTCGAAAAATGGTGGCGCCATCCTGGCGTTCGAGTGAAGACGACCCTGTTCGATGCGATGGATGGTTTTCAGGGAGGACCGAGTTCATTCCGGCCGGCAGCGACAAAATCTCCCGACGGCCGGCTATGGTTCGTAAACGACGGCGTCGTCCAGATGGTCAATCCCGACCGCCTGTATGCGAACGACGTACCCCCGCCCGTTCGCGTTGAGCAGGTCGTTGCAGGCGGCAAGGCCTGGGATCCGGCAGGCGCTGTCCGGCTTCCGAAGTTAAGCCACAATATTGAAATCAAATATACGGCGCTCAGTTTTGTTGTTCCGCAGCGTGTTCGGTTTCGATACGAACTGGAGGGCTATGATACCGGATGGCAGAATGCAGGAACTCGGCGTTCGGCTTTCTATACGAATCTTCGACCGGGGACCTACACGTTTCGTGTCACAGCCTGCAATAACAGCGGCGTCTGGAACAGCCACGGAGCCGTACTCGCTTTCGTGATTCTGCCGGCCTGGTATCAGAGCACGTGGTTCCGATTTCTGGCCATTCTGTCACTGATCCTGCTGAGTTACGTGTTCTACCTGGCTCGCATGCGGCAATATGCCGCTGCGATCAGAGTGCGATTCGATGAACGGCTTGATGAACGCACACGCATTGCCAGAGAGCTACACGATACCCTGCTGCAGAGCTTTCATGGCCTGATGTTTCGATTTCAGGCGGCCCGCAACCTGATGCCCCAGAAGCCGGATTCCGCGATGCAGGTGCTGGATGAAGCCATCCACGCGACTGAGCAGGCTCTCGCTGAGGGCCGCGAGGCGATCCGCGATCTGCGTCCGCAAGCAGCGGCGCAACGAGATCTTGCGGAACTGTTGACCGCTGCGGGGAGTGAGATCTCGGATGCAGTGGCCGCAAGTGGACCGATTCCCGTATTTCGTGTGATTGTAGAGGGCAAGCCGCAGCGGCTCTCCCCAACGCTGCAAAGGGAGGTTTACCTGATCGGCCGCGAAGTGATTCGTAATGCGTTCTATCACGCCGCCGCCACCCGAATCGAAGCTGAGCTCCTGTACGATGAGCACCAGTTGCGGATGCGCATTCGGGACGATGGAAGGGGGATTGCCCCCAACGACCTCGAAGAGAACGGCCGTCCCGGACACTGGGGCTTGCCGGGGATCAGGGAGCGGGCGCAGCGCATCGGGGCGCAACTGGAATTCTGGAGTGAAATAGGAGCCGGCACTGAGATTGAATTGAGGGTTCCCGCGGCAATAACGTATGAAAAGCGGCGACTCGGGAAGCAATTCCGGCTATTTCGGCATGGAGGGACCAGTGGCAGGCGTTCCTGACATCATTCGGATTCTCACGGTGGACGACCACCCGCTGCTTCGCGAAGGCATTGCCACGCTCGTCAATACAGAAGCCGATATGAAAATTGTCGCTGAGGCGTCTACAGGAGAGGAAGCGATTGCACTCTTCCGTAAATACCGTCCGGAAGTGACCCTTATGGACATCCAGATGCCCGGTTTAAATGGCATTGATACCATCCGTGAAATTCATAATGAATTCTCCAACGCCCGCATCATCATCCTGACCACCTATGCCGGCGACATCCAGATGATAAGGGCTCTGCGAGCCGGTGCGCGGGCGTACTTGCTCAAAGGCCACGTACATCGAGAATTGCTGGCGACGATCCGTGCCGTACACGCGGGACAAAAGAAAATACCTCCCGAAGTCGCTACAGAGCTCGCTGAACACGCCACCGATGAGGAACTAACCTCACGCGAGATCGATATTCTGCGACTGATTGCCGACGGCAACAGCAATAAGCAAATTGCCGACCGGCTCTCGATCGGCGAGGCAACCGTGAAGAGTCACATGACCAATATCCTGTCCAAGCTCAATGCGAACGACCGAACCCACGCGGTTGCCATTGCCCTGAGGCGAGGAATTATTGAGCTTCCTGCCCCCCAAAAGTAGGACATTCCCGCTCAACCTTTGGGCCTATCGAATTCGCTGCAACTCCGATAGCGTTTGACGGGAGTGGTCGTGCAGCGTCTTTTCTCCACTTTCGCCAACGGACTCCCCGGCCTGGGACTGCTGCTGCAGCGCCTCATTGCAGGCAGTTTGCTGATTCAGTATGCGATTGTTCACTATGGAGCACCAACGGGATTTGCGATGTCGCTGCCCCAAGTAATAAGCCTCGGCGCCGGCGTTCTTCTCCTTCTCGGCTTGTGGACGCCGATCGTGGGAGTTGTAATAGCCGCTCTCCAGGTTTGGGCGTTTATCTCCGGCGCGCCAGATCTGTGGATTCAGCTTCTTTTGGCCATGTTGGGACTGAGCCTCGCGTTGATCGGCCCCGGCGCCTGGTCAATCGACGCCAGGATTTTCGGCCGAAAGCAGATTTCCGTTCCGCAACGCAACGATTTCTGAATCCCCTTAAGGTCGGAGCACCAACTCCTGCGAAGGGCGGGTCATCCGCAGCGACCATTTGGGGTTGCGGCACGGGCGTACTAGTTCCAAACTCAATCCATCGCCAGAACCCGCAGACCGGGTGTTAACTCGGTCGTCCAATCACAACGCGGGGATGGCGCAAGACTGGGCCCCTCGTTTCCGCACGAATCGACAGCTAGAGAAGTTTTTTTAACCAGTCTGGAGCGGATCAGGACGTCTTCCAACCGAGACACATCAGCTAATCGCCTTCATTTCCCTGCCAGATAGAGGTAAATAGGTCTGGAGTGTTCGAAAACAGAAATGCGCAGCCTTGCAGCTTCATCGCAAATTCGACTGCACGCGAAATCAGAACGGCGACGTTTACTTCGAGTAGCGCTTAGGCTCCATTAGGAATATCGCGAGGTTCAGTTTGAGAATCTTGTTAAGATTCGCGGCCTTTCACCGGGCCTTGATACAGCGCCAGATCGGTAGGCGCATTGTTCGCGTCAACAGGAGCCGAGGTTATGGAAAACGTCGTCAATATTGAAAGCCGGGAACAGCGAATGGACAACATCCAGGGCCCGACAATCATTGGCCACGCCCCGCCCCTGCAAGCGGTGCTCGACGATGTGGATAGAGTCGCATCGACCGACTCAACGGTGCTGATTTTGGGAGAAACCGGAACGGGGAAGGAGTTAATTGCTCGGGCCATTCACAGTCGGAGTCGGCGTCGAAATCGGCCCTTCATTCGGCTGAACTGCGCCGCGATTCCGTTCGACTTGCTGGAGAGTGAACTATTCGGCCATGAAAAGGGCGCGTTTACCGGCGCCATCACCCCCAAAGTTGGCCGCTTCGAAATGGCGGACACTGGCACCCTGTTCCTCGATGAAATTGGGGATCTTCCCCTTGCTCTGCAGCCCAAGCTCCTGAGAGTGCTGCAGGAACAGGAATTCGAGCGCCTCGGCAGCGGACGAACCCATCAGATCGACGTCCGGCTGGTCGCGGCAACAAATCGTGATCTGGTGGAAAGGGTCGCGCACAATGAGTTCCGCAGTGATCTCTATTATCGGCTCAACGTTTTCCCAGTCACTATGCCTCCCCTGCGGGAACGCCGCCAGGATATACCGACCCTGGTCTTCCATTTCGTCGAGGTGTTCTCACGACGCATGGGCAAACACATCCATTGTGTTCCCGCGGAGACTCTCACTGCGTTCGTGACCTATCCGTGGCCTGGGAACGTGCGTGAACTGCAGAACATGATCGAGCGAGCGGTGATCCTTGCCAATAACGGGATGCTGCCGAATCCTCTGCCGCAAACCAGAGAGCTCGTGATATGCCCTCTGCCGACCTCCGGCACCTTCCGTGACTCCGAACGAGCGGTGATTGAACAAGCGCTGCGGGAAACGGGTTGCGTCGTCGGAGGCCCTTCCGGCGCTGCAGCGCGGCTCGGCCTCAAGAGAACGACTCTGATTGCCAAGATGAAGCGGCTCGGAATTTCAAGGTTAGGCCCAGCGAACGCTCCTTTGTTCTCGTCCGTGGAGACGGGCCCTTGGTGGCCGCCGCATAGGAAGCGTGACTACGGCACCGCCTGACGGAAGTTATTCAGATGGGGATGTGCAAGTGAACGGATGCCGGCATCGCTTTCAGAAGTATGAGACAAGGCTCAGGCCAAATCAATCAGCGAGAACGGTTTGCGCTGGTTAAGCAGGATAGCTCCTCAGAAGCGGGCTTCCATCCAGCGAATAATCCTGGTTTGTGATCGCGATAAGCGCATTGCTGCAGGAAAGCAACAACCTGTCTCAGATCTGCAGCTAGAACACGCTGTCCGGATTTCTCTCGCTTCCAGATTGTGCCTGGATTGTGCCGGCAACGGACTGCGCTATGCTCGACCTCCGTCGGCGACGTAGGCCGTCAAGGAGGACGATATGCAATATGGAAGCCTGATTTGGGCCGAGCGGAGGCAGGGAGGACCAGTCTGGGAGTACCGGTGGAGAGAGCCGGGTCCGGACGGAGTGCGGAGACACCGGCGCATCGTAGTTGGCCCCGTTTCGCAGTTCGAAAAACGAGAGGATGCGCGGCGTGCAATCTCGGCGCTGCAGCACGACATCAATCATGCTGGCAAACGGCAAGTGAGCACGGCGATCACGGTCAGGGAACTGTTTGATCACTATCGCCAGCGAGAACTTCGAGCCGATAACACGTCGAAGACCTCGTCAACCAAGCACGCATACGAGGGCTATATCGCCAAATGGATCTGTCCTCGATGGGGAGCATTTCCACTCGCGCGAGTTCGCGCCGGTGAGGTTGAACAGTGGCTTCGGTCGCTTCCTTTGGCGCGCGGAAGCTGTGCCAAGATCCGCAACATCATGAGCGTGCTTTTTAATCACGCGATTCGTCACGACCTCTACGACCGCAATCCCATCCGGTGGGTGCGCCAGAGCGCGAAACGCATGAAGGCACCGCGCATACTCTCCGTTTCTGAAATTCAATCTCTTCTCGCTGCCCTTGACGTGCGCGAGCGAACGCTCGTGTTGCTCGATGTGTGCACCGGGCTACGTATGAGCGAGTTGTTCGCTTTGAAATGGTCCGACGTGAACTTCGAAACGAACGAACTGGACGTTCGACGTTCTGTCGTGAAGCAAATCGTTGGTTCCTGCAAAACGGAGGCATCGCAGAAACCAGTTCCTCTTGATCCGCGTCTTGCCGACGTGCTGATGACATGGAAAAGCACGACCGAGTACAACAAACCTGAAGATTGGGTCTTTGCCAGTCCTGTCCAAAAGGGTCGCAGGCCATACTGGGGTCAGGCCATCATGCGCAACGCAATCCAGACCCGCGCGCGAGAGGCTGGCATCGTCTCGCGGTTCGGGTGGCACTCCTTTCGCCACACGTATTCCACGTTGTTACGCGCCAATCATGCAGACGTGAAGGTTATGCAGGAATTGCTGCGTCACGCTTCGAGTAGGGTCACGCTGGAGACCTACACGCAGGCGATCACGGCACAGAAGCGAGAGGCGCAGAGCAGCGTCGTTAACCTTATATGTGGAAAGTGACGGGAACAATTGGTGTGCCCGCGAATAGGCCTATCTCAAGCGATTGAAATTGCTGAGGTTGTCAGATTTCTCCCGCGATTCCGGGGCAATTCTTGTGCCTGAATTGTGCCTGGAAATGAAAGGCGAAACTGAGCGTAAGCTCTTGATTCTATTTGGCGTCCCCGACGGGATTTGAACCCGTGTTATCGCCGTGAAAGGGACCGCCTGAACCGTAACTGATTGAAATTACAGAGCACGATTGGCCTCAATTCGTCCGTTTTGGCTCCCTCGGGAGCCGTTATCGAACCTTTGTCGAACCTGGGTTTGTCAGAGAGTGCAAACGCGGAAAGTCCGATCAGCGGATCAGCGAATGCGCTTTGCTGTTGAAGTATGAACCTTCACACCGGCAAAGATCCATCCCACTGGCCGACTTCTCGGTACCGATTCGGTGGCATCGAGGAGGCTGGGCGTGTGGCTTTTATCCGGCAACACCGTACAAAGAAGAAAGTCCACGGCAGCTCGGGCGAAATTGACACGGCGAGAATCAGTCTCCTGAGCGGATGCGGACCGCGTCCGCAAGATCGCGGGTTAGGATCAGCGGGCGCGTGCTGCCACTGGCACATAGAGTGAATTCGCCCGGTGGCCGCCGGACAACCTGGACACGGGCGCCCGGGGCGATACCGGAGGCTTTGAGCCGCTTCAGAAGACCCGAGTCCCGATCAGAGACACTGTCCACGACAAATCTTCCGTCGCGGTCCAGGCTCGGCAGGGGGATGGATGTCAATCTGGGGATTGTCCCATCCATCGCCGGGATGCAGTGTCCATGCGGATCAAACTTCGGGTGGCCGAGCTTAGCGGCAATGCGCTCTTCAAAACGCTCGGAGATGAAATGTTCCAGCCGCTCAGCTTCTTCGTGAACCTCTTCGATCGGGTAATCGAGAACCTCGTAGAGAAAGGTCTCGATCAGCCGATGATGACGCAGGATCTCAAGAGCGCGGCGCTTTCCTTCGGGAGACAGACGCACTCCGCGGTGCTTTTCGTATTCCACGTAAGGCTTCGCAGCCCCAGCCAGCTTTTGCAGCATGTTGGTCACGGATGCAGGCGCCACGTTCAATCGCTGGGCGAGCGCAGTACTCGAAACGGCGCGCACATCGGGTCCGCTGAGGGCAAGAATGGCCTTAAGGTAGTTGTCGACCGATTCGGTATTGTTGTTCACCTGACGAGGAACCCCACAGCCTCACCGAATGATCCGGTAATTTGACTCCCCCATTAGTTTAGGCTAGCCTAATGTTTTAGGTAAGCCTAAATACAGCCATCTGGCCGCAGCCAGCTGCACGGCTGTCCCTGACGCAACCGGCCCCCATATCTCTCAAATTCCGGAGACCCGTCTCACATGCGAATCCGAACCGCCCTGGGCCTCGCGATGGTTCTCGTGTTAACTACGGTTAACAGCCTGCCCTCTGCGGGGCAAAGCGTAACCAGCAGCGCCCTTACCGGAACCGTCAGCGATGCGACAGGAGCCGTGATTCCGGGGGCCCAGGTCACGGCCACAGAGGTTGACGGCGGCGCGGTTCGAACCACGAGAAGCAGCTCGGAGGGGCGCTATCTCTTTGCGCAGGTGAACCCCGGCAGATACCGCATCACCGTTGAGGCAGCCGGATTCGGAGTGGCCCAGTCAGAGCCCGCGACAGCCGTCGTCGGCGAGACGATCGCAGTGAATTTCAAATTGTCGCCGGCGGCCGGCACGCAGACCGTCAAGGTCAATGCGCAGATCGGACTTCTGAGCCTTGAAAACCCAAACACCACCACCACTCTCGAGGCAAAGACAATCGAGCGGCTGCCCAATCCGGGTCAGGATCTGACTTACCTTGCCCAGTTCGCACAGGGTGCGCTGATGAATACCGCAGGCTCCTCGAACGATGCCAAGGCGGCTGGAGGTTATGGCAACGTGGAATTCAACGGGCTCCCCGCCACGTCCAACGGTTACATTCTGGACGGGTATGACACGAATGACCCCTGGCTGGGTCTGAACATCGGCCTGTCGACGAACCTCGTCATTGGGCTGGATGCGGTGCAGGAAGCGACCGTCAATACGAATTCCTTTTCTGTCGATGAGGGTCGCTATGGCGCATCGCAGGTGAACTACTTCACGAAATCGGGGACCAATGTCTTTCACGGCGACGCGTATGAGATATGGAATGGTTCGCTCTTCAGCGCAGAAGACTATTTTCTTCACGCGAACGATACTTCAGAAAGCATCGCCAAAAAGCCCCGTTCCACGGTCAACGAATTCGGCGTGAGTGTCGGCGGACCCATTCGAAGAGACCGGATGTTTTTCTTCGGGCATTACGAGGGACTCCGGATCGCTCTGCCCCTCGTCTCCCAGATCACGCTGCCCACTCCGGCCTACCAGCAATATGTCCTCTTGCAACTTGCCGTGGGGGGCGTGGACCCCGTCACTGGCACGGCCTTACCCGCCCAGCCGGAGGAGATTCCGTTCTACCGGAAGATGTTCTCGCTGCTGCCAACTCCGGGCGGTTCTCCGGTTCCAGTTGTTGGCTGCCCCATTGGCACCGCCGGCAACGGCTGCGCCAGTCAGCGCCAGGCTTCCCTGAATAACAGCGACAGCGAAGACCTGATCGTGGTCAAAATCGACCATACCATCGATACCAATAACAGCATCTGGTACCGCTTCCAGCAGGACACCGGCCTGCAGGCCGCGTACACCGATCCGGTGAATCCGCTCTTCAACTCCTATTCTCCGCAGCCGCAGCGCACTCTCGTCGCAGGCTATACCCGCGTCTTCAGCTCCAGGCTCGTCAACCAGTTCAATCCAGGAGCCAGCTGGTATTCGAGCATCTTCGAGCCAAACAACTATTCGCAGGTTCTCGACTCTTTTCCTATTGTGCTTGCTTCTGGAAGCGATGCGGTCCCCTTCACGACGGTCGGCGGCAACGACAATACCTATCCACAGGGACGTAAGGTTACCCAGTGGCAGATCAACGACAACCTGATCTGGACCCGGGAGAAACACACATGGAAGTTCGGCGTCAACACGCGACGCCTCGATGTGAGCAACTACGATCTGGGTGAAGGCACGGTGCCCACGGTCACTTACAACGACCTCGCCCAGTTCACCTACGGCGCCGCCTACACGGCGAGCCAGAGCTTTCCCGTATCGCTGAAGGAGAGGGTGTCAGCGGGCAATCTCGAGTTCTACGCCATGGACACCTACAAGCCCGCGCAGAAAACGACACTCACCTTCGGCATGCGGCTTACCTGGAATACCAATGTCACCAGTGCAAAGGACCTCTTCGCGCGCACCGCCGGTTCCTTCCTCGATGCAGGTCATGACAGGAATACTCCGCTGAACCAAACGATCCTCGGGAACGTCCACAATCTCTTTCCCGCAACGCCGCTGTTTGTTTACCAGCCTCGCGCCTCGTTTGCCCGCCAGTTGCTCCCGTCGACGGCGATTCACGGCGGCTTCGGAGTTTTCAATGACATCATCCCCATGCAGATTGCGGATCTCGCGGCGATGAACGCACCGAACGATCCGACGTTTGTCGGCGGCCTGGGCGGTCAGGTGGGAGGCGTCGCCATCGCACCGGGCGTGGCCGGCAGCGCCGTCGATGCCGCTGCCAATGCGAACCACGCTTTCCAGTCGACTTTTCGTTCGGGAGCCTCGCCCTGCGCGGGGATTCAGCCAGGTGCGCCCACCTGTCCCCTGGCGGTCAGTCTCAATACCTTTCCGAGCGGGACGCTGAAGACGCCGTACTACTACCAATACACCCTCGGCGTCGAGCAGGAGATCGGTTCTCAGGGCAATCTTCGCGCCGATTTCGTCGGAACGCGCGGCCTGCACGAGCCGTATCAGGAGCAGCTGAACGGATATCAGACCGTGTGTAACGGCTGTTTTGCGCCGTTCCCCTTTGAACGGCCGCTCGACCAGCGGTTCGGCAATGTGAATGAGTTTCGCACCGACGCCAGCAGCAACTATGTCGGGCTGCAGACTGCGTACACGCAACGCTGGCATGGGCTCACGCTGCGCGCCAACTACACATTCAGCCATTGTCTCGACGAGGTATCGAATGGAGGTCTGCTCGCGTTTTCGACCCAGGGGCTCATGTCACCGCTGCCAGGAGAGCTTCGGCGGCAATATGCCAGCTGTGACTACGACGTGCGCCACAATCTCTCGGCATATGGCCTTTACCAGATTCCATTTCACTCCGGTCAACGGCTCCTTCGGCAGATGCTCGGCGGCTGGTCCGTCTCGGCAACGGCCATCCTGCACGCAGGTCTGCCATTCAGTGTCCTGAGCCAGCCCTATATCGCCAACGGTAATGGCGTGTTCCAGGCGAACGGAGCCAGCACCGATCAGTTCAACGCGCCCGCTTATGCGAACCGGGTTCCGGGCGTTCCGGTCTACCGCAAGAGCCCGGTTGGGGGCGTGACGGTGGCGGGGACAAAGCAATGGCTCAATCCGGATGCGTTCGTCTCGGTGGTCGATCCAGCCACCGGCGGGTGTGTCGGCGGAGACTCCCTGGCTCACTGCCAATTCGGTGACTCCGGACGCAACTCTGTGCGCGGTCCGCATTACACAGGTTCAGACCTCTACGTCACCAGAACTTTTCCCGTCAAAGAGGGCGTCAATTTCCGTTTCGACCTTCAGATGTTCAACGCTTTTAACCATCCCAACTTCGCCCTGCCGAGCGAGGTCGAAGCGGGCGTGCCCGGCGGATCGATCCCAGCCAGATTCGGGACTCTCGAAAGCACGATCTCACCTCCAACCGGACTCCTGGGGGTTGGATTGGGAGGCGACAGTTCTCCACGCATGATTGCGTTTCAGGGCAGGATTCAGTTTTAAGTCGATCGCACTCAACCGAGTGGCGAAGCACGCAGGCTTTGCGGCCGATGCCTTCCCGGCTATAGCCTTTAGACACGTGCGTTTCGTGACGGCAAGGCGCGGGACATGGCCTTCCTGGTATTCATCCTGGGAACTCTCTCTGCGATCGAATGTCCCGCCGATCCACGGATTCAGCGCCGAGGTGGTGATGTGGTCCGCGGCGGCGCGGTTCTCGGGGTCGCGGTGTGGGCTGCCGGTCACCCCTTCTGAAGGCGACCCCAGGTCACTTTCGGTGCAGAAAGGCGATCAACTCCGCGACCTGAATGTCACTCAGGCGTCCATTGAAGGCCGGCATTGTGCGTTTTCCATAGACAATCACCTGGCGTACAGCGGCATCCGTTGCCGGAGTCGTGCCATCGGGAAGATTTTGATGGGAGAAGAGATCATGCAGCTTCGGCGGGACCTTCTTGAGGCCGAGGTCGT
>Ga0335075_10015663_pt1 | contig 11351 bp, 15 predicted proteins | sample Lox_Sample_24_FD_206723 | JGI IMG/M metagenome (GOLD analysis project Ga0335075, IMG submission 206723) | Soil microbial communities from Loxahatchee National Wildlife Refuge, Florida, United States - Lox_Sample_2.4 | ecosystem: Environmental > Terrestrial > Soil > Wetlands | place: USA...
GGGCTTCGCCCTTAAGCGCCTAGCTTTGTCTACAAGGGCTGGGTGATTTTCGGTCTTCACTGACCCGCCGGGATGGGCCGCCCGGCCGATAGCGGCAGGCCCACCCTGGTGGGCAGATGACGGATCGCATTACCGGTCTGCCGCTCGGCAACCGCAAGATCGAACTGCCCCTGAAGGTTTAGCCAGAACTGAGGATCGGTGCCGAACCAGTGGCCGAAGCGCAACGCCGTATCACCGGTGATCGAGCGCTTGCCGGCGATGATCTGGCTGATGCGGTTCCGCGGCACGTCGATCTGGCGCGCGAATTCGGTCGCGGTCACCCCCAACTCATCCAACTCGTCCTTCAGGATCTCGCCGGGATGCACAATGCGCTTGAACACGGTAGGGATCTCCTTTCAGTGGTGGTAATCCACGATCTCAACGTCACTGGGCCCTGCTTGTCCGTCCGGTCATTCAAAACAGATACGCCATTGCTGATTGATCCGAATGGAAAACTGACCTGCCCGGTTGCCCCTGAGCGCTTCAAGCCGGTTGCCGGGTAAGGCCCGTAATATATATCGAGCGAAGGAGCGGCGTTCAGGATCGCGAGCCGGCGCTCTGCCTCATCGTCGCGTCGGCGGGTCGTCCCGCGCAAGGTACTCAGCAGGTCGCAGGATCGGAATTCCACGCCAGGGATGCAGGACCAGCAAGTCCTGGTCGCCGGACACCAGCGAGCTTGCCCCGGCTGAGAGGACCAGCTCCAGGTATTTGTTGTCCGCCACATCCCGACAGTCGCTCACCGCCTCTGCCGGCGCGAACCAAAGGGTCCCTGAAACGAGCTGATCGAGCAGGTCAGCCCGCAGGTCCGGGTCCATGAAACGCGCCAGCCGGGGCCGATGCAGCACGTCCAACAGCTCGGCAAACACCGGCTGCGACATCGCGAGCGTGTCAACGGCACGGGCCTTGCGCAACGCCTGATACGGGACGCCGTCAGCGTCCATCGCGGCGCTGACCAGCACCGATGCGGCGAAGACGATCAGCGGCTCCGCTCGGCCTTGTGGACGGCGAGCTCCGCCTCGAGTGTCTCGCCGGTCAGGCCCTTCGCCCTGGCATCGGCACTTAGCCGCGCCATCGTCTCGAGCAGAGGGTCGTGATCGGGCTGAGGCCGGAGGATGCGGCTGACGATACGGCCGACGGCCTCGCGCTTGCGCGCATCCGTCAACGCAGCGGCAGCCTCCGCCTCTACCGGGATGACAACCTCGACAATACCAGCCATGCCGACCTCCTGGTGCCCGAGCCTGATAGTGCTTTACCGCGGGTCGCAGCAAACGCGATGCGTCAGACCCGCCTCAATCCGGCTTGAACCCCATCGCCGCCCCATTCATGCAATACCGTTGCCCCGTCGGCTGCGGCCCGTCATCGAACACATGTCCCAGATGCCCGCCGCAGCGGCTGCAATGCACCTCGGTGCGAGTCATAGAGAAGCTGCGGTCCTCCGTCGTCTCCACCGCCCCTTCGATCGGCGCCCAGAAGCTCGGCCACCCCGTGCCGCTCTCGAACTTGGTATCAGAGGGAAACAACTCCTGCCCGCACCCCGCGCAGACGAATTTCCCCGCCCGCTTCTCCACGTTCAGCGGACTGCTCCCAGCACGCTCCGTACCATGCTCGCGGAGCACCTTGAACTGTGCCGGCGTCAGCGCCTGGCGCCATTCCTCGTCGGTGTGGGTCACCGGAAACTCATGCGTCGCCACATCATGCGATGCACCGCCGAACAGCCGTCTCATGACAAAGCGCTCCCCCGCTCGGGTTGACCAGCTCGGTGGTATATGGGGTCTGCAGCTGATTTCTAGCCGTGGGAGGAACCGATGGCCGACCTCAGCAACGCCTTGCAGCCGGTGCTGCCGCAGGACGCCGGGGACCCCGCGCTGGCCGGCCGGATCTGGCGGCCGGACGCCGGCGGCCCCTCCGTCGTGGCCGTCCGCGGCGCCGAGTTGGTCGACATTACCGCCACCTTCCCCACCATGCGCGACCTCTGCGAGCAGTCCGACCCGGCGACCGCGCTCCGTGCCGCCCAGGGCGAGCCTATCGGGCCACTGGACAAGACGCTGGCCAACACCCCACGCGAGGCGCGCGACCCAACCCGTCCCTGGCTGCTGGCGCCGATCGACCTGCAGGCGATCAAGGCCGCCGGCGTCACCTTCGCGGTCTCGATGATCGAGCGGGTCATCGAGGAGCGGGCGCGCGGCAACCCAGACGCCGCCACCACCATCCGCGCCGAGGTCAATCGCCTTGTCGGCGACGACCTCGCCCGTCTCAAGCCCGGTTCCCCCGAGGCGACCCGGCTGAAACAGGTGCTGATCGAGCACGGCGCCTGGAGCCAGTATCTCGAAGTCGGCATCGGCCAGGACGCCGAGATCTTCACCAAGGCCCAACCGATGGCATCGGTCGGCACCGGCATGGACGCCGGCATCCACCCCGCCTCGTCCTGGAACAACCCGGAGCCCGAAGTCGTATTAGCGGTCGCCTCGGACGGGCGGATCGTCGGCGCGACACTCGGCAACGACGTGAACCTGCGCGACGTCGAAGGCCGTTCGGCGCTGCTGCTCGGCAAGGCGAAGGACAACAACGCCTCGTGCGCAATCGGGCCGTTCTTGCGGCTGTTCGACACAGGTTTCAGCCTCGACGACATCCGCCGCATGACTGTGTCGCTAACGGTGGAAGGCCCGGACGGCTTCCGCCTGCAGGGTGCATCGTCGATCGCGAAGATCAGCCGCGATCCGGCGGACCTCATCGCGCAGATGGTAAACGCCCATCACCGCTACCCGGATGGCGCGGTGCTGTTTCTCGGCACGATGTTCGCGCCCGTCGATGACCGCGACGCACCGGGCAAAGGCTTCACCCACAAACCCGGCGACATCGTTACGATCGCCGCGCCCGCGCTCGGGCGGCTGGTGAATCGGATGGCGCCGACCGATGCCTGCGAACCATGGGCGTTCGGTCCCGGCGCCCTGATGCGCAACCTCGCGCGGCGCGGGGTGCTCCGGTAAGGCCAGGGGGCTCTGCCCCCTGGACCCCTGCCAGGGGACAAGTCCCCTGGACCCCTCGGACGGCTTTGCCAGGAAGGGGGCGCGACAGGGACCCCGCCAGGTCCGGTTCGCGCCCCCTTCCTGGCAAAGCCATTGGATGGGTTCCAAGGGCGTGCCCTTGGCGGGGGGTGCAGGGGGGCAGAGCCCCCCTGCCCTTTCAGACCACCCCGTTCCGCAGTACCGTCTCGCCGCGCCACAGCCGATCAAGATTCTCCAGCAGAATATCAATCACATTGTCCTCATACCGCCGCGTCTCGCCGGCGGTATGCGGCGTGATCAGCACGTTCGGCATCCTCCACAGCGGCGAGTCATCCGCCAGCGGCTCCTCCACCGTCGTATCCAGCGCGGCCGCGGCGATCCGCCCACCGCGCAGCGCCTCGATCAGCGCCGGCTCATCCACGCAGCGCCCACGAGCCACATTGACCAGGCTGGCCGACGGTTGCATCCGCGACAATGCCGCCGCATCGATCACCCGCTCGGTCTGCGGCGTCAGCGGACAGGTCAGCGCGACATAATCCGCCTGCCCCAACAGCCCGCCCAATGCCTCTATCCCATGCACCGCATCGGCCACCCGTGCCCCCGCCGCCGGATCACGCCGTGTCGCCACCACCCGCATTCCGAACGCCTTGGCCAGGTGCGCCAACGTCCCGCCGATCCGCCCGAACCCCACGATCAGCAGTGTCTTGCCGCCCAGCTCATCCTCGCGCTGCGCCAGATCGCTGATCATCCCGCGCCAGACCCGCTTCGCCTGGTTGTCGCGCGCCTCCGGCAGGCGGCGGGCCAGCGCGAGAATCAGCGCCATCGCGTGCTGAGCCACCGCGTTCGCATTCACCCCTCCAGCATTGGCCAGACGGATGCCGCGGGCCGCCAGCTTCTCCCGGTCGTATTGGTCAACGCCCGCGCTGATCGACTGAATGAAGCGCAGTCGTTCCGCACGCTCGATCAACTCGTTGTGCCACATCATCGAGACCGACACCACGTCCGCATCGCCGATGCGCCGATCCAGCTCCTCGCGCGAGCGGACCTGAAAGCAGCGGATGCCGGTGCCGCGCAGCTCGAAGCGCGCCTGCATCTGGTACGCGACATGCGCGAAGCAGATCGTCAGCCGGTCCTTGGGAGGCAGCATATTTCCGGAATCCCGCTCAGGGCGGCCGAGTTAGCCATGCAGCCGCCAGTTATGCAACGCAGCGAACAGGATGCCGGCAATCACGCGATAAGTCCGCCAAGGCGGCTGAGCCCCCACAGTGACAGCAAGGCCGGAGTGCGGCCAGCCGTCCGAACCCCCATCTCCCGTCCATGCGCAATGCAGCCCTCCCTCGCACCACCGGCGGCCCCAGCATCGAACAGCGCGTCGCCGGGCTCGACTGGCGCGCGATCGAGGCCGATCTCGACGCCTTCGGCTGCGCATCCATAGGCAAGCTGCTCGCCCCGGAGGAATGCACCGCGCTCGCCGCGCGCTACGACGAGGATGCCCGGTTCCGCCGCCGCGTCGTGATGGCGCAGCACGGGTTCGGGCAGGGCGAATACAAATACTTCACCTACCCCCTCCCGGCCCCTGTCGCCTCCCTGCGCGCCACGCTCTATCCGTGGCTCGCGCCCACCGCCAATCGCTGGGCCGCGCTGCTGGGGCAGCAGACTGACTACCCGGCAACGCACCAGGCTTGGCTCGATCGCTGTCGTGCAGCCGGCCAGACGCGGCCCACCCCTTTGCTCCTCCAATACGGGCCCGGCGACTACAACTGTCTGCATCAGGACCTGTACGGCGACCTGTTCTTCCCGCTGCAGGTCGTCTTTCTCCTCAGCGCGCCCGGCACCGATTTCACCGGCGGCGAGTTCGCGCTCACCGAACAACGGCCGCGCATGCAGTCACGCATCGAGGTGGTCCCCTTGGGCCAGGGTGAAGCCGTGATTTTCGCCGTCAACCACCGGCCGGTGCGAGGAACGCGCGGCGCCTATCGCGTGACGATGCGCCACGGCGTCAGCCGCATCCGCTCCGGCCGGCGACTGACCCTCGGTATCATTTTCCACGATGCGAAATGACTAACACCAACCGCCCGAACGATCGACTCTCGGGCACTCGCGGCCCCCAACGTCATGGCCGGCCTTGTGCCGGCCATCTCCGGCCAGTTCCGGCACGTCGGCGACGGCGGTAGAGCGTCATTCTTTCGGGCTCCTGGTATGAAAGGCAACCCCGCCGGAACGTACTCGGTCCACGTCAACGGCCCCTCGTGCATCATCTTCCGCTGGCTCGACAGCGCAGCTATCGACGTTGATCTGCAAAATTATCACTGATGGAGCTGAGTTGACTGAGATCGACTATCTCCCTGCATTCCCGGTTCCACATCCCGGCGAGTTCTTGCGCGAGGAGATCTTGCCGGCAGCGGGCCTGCGCCCGGCTCAGGCAGCGCAGCGTCTCGGCGTGAGCCGCCAGTCGCTGCATGCCGTCCTGAGCCGGCGCGCCAGGGTTTCCGCCGATATGGCACTGCGCTTTGCCGCCCTGTTCGGTAATTCGCCGATGCATTGGCTCAACATGCAGTCGCTCTATGATCTGCAACGGTCCCACGAACGCCATGGCGACGAAATCAAGCAGATTGAGCGAATCGCGGCCTGAGCCGCGATCGATCCCGCTCCACGCCGACCTGCTGAGCGATCTGCCCCGCTCCGGCACCGAGAAACTCGCCGTCGGCGCCGTTCTGCTGCGTGGTTTCGCTGCCGCCGACGCGGCGACCCTGCTCGTGGAACTTGAGTCCGTGCTCGCAGAAGCACCGTTCCGGCACATGACAACTCCCGGCGGCTATCGAATGTCCGTCGCGATGACCAATTGCGGCGCGGCAGGCTGGATCACCGATCGCAGCGGCTATCGCTACGGTCCCCGCGATCCCGCCACCGGCAAGCCGTGGCCGCCGATGCCCGCCTCGTTCAGCCAGGTCGCCGCCCGCGCCGCGGCACAGGCCGGCTACCCTGGCTTCATCCCCGATGCCTGCCTGATCAACCGCTACGAGCCGGGCGCGCGGCTCACGTTGCATCAAGACCGCAACGAGCGCGACTTCGCCCAGCCGATCGTCTCGGTCTCGCTGGGCCTGCCCGCCACCTTCCTATTCGGCGGCCTGCGACGCACCGACCGCCCTCGGCGCCTGCGCCTCGAAAGCGGCGACATCGTCGTTTGGGGAGGCCCGTCGCGGCTCGCGTTCCACGGCATCGACCCTCTCGCCGAGGGCGACCACCCCCTCACCGGCCGCTGCCGCATCAACCTGACGTTCCGCCACGCGCTGTAGCCGAAGAGCCGCTCCGCATCGCCGGACCACCGTCAACCTCTCCCGCTCTGCGGGAGAGGTCGCCGCGCGGCAGCGCGGCGGATGAGGGTGCCGCGCACGCTGCCGATTCGAACAGGTTCACCGGCATCACTCCGCCCGCAGCACCTCCAACTTCGCCAGCCCTGCTGTGGCATGATCGAGGAAAGCGCGCACCCGCGCCGGCATGTGCCGCGCACTGGCGACCACGAGCTGCACCGGCAGCGGCGGGCATTCGAACTCCTTCAGCAGGCGCACAAGCCGGCCGGCGGCAAGATCCGCCGCCACCTGGTACGACAGCCCCGAAGCAACCCCGAGCCCGTCCCGTGCCGCCGACAGTGCCGCGTCCACCTGATTGACGATCAGCCGCGGCGCCAGCCGCACCACCCGCTCCCGCCCCCCATCCCGGAACCGCCACTCCACCGGCGTTCCTCGCCCGGAGGTGAAGACGATGCTGTGCGACGACAGCTCCGCCGGCTCACCGGGAGTGCCGCGCCAGGCCAGATAGGACGGCGCCGCGACCACCACCCGGCGCACCTCGCCGACCCGCCGCGCCACCAATCCCGAATCAGCGAGCTGTCCGATCCGCACGGCGACGTCGAGCCCCTCTTCGAGCAGGTCCAGATACCGGTCCGATAACACCAGCTCCGCCCGCAACGCGGGATGCGCATCCACGAAGCTGGCCACCAGCGGCATCACGTGCATGCGCCCGAACACCTGCGGCGCCGAGACAAGCAAGCTGCCTCGCAGACTGGTCCCCTGCTCCGCCCCGGCCCGCATCGTCTCCTCGAAATCAACCAGCAGACCGCGTGCCCGCTCGGCCAGCACGCGGCCGGCTTCGGTCGGAGCAAGCCGACGCGTCGTTCGCTCGACCAAACGCGTGCCCAGCCGCTCCTCCAGCCCGGCGAGCGCACGGCTGACCGCCGGCGGCGAGCGTCGCAACCGCCGCGCCGCCGCGGCCAGGCTCCCGGCGTCGATGATCGTCACGAGGACGGCAAGCTCGTCCAGGCGGTCCAATCTAGTCCTCCACGACGCGGAACAGTGGTGTCTGCAATTCGGCGGACGACTTGTGGCGCGGGAAACTATGTTGTCAGCATAGCGGCAGGGCCCATCACACCGGCGGTGTCAGCCCGTCTTCAGTCGTGACGTCCCACTCGGCCAACTCTTGCGCGGGGGATTCGTTGCGCTCCACTTCCAGCGCGGCGCGGTAGAGCGCGTCGTTGTCGCCCGCGTCCGTCGAGACCTGCCGAGTCTCCATGATTATCCCTCCCCTACTCCACTGACTATCAAACACAGCGAGTCTCTCGCCGCCACCCTTCCATCGACCGGAATGCTGACTTCCAAATCGCGCCATTCCCTCATCCGACGCAATGCCAACCTCCGTCAACGCAGTCGCAGGAGGGGACGATGCCCGAGCTCATACAGAGGGACCGTTCAGACCCATTTCACTTGGGCGAACGCCTCGCGCAGGAGCGCGTCGGCGTGCGCAGCCGCATGGCCGCGCGAGGTGGCGCGGCGATCCGGAGCTGGATGCCCGATCAGCACCGCTCCTTCTTCGCCGCCCTCCCGTTCGTCCTAACAGCAGCGACCGATGGCGATGGCTGGCCTGGCGGCACAGTGCTGGAAGGGGCGCCCGGTTTCGTCTCCAGCCCCGATCCCCGCACCCTGCATATCGTGACGGATCTGCGCGAGACCGACGATCCGGTGGTATCCCGCCTGGTCGAAGGGGCGGGCATCGGGATGCTCGGCATCGATCTGGCGACGCGACGGCGCAACCGCGTCAACGGTCGGATCGCACGCATCAGCCGCGATGGGCTGGATATCGCAGTCGAGCAGAGCTTCGGCAACTGTGCGCAGTACATCCAAGGCCGCGAGGTCATGCCGACTGAACCAGCCGCGACGGTCACCGGGCCCGTGTCGCTGGCCGGCATCGTTGCCGACGCAAGACGCCTGATCGCGGCTTCCGACACGTTCTTCGTCGCCTCGAGCGCCGGCGACGCGGCGGACATCTCGCACCGCGGCGGGCGACCAGGTTTCGTGCGGATGGACGGCGACGTGCTGACGATCCCCGATTTCTCCGGCAACCGCTATTTCAACACGCTCGGCAACTTCCTGATTTCGCCGCGGGCGGGACTTCTGTTCATCGACTTCGCCCACGGCGATCTGCTCAACTTGTCAGGAACCGTCGAGATCGTATGGAATAGCGACGAGGTACACCAATTCGCCGGCGCCGAACGTCTGTGGCGAGTGCGGGTGTCGCAAGGTTGGCGCCGGCGCAACGCGCTGACGCTGCGCTGGGCCTTCCGCGACTTTGCGCCAACCACCGAGCACACCGGCACTTGGGACCTCAGCACTATGATTCATGAGTACCGATGATGTACTCCGATGTCGGCGCTGGCGCGAATGGAAGAGACGCCGAGCCTCGTCGGTTTGGCGGAAGAACTGGGGGTCGAGCGGCGGCTGCTGTATTGCTGGCGCGACAAGTATGCGGCTGGTGGCGAGCCGGCGGAGCAAACGGTTGCAAACGCCCAGCAACGGATTGCCGAACTGGAACGCAAGGCTTGTCCTCGGGCTTGACCCGAGGATCGGCCAGCAACAGCGGGAAGCGGATTTTTTTCGCGCAGCCTTGCAGCAAGTCAGGGGACGACGCCGGAGGAACGGCGGTCCTGGCTCGAGGGCATCCACGCCGTGATCCAGGCAGCGATGCAGCGGCAAGGCACGATCGGGATCGAGCGGCTGTGCGCCTTGAGCGGGGTCAGCCGGGTCGGTTACTACCGAGCTTGGCAAGCCTCGGCACCTCGCCAGGAAGAGATGGCGCTGCGCGACGAGATCCAGCGTCTGAGCCTGGCCAAACCGCCACTACGCCATTCGGCGGATCACGGTGCTGCTGAAGCGCTCGGGGTGGCCGGTGAACCACAAGCGGGTGGAGCGGCTGCGTCCGGAAGACAATCTGCTGTGCGTGCCGAAGCGCGCCTTTGTCCCGGCGACGACGGACTCGCGACATCAGTACCGGCTGTATCCGAACCTGGTGCGGACGGTGGTGCCGATGGCGCCCGACCAGTTGTGCGTGGCCGACATCACCTATGTGCGGCTGGCCGAGAAGTTCGTGTATCCGGCGGTGGTATTGGATGCGTTCGGCCGGCGGGCGATCGGCTGGAACCCGGCGTCGCATCTGCAAGCGAGCCTGGCATTCAACCGAGCATGAGCCGGCCTGCATGTCCGTGGTACAATGCGATGGCGGAGAGCTTCATGCGCACGTTGAAGAAGGAAGAGGTTGATGGGCGCAACTATCGCGACCAGGAGGAGGCACGTGCCTCGATCGGGCAGTTCATTGATGACATCTACAACGGTCAACGGCTACACTCGGCGCTGAACTACCTGCCGCCTTCGGTGTTCGAGGCGAGACTGTCAGCTTTGCCGCCGGGGGCCAGCGCGGGTCCGCCGACGGGGATTGTGCCTACCACCGTGGTGCCCTGTGGATTTGTGGACAACGCAAGGAAGGGCGTTGTCCACAACCCCACAGGGCCAACAACAACCGAAGCCAATCTGATCCGATAACGGATAGAAAGGTGTTACCCAATGTCCATGTGTGTCTAATTCTGTGTCTCAGGGGTGGGGGATGGTCCATGAAGTTGGATGGCACGCGATAGCGAGGATCAGGTCGGCGCGGGTTAGGTAGCTAGAGCTCTAAAAGGGGCGTATCCGTGGGTGTCTCCGGTGTTTCGTCCCCATGATCACCCACTCGATTAGCTGTAGCCCTGCGCCCGCGGATAGGTTTGCGCCTGCGCCGCAAGACGGACCGCGGCATTTGCCGCACCGTATTGTTCGTAACCACCGATTCTCTGCACGATCTCGAAGAAAAATCTGTCCTCGAAGCTCGCCGTGTAGGCTTGAAAGTACTCGCCAGTACCATTGCTGTCGTACAGCAGATTGTGCTGGCGGAGCATCGCAAGTCGCGCATCGTCGAGCCCGAAGCGTGCGCCAAGATCTTCGTAGTAGTTGGACGGAACCGGCAGCAGCCTTGCGCCCAACAGTGTCATGCGCTCAATAACGGCAACAATGTCGGCGGTTGCGAGCGCGATGTGATGCACGCCTGCGCCCGAGAAAGTTGTCAGGAATCGCCCGGTCGCGGTCTGACGGCTCTCTGAACTGTTGAGAGGCAGACGGAGACTGCGGTCCCGGCTGACCATCGCCCGGCTGCGCACCAAGCCGTACGGATCGGCCAACTCGAACAGTTGCTGCGGCTCGAGCCCAAACACCGCACGCCAGAACAGCACGAATGCATCCATTCGGCCAAACGGCACCGCCTGCGCCACGTGGTCGATGACGGTGAGCGGCCCTTCCGCCGATGCCGCGTCGGGAAACATTCGAAAATCGTCATCGTAGATGGTGCGCCCGTCGCCATCCGGGGCGATCAAATAGATCAGCGTGCCGTCCGGCCCGCGTAACGCCGGTATGCGCCGCTCACCGGGACCGACCCGCTCCTGCCATTCGGGACAGAACAGGGCGCGTGCCCGCGCGAGCGCCGCCCCCACGTCGTCCACCCGAAGCGCCATCGCGCACACGGACGGACCGTGCAACTGGAAGTGCTCGGCCGCGGCGCTGTCCTGTTCGGTGTTAAGCACGAAGTTGATCCGGCCCTGCCGGTAGAGATCGACGGATTTCGACCGATGGTGTCCGACGTGGCGGAAGCCGAGTCCGCGCAAGGTCTCGCCGAGCCGCCGTCCGGTTTCGTCGTCAACAGCGAATTCCAGGAACTCGACACCGTCGAACGCGGGAGGCGGCGGCAGCTTCGGCCCTCCCGCGGCCGCCTCGACCAGCACCAGCGAGCGAAGTCCGTCACGGGCGGTTGGGCGCGCCGGACCTGCACGGAAGTCATCATTGAAGATCTCGAGCGAGAGCGGGCCGCGATAGCCGGAAGCCAGCGCCGACCGGAGGAAGCCCGTCACGTCGAGCTCGCCCTGGAATGGGAAGTTGCGAAAATGCCGACTCCAGG
>Ga0335075_10015664_pt1 | contig 11351 bp, 9 predicted proteins | sample Lox_Sample_24_FD_206723 | JGI IMG/M metagenome (GOLD analysis project Ga0335075, IMG submission 206723) | Soil microbial communities from Loxahatchee National Wildlife Refuge, Florida, United States - Lox_Sample_2.4 | ecosystem: Environmental > Terrestrial > Soil > Wetlands | place: USA: Florida...
CAGATGCTGCCCAAGCCGGAGATCATCCAGCTGCTCACGCACGCGCTCGTCTTCGTCTGCCCGTCGCTGTACGAGCCGCTCGGCATCGTCAACCTGGAAGCGATGGCCTGCGAGACCGCGGTCGTCGGGTCCCGGGTGGGCGGCATCCCCGAGGTCGTCGAGGGCAGCGTGACCGGACTGCTCGTCCCGCCCGACGACCCGGCGTCGCTGGCGGACGCGTGCAACATGCTGATCCGCGACCCGGAGCGCGCCGCCGCGATGGGCGAGGCGGGCCGGGAGCGGGCGGTCGCCGAGTTCAGCTGGGACGCGATCGCCGCGCAGACCGCGGAGCTCTACGCGGAACTCACCGACGCGTCCTAGCGACGTTCACGCGTCCGCCGATTTCATCGGTCTTGGCTGCGGGGTGACGGGGATCGCGGCCGGGCGCGGCGGCCTGATCAGCAGCGCGCAGCCGATGGCGGACAGCAGCAGGAGGGCCGCCGGGATGACCAGGGTCGTCCGCATGGCGTCGATGTAGCTGCCGGTGAAGATCGCGTGGACGAGGCCCTGGAGGTGCGCGCGGAGCGGCTCGGCGACGCCGGCCGGGATGGTGGCGCCGCCGGACTGGCCGCGCCCTACCGAGAGCCCGCTCTGCCCGAGGGCGGCGAAGCCGCGGAGGAACGGCGACCGGGCCGGCGCCGGGAGCCCGCCGGCGGCCGCGCTGGCCTTGGCCCGCATGTCGCTGGCCAGGAGCGTGGCCAGCACTCCGCCGACGACCGCGCTGCCGATCGATGAGCCGAGCTGCCGCGCGGTGTTCAGCGTGCCGGCCAGGGCGCCGGTGAACTCGGACGGCACCCGCCGCAGGGCCTCGGTGGTCAGCGGCGCGAACAGGCAGCTCATGCCGAAGCCGATGATTGTGTACGGCAGGATGAACGTGACCGGGGTGGCGCGGGTGGACAGCACCAGGATCAGGACGACCATGCCGATCGCGTAGACGGTGAACCCGGTGACCAGGATCGGCTTGGCGCCGGTGCGGTCGGACAGCCGGCCGGCGAACGGCGCCGTCGCGGCGAGCACGACGCTCAGCGGCAGCGCGGTCAGGCCGGAGATGACCGCGCTGTACCCGAGCACCGACTGCAGGTTGATCGCGGCGAGGATCATGACGCTGATCAGCGCGAACTGGACGGCGGCGGTGAGGGCGAACAGGAGCACGACGGTCTTGTCGCGGAACAGCGCGGCCGGCAGCAGCGGTTCCCGGTCGCGCCTGCCGTGCTCCCAGAAGCCGAAGGCGACCAGCAGCGCGGCGCCGGCGATCATGACCTCGGGAATCGTGACCGGACTCCCGGCGATGGCGCCCCAGCTGTAGCGCTGGCCCTCGATCAGGCCGAACACGACACCGGCGAGGCCGAGCGTGGCCAGCACCACGCCGACGACGTCCAGCCGGTGCCGGCGGCCGAGCCGGAGATCCGGCACCACGCGGAAGGCCAGCACGATCCCGGCGATCGTGATCGGCACGTTGACGTAGAAGATCCAGCGCCAGCCGGCGTAGGTGACCAGCACGCCGCCGAGGGTCGGCCCGATCACGGCGGCGAGCATGATCATGCTGTTGAAGATCCCCAGCGCGGCGCCGCGCCGCTGCGCGGGGAACGTGGCCGAGATGATGACCAGCGGCTGGGGCGCGAGCATGGCCGCGCCCAGGCCCTGGAAGGCACGGGCGGCGATGAGCTCGGCCGGACTCTGCGCGGCGCCGCACAGCGCGGAAAACACGCCGAATACGGCGAGCCCGAGGATGAACAGGCGCCGCTGCCCGACGATGTCGCCCAGCCGGCTCATCGTGATCAGCAGTGAGCCGAACACCAGCAGGTACGCGTTGCTGATCCACAGCACCTCGTCGAGCCCTGCGTGCAGGGTGTCGATCAGGCTTGGCACCGCGACGTTGACGATCGTGGTGTCGAGCAAGATGGCGAAGGAGCCCACGCACAAGACGGCCAGGATCCGGAACGGCTGGCGACTAGTTGGTCCCGTCATAAGACTAACCATCGGCAGGCCTAGTGGGTCTTGTCAAGAGACTTACCGCTTAATAGTCTGTAGTCATGCGGCTGACCAGCCTCTCCGAGATGAACTGCTCGATCGCCCGGACGCTCGACGTGGTGGGCGAATGGTGGACCCTGCTGATCGTCCGGGACGCGCTGCGGGGCGCGACCCGGTTCGACGAGTTCAGGGAGAGCCTCGGCATGGCCCGCGGCGTGCTGTCGTCTCGGCTGCACAAGCTCGTCGACGCCGGCATCCTCAGCCGCCGGCAGTACTCGGAGCACCCGCCGCGCTATGAGTACACGCTGACCGAGAAGGGACGCGCGCTGGCCCCGGTGATCACGGCGCTGATGACCTGGGGTGACACGTGGGCCCCGGGGCCGTCGGGCCCGCCTGTCCTGCTGGTCCACGAGCCCTGCGGCCACGCCATGCACCCGGTGCTGACCTGCCCGCATTGCCGCGGTGAGCTGGCCGGCGACGTCCGGTCGGTACCCGGCCCCGGCGCTACAGCAGCGACCTGACCCGCTCCAGGGAGGCCGGGCTGGCCGGCACCTGGACGACCATGACCAGGCGGGGCTGGTCGATGAGCCGGAGCTGGAACATCTCCAGCCCGATCAGCCCGGCATCGGGGTGCCTGATGGCGATCGTCGCGGGCCGGAAGTAGCGGACCGAGTATTCGGCCCACCAGTCCCGGAACTGCGGGCTGGCCTGGGTCAGCGCCGCGGTCAGCTCCTCGAAGCGGGGATCGCCGGGGCGGTGGCCGGCCGCGATGCGGAACTGGCTGAGCACCGCCCGGGCGGCCGGCTCCCACCGGACCATGCGAGCACGGTTGCCCGGGTCGGTGAACATCATCCAGACCATGTTGCGCCGGCCGGCGGGCAGCGTGTCCGGGTCGTGCCTGACGACCGCGTAGGGCTGGTTCCACGCCAGGTAGTCGAAGTGCTCGTCGTAGACCGAGGCGGGGCTAGGCGTCTGGGCATCAACCAGGCGCTGCAGCCGGGGCAGCGTGTCGTCGTCCGGCGCCGGGGCCTGCGGCGGCGGGAGCCCGGCCAGGTCGCGCAGGTGCCGGTGCTGGTCGCCGGTCAGCAGCAGCGCCCGGGCGAGCGCGTCGATGACCTGGACGGAGGCGGAGACATCCCGGCCCTGCTCCAGCCAGGTGTACCAGGTGACGCCGACCCCGGACAGCTCGGCGACCTCCTCGCGGCGCAGCCCCGGCGTCCGGCGCCTGCCTGACGCGCTGCCATCTGGCAGGCCGACGTCCTCGGGCGTCAGCCGGGCCCGGCAGGTGCGCAGGAACGCGCCAAGCTCGGTGTGCCTGGCCCGCTGGCCACGCGCATTGCCGCTGGTCACGCTGGGTGCCCTCGCTGTCGGGTCGGCTGCGCCGCCGTGCCTAGCAGGATCAGTACCAGGATAGCCACCAGCCTCGGGACTAGCCTGCTGCTACGGGCTTCCGGAGGGAGACGGAAATGACCGATGGCCTCGTCATGCCACCGGGTACGGGGCGCAGGATCGCGGGTGCCGGCATGATCCTCAAGGTAGGAGACGACCAGTCCGGCGCCTGGTCGGCGTTCGAGGCCGAGGTCACACCCGGCTTCGACGTCGGCGCGCACCTGCATCACAGCGCCGAGGAGTTCTTCTACATTCTCGACGGGGAACTCGACCTGCTCGCCTTCGAGCCCCAGGGCACGGCCGCGGGCGACTGGCGCAGCTGGGAATCGGCGTCCGGCGCGCGGGTGATGCGCGGCGGCCCCGGCGCCGCGATGTTCGTGCCGGCCGGGTGTCCCCACGCGTTCGCCAATCCCGGCACCGCCCCGGCCCGCATGCTGTTCCTGGTCTCGCCGCCAGGGCACGAGCACTACCTGGAGGAACTCGGCACGGTGATCAGCCAAGGCGGGCCGCCCGACCAGGCCGCGATTGCCGAGATACGCGCCAGGCACGACATCCAGCAGCTGACTCCCATGGCTCCGGGGCGGCCGCGCTAATCACGTGTCGTTACGCTGTGGCGTAGGGACAGGGGGTTGGCGATGAAGGTCGGGATCATTGGCGCCGGGCGGATCGGAGGCGGGCTGGCCACGCAGCTGGCGGGTGCGGGACACGAGGTGCTGCTGTCGTTCCGGCGTGACCAGGCCGCGCTGGACAACCTCGCCGCGGGCATCGGGCCGGCGGCCAGTACGGGCTCTCCGGCCGGCGCGGTGGCATTCGGCGGCGTCGTGGTGATCGCCGTGCCGTGGAGCACGCTGCCGATGGCGCTCGAGCAGGCCGGGCCGCTGACGGGGAAGATCGTGATCGATACGACCAACCAGTACGGCGGGCCGCCGCTGCCGGCCAACGGCCAGACCGCGGCGGCGTTCAACGCCGCCCGGATGCCCGGCGCCCGGTACACGAAGTCGTTCAACACGCTGACGTCGGCCTTCCAGGCCGAGGCCGCCGGACGCGGCGGCACCAAGCGGGTGGTCCAGTGGCTGTGCGGCGATGACGTCGGCGCCAAGGAGGTCGTCGCCCAGCTGATCGAGGATGCCGGCTTCGTGCCGGTCGACCTCGGCGGCACCGCCGGATGCGCGGTGATGGAGGCGCCCCGCCGGCCGGGAGCCGTCTACGGCGAGGAATACCGCCTTCCCGACGCGATGGCCGTCGTCGAGGCGGTCCGGGCGGCCCGCCCGATCCCGCCGGCACCGCACTACGACAGCTGACCGCGTCGCCGTCGCGAAGTTCGAACCTGCGAGCCGCGATCGGCGCCCGCCTTACCGGCTATATGGCCCATAGAGCCGGTTATAGGCGGCTGCGTGGGCCATAGAGCCGGGCAGTGCGGGGGGCAGGCGTCGTCGCGATATCGCGGTAGGGGCGTTCACCGGCCGGCAATTAATTGTTTGCGGAGCCGCCTCCTGGATCCGGGCTTGCTGGGGTCGCCCTCGGTGCGATCGTTAGGCCATGAACAGTCACGAGGAACCAGGTTCAAACGCTGGCGATACCCCGGTCAGCAGACGCCGCTTCCTTGGCGGGTCGGCCTCCGCGGTCGCCGTCGGCGCGCTCGCGCCGGCCTTCCTCGGCGGCGCCAGCCCGGCGGCCGCTGCCACGCAGGCCGCGACCCAGTACACCGCGGCGCTGCGCGCGCTCGGCCGCGCGACGCTGCGCACCCCCGGCTCGCGCCCGTTCCCTGACCGGCCCGCGGGCACGGACACGCTGCCGAACATCGAGCACATCGTCGTGCTGATGATGGAGAACCACAGCTACGACAACTTCTTCGGCATGCTCGGCCGCGGCGACGGGTTCACGCTCGGCAGGGACGGCCTGCCGACCGCCACCAACCCGTACCCGAACGGGCAGATCCAGCACGCGTTCCGGATGCCGACCACGTGCCAGCTGTCCGGCACGCCCAGCCAGGAGTGGCTGACGAGCCACACCGCGTACGACAACGGCAAGAACGACGGCTTCGTCCGCGCTCCGATCAGCAACACCGACGCCACCATCGTCGGCGGCGTCACGATGGGCTACTGGACCGGCGACGACCTGCCCTTCACCTACAGCCTGGCCCGGACGTTCCCGATCGGCGACCGCTGGTTCTGCTCGGTGCTCGGCCAGACCTACCCGAACCGCCGCTACCTCATAGCCGGGACCTCGGCCGGCATGACCGACGACGGCGGCCTGTCGGCCGCGCTCATCCCCCTGCCCGCGCCCAACGGCACGATCTTCAACACGCTCGACAACCACGGGATCAGCTGGGAGAACTACGTCGCCAGCTACCCGACGGGCGCGACCCCCGAGCTGTTCCTGACCAACGACGCGATCCCCGAGGCCCTGCACCACAAGGCCCTCAACGACTTCTTCACGGACGCGGCCAGCGGCGCCCTGCCGTCGTTCAGCTTCCTCGACCCCGACTATGACACCCAGTCGCAGGAGAACCCGCAGAACATCGTCGTCGGCGAAGGCCTGCTCGCCCAGGTCGTGCAGGCGGTCGGCGCGTCGCCGCTGTGGGACAAGACGGTCCTCCTGGTCATGTACGACGAGCACGGCGGCTACCACGACCACGTGCCGCCGCCCCCGGCGATCCCGCCGGACGCGATCCCGCCGGTCGTCCAGCCCGGCGAGGAAACGTACGAGGGCTTCGCCCGCTACGGCTTCCGCGTCCCGTCCGTGGTCGTCTCCCCGTACTCGAAGCGCGACCATGTCAGCCACGTCGTCTACGACCACACGTCCGTGCTGGCGTTCGTCGAGCGGAAGTGGAACCTGCCCGCGCTCACCTACCGTGACGCCAACGCCAATGACCTGACCGATTTCCTCGACCTCGGCGCCCTCAACGCGGGGCGCCCGACGTTCCCCACGCTGCCGCCGCTGGCCGCCCCCGGCGACACGTCCGCCCGGCTCGCCTGTTCCACGACCGGCCCGGGGACGATCCCGCCGGCGGGAAGCATCACCGGGTAAGAAGCGGGCACCGCGGCGGACGCCCGCCAGAGAGCGGGGTCAGCGGATGCGGACGGCCAGCAGGCAGGCGTCGTCGCCGGTGTCGGAGGCGGCGCCTGCCAGGATGCGCGCGGCGTGGCTGTCCACGTCAGGTCCGGCCGGGACGGCGGCCGCCGCGAACTCGGCGAGGGCATCGCTGATGGACGCGGCCCGGCGCTCGATCAGCCCGTCGGTGTACAGCAGCAGGGTGTCCCCGGTCCGCAGCTGGAGGGTCACGTCCTCATAGTCGGCGTCGATGTCCACGCCGAGCAGCATCCCCTCGGGCATCGGCTGCACCATCGCGACGCCACCGCGGACCAGCACGGGCGGCGGGTGGCCGGCCCGCGCCCAGCGCAGCACCCGGGTCCGCGGGTCGTACCGGCCGCAGACCACCGTGCCCGTCACCCCCTGCGTGAACAGGCAGGCCGCGTAGTTGAGCTGACTGAGCAGCTGGTGGGGGTACCCGCCGGTCACGGCGAGCCCGCGCAGCGCGTTGCGCGCGGCGACCATGCCGGTCACCGCCTCGATGCCATGGCCGGCGATGTCCCCCACCACGATCAGCAGGTCGCCGCCCCGCAGCTGAAGCACGTCGTACCAGTCGCCGGCCACGAGCCGGTCCGCCTCCGCCGGCCGGTACCTGACCGCGATGTCGACGTCGGAACTCGCCACCGGGCGCACGCCGGACGGCATGATCGCGCGCTGCAGCCGGACCGCGAGCTCGTGCTCCTCCGCGGCGCGCTGCTCGCTGTCGGCGAGCATGTCGCGGGTGGCGGCGAGCGCGGCCTCCGTGCGCTGCAGCGCCGACACGTCCTGGAAGGCGCCGCGCAGCGCCACCACCTCGCCGCCCGTCTCCCGGTCGCCCGCGGGCAGCAGCGGGTCACCGCGGGCCAGGACCGGCTCAGCGAACACCCGGATCTGGCGGAGCGCGCCATCGTGCGGCCGGACGACGCGAAACACCGCGGCCGCGGGCTCCCGCTCCCGCAGCAGCGTCTGCCGCAGCCGGCCCACCAGCGCCCGGTCGGCGGGCACCACGTGCTGGTGCAGGCCGGAAATGGGGATCGGGGCGGCGTCGGCCGGGTCGAGCCCGAAGACGGCGAACGCCGCCTCTGTCCACCGGACGCGGCCCGTGGTGATGTCCTCTTCCCAGCCGCCCAGCCGGCCGACGCGCTGGACGTGGTCGAGCAGTTCGGCGAGGCGGCTGTCTTCCGGGCTGGTCAGCTCCCGCCAGGTGAACACGACACCATCCGCGCACGGCGCGGCGCGCAGGTCCGCGACCTGCACGGCGTCGGCGCTGCCGGTCAACGTCCCGGCGTCCGGCGGGCCGACCGGACCCGTCACCCGCTGCCCGGCGCCGTCCGCGAGCACACCCGCCGCCCGCGCGAAGAGACCGTCGCCCGACGCGCTGTCCGGGTAAGCCTCGAGCAGGGTCAGCCCCGCGATGTCGCTGACCGGACGGCCCGCCGGATCGACATACCCGGGGCTGAGGTGCGCCACGGTAAAGTCGGCTATCTTGCCGTCGACGTCGCGGACCGGGGTGACGGCGAGAACGGATTCGGCGACCTGATCCAGCAGCCGGAACGTGTCCAGCGGACCAGAGCCGGGGGCTGGCCTCGGCAACCGGTCCTCGCTGGTGGCCACCGTCCCGCCTCCCGACGCTCGCTGCCGCCGCGGCCATGTGCTCAGCACCGTACCACCGAGTCTGGGAATTCTGGCGGCTAATTGCGGGCGAGAGGCGACACTCATTTACTTATTTCTGCTTGCGAGCGATTGCCGCCGCAAGCTCTTCTTTGGTCATCGTCGACCCTTTCGTTTTCCCGTTCGTCACGCTTTGCGGGCGCTGGTCAGGTAAGTGGCGCTAAAGTCCTTGTCGCCGTGTTCCTTGGCGCCCTGCGCCAGCCGCCGGGCGATCGCGTCGATCAGCGGAAGGTCCATGTCGTGGTCCTCGGCCGCCTGACGGACCAGCGCGGCGTCCTTCGCCGCGAGTGTGAGCCGGAATGCGGGAGGAAACTCCCGCTGCATCATCGCCTTGCCCTTTATCCGCAGGTACGGAAGGTCCAGCGTGCCGCCCTCGATCGCCTGGAAGAACAGGCCGGGGTCCAGCCCGAAGCCTTCGGCCAGCGCGAGGGTCTCGGCGCCGGCTTCGACGACGGCGAGCACCCAGCTGTTCGTCACCAGCTTCAGCCGGCTGCCCGCGCCGGCCTCGCCGGCCCGGATCGTCCGGTGCGCGATCGCGTCGAAGATCGGCTGGGTCCGCGGCCTGACGTCGTCCGGCCCTGACTCGAGCACCACGAGCTTGCGTTCCTCGGCGGGCTGGCGGGTGCCGAGCACCGGCGCGTCGACAAACCCGACACCGGCGCGGCTCGCGAGTTCCGCGCAACGCTTGGTGGCGGCCTCGCCGATCGTGGACATCTGCACCCAGAGGGCTGTCTCGCCGGGCATGACGGCCAGCGCGCCGTCCGGTCCGTTCATCGCGGCGATCACGGTGTCCTCGTCGGCCAGCATCGTGATCACGATCGCCGCGCCGCGCGCCGCGTCCGCTGGCGCGTCCGCGACCGCGGCGCCGTCCGCCGCCAGCGGCTCGGCCTTGTCCCGCGACCTGTTCCACACCCGCACCGGTATCCCCGCGCGGGCGATGTTGCGCGCGATCGGGAACCCCATCGTGCCGCCCGCGCCGAGCACCGCGACGGTCTCGGTGCCGACGGCCTGCCTCTGCGTTGCGGTCATCGGTTCACATCCCCTGTGGCGGGTTTCCGCTGATCAGCGGATTGACAACCGCCCCCTACCCCGGGACGGCCGGCGAAATCGCCGCCGGGCGGGTTACTCCTCACGAACCCCGCCGCTCTCGCTCGCCCCTTGCGCGTTCTCCGTTGGGTGATAATGGGGGAATTTTCCGTTATCCGTTTTCACCGTGGCCTGCCGGGTAGCGGGCGGTCCGCGGATCGGCGAGCTGAATCGGGCGGGAACGGTGCCAAGTAATGAGCGATGACCTCGGGGTATGGGCGTACGCCATCACGCAGGACGACGGCGATCACGACGTCTCCTTCCTGACCGGCGTGGCCGGCGCGCCGGTCCGCACCGCGCGGGCCGCCGGCCTGACGATCCTCGTCAGCGACGTGGACCTGGCGGAGTTCGGCGAGGTGGCGCTGCGCCGCAACCTGGTCGACCTGGGCTGGCTTGAAGCGGTCGCCCAGGCGCACCACTCGGTCATCGACGCCTCGTCGCGGCTGTTCCCGCTGCTGCCCACGCGGCTCGCCACCGTCTACGCCAGCGACGAGAGTATGGCCGCCGTGCTCGGCGCCCACCGGGAGGAGCTGCTCGCCGCGCTGCGGCAGGTCGGCGGGCGGGTGGAGATGGGCGTCAAGGCGTACGCCGCCCCGGGGGCGGAGCGGGAAGACGCCGCTCCGGCCGGATCGCGGGCGCCTGTCGCGGACGGCGGCGCCGACCGCGGCGCGGGGATGGCTTACCTCAAGCGGCGCACGGCGCAGCTGTCGGCGCGGGCCGAGTCCTGGCGCTCCGCGCTGGCGGGCGCGCGGGCGGTGCACGCGCACCTGTCCAGGCACGCGGTGCTGACGAGGCTGCACCCGCCGCGGACCCCGCAGCGCAGCGGCGACCAGCGGGAAATGATGCTGAACGCCGCCTACTTGCTCGACCCGGACGACGGGGGCGGCTTCGCCACGCAGGTCGCGGTCGCGGCCGACGCCCATCCCGAGCTGGACCTCGACCTGACCGGCCCGCGCCCGCCGTATTCGTTCACCGCGGATGACAGCGAGGCTCAGGAGACCGAGCCGCGGGGACCGGGCGAGGGCCCAGAGGGACCGGCGTGACCCGCGAGGACCTCATCATTGACCTGGGCCGCTCGGCCCGCTTGGCGATTAACGGGATGCGGATTAACGGGTTGCGGAGCGCTTCCTCGGGCAGCCGCATAGCCCGCAATGCCAGATGTGGCATTCATGGCAGGCAATCAGCGTGTGCATAACTCCTCGGTTCCCGGGTCTTACCAGATCAACGCCGCTGTAACGCGGACGGCGACCGGTTCATTCCGCGTTCTGCGGCTAGTGGATCGCCACCGCCAGCAGGCCGCCGAGGGCGGCTATGCCGGCGACTAGCCAGGTGATGTAGTCGTTGATGACGCCGCTCTGGAAGCGCCGGATGGCGACGGTGAGGCCGGCGCCCGGCTCGTAGCCGCGGCGGAGCAGCGGCAGGCGGCGCCAGTACAGCGCCGCCAGGGCGAGGGCCGCCGCGCCGAGCACCGAGCACAGCGCGGTCACCACGGCGGCCACGGTCACGCCGGCCGGGGCCACCGGGTGCCCCGGCCCGGCGCGGGTGACGGTCGCGCCGTTCAGCACGGTCGCGATGTAGGCGTGCTGGTCCTGGAACCTCGCGGCCGCCGCCTCCAGCCCGGCGGCGACCCGCGGCACCAGGGCGGCGATCCCGGTGGCCAGCCCGAGCGCCGCGAACACGGCGGCTGGCGCGAGCATCGACAGCGGCGTCCGCTGCCTGGCCTCGTCCGTCTCCCCCGTCTCCTCGTTCGCCTCGGCGGCCATTTGCGGGTCCTCCCCCGGCGGGTCGCCGAGCCCGTAGAACACGCCGCCGGCCACCCGCAGCACCGCGCCGCCGACGAGCACGCCGCAGACCAGGAAGATCGCGGTCAGCCAGGGCGCCGCCGCGCTGCCGGAGATCCAGCCCTTGCCGAGGAAGGTGCCGAACGGCGGCAGGTCGGCCAGCCCGAAGGCGGCCACGGTGAAGATGACGCCGGTGACCGGCAGGCGCCGGCCGCGACCGTGCAGCCAGGTCTCGTTCACCGAGCGCAGCCGGTGCAAGACGATGCCCGCGCCGAGGAACAGCGCCCCCTTCACGAACGCGTGGCCGGCCACGTACAGCGCGGCGCCCGCCAGCCCGAGCGG